>Ga0183097_10245_pt1 | contig 159191 bp, 154 predicted proteins | sample BioMet8_FD_128883 | JGI IMG/M metagenome (GOLD analysis project Ga0183097, IMG submission 128883) | Microbial communities from bioreactor (seeded with sewage sludge) at Lawrence Berkeley National Lab, California, USA - Biofuel... | ecosystem: Engineered > Bioreactor > Anaerobic > Unclassified ... | reverse complement strand
AATGCGCCCAAATTTAGGAAAACGCCCGGAATGGGGGCGCTCCAAACCTTGAAAACTCTGTATCAATTTGCTTTTTCCTGTGCTGTTATAAAATGTGGCACTAAAACGGTGTTTTTAGAGGTTACCTTAAGAATGTTATTGCAAATATTATATGATGTCCGGGCCTGTTTTTCTTTCAGAAAAAAGGCTCGGCTTTTTTAGCACCGCATACTGAACCTTAAATGTGTACGAGACAGCTATAAACTTGGTCCAGCACGTAGCCTGACGGCGGTTGGTAAGGACAAGCTTATATGGAAAGGGGAAAAATGAAAGCATTATTTCTTGCCGGAGGAATGGGGACAAGGCTTAGGCCTTTAACTGATAAAATTCCTAAACCGATGGTTCCGATTATGAACAAGCCCTTACTTGAGCGAAGTATGGAGAATCTCAAAAAATGCGGCATTGATGAAATCGTCATCAGCACCTGCTACAAATCCGAATATATAGAAAAATATTTCGGAGATGGCAGCAAGTTCGGGCTTCAAATCGAGTATATCTGCGAGAATACTCCTTTGGGAACGGGCGGCGCCATTAAAAATACCGGGCACTTGTTCGATGACACCTTTTTGGTTTTCAATGCGGATATCCTTTGCAACATGGATTTCATGGAACTTGTAAAATTCCACAAATCAAAATCGGCTGCCGTGACGATTGCCGTCACCCGGGTAAGCAATCCCTCCGCATACGGCGTAATCGAATATGATAAGAATGGCTATGCGCTCTCTTTCACGGAGAAGCCAAAAGCCGATGAAATCAAGTCTGATTATATCAACGCGGGAGTCTATGTGCTTGAGCCTGAAGTGCTTAGGGAAATCCCGAGTGGCAGGCCGGTATCGCTAGAGCGTCAAATATTCCCCCTGCTATTGCGGAAGGGGCATAAAGTCGCTGTATATAACGGCTGCTCCTACTGGATGGATATCGGCACACCGGAAAAATATCTTCAGACGCATGAAGACATCATGACCGGAGATTGCCGGCTGTCAGGCGTACGGTTTAACGGTCTGGGCGTTATTAAAGGCTGCCAATCCGTCATAGACATCACTGCCGTAATTAGCGGCCCTGTGTATATTGGTGATAATGTAAAAATAGGGGCATATGCAAAAGTCGGGCCAAATGTGGTAATTGGAGACGACGTACGCATTCATGCGGGCGGCAGCGTAAGCAACAGCATTCTCTGGAACAATGTAGACATAGGAAGTCTCGCTGAAATGGACGGCATTGTCGCCGCTTCCGATTTTAAAATCCAGTGCGGAACCATTCCTCACGATAACGCTTTGACCGGCAAAATAAATATAAAGTCTGGCGGAAAAGTACTGGGGAAAGAGCTGATGCTCGGCGCAAGACTATAATGCTGATTTTTTTGCTGCCGCGCACCGACAAAAAGGAAAAGGAGTAACCGATTTGATTTCTGAAACAACTATGAATATCGCTTTTTTAAGTACTTATCCGCCCAGAGAGTGCGGCCTCGCAACCTTTACACAAGATCTTGTAATGCAGCTGGACAGCATGCATCCGGCAGGCCGAAGCGGGATCATCGCCGTCAGCAACGAAAGTTTGCAGTATGATGACAACGTCATCATGGAGCTTGCCCAGAATGACAGGAGCAGCTATACGCAGACGGCAAGCAAACTGAATAATTCGGATATTGACCTTTTAGTCATCGAGCATGAGTTTGGCATCTATGGCGGCGAACGGGGCAAATATTTGCTGGATCTTATAGACAACCTGAAAATCCCGTTTATAACGACGCTGCATACCGTGCTACCAGAGCCGGACTCTAAGCAACGGCACATTTTGAATGTTCTTGGTCAGAATGGTGAAAAAACAATCACAATGGCGGAAAACACCGTTGACACGCTGATAAAAGTTTATGGTATCGATCCGTCGAAGATAGCGGTAATCAACCACGGTGTACCATATATGCCTATGAAGTCGAGAGAAAAGCTTAAAGCGGAGAGCGGGCTTGACGACCGGTTCATTATAAGTACATTTGGACTGCTCGGTCCGGGAAAAGGGCTGGAATATGGGATTAAAGCGATTTCAAAAGTAACAGAGAAGCACAAAAATGTGCTCTATTATATCCTCGGACAGACCCATCCAACAATTAAAAAGGAATCGGGAGAAGACTATCGCAGATCGCTGGAGGAAATGGTTGCGACCATGGGCATCGACGACAATGTAATATTCGTTGATAAGTATCTTAAAAAAGAAGAAATCGTCCGCTATCTGAAACTTTCCGATATTTATCTGACGCCCTATCTGAACAGGGATCAGGCGGTGAGTGGAACGCTGGCCTACGCTGTCGGGTATGGCCGCGTTATCGTTTCAACACCATATCGTTACGCAAAAGAGATGCTTTCGCAAGGAAGGGGCTTACTTGCAAAGTTCAGAGATCCGGAATCAATTGCATGCTGCATCGAATATGTGCTTGACCACCCGGAGGAAAAGGAAAAGATGGAAATGAGAACATTGGCAAAGGGCAAAACAATGACGTGGCAGAATGTGGCGGGACAATATCAGGCTTTGTTTGCAAGCATTCTGAAGCAAACTGCAAAGGAAACGGTTACCGTATGACAAAAGACAATAATCCGAAAACACTAAAGACAGATCATATTTTCCGTATGGCCGACGACACCGGGATGCTCCAGCATTCCCTTTATGGCATCCCCAATCGTTCCATGGGATATACCTCCGACGACAATGCCAGAGCGCTCATCATGGCCGTAAAGTTTTATGGTCAGCGCCGGGAAAAACCCATTGAAAGATTGATCACAAAGTACCTTTCCTTCCTGTGTTACGCGCAGAACCCGGACGGAACCTTCAATAATTTCATGGCCTACAATCGCGAATTTCCCAAAGAGGAATCCTCTGAAGACTGCTTCGGCCGGTGCCTGTGGGCTTTGTGCTATGCTTATTCTGATCCCATGATTTCCCAGAACGTGAAAAAAGCCGCACGGGTACTGATTGAGAAGGCCCTGCCGAATTGCATGAAACTGATTTCCCCAAGAGCGATCGCATATGTGATCATCGGCCTGAAATGTCTGAATCAGGAGAAAACCAATACATATATTGCGACGCTGGCCGATACCCTTACTGACCATTATGCGCATTACAAAGACGGCGAATGGCACTGGTTTGAAGACAGTTTGACCTATTGCAATGCGACATTGCCATGGGAGATGATCGCGGCTTACTGTGTTACAAAAGTTGAACAGCACCGGCAAGTCGGATTTGAAAGCCTGAAATTTCTCGAGAGTAAGACTTTCCGTAACGGTTATTTTAAGCCGATCGGCTGCAAGGGATGGCTTTATAAGGGAAATGATCCCGCGGAATTTGACGAACAGCCTGTCGAAGCCTGTGAGACAATGCTCGCTTTTCTGGAAGCTTATGGATCCTCGGGAAATAAAGATTATCTTGAAAGGGCAAAAACCTGTTACTCCTGGTACCGTGGTAAAAATTCAAAGGGCCTCAGCCTTATCGACAACGAGACCGGCGGGTGTTACGACGCGATAACAGCGGAAGGATTAAACCTCAATCAGGGCGCGGAAAGTATTGTTTCCTTCTGGATAGCTTACTTGGAAATTAAAAAATATGAAAATAAAGAAAAGCAAAAATAATCCGTAGAAAAATATCTGACTTACGACAGTCAGATATTTTTTCATTCCATGATCAAAACAAAGTGAAAGGCGATGATGCGATGAACCCGGCATGTATTTATAAAAAGTGGCTTGAAACCGTAGCGGATGCTGATTTGAAAAGGCAATTACTTGCAATGTCGGAACCCGAAAAAAACGATGCGTTTTACAGGGAACTGGCGTTCGGTACCGGCGGATTGCGCGGCGTCATGGGGGCCGGCACAAACCGGATGAATATTTATACCGTTTGCAGGGCGACACAAGGCCTATGCGATTTCCTGAAACGCCGAAAGAAATTGACATCCGTCGCGATCGCTTATGACAGCCGGATAAAATCTGAACTGTTTGCAAAATCCGCGGCTGAGGTGATTGCCGCCAATGGAGCAACAGCTCATATCTTTTCAGAGCTGATGCCTACTCCCGTTTTGTCCTACGCGGTCAGGGAACTTGGATGCGATGCCGGGATTGTGATTACTGCCAGCCACAATCCGTCCGAATATAACGGCTACAAGGTATACGGGAGCGACGGATGTCAGATTACGCTCCAAACGGCCGAAGCAATACAAGAATGCATCAAAGCAGTGGACATATTTGCCGGTGTGAAAAAGACGCCTTTTGAAACAGCTGTCCGGGAGGGCCATATCCGTTTTGTTTCTCCGGATATTCTTGAAAGCTATCTTGAGCTGGTGGAGCGCCGCGCCATAAATCCCGAATTTTTGAATGAGTCGGATTTAAAAGTGATTTATACCCCGCTCAATGGCACGGGGAACAAACCCGTCAGAGAAATTCTGTCAAGAGCCGGGTTCAAGAATCTGACGGTAGTGCCGGAACAGGAAAATCCGGACGGTAATTTTCCTACTTGCCAAATGCCCAACCCGGAGGAACCTTCCGCCTTTGAACTGGCAATCGCGCTTGCCGTGAAAACCGAGGCGGATCTGCTTCTTGCGACAGACCCCGACGGCGACAGAGTGGGAGCAGCCGTAAAATACGGACACGGCTACAGATTGCTGACAGGAAATGAAACGGGATGCTTGCTGTTAAACTATATTTTATCTCAGAAAAAAGCTAAAAATATGCTGCCTGAACGGCCTGTGATTATCAAGACGATTGTCACGAGCGCGATGGCAAACATGATAGCCGGGAAATATGGCGCGCGGGTCATTGACACTTTGACCGGCTTTAAATATATCGGCGAGCAAATAGGCGTATTGGAGCAAAAGCATCTGGAAGGCAGCTATGTATTGGGATTTGAAGAAAGCTACGGATACCTGCCTGAGATTTTTGTCAGGGATAAGGATGCCGTATCGGCTTCCCTGCTGATCTGTGAAATGGCTGCCTATTATAAAGAGAATGGTTCGACGCTGCTTGAAGAACTGGAAAAACTGTATCAACAGTATGGCTATTGGATGCACAAACTGCTGTCCTTCACCTTTCCGGGTGCTGACGGGCACAATAAGATAAACGCGATTATGGGCAGTTTCCGGAAAGAAACTGATATGGAATATGCTGCAATGCCGGTCATCAAAATCGATGATTACCTGGATTCTGTGTCTTTGGATAAACAAACAGGCAGGAAAGCCCGCCTGCTGCTGCCAAAATCCGATGTTATGGTATTCTCGCTTGAAAAAAACTGCGAAATCGTAATAAGGCCCTCTGGCACGGAGCCGAAAATAAAATGTTATCTGACGGTCATGGCAAAGGACAGCTTCAGCGCAATTCAACTGCTCAATGCGCTTGAGGCTGATTTGGCCAACAAGCTCGAATCAATATGAGGATGTGGTCATATGTTTTATCCGCTGAAATTTGACCCGATCTACAAGCAGATTATTTGGGGGGGGACAAATATTTCAAGATATTTTCACCGGGATATCGGCTTGGATAAGGTAGCGGAGAGCTGGGAGCTTTGCTGCCGTGTTGACGGAACAAGCGTCGTATCTTCCGGAAAATTAAAAGGATTGAGTTTGAACTGTTTAATTCTCAGGTATGGGGACAAGCTTCTGGGGGGAACTACTTTCCGGAAGTTCGGCGCTTATTTTCCTCTCCTGATAAAAATAATCGACGCAAATGAAAATCTTTCTGTACAGGTCCACCCCGGTGACGCTTATGCAAGATCCAACGGTGAAAATAACGGCAAGAACGAGCTGTGGTACGTATTGGAAGCCCGGGAGAACGCCGAGATTGTATACGGTCTAAAACAGGCAGAAACCAAAGAAGAGTTTATAAAGGCCGTTTCAGAAAATAACATCGCGCAGACATTAAACATGGAAAACGTAAACGCCGGAGACGTTTTTTATGTGCCGGCCGGTAAAGTACATGCGATCCTTGGTGGGATTCTGATTGCTGAAATCCAGCAAAACAGCAATATAACATACCGCATATTTGATTGGAACAGAGTGGATAGAGCCGGCAAGGGTAGGACGCTGAATATTTCCGAAGCGCTTGATGTCATTGATTTCAACTCACAGAATAAACGTGAGATTTGTCCTCAAATTGCTGATAATAAGGATTATTGCACCGATGCCGTTCTCAGATCCGAATATTTCAATATTGATCGAATCACCATACATCACTTCTACATAAGCGCATGGACTGACAGCTTTTTGATATTGATGTGCATTAAAGGAAGCGGGGTGGTGTCTTATGACGGCGGGACATGCAGCGTCATACTCGGGGAAACTGTGCTTTTTCCGGCCTGTATTGGGGAGTTCACTATAGACGGGGACATGACGCTGCTTTCCATATACATGTAAAAACGCGCAAATAAAGAGTGCGGAAGTTGTTACGATACAGGAAAAATGTGATAAGGAAAAAGGTGATTATTAAATGTCATTTAAAAACCCGGATAAATTAAAAAAGAAAAATGCGACAAAAAAAGTCCTTCCACATTCCCCCATTAACGCAAAAGCAGTATCGGTAACAAAACCCAAAGAGATGCAGTTAAAGGACAGTCAGATAAAGCGGTAATTTATCAGCAAGCGCCATCAGATAATAAAAACAATAATTGCGCGGAGAGGAAGTGATATTAAATGGGAGATAAAAATCCGAAAAAGCCGAAGAAAAAGAAGAAAATTGCTGTGCAGCCCACAGTTGCCGCGGAAATCTCTACGGTAAATAATACTAAAAAGTAATCGGTTTACACCGCGGAATATTAAAATCCGGGGGGAAGATTTACAGAGGAAGGCCGATGCAAAAGATGGAAAATCTGAAACAAAGTTTTTGGTCGATGCCTATTGAAGATATCTTGAATGCCCTTGAATCTTCAAAAGACGGTTTAACAAGCAGCGAGGCAGGAAAAAGGCTGTCCGTTTATGGGCTTAATTCCATCAAGCCCCCCAAACGTCGCAGCAACTTTACTCTATTGATATCGCAATTCAAAAGCCCGATCATTATAATCCTATTTTTTGCTACCGGTCTTTCCTTTTTCCTCCGGGATACGCTTGACGCCGCTATAATCCTTGCAATTGTTCTGATCAGCGGGTTTTTAGGTTTTTGGCAGGAGCATGGCGCCAATGATGCGGTTGCGAAGCTGCTGGAAGTCGTGGAAATAAAAATAAATGTTCTCAGAGACGGTATGCCCCTCAAGACAGGACTTGAGAATATCGTGCCTGGTGACGTCGTCATGCTGAAAGCCGGTGCTGTTATACCGGCGGACGGCATAATACTTGAATCTGATTCATTGAACATAGACGAAGCGACGTTGACCGGCGAGACATATCCGGTTGAAAAGCAAGTCGGCGTTCTGCCTCTTGAAACGCCATTAAACGGGAGAAAAAATGTCCTGTGGATGGGGACGCACGTGATAAGCGGAACAGCTAAGGCTTTGATCATAAGTACCGGAAAAGATACCGAATTTGGCAAGATTTCGGAAAGGCTCAAACTGAGGCCGGCTGAAACGGAATTTGAGCGCGGCGTGCGCCGGTTCGGATATTTTTTAATGGAAGTAACGGCAATTTTGGTTATAGCGATATTCGCGATTAACGTGTTCTTAAACCGCCCGGTCCTTGATTCATTTCTTTTTTCGCTGGCGCTGGCCGTTGGGTTAACGCCTCAGCTGCTGCCTGCGATTATTAATATTAATCTTGCCCATGGCGCCAAGATGATGGCCAAGGAAAAAGTCATCGTAAAACGTCTTGCCTCCATCGAAAACTTCGGAAGTATGGATGTGCTTTGTTCCGACAAGACAGGCACGCTGACCGACGGGACTGTCAGGCTTCAGTCAACCGCGGATATTAACGGGAAGCAGAGTGAAAAAGTATTTTTGTACGCTTATCTTAACGCCTCTTTCGAATCGGGATACAGCAACCCGATTGATGAAGCGATAAGGTCCTATAAAACCATTGATGTCAAGAATTACGTGAAGCTTGATGAACGTCCCTATGATTTTATAAGGAAAAGGCTGAGTATACTGCTCGCCGAGCCCGTCAAAAATTCCGGGGCGCAGCAAACCTGCATTATGATTACAAAGGGAGCGCTTTCAAATATTTTAAGTATATGCACCAAAGCTGAAATGGAAGACGGGAAAATAGTTGACATAGAGGAAGCATCCAAAACCATAGAAAAGCTGTACGAGGAATACAGCGGGAAAGGTTACAGAGCTCTTGGCGTGGCTTATAAAAATATTGGGATCCAGTCAACTATAGAAGACGAGCTTGAAACCGATATGACTTTTCTGGGATTTATCACGTTGTTTGATCCGTTAAAAGAAAATATTGTTAAGACCATTGAAGAACTTAAAACATTAGGCGTTTCTCTAAAAATAATCACAGGTGACAATAAGCTCGTTGCAGGTAATATTGTTTCACAAATGGGAATAAATGATGCGAAAATACTGACCGGTACTGAAATGCATGATATTAGCGACGGCGCCCTTTTGAAAAAGGCCGGCGAGGTTTCGGTTTTCGCCGAAGTGGAGCCAAATCAAAAAGAACGTATCATAATTGCTCTCAAGAAGGCGGGCTATGTAGTTGGATACATGGGAGACGGCATAAATGACGCTTCTGCCCTGCACGCTGCCGACATCAGTATTTCCGTTGACAGCGCGGCTGATGTCGCAAAAGAGGCCGCGGATATCGTACTGCTTGAAAAAAATCTGGACGTGCTGATAAACGGGGTCAAAGCCGGCAGAATAACTTTTGCCAACACGCTTAAATATGTTTTTATGGCGACAAGCGCAAACTTCGGAAATATGTTCAGTATGGCCGGAGTATCGCTGTTTCTTCCGTTTCTTCCGCTGCTTCCGAAGCAAATACTGCTGACAAATTTGTTGACCGATTTTCCGGAGATGACGATTGCTACAGACTCTGTAGATGCCGAAATGATCATGCGGCCAAGAAAATGGGACATTGGATTTATCCGTAAATTCATGTTGACCTTTGGCCTGATCAGTTCGCTTTTTGATTTTGTTACCTTTGGAGTATTAATGTATGTTTTTAATACGACCGTTGAGCAATTCAGGACAGGCTGGTTTATCGAATCAATTGTTTCAGCCTCGATAATTGTTTTGGTTATAAGGAGCAGACAGCCGTTTTTCAAAAGCGTTCCCGGAAAATATCTTGTAATTGCCACAACATGTGTTGCAATTGCAGCGCTGATCATACCTTATACCCCATTGTCGGGACTCCTTGGATTTACTCCGGTTTCGTTTTGGATGTTGCTGGCTGTTGCAATCATTGTAGCGGCGTACATCCTTATAACCGAGATCGCGAAAAAATGGTTTTACAAAGTGGTGAAGAATTAATGGGGACTGATTATAGATTACATGTTTTAAATTTTGAAAGGGAATCGTATCCGATAACGGATATTGGATAAAACGAAATGAAATTATTTATCGATTCGGCAAATGTCAAGGAAATTCGGGAGGCCTCTGAAATGGGAATCATCAGCGGGGTAACCACAAATCCCTCGCTGATTGCACGGGAAGGCCGAAAGTTTGATGAAGTTGTGCGGGAGATAACAGCGCTGGTTGACGGCCCGATTAGCGGCGAGGTTATGAGCGCCGATAAAGACGGCATGATAAGAGAAGGCAGGAAGATATCCGCGATTCACAAAAATATGGTTGTTAAGATCCCAATCACGCAGGATGGCCTGAAGGCAGTTAAAGTGCTGACCGCTGAAGGCATAAAAACAAATGTTACACTGGCCTTTACGGCCGGACAGGCTCTCTTGGCGGCAAGAGCGGGAGCGTCATTTGTGTCACCGTTTTTAGGCAGGCTGGATGACATCGCGGATAATTCCCTTGCGGTGATCAAAGATATTTCGGATATTTTCAAAATGCACCGGATCGGCACGAAAATTATCGCCGCCAGTGTGAGAAGTCCTATGCAGGTCGTTTCTGTGGCGAAACTGGGAGCGGACATCGCAACGGTGCCATACGCCATATTGATACAGATGCTGAAACATCCCTTGACAGACAAAGGCATTGAAAAATTTCAAATGGATTGGGACGCGGCATTTCACAAATAAACAGGAACAATTCATCAGAGTCTTGAACGAAACGAAGGGACTGGTTATAAAAATGGGAAAACCGTTGTCATCTGAAATGCTAAGAAAAATGAATGCTTACTGGCGGGCAGCCAATTATCTGTCAGTGGGACAGTTGTATCTTTTTAATAATCCTTTGCTGAAAAAACCGTTGGAACTGACCGATGTCAAGCCCATGGTGGTCGGGCACTGGGGTACGACGCCGGGACAAAACTTCATTTATGTGCATTTAAACCGGGCAATCAAAAAATATGATCTGGACATGATCTATATCGCCGGTCCTGGACATGGCGGACCGGCGCTGGTGAGCAACACCTATCTGGAAGGAAGCTACAGTGAAGTCTATCCTAATATTTCACAGGATGAGGATGGAATGAAAAAATTATTCAAACAGTTTTCCTTCCCGGGAGGAATATCCAGCCATGTCTCCCCCGAGACTCCCGGGTCGATCCATGAGGGTGGAGAGCTGGGATACTCACTCAGCCATGCCTTCGGAGCAGTTTTCGACAATCCAAACCTGATTGCGGCCTGCGTCGTGGGCGACGGCGAAGCGGAAACCGGTCCTCTGGCAGCTTCGTGGCAATCGAATAAGTTCCTCAATCCAATTACCGATGGCGCCGTGCTTCCCATTCTGCACCTGAACGGTTACAAGATCAGCAATCCTACTGTATTGGCTCGTATCAACCATGAGGAATTGGAGCAATTTTTCAGAGGCTGCGGTTGGCTTCCCCTTTTTGTTGAGGGAGATGACCCTGAAAATATGCACCAACTGATGGCGGCGGCATTGGATAATGCCATTGAGGATATCAGAGAAATACAGAAAAACGCGCGGGATAAAAATGACAGTGCCCGGCAACGCTGGCCGATAATCGTTTTGAGATCGCCAAAGGGCTGGACCGGACCGAAAGAGGTCGATGGGCTTTCAGTTGAAGGGACCTTCAGGGCTCATCAGGTACCGCTTGCAGTCGATTCTGAGCATCCCGGGCATGTTGAAATACTGGAAAGTTGGATGAAAAGTTATAAGCCAGAGGAGCTTTTTGACGATTCAGGCAGGCTTATATCTGAACTTAGAGAATTGGCGCCCGAAGGTGAGCACCGGATGGGAGCAACCCCCCATGCCAACGGAGGGGTATTGCTGCGGGATTTGAGAATGCCGGATTTTCGTACTTATGCCGTGAAAGTGCCGTCACCGGGAGAAATCGAAGGATATGATACGAGTGAGCTCGGCAAGTTTCTGCGCGACATTATAGTATTAAACAAGGAACAACGCAATTTCAGAATATTTGGCCCCGATGAGACTCTTTCCAATCGGCTAAACTCGGTTTTTGAAGTCACGGATCGTCAATGGAACGGAGAAAAATTGGAAAACGATGAATTTATCGCGCCTTACGGACGGGTATTGGATTCCATGCTCAGCGAGCATATGTGCGAGGGCTGGCTTGAAGGATATCTGCTTACCGGACGGCACGGTATCTTCAACTGCTATGAAGCTTTTGTCCGAATCGTTGATTCGATGTTCAGTCAGCATGCTAAATGGCTTAAGGTAACGTCGCAGTTGCCTTGGCGGCGTGAAATCGCGTCGCTGAATTACCTGCTCACTTCCCATGTCTGGCAGCAGGACCACAACGGATTCACTCATCAGGATCCGGGATTTCTGGACCATGTCGCGAATAAAAAAGCCGATATTGTGCGCATTTACCTTCCGCCTGACGCTAATTGCCTGCTTTCGGTTGTCGACCATTGTCTGCGAAGCAGAAATTATGTAAATGTGGTTGTAGCATCCAAACACGCCCGGCCACAATGGCTGGATATGGAAGCTGCGGTCAGACATTGTACTCAAGGCATCGGTATATGGCGGTGGGCAAGCAATGACGGGGGCGATGAACCGGATGTCGTAATGGCCTGCTGCGGCGACACTCCGACGCTGGAAACCCTTGCAGCTGTATCCATATTGCGGGAATATCTGCCGGATCTGAAAATAAGGGTGGTCAATGTGGTTGACCTGATGAAGCTGCAGCCCAGCACAGAGCATCCCCATGGGTTGAGTGATACTGATTATGATTCAATTTTCACGAAAGACAAACCGATCATTTTCGCATTTCACGGATATCCGGCCCTTGTGCACGAACTGACATATCGGCGGAATAATCGCAATATCCATGTGCGGGGATATAAGGAAGAGGGTACTATAACAACGGCCTTTGACATGAGAGTGCAGAACAATCTGGATAGATTCCATCTGGTTCAGGATGTCATCGACCGCTTGCCGCAACTAAGGTACAAAGGGGCCCACTTGAAACAAATAATGAAAGATAAGCTCGTCGAGCACAGGCAATATATTGACGAGCATGGCGAGGACATGCCAGAAATCCGCAGCTGGAAGTGGAAAAACAAGCAGCAAACAAAATAAGGAGTGAATTATATGCCTGAAATATTCCCGAATAATGAATTTTGGAGAAGAGGCGGCCGTCTTAATCAAAAACGTCATGTCGATATGACGGAAAATGAAAAAACCGACGTTGTCAAGTGTGACGGTATTAAAAACAATCACAAATGCAAAAATCCCGTATTCAGCTGTACGGTATGCGGAAACTACGGGTGCGCGCAGGAGGTCGCGGATAAATGTTCCAAGCAGGGGTTTAAAAATGACAAATGCCTCCAATGCGGCGCAGTTGGAAGCCGTATACCCGTTATGGAAGATGAGTATGAGAATGTTATCTCGGAATGGAAATCAAACGATTCCTGAACGATAAGCCAAAATTGTATTTGGACAGCCGGGATTACATCAATTGACTTGCCCCGAGTGAGCATAACAAAATACTGAAGAAGCTTTTCTGCGTACATTTTCACAGGCAACAGAGGGGTTATCGCAAAACGTTTTTGAAAAACGTTTTGCGATAACCCCTCTGTTGCCTCTTGCACCCTGCCCGTCGGCCGTATGGTTAATATAATTAGTCTTTATATCCTTATCCCCATAAAGCCAACCGTTCGCGGATTTTTTTGGAAATGGTTGGCGGCGGGGGTCACACGATCCGCCGGCACTCGACCAGGCGGTCGATGTATGAGGTGCTGTTGAGATCGGTGGTGATGACGCCCGTGGCGGAGTTGGCGGCGTGAATAAACTTGCCGTCTCCGATGTAGATGCCCACATGACCTATGTAGCCGCCGGTGGAGAAGCAGAGAATGTCGCCGGGCTGGAGATCGGCGGTATCCACAGGGGTGCCGTCTGCGGACTGCGCGGCGGCGGTGCGGTCCAGCGTGTAGCCGTTGAGGCCGTACACATACTTGACGAAGCCGGAGCAGTCGAACCCGGAGGGGGTCGTGCCGCCGTAGACGTAGGAATAGCCCAAATACTCCATCGCGGTATTCACGATCAGCTGGCCCGCGGAAACGGCGGGGACAGAGGATTTGTCGGGCTTGGCGAAGGAGACATAGTCCCCGCTCATATAGCCGGACGTGCCGTTTACGGTGACCTTGTACCAGGTGCCCGATACACCGGTCACCGACAGGGCCAGGCCGGTGTCGTAGGTGCCGAGTATGGCGGACGAAGTGGCAGGGGACGACCGCAAGCGGACACCTGCGCCGTTGACGTAGGCGGTACCGAAGTCGGCGTCCAGCGCGTCGGCGCATTTCAGGTATTGGGCTGCGATATAACCGAGAGTGCCATTATAGATGACTTCGTACCAATCGCTGCCGACCTTGGACTCCAGAACCACAGGCGCGCCGTCGGCGGTGACCGCTTTGACCGCGCTGCCGGTGTCTGCCGCTGCCCGGAAATTGACCGTGCTGCCATCAACTGTGGCGGCGCCGTCGCAGGCCGCGCTTGCAGGAAACGTCATCACCGCGCACAACATCGCGGTGACAATGGCGCTGGGGAGCAATCTTCTGTGCATTGATTCAAATCCTTTGCATGAGATTACCTGGAGGACAACGCACGCTCAAGCCATATCGACGCAATATCCATCGCGTCATAAAGACTGTCCTTTTCACTCTTTTTTACTACCCGATCCCGGGATTTGACGTTGGGGTCGGTGAGCTGGAGCTGAATGGATACTTTGCTGGCGACATCCATATCCTTAACTTTTTTCGTGTCAAGTATTTGGAGCATGATAATGTACTTGTCGGACATGCTGCCGAAATAGATGATATTGTCTTTCCGCCGCAGCGGATGGCCTTTGTATTCGAGCGTCTCGGGATTTGCCAAAAAAAACACCTCCATGGTTGTTACGGGATTGTAACACATCTTATCATTTATGTCAACCCTACGTCAAAAATCTGTCGAAATCAGTGGAAAATCGTGTTCAGAATATCATTGACGACGGTGTTGGGCGTGGGGCTCTGAGTAATGTCCGTAGGGCTTGTGGAGACGGTGGGAGACTCGGTGGCGGTTGCGTCGCCGCCCCCCTCGTCCTTGTCGGGATTCAGCAGCTTCTCCATCTCCTCCCGGGTGCCGAAGATGCCGGTGGGGGAGCCCAGCGTGGCGGAGGGGAAGTTGGTATAGGTCATACCCTCGCTGACGGAGCCCATGATCTTCTTCCAGATCTGGGCGGCGGGGTTGCCGCTGATGGACATGGCGGCCGGGGTATCATAGCCGGTCCAGACGGTGGCGACATAATAGGGCGTGTAGCCGCAGAACCAGCGGTCGCGGTCGGCGGTGGTGGTGCCGGTCTTGCCCGCAATGGGCATGACGTTGTTGCCCAGCCACGCTTCGCTGCCGGTGCCGTAGTGGGCGGCGTTTTGCAGCATATAGGTCATCACGTGGGCGGTGTTGGCGCTGAAGGCCTGAATGGTGACAGGGTCGTTTTGCAGGATGACCTTTTCATTGCTGCCGCTGCCCTGCGTGACCTTGGAGTAGGTACGGGAATAGGTAAACACGCCGTCGTTGTCCAGCGCGGAATAGGCCTGCGCCATCTCGCGCACGGTGATGCCGTTGGTGAGCTGACCCAGGGCCAGCGGGGCGTAATCGCAGTCGGCCGACACCAAACTGGTGACGCCCAGGCGGTTGATGAGGAACTCATAGGATGCCTGGGGGGTGAGTTTGTCCAGAATCTGGGCGGAGACGGTGTTCAGCGACCGGCGCAGACCTTCGGCGATGGTAATGATGCCGGCATTTCCGCCGCCGGAATTTTTCGGATACCAGCTGGTGCCGGAGAGATGGATAATGTCGCTTTTTGCGTCCAGCACCAGGGTGGAGGGGGTAATGAGCCCGTATTCCACGGCGGGACCGTAGATGGCGATAGGCTTGATGGAGGAGCCGGGCGGCCGCTTGGTGCCGGTGGCCCGGTTGAGCAGGAAGTTGCCCGCCTTTTGCCCGGTGCCGCCGGACAGAGCCACGATGGCGCCGGTCTTGGGGTCCATGATGACGATGGCGCTCTGAAGCTGCTGGCCGGTGGGATTGGCGTAGGCCTTGGGCAGCGCGTCCAGATTGGTGTAGACGGCGTCCACCTTGGCCTGGATGGAGGGGTCGATGCAGCTGTAGATGGTGTAGCCGCCGTTATAAAGCAGCGTGGTGGCCGCGGACTGGGTGAGGTTTTGCTGTTTCATCAGATCGGCGACCACGTCGCTGATGACGGTCTCTTCATAATAGGTATAAATGGTCTGGGTGTATTCCTCGTTCTCGCCGCGGACGAAGTTCAGCTCCTCCGCCTTGGCGGAGTCGCATTCCGCCTTGGATATGTAACCCTGACCGTACATCTCGTTGAGGATGGTCTCCTGCCGCTTCTTGTTGTTGGCCTTGCTGTAGAAGGGGTCGTAATAGGTGGGCAGATTGGTGATGCCCGCGATGGCGGCGCACTCCGCCAGGTCCAGATCGGCGGCGTCCTTGCCGAAATAGGTCTGGGCAGCGGCCTGCACGCCGTAGCTGCCCTCGCCGAAATAGACCACGTTGAGGTACCATTCGATGATCTCTTCCTTGCTGTACTTCTTTTCCAGATCCAGCGCCTGGAAGATCTCCAGCAGCTTGCGCTGCACGGTGATATCGTCCTGCTTGGTGATGTTTTTGATGAGCTGCTGGGTGATGGTGGAACCGCCGAAGTCGTTGCGCATGCCGAGGAACATGTTGAAGAACGCGCCCACGCTGCGGTACCAGTCCACACCCTGATGCTTGTAGAAACGCTTATCCTCGATGGCCACGATGGCGTGCTCAAAGTTTTTGGGGATCTGGCCGTAGTCCACCCAGACGCGCTTCTCCTTGCCGGAGAGCGTGGTGAGCTCCTGCCAGGTGCCGTCCTCCGCTTCGTAGACGATGGTACTGGACTGGTTGAGGGTGAAATCCGACAGCTTAAGACCGATGCTGGGCGTCAGCGAGGTCTTGACATAGTAGGCAAAGATGCAGAAAAACAGCAGCATGGAGGTGATGAAAATCAGCAGGATGGTGCCGATGACCTTCAGGACCGTGCTGGCCGTACCCCCGACGACCCTGGCGGTAGCGTCGGCGGCCCCTGCGGCTGTGATTTTTTTCTTCTCGCTTTTCATATAGGCGGCAATACCTCCTGTGCGGGTGCGCTTTGGCGGATGCCGATGGGCATACATCTACATACTAAAACAGTATTGTATCATATTATGTCAAATCTGAATACACCTTTTTTGAAATTTCAGAATCCTGGTTTATTTTGCCGCGCGCCGAGGCATAATCCGGGATAGAGGCGGCAGATCCGCCGGGAAAAGGGGAGATAAAATGAATTTAAGGCTTCGGGCGGCGGGCGTATCGGCGCTGGCGCTGGCGGCGGCCTGTCTGGGCGCGTCGGCGGTGCGCGGCGTGACCGCGGCGAAAACGGATACAGTGCCGGATTATTACATCACGGACCCCGGGGAGATGGAGGGCGCGGCCTACATCCTGCGGGATTCGGACGGCTATATCGGCGTGTACCTGCCGGGAAAGGCCAGCTCGCCGGAGGAGCTCACGGCCATTCCGGTGTCGGAACTGCGCGCCTCCGACCAGAAACTGCTGAAGGAGGGCATCCCTGTGTCAAGCCGCGACGAGCTGCTGCAGTTGCTGGAGGATTTTGGCTCATAATTCATCTTGATTTCCGCGCGGCCTTGGTTTAAGATGAAGACACAAAAGAGATATATGGAGGTAATCAACGTGAGCGAGGATTTCGGCAGCGATTACATTACGATCCAGGATGACGACGGCACCGAATTCGAGCTGGAGATCGTCGATACCATGGATTACAACGGAAAGTTCTATACCATCTTCCTTCCTACGGATATGGCGGAGGACGACCCGGAGTATGGCTATATCATTCTGGAGAACATCTTTGAGGGCGACGGCGAGGAAGTCTACAATTCCGTGGACGACGAGGATGAGCTTCAGGATGTTTACGAGCACTTCATGACCCTCCTTTTCGGCGACGAGGAGGAGACCGGCGGCGAGGACAAGGAGGAAAAATAACCCTGCCCTGCGCGAAAAGAATTCGTCCTGCTTTGTGCGTGGTCAATCTTCACGGGTTCGTTTAGACCCACACTTTTTATAAGGGACGCTGATTTGTCTCTGCGGATTGCAGGCCTCCCGGATTTCGGATGTTGGAAGCAGCGAAACAGAACTTAGGCGACCCACCTGCATTGACGTGCAGGTTATAACCGAGCCCTAACGGCATAGCGGGTGCACCGGCGGAATATTTTCCGCCGGTGTTTATTTTTGCGCCGCGGCGCTGAGAATTGAACCTGTTCGAATCAAAAAAACAGCGATTTGTCGATTATATACAAAAAGGCCCCCAAATTCTCTGAAAATAAATAGAGATTTGGTATAGATTTAACAAATCGTCATTTTGCTAAAAAAGCGGGAGGTTTGAGCGGAAACTTCGTCAGATTCGCCGGATTGCGCAGGATGGGGTTTAGGCTTTATTATATAGACAGGGTTCTGCTGCGCTGCAGCTAACCACTTTAAATGGAGATGGTACTGACGATGCAGAATAACGAATTCGGGAAAATACTCGCCGCCAACCGCGGTGAAATCGCGATACGGATTTTCCGGGCCAGTCACGACCTGGGAATCAATACGGTCGCCATGTATTCCAATGAGGATGTGAACTCCCTGTTCCGGACAAAGGCTGACGAGGCATATCTCATTGGCATGAACAAGAGCCCGCTGGGCGCTTATCTGGACATCCCGTCCATCATCGACCTGGCCCGCCGCCGCGGAGTGGACGCCATCCATCCCGGCTACGGTTTCCTCTCCGAGAACGCCGACTTTGCCCGGGCCTGCGAGGATGTGGGCATCGTCTTCATCGGCCCCTCCTCCGAGGTGCTGGCTAAGATGGGCGATAAGCTGGAAGCCAAAAAGATTGCCGACGAGTGCGGCGTGGCTACCATTCCCGGCACCAAGGCGCCCCTGAAGGATGCCGCGGACGCGCTGGAAAAGGCCCGGAGCTACGGCTTCCCCGTGATCCTCAAGGCCGCCGCGGGCGGCGGCGGGCGCGGTATGCGCCGATGCGACAAGGCGGAGGATGTGGAGCCCGCCTTCCACATGGTCAAGGGCGAGGCCAAAAAGGCGTTCGGCAATGACGATATCTTTATTGAAAAATTCCTGGTGAACCCCAAGCACATCGAAGTGCAGGTGCTGGGCGACAAGTATGGCAATGTCGTCCATCTGGGCGAGCGCGACTGCTCGCTGCAGCGCCGCTACCAGAAGGTGGTGGAGTTCGCCCCGGCCTTTTCCGTGCCGGAGGAGACCCGCCGCGCCCTGTACCGCGACGCCGTGAAGATCGCAAAGCATGTCGGCTATGTTTCCGCCGGTACGCTGGAATTCCTGGTGGACAAGGAGGGCAACCACTACTTCATCGAGATGAATCCCCGCATTCAGGTGGAGCATACCGTTACCGAGATGGTCACGGGCATCGACATTGTCCGCGCCCAGATCCTCATCGCGGAGGGCTATCCCCTGTCCTGCGAGGAGATCGGCATCCAGAATCAGGGCTCCGTCCACATGAACGGCTACGCCATCCAGTGCCGCGTCACCACCGAGGACCCGTCCAACAACTTCGCGCCCGACACCGGCACCATCACCTCCTACCGCACCCCCGGCGGCTTCGGCATCCGTGTGGACGGCGGCTGCGGCGGGGTGGGCACGGTCATTTCTCCCTATTACGACTCCCTGCTGGTGAAGGTCACTTCCTGGGACAACACCTTTGCGGGCGTATGCCACAAGGCGGCCCGCGCCCTGGGCGAGGTCCGTGTGCGCGGCGTGAAGACCAACGTCCCTTTCATTACCAATATTCTGACCCATCCCACGTTCCTGGCGGGCAAATGCTCCACCAAGTTTATTGACGAGACCCCCGAGCTTTTTGAGATCACGGAGTCCAGGGACAGAGCCACCCGCGTGCTGAAGTATATCGCCAACATTCAGGTCGCCAACCCCAATATGGAGCGCAGCCAGTTCGACACGCCGCGTTTCCCGCCGGTCACCGGCGTCCGGGGCGAGGGCCTGAAGCCCCTGTTGGACCGCGAGGGCCCCGAGGCGCTGGCCAAGTGGGTGATGGGCCAGAAGAAGCTGCTGGTCACCGACACCACCATGCGCGACGCCCATCAGTCCCTGCTGTCCACCCGTATGCGCACCCGCGATATGCTCAAGGCGGCGGAGGGCACCTCCGAGATCCTGGCCGACTGCTTTTCCCTGGAGATGTGGGGCGGCGCCACCTTCGATACGGCGTTCCGCTTCCTGCACGAGGACCCCTGGGAACGGCTGGAGAAGCTGCGGGAGCTCATTCCCAACATCCCGTTCCAGATGCTGCTGCGCGGCGCCAATGCCGTGGGCTACACCAACTATCCGGACAATGTCATCCGCAAGTTCGTGGATGAATCCGCCAAGGCCGGCATCGACATCTTCCGCATCTTCGACTCCCTCAACTGGATCCCCGGCATGGAGGTGTCCATGGACGAGGTGCTGAAGCTGGGCAAGGTGTGCGAAGCCACCATCTGCTACACCGGCGACGTCCTCGATCCCAACAACGATAAATTCAACCTGAAATACTACGTTGACATGGCGAAAGAGCTTGAAAAACGCGGCGCACATATGCTGGCCATCAAGGATATGGCCGGCCTGCTGAAGCCCTATGCCGCCAAGAAGCTGGTGTACGAGCTCAAGCAGGAGATCGGCATCCCTATTCACCTGCATACCCATGATACCACCGCCAACCAGGTGGCCGCCGTGCTCATGGCGGCGGAGTCCGGCGTGGACGTCGTGGATCTGGCCATCTCCTCCATGTCCTCCCTTACCAGCCAGCCCTCCCTCAACGCCGTGGTCGCGGCGCTGGAGGACAACGAGCGCGACACCGGGCTGGAGCTGGACCGCATCCAGTATCTCACCGATTACTGGGCCGACGTCCGCCTGCGCTACGCCAATTTCGACCACGGCATCAAGAGCCCGGTCACCGATATCTACAAGTACGAGATCCCCGGCGGCCAGTACACCAATCTGTATCCCCAGGTGCAGTCCCTGGGCCTGGGCAGCCGTTTCCAGGAAGTCAAGGAGATGTACAAGAAGGTCAACGATATGATGGGCGGCCTGGTTAAGGTCACGCCGTCCTCCAAGATGGTGGGCGACCTGGCCATCTTCATGGTGCAGAACGACCTCACCCCGGAGAATATTCTGGAAAAGGGCGCCGACCTCAGCTATCCGGATTCCGTGGTGTCCTACTTCAAGGGCATGATGGGCCAGCCCTCCTGGGGCTTCCCCGAGGGGCTGCAGAAGATCGTGCTCAAGGGCGAGGAGCCTATCACCTGCCGCCCCGGCGAGCTGCTGCCGCCGGTGGATTTCGACGCGGCGAAAAAGGAAGTGGAAAAGTTCCTGCCCAATCCCTCCGACCAGATGGTGATCTCCTGGTGCCTGTACCCCAAGGTGGTGGAGGAATACTGCCGCCACCGCAAGGAATACGGCTACATCATGCGCATGGGCAGCCACGTGTTCTTCAACGGTCTGGCTGTCGGCGAGACGAACCAGATCAGCATTGAGGACGGCAAGACGCTGGTCATCCGCTACCTGGGCCTGGGCGACCAGAACCCGGACGGCACCCGCAACGTCCACTTTGAGATCAACGGCTCCCGCAGGGACGTGGCCGTGCCGGACCCCTTCGCCACCGTCACCGCCAAGCCCGTCACGCTGGCCGACCCCGAGGACAAGAGCCAGATCGGCGCTTCCATCCCCGGCATGATTTCCAAGATCAACGTCAAGAAGGGCGACAAGGTGGAGGTCAACCAGGTGGTAGCCGTCATCGAGGCCATGAAGATGGAGACCAGCATGGTTGCCCGGATGGACGGCATCGTGGATTCCATTGTGGCCGCCGAGGGCGACACGCTCAAGGCCGGCGAGCTGATCATGACCATCAAGCTGGCGTAACCCGGACCGTACCCATGGCGCGCAGTCCGCGCCATGGGTTTTCCCGGAACAATTTCGCGATTTAAAGGGAAAATGGGCTTGACAGTTCGCACAAATCAGTTTATAACTGATTATGCAATATGACAGACGAGGTTCTTTCAATGAAAACAGTCGTTTTTGCAAATGAATACCGTTATTACTATTACTTTAGTACAACTGAGTAATAGTGATTTCGTATGCGCAAAAGCGTCCTCGTGACGTAGTTTTCAGCCGTGCAGTGAAATCACTGCGCGGCTTTATTTTTTGCTGACAACAGCACGGGAGGGCAACAGATCATGGTCGTAGTATTGAAAAAGGGCACCACGGACGAGCAGCTGGAAAATCTGGTAAGCTGGCTGAAGACCCAGGGCGTGGAGCCCGACATCTCCAGGGGCACGGACATCACCATCGTGGGTCTGGTGGGCGACGTGAGCCATATCGACACCGAACTCATCGAGGCGCTGGACATCGTGGAGTCCGTCAAGCGCGTGTCCGAACCCTTCAAGGCGGCAAACCGCAAGTTCCACCCGGACGATACCGTGGTGACGCTGGAAAACGGCACCCGCATCGGCGGCGGGAACTTTGTCTATATGGCGGGTCCCTGCAGCGTGGAGTCCGAGGCGCAGATCATCGGCGTGGCCCGGCGGGTCAAGGCCGCCGGCGCCCAGATCCTCCGGGGCGGCGCGTTCAAGCCCCGCACCTCGCCCTACTCCTTCCAGGGCATGGGGGAGGAGGGCATCCGCCTGCTGATGGAGGCCAAAAAGGAGACCGGCCTGCCCGTGGTAACGGAGCTGATGGATGTCGGCCATCTGGACGCCTTCGACGGCGTGGACATCATCCAGATCGGCGCCCGGAATATGCAGAATTACGAGCTTTTGAAGGAAATGGGCCATGTGGGCAAGCCCGTTCTGCTGAAGCGGGGCCTGGCCAACACCATTCAGGAATGGCTGATGAGCGCCGAGTATATTCTGGCGGGCGGCAACCGGGACGTGATTTTGTGCGAGCGCGGCATCCGCACCTGTGAGACCTACACCCGCAACACGCTGGATCTCTCCGCCGTGGCCGTGGTGCACGGGCTCAGCCATCTGCCCGTCATCGTCGATCCCAGCCACGCCACCGGCGTGGCCAGGCTGGTGACGCCCATGGCGCTGGGCGCGGCCGCCGTGGGGGCGGACGGACTGATGGTGGAGGTCCACAACGACCCGCCTCACGCCAAGTGCGACGGCGCCCAGTCCCTGACCCCGGATCAATTCGATCTTTTGACCGCGAAAGTAGCCAAAGTGCGGGAGGCAGTGGTATGATCGTAGGCGTGGCGGGCATCGGTTTGGTCGGCGGGTCCATCGCCCGGGATTACAAGGCGGCGGGCCACACCGTCTACGTGTTTGACAGGACGCAGGGCGTCATGGATTACGCCCATCTGGCCGGCGTGGCCGACGGCGAGCTCAGCGAGGGCACCATCGGGGCGTGCGATCTCATTTTCGTGGCGCTCTTTCCCACCGATACCATCGAATACATGGAAAAGATGGCCCCGCTGGTCCGCACGGACGCCGTGGTCATCGACTGCGGCGGCACCAAGCGGGTGATCTGCGACGCGGGCTTCCGTCTTGCCGGACAGTACGGCTACACCTACGTCGGCGGGCACCCCATGGGGGGCACCCAGCTCTCCGGCTTCAAAAACAGCAAGGCCGGGATGTTCAAAGGCGCGCCCATGGTCATCATCCCGCCGGTGTACGACGATATCCGCTTTTTGCAGAGGATCAAGGATTTGCTGGCCCCCTGCGGGTTCGGCAGCATCACCGTGTCCACGGCGGAGGAACACGACAGGACCATCGCCTTCACCTCGCAGATGGCCCATGTGGTCTCCACGGCCTATGTGAAAAGTCCCACCGCCCGCATCCACAACGGCCTGTCCGCCGGCAGCTATCAGGATATGACCCGGGTGGCCCGGCTGAACGAATATATGTGGACGGACCTGCTGATGGAAAACGGCGACAATCTGGTGCGGGAGCTGGATTTCTTCATGCACTCCCTGCAGGAATACCGGGACGCCATCGCCGGCGGGGATTCGGACAGGCTCTGCCGGCTGCTGGCCGACGGACGAAAGATCAAGGAAAAGGTGGACGGGGCCCATGACTGAGGTGGAGATCCAGGCGTCAAGAACCTACAGCGTCCTCATCGAAAGAGGGCTTCTCGCCTCCTCAGGGCGCCTGATCCGGGAGAAATGCGGCGGAGAAAAGCTCTGCGTCGTCTGCGGCGATACCGTCCGCGCCCTCTATGGCGCGGCGGTGGGCGAAAGCCTGCGCGCGGCGGGGTATGACGTGTGCTTTTTCACCTATCCGCCCGGCGAGCCCTCCAAAACCGTCGCGACCTATGCGGCGCTCCTGAATTGTCTGGCGGAGAACGGCCTGACCCGGACGGACGCCGTGATCGCGCTGGGCGGCGGCGTCACCGGCGATCTGGCGGGCTTTGCCGCCGCCACCTTTCTTCGGGGCATCCGGTACGTCCAGATTCCCACCACGCTGCTGGCCATGATCGACTCCTCCGTGGGCGGCAAGACCGCCGTGGACCTGCCCGCGGGCAAAAATCTGGCCGGCGCTTTCTGGCAGCCCTCGGCGGTGCTGTGCGACCCCGACACGCTGGACACCCTGCCGGACGAGTTTTTTGCCGACGGCTGCGCCGAGGCGGTGAAATATGCCGTGCTGGCCGCGCCGGAGCTGCTGGAGCTGCTGAAGGCGCCCCGGGCCAACGCCCGGGCCGTCATCGAAAAATGCGTCGCTATCAAGCGGGACTTCGTCCAGCGGGACGAATTCGACACCGGCGAGCGGCAGAAGCTGAATCTGGGCCATACCGTGGGCCACGCCGTGGAGAGGCTGTCGGGCTTTTCCGTCTCCCACGGCAGGGCCGTGGCCACCGGCCTGGCCGTCATGGCCAGGGCTGCCGCCGCGCACGGCGCGTGCGACGCCGGGACGGCGGAGGCCGTCGAGACCGCGTTGGCCCGGCTGGGCCTGCCCACGCGGACAGAGTATTCCGCCGCCGCGCTGATGACCGCCATGCTGTCGGATAAAAAGCGCCGGGGCGGCACGGTCGCTCTCATCGTGCCCCGGGCACTGGGCCGCTGCGACATCGTGCCCACACCGGCGGACGCGCTGGCGGCTTTTCTCGAAAAGGGGCTGTGAGATGAAAGTGACCGTTCTGCCGGGCTCGCTTGCGGGCTTCGTCCCCGCCGTCTCGTCAAAATCCTACGCCCATCGGCTGCTGATCTGCGCGGCGCTGTCCAGGGCCCCGTCGCTGGTGGCCTGCCGCACCGCCTCGGCGGATATCCGGGCCACCGCCGGCTGCCTGCGGGCGCTGGGCGCCGTCATCGGCGAGACCGGCGACGGCTTTGCCGTGACGCCCATCGGACAGGCGCCCGACCGCGCGGCGCTGGACTGCGGCGAGAGCGGCTCCACGCTGCGCTTGCTGCTGCCGGTGTGCGCCGCGCTGGGCGCGGACTGCTCGCTGACCCTGCGGGGGCGGCTGGCCCGGCGGCCCCTGTCGCCGCTGTATGAGGAGCTCTGCCGCCACGGGGCGACCCTGTCGGCGCAGGGCGTTTCACCCCTGCGGGTGGGCGGGAAGCTCACCGGCCGCGATTTCACCATCCGGGCGGATGTTTCTTCCCAATTCGCCAGCGGGCTGCTGCTGGCGCTGCCCCTGCTGGGCGGCGGCACGGTGACGCTGGACGGGCCGGTGGAATCCGGCGCCTATATCGATATCACCGCCCACTGCATGCGCCTGGCCGGAGTGGACGTCCGCCGGGAGGGGAACCGGTATGCCGTCTCGGGCGGGTACGACGCGCCCCGGCGGGCGGAAGTGGAGGGCGACTGGTCCAACGCCGCCTTCTGGCTGTGCGCGGGCACGCTGGGCACGGCCCCGGTCTCCGTCACGGGCCTCAATCCGTCGTCGCTCCAGGGCGACCGGAGGATAGTTGACATAATCCGAGACTTTGGCGGCGGCGTGACGGTGGAGGATTCCCTTGTCACCGCCTTTCCGGCCCGGATCCGGGGCTGCCGGGTGGACGCCGGCGACGTGCCCGATCTGGTACCCATCGTCTCCGTTCTGGGGGCGCTGGCGGCGGGGGAGACCCGCATCGTCAACGCCGGACGGCTCCGGCTGAAGGAGAGCGACCGGCTGGCGGCGGTGGAAAATGTTCTGTCGGCGCTGGGCGCGGCGGTTTCCCAGACGGAGGACGGCCTTCTGATCCGCGGCGGCACGCTGCGCGGCGCTGCGGTGGACGCCTGGAACGACCATCGGATCGCCATGTCCGCGGCCATCGCGGCCCTCTCGGCCGCCGGGGCGGTGACCATCGCCGGGGCGGAGTGCGTGAACAAATCCTATCCCGGTTTTTTTGACGATTTCCGTAAACTGGGCGGCTTTGCCGTAAAGGAGTGAGATCATGCGGTATACAATCTTTGGCGAATCCCACGGCCCGGCCGTCGGCGTGGTGCTGGAGGGGGTTCCGGCGGGACTGACCTTGGATATGGACGCCGTCCGGGCGGAGCTTGCCCGGCGCGCGCCGGGCAATTCGGCCGCGTCCACGGCCCGGCGGGAGACCGATGAGCCGGAGCTTCTCTCCGGCGTGTTTGAGGGCAGGACCACCGGCGCGCCGCTGTGCGCGCTGATCCGCAATACGGATATCCGTTCCGGGGATTATGAGGAAATCCGCGATCTGCCCCGCCCCTCCCATGCGGACTACGCCGCGGCAGTGAAATACGGCGGCGGCGCCGACTATCGCGGCGGCGGACATTTTTCCGGGCGGCTCACCGCGCCGCTGGTGTTTGCCGGAGCCGTGGCGAAGCAGATTCTCGCCCGGCGGGGCGTCACCGTCCGCGCCGAGATCGCCGCCCTCGGCGGCGTGGAGGCCCCCGCGCCGCGGCAGATCGAGCAGCTTATTCTGGACGCGAAGGGCGCACTGGACAGCGTGGGCGGCGTCATCCGCTGCACCATCGACGGCGTGCCCGCCGGACTGGGCGGGCCGGATTTCGGCGAGAACATCGAAGGCGAGCTGGCCCGGGCGCTGTTCGCCGTGCCGGCCGTGAAGGGAGTGGAATTCGGCGCGGGCTTCGGTCTGGCCGCCATGTGCGGCAGTCAGGCCAACGACCCCTTCCGCATGGAAAACGGCAGAGTGATCACCTCAAAGAATGATTCCGGCGGCGTCAACGGCGGCATTTCCAACGGAATGCCCATCGTGTTTTCCGCGGCCATCCGGCCCACGCCATCCATCGGCAGGGAACAGGACACCGTGGACCTGCGGACCCTGACGGACGCCACGCTCGCCGTCAGGGGCCGCCACGACCCCTGCATCGTGCCCCGGGCCGTGCCGGTGATCGAGGCGGCGGCGGCGCTGACGATGGCCGACATTCTGCAAAGGGGCTGACTATGGAGCTGGATGAACTGAGAAAAGAGATCGACGAGACCGACGCGGAGCTGGTGCGGCTTTTCGTAAGGCGCATGGCGCTGTCCGGCAAGGTGGCGGACTATAAACGCGGCAGGGGCCTGCCGGTGACGGACGCCGCGCGGGAAGAAGAAAAGCTCAAAGCGGTCCGCGCTCTGGCCGGGGAGGAATTCGGCGACTACGCCGCGGGGCTGTACCGGGAAGTTTTCCGCCTGAGCCGGGGACTTCAGACCGCCAGGAACGGCGTGTTCGGCCTGCTGGGCGGGAAGCTGGGGCACAGCTATTCCCCGGAGCTGCACAGGCTTTTCGGCGGCTACGATTACGCCCTGTTCGAGCGCGCGCCGGAGGAGCTGGAGGCTTTTCTGAGGGAAGCGCCCTTCGACGGCATCAACGTGACCATCCCCTATAAAAAGGCCGTGATCCCCTATTGCGGCGAGCTGTCCGAAAACGCCGCCAGGATCGGCAGCGTGAACACTGTCGTGAAGCTGCCCGACGGGCGGCTGCGGGGGGATAACACCGACTACTGCGGCTTCGCATATCTGGTGAAGTCACTGGGGGTCGACGTGCGGGGTAAAAAGTGCGTGGTGCTGGGCGACGGCGGCGTGGCGCCCACCGTCCGCGCCGTCCTGTCCGACGGCGGAGCCGCGGAAATTGTCACGGTGTCCCGCCGCGGGGTTGACAATTACGGGAACCTCCCGCGCCATGCCGACGCCGATGTGCTGGTGAACACCACGCCGGTGGGGATGTATCCCGACAACGGGGCGGCGGCGGTCGATCTGGCGACGTTCAACCGGCTGTCCGCCGTGCTGGACGTGGTGTATAACCCCAACCGCACCAGGCTGATCCTGGACGCGGAGCGTCTGGGCATCCCCTGCGCGGGGGGCCTCGCCATGCTGGCCGCACAGGCCAAGCGGGCCTGCGAGCTGTTCACCGGGCGGGACATCGACGAAGGGAAGACTTGCGCCGTCACCGGCGCCATCGCCTTCAAAATGAAGAATGTCGCGCTGATCGGCCTGCCCGGCTGCGGCAAGACCACCACCGGACAGGCGCTGGCGGCGCTCACCGGAAGGGAATTCCGGGACATGGACACCGAACTCGTAAAGGCGGCGGGGATGCCGATCCCCGACTTTTTCGCCCAGAGGGGCGAGGCGGCTTTCCGCGCGCTGGAGACCGAGGTTTTGCGGGAGTTTTCCAAACGCAGCGGCCTTGTCATCGCCACCGGCGGCGGCGTGGTCACCCGGGCGGAAAACCGCGATCTGCTGCGGCAGAACAGCACCGTCGTGTTTTTGGAGCGGGAGGATGTGCGCGCCCTTCCCAAGGCCGGACGGCCGGTGTCCCAGGTCAGGCCCATCGAGCAGCTGGCGGCGGAGCGGCTGCCGCTGTACCGCGCCTGGTGCGACGTGACCGTGCGCGGCGTCGATCCCCAAACCAACGCGAAAAATATCCTGGAGGCGGTGAGCGCATGAAAATTCTGGTCGTCAACGGGCCGAATCTCAATATGCTGGGCATCCGTGAGCCGGCGCTGTACGGTCGGCAGGACTATGCCGCCCTGTGTGCGTATATCGTCGGCGAGGCAAAAAAACTTGGGGTAGACGTCGAGCTTTTTCAGTCCAACCACGAGGGCGCGCTGGTGGACCGCATCCAGCGGGCGTATTTCGACGGGGTGGACGGCATCGTCATCAACCCGGCCGCCTACACTCACACCAGCGTGGCCGTGCTGGACGCGCTGAAGGCCGCCGCCATTCCGGCGGTGGAAGTCCATCTCACGGATATTTACGAGCGGGAAGAATTCCGCAGGCTCTCCTATCCGTCCCTGTACTGCGAAAGGACCATCGCCGGGCACGGCTTCGCCGGCTATGCCGAGGCCATGGCCTATCTGGCGCGGCGGGTGAAATAGACGTTGAAAAATTCCGCCGGATAGGCTACAATGATCCTGTTGCGACAGGAGGGATTCTATGGACATATCGCTTGTGAACATCGACGTCCGCGACCTGAGCTTTGAAAATAAAGTCCAGGGCACCCAGAAGCTGGAGATGGAGACCAACGTCCAGTATTCGGTGAACATCGCGGCCAATATCCCCCAGTGCCGGGGCGAAGCCTGGCTGACCGTGCAGGAAAAGAGCAGCGCCCATCTGGTGGCGCTGAAGCTCCACGTCGTCGGCGTATTCAACTATACGCCCACGCCGGTTACCGACGAGGTCAAGCGCGAGCTGCATGTGCGCACCTTTGAAATGCTGTATCCCCATCTCAGCGCGCAGGTGGCGTGCATCACCTCCATCATGGGGATGCCCCGCTTCCTCATTCCCAAGCTGGATATCGCGCAGGATGATGTGATGATCATCAATATGGGCCAGTGACCCGCGGACAGGAAAAAGCGCCCCTTTGCCGGGCGCTTTTCCTTTTTTCAAAAAATTTCCGATCGATGCAATATCCTCCGCAAAACGCCGTCTTTAGGGATAGAGGGCAATGAGCCCGAAACAAAAAACTTAGGAGGATACAAAAATGTTTTCTTGGGGACTCAATCTGGCATCCGGCATTCTGGATATCTGCGGCGAAGGCAAAGCGAGAAGCATTGTCGACTGCGTCAACCATTTCGTGTGGTAAACTGATTCTCCTTCCAAAATTACTCCTGATTCTCCAATGATCCTTTCAAACGAAGACCGCATCCGAGGGGGGTGCGGTCTTTGTTTGCGCGCGGCGATAAAGACGGCGGCTTTGAAAGCGATTTCAAAGCCGCCGGTTCAGTGATCGAAATAAAATCAGCCGAGCCCCAGGACCCTGGGTAGGCCGAAAAACTCGCCCACCAGATCCAGCGATCCGTCGACGACGGACTTGGTGATGTCCTGCACGATGCCCAGACCCCGCCTGAGCTGCACGGATACCGACGGCAGGCTGCTGTTGGTCTTGTTTTCGGCGGTGATGGTCCAGAGGGTGGTGCCGTCGGAAGCGGTGCTGTGATCCAGGTGGAAATCGTAGCCGGTGTAGGTTTCCGTATTCAGCTGGGGATCGGCCTGGCACAGCTCGTCATAGGCGGCGGCCAGAGCCTCCGCCAGATCCAGCGCGTCGGCGTTGTCCAGATCGCTGATGCCCAGATCGCCCTCTACCTTGTTGGTCAGAGTGCCGGCCACCTCGCCGGTGCGCTGCACCACGTTCGCGCCGATGCAGTCCATGATCTGATCCAGCGCGTGGATGCTCAGCGCCGCCAGATCGGCATAATCGCCGCCGTCCGCACAGGAGGCGATCTTATCCACCAGAGCGGCCTTGCCCACGGAAATGCCATATTCCTTGGCCTGCCCGGCATAGGCGGCGGCATCCGCCACCTGACTGAGGATGGAGACCTGAAAGCCGCTGTCGGCGGCGGCGTACTGCATAGCGGCGGTCACCCGCCGGCAGACCTCCCCATTGTCCTGCCCGTCCGCCTCGACTACGGTGACCAGCACGGAATTTTTCATGTTGGTGAGGTAGCCCTTTTCCTCCAGCGCGGCGACGATCTCCCGCAGTGCCTGGGCACAGCCCTCGCCTTTGTAGTCCCTGCCGCCCAGCAGGGCGGCGGCGTCGTCGTTAAGGGAGGAGACCGATTCCACGGCCCCGTCCGGGTCCAGCGTGAGCTGGATACTGGGGTTCACATCCAGAATAACGGTGGCCATGGCGGCCGGCGGCGTGGGCGTGGGCGCCGCGGTGGCTCCGGGCTCCGTCCGGGCGCTGCTGGGGCGAAACACGGCCAGACCGCCCACGATCACCAGCGCCAGACAGGCGGCCAGCGCCGCCCATTTCCGCCACCCGCCGCTTTTTCCCCTGCGGGGCGCCGCGGCGGCCATATCGTCACAGAGTTCGGTTATATATTTGTCGTCGACCCTGCCGATGCGGTCGAGCAGATCATCGTTTTTCAAAGGTCGATCCCTTCCTTTTTCAGATGCTTTTGGAGCTTGCCACGCAGCCGGTGCAGCATGGACGCGGCTTTGGATTGAGACATGCCGTAACGCCCGGCGATGGAGGCGATGGGTTCCATGGCCCAGTAGCGGCGCATGAAGACGCCCCGCTCCACCACGGAAAGGGATTCCAGAAAACTGTTCAGCGCCTCGGTGATCTCCCGGGAATCCTCGATGCGGCCCATTTCGTCGCCGCCGGAGAGCACCTCGCCGAGTTCATCCAGCGCCAGCGCTGTCTCGCCGCCGCCCCGGCGGGACGCCGAGCGGGCACGGACCCTGTCCAGCGCCAGATTTCGGGTCACCTTGCCGATGAAGGCCGACAGGGCCAGCGGCCGGTCCGGCGGGATGGAGTTCCACATCCGAAGGTAGGTATCGTTAACGCACTCCTCGCTGTCTTCTGCGGAACCGAGAATGTTGAACGCGATGGTGCGGCAGTATTTTCCGTACTTGAGCCTTGTTTGTTCTATCGCATTTTCCGAGCGGTCCCAGAAAAGCTGTATGATCGCGTCGTCTTCCAAAACAAAGTCTCCTTATTCCTATTCTTATTGACGGATTTTTCATTCGATCATTGCATGGACGCGAAAAAATCCGCTGCACCCCCGGCAACAGGAAAAGCCCGGAAAATCCGGGCCGGACTGACAGCTGCATTTTAGCATAATTTGTCAAGAAATACAACGCGGGCGGGAAAAAACAAGAAATGTTCCGGCGGGGCTTTCGCCCCGCCGGAACACAACGGAAATCAGATTTTTTCCAGCAGCCTGGCCATCGCTTCCCGGCTGCCGGCCACCAGCAGATGCTCGCCGCCCGTCAGCCGGGTATCCGGCTCGGAAATGGGCATGATGTCCTCGCCAACCTTGGACCCGATGATGTTGATGCCGTACTTTTCACGGATGTTCAGGTGGCGGATGCTCTTGCCGTCCCACTTTTCCGGCACGGGGAATTCAAAAATGCCGTAATCCCGGGTGAGCTCGATATAGTCCATGGTGCCGTTGGAGGAATAGCGCACCGCGGTGCGCTGGGCCATGTCCCGCTCGGGGTAGACGATATCGTCCGCGCCCACCTTCAGCAGAAATTTGGCGTGCAGGCCGTGATCCGCCTTGGACACCACCGTGGGCGCGCCGAGCTCCTTGAGAAGGGAGGTAATCTCCAGCGAGGACTGGAAATTGTTGGAGATGCACACAAAGCAAACATCGAAATTCTTGGCGCCGATGGTGCGCAGGACGTCCGTGTCCATGCAGTCGGCAATGCGGGAGGCCGTCACTTCGGGAGCGATCCTGTTCACCCGCTGCTCGTCCTTATCCACGGCCATGACCTCGTTGCCCAGTTCCATCAGCTTTTTTGCCAGGTTCGAGCCAAAACGGCCCAGACCGATCACAAGCATAGAATACATGAGAATACCTCCTAATTCGTTAACCGATGATGATATCTTCTTCGGGAAGGCGGGCGGCGTCGGTGTTCCTGAACACAGTCATCGCCATGAAAACCGTGACGCTGCCTACGCGCCCGGTGTACATAAGCAGGATGATCAGAATCTTGGGTATGACCCAGAGCTGGGACGTAATGCCGGTGGACAGACCCACCGTGCCCAGCGCGGAGAAGCATTCAAACAGAATGTTCTTCAGCGGCAGCGGCTGGACGGCGGCGATCACAAAGCCCGCGCCCAGCGCCATGCCGACATACAGCAGCACGCTGCAGAAGGCCCGGTGGCACAGAGACTGACTGAGCCGGCGCTCCATGATATTCACGTCCTGCCGGCCCTTTATATAGGACAGCACCGACAGCAGCTGCGCCGCGAAGGTGGATACTTTCACGCCGCCGCCGGTGGAGCCGGAGCCCGCGCCGATAATCATCAGCAGCACGGTCATCAGGAGCCCGGCCTCGCTGAGAGAAGCGGTATCCACCGTGTTGAAGCCGGCTGTGCGCGGCGTGACGGCGGAAAACAGCGCCGCCAGCACTTTCGTGCCCGGGGTCATCCCGGCATAAACGCCGCTGCGCTCGGTATAGAGGAACAGCAGCGTTGGGATCACCACGATGCCCAGCGAGAAGGAGAGCACAATTTTGGTGTGAAGCTTCATCCGCCGGAAGTGGAAACGGCTGTTGAGCACATCGTCCCACACGATGAAGCCGATACCGCCCAGCAGAATCAGAGAGATTACCGTGAGCGTCACCGTGGGATCACCTACAAAATAGGTGAACGAGGAACCCGGCCTGACCGCGCCCATCAGGTCAAAACCCGCGTTGCAGAAGGCGGAGATGGAATGGAACACGCCGTACCAGATGGCGGTGCCGGTGGGAAACAGGGTGCGGAAGCGGAAAAACAGCAGCACCGCGCCCGTGCCCTCGATGATCAGCGTGCCGTACAGGATGCGCCGTACCAGCTTGATCACGCCGCCCAGCCGGCCCGCGCTTACGGCTTCGGAGACATTGATGCGCTCGGCAAGGCTGATGCGCCGCCCGGCGGCCATGGTCAGCAGAATGGCAAATGTCATGAAGCCCAGACCGCCGATCTGGATGAGCAGCAGAATCACCACCTGGCCGAACACCGTGAACTGGGTAAAGGTGTCGTACACCGATAACCCGGTGACACAGGTGGCGGAGCAGGCGGTAAACAGCGCGTCCAGAAAAGGGATGGAGCCGGATTTGTTCGCCACAGGAAGATTCAGCAGAACCGCCCCGAGAAAAATAATCAGCGCGAAGCCCAAGGCGAACAGCCGGGCCGTGCCGAGTGGTTTGCGGATTTTCAAGACACTTTTTTCCTCCCCGGATAAACCGGACGCTAACAGGTAATTTCCTGTGACGGCGGATATTATATCAGTATTCCACCGTTTGTAAAGAAGTTTTTAAAATATTTTTTAAGGCGGCCATGTCCGCTGGAAACGGCGCGGTAACGTCGATGGCCTGTCCGGTGACGGGCTGGGTCAGCGTCACCCGGACGGAGTGCAGCGCGGGCCGGGTGATCAGCGCGGTGGCGCCGCCGTACAGCGCGTCCCCCGCCAGCGGATGGCCTATGGCGGAAAAATGTACCCGGATCTGGTGGGTGCGCCCGGTGAGGGGCAGCACGGACAGCAGCGACAGCCCGCCGCCGGTCTCCAGCACCCGATAATCCGTGCGGCAGGGGAGACCGTCCGGCGTCACGGCCCGCCGCGTGCCTTCCACGGGCGCCGCCGCGATGGGCAGCGCGATGCTGCCCTGCGCGGGCGTCACGATGCCCTCCGCCACGGCCAGATACTCCCGGCGGAAGGCGGGGGTGTGCAGCACGCGGCGCAGCCGGTCGTGGATATAGGCGCTTCTGGCCACAACCATCAGCCCGGAGGTACCCTTGTCCAACCGGCTCACCGGATGGAAGGCGGCGTCCGGCCCCCAGCGGCAGGCCAGCGCGGAAGCCACGGTGGGCCCCAGCCCATCCCCGCCGTGGACGGCCAGCCCGGCGGGCTTGTTGAGAACGGCCAGATCCTCGTCCTCGTAGACAATCTCCAGCGGGGCGTCCAGCGGCGCCGCGGCGGCACGGGGCGCAATGTCCGATACGTCGGCGGCGAGCACGTCGCCTGCCCGCACACGGACGTCGGTATGGGCGGGCTGCCCGTTGAGCAGAATGCCGCCTGGGCGCAGCTTGGTGCGTGAAATCAGGGACGGGGCCATGTGCAGCTCCGCCCCCAGCAGATTTCGTATGGTCCGCCCCGCCAGCCCCGGGGTGATCTCCAGTATCAGAATGCGCATGGTCAGGGCTTGCGCTGGTCCCGGTCGGGATCATCGGGCTGGCTGGGCGTATCAAAGAAAAACTTCGGGGCGTCGCCGCCGGCGGTTTTTTTCCTGGCGGTAAACACGTGCTTCACTTCGGCTCTGGACTTTTTCGACGCTTTTTCCCGGGCCTTTTTTTCGGCCTCGGTCGCGGTATCCTCCCGGGTGGGGACGGCACTTTCGGGCGCCTCCTTCCGGGTAAAGACATGCTTTACGGCGGAAGCTGCGGGCTCCTCTTTTTTGCCGCGCTTCTTCAGCGCCACCAGCGCTGCCGCAAGGACGGCGACAGCCGCCGCGGCGATGACGATCATGAGCAGGGGGGACAGGCCGCCGGTACTGTCGGCCTCGGCGGGGGCGGGGGTGACGCCGGGCTTGGCGGCGTCTTCGGCGAGCTGCCCGGACAGCGGCAGCGTGCAGTCGGGCATGGTGTTCTTCTCCATGGAGGCATCGGTGAGACCGGACAGCGCCAGCTTCCAGCCGTCCCTGGTGAAGCCGGAGGCGGCCAGCGTTACGGTGTCCGCCCCGGCGGAGGAGAGCGTCAGCGCGGTTTCCTTACCCTCGGGAGAGAGCAGCTTGTAATTGTTCGGATTATCCAGCCCGGTCATGGCTTCGCTGAACTTCACGGTGATGGTGCCGGCAGTTTCGTCCGCCGTCAGGGAGAGCACATAGGGCGGGGTATCGTCCGGCGTCCATTGATTGGGTTTGATCTGCGCGGTGACCTCGCCCAGATCGCCGAATTTGACGGAGAGGGCGCGTTCGGTGCCGTCGGCAATATTGCTGCCGGCCTTCAGATTCAGCTGCCAGATCTCATCGATCTGCTGCAGCAGCTGGGAGAGCTTGGACTGGGCGTCGTCGGGGGAGAACTCAAACAGTTCGCCGCCGGAGACGTCCACAAAGCTCCGGAAGGTCTTGATGCTGTCGGCGGAGGCGGAATCCACCGCCAGCGCGTAGACGGCCACGCCGCCCTGGCGCAGCGTGGTCTCCAGTTCCTCCTGGGTCATATCGGACTGCGCGTCTTCCACGCCGTCGGACACCACCACCGCGCAGCGGCGCATATCGGTCTTGGCGGAGGCGGTCTTGATCAGGGTATCCATGGCCGCGTAGAACTGCGTGTTGCTGTCCGTGGCCTTGACGGCGGCCAGCTTTTCACTGACGACCTGAGCCGATTCGCTGCCGTCCAGCAGCACGGTGACCGCGTCGCCGAAGGTGATGACGGCCAGCTGATCCTGCTGGCGCATCTGTTGATAGGTGTTCAGTACGGCCTGCTTGGCCGCGTCCAGATAGCGCTGGGAGATGGAACGGGAGATGTCCAGCATAAAGACATAGAAAATCCCCTCGTCCGACTCGGCGAAATCCCCCACCGTCAGCGGCTCGCCGTCCAGCGTGGCGGTGATGGACGAGGGGGCGAGCCCGCCCAGATCCTGCCCGTCGCTGCGGACGAACACGCTGATATCGGGCATGACAGGCTGAACCTGCTCCAGCGAGACGGCCGAGGCCTGCGCGCAGAGCAGACAGCTGATAAGCAGAATTGCGGTGAAAAGTTTTTTCGCCATGATATCTTCCTTCATAATGAATAAACGTTCGGATCGGCACAATGCTAACGCTATATTATACCATAGGATTTTTAATCTTGCAACGGCGGGCGAAAAAACCGAGCGCTTTTTACATAACCCGGACGGCGCCGCCGGGACGTGCCTGTCTTAGGCGTAACTTGCGTAAAAATAATTGACTTAATCTTCGCATTTTTCCAGAAACCAAATTGACAAACGCTCCTTGCTATAATATACTAATTCATAATAATGTGCAAAAATAACACTTTTTTGAAACAAAATGTATTTATTTGTATTTTCATTGCTGCGGGAGGACGGGACATGGCAGAACGTCAGAAGCTTCGCCTGGGTACCTTGATGGTACAACGGGGCATCATTACGGACGAGCAGCTGGAGACAGCGCTGGCACTGCAGAAAAAGCAGCACAAGCACCTGGGCGACTGCCTGGTCGAAATGGGCCTGGCCTCCGAGGAGGACATCGTCAACGTTCTGGAGGCGCAGCTGAAGATCCCCCGGATTGACCTGCGCGGCATCCGTATCGACGCCGAGATCATCGGGCTGGTCAGCGGCTCCGTGCTGCGCAAGCACAGCGTCCTGCCCATCGCCTACGACGAAAAGCAGTCCAACACGCTGATTCTGGCCATGGCCGACCCGCTGGACATGGTTGCGCAGGACGATATTTCCATTATCACCAACTGCGTCATCGAACCGCAGATCACTACGCTGGGCGAGATCAACGCGGTGCTGGACCGCTATTTCGGCACGGACGAGGCCATGTCCGCCGCCGAGAAATACGCCAAGGAGCGCGAGGGCCAGCTCCAGCAGCTGGAGGCCGAGCAGGCCGAGCAGCAGACCGAACTGAACAACGCCCCCATCGTGCAGCTGGTGCGCTCCATCATTGAGCAGGCCGTCCGCCAGCGTGCCAGCGATATTCATTTCGACGCCCTGGAAAAGCAGGTCCGCGTCCGCTACCGCATCGACGGCGTGCTGGCCGAAAAAATGCTGTACGACATCAATCTGCTGCCCGCCATCGTCACCCGCATCAAGATTATGAGCGGCATGGACATCTCCGAAAAGCGCAAACCGCAGGACGGCCGCATCACCATGAGCATCGACCGCCAGGAATACGATATCCGCGTTTCCGCGCTGCCCTCGTGCTACGGCGAAAAGATCGTCATGCGTCTCGCGTCCTCCACGGCGCTGACCCGCTCCAAGAGCGACCTCGGCATGCGGGAATGGGAGCTGCGCAAATTCGAGCATATCATTTCCAACCCCAACGGCATTCTGCTGGTCACCGGGCCCACCGGCTCCGGCAAATCCACCACGCTGTATACCGCCCTGTCGGAATTAAATAAGGAAAGCGTCAACATCATCACCGTCGAGGACCCCGTGGAAGCCAACATCGCGGGTATCAACCAGGTGCAGGTCAACCCCAAGGCCGACCTCACCTTTGCCACCGCGCTGCGCTCCATCCTGCGCCAGGACCCGGACATCATCATGATCGGCGAGATCCGCGACTATGAGACCGCGTCCATCGCCGTGCAGGCGTCCATCACGGGCCACCTTGTGGTCAGTACCCTGCACACCAACAGCGCCTCCGCCGCGTTCACCCGCCTGCTGGACATGGGCGTGGAATCCTACCTGCTGGCCGATTCCGTCGTGGGCGTCATCGCCCAGCGGCTGGTGCGCAAGCTGTGCAAATCCTGCCGCAAGCCCCGGCAGGCGACGGAGGAGGAGAAGCTCCTTCTGGGCAAAAAGCCGGAGGACGACGTCACCGTCTACGACCCCTGCGGCTGCCAGATGTGCAGCGACACCGGCTTTTTCGGCCGTATCGGCGTGTACGAAATAATCGAGATGACGCCGGAGCTCCGCCACATCATCACCAACCGCGGCTCCACGGAGGAGATCAAGGCCATGGGCCTGGCGCAGGGGATGCACACTCTGCGGATGAGCGCCACCGAATATGTGCTGGAAGGCATCACGACGATTGAAGAAATGCTGAAGGTTTCCTTCGAGGAATAAGCTCCGGCATAAGTCGTGCAAATTTTTCCATTTTTTATGGAAAAAAGGGTTGCAATTTCATTTTGATTCTAGTATTTTTATTTAAAGATGTAAGTACATATTATTCTGTTTGTAGGAGATAACCGGTGTGGAGACTTTCAGAGAACTGATCGAGGACGCGGTAGCCCGCCGCGCGTCGGATATCCATATCTGTGCGGGTACGGCGCCCGCCGCCCGGGTGGACGGCGGCCTGATCCCCCTGCGGGACTACAAATGCACGCCGGATGATGTCCTGGCCGTCACCAGGGAGATCATATCCCCGGAGCATGAAAAAATCCTCAACGAGGAGGGGGAAGTGGATTTTGCCTTCTCCATCTTCGGCACCGGCCGCTTCAGGGTCAACGTTTTCCGCCAGCGCGGGACGCTGGCCATCGCCGTCCGCGTCCTGAACCCCATTATCCCGTCGGCCAAGGATCTGCTCATCCCGGACGCCGTGGTGGATATGTGCGACAAAAAGCGCGGACTGGTGCTGGTCACCGGGCCCACCGGCTCCGGCAAATCCACCACGCTGGCCTGCCTCATCGATATTATCAACCACAAATACACCCACCACATCATCACCATGGAGGACCCCATCGAATATCTGCACCGGCACGCGAAATCCATTGTGAACCAGCGCGAGATGGGCACCGACTCCAAGTGCTACGCCTCCGCCCTGCGCGCGGCCCTGCGCGAGGACCCGGACGTGATTCTTGTGGGCGAGATGCGCGACCTTGAGACCATTTCCATCGCCGTCACCGCGGCGGAGACCGGCCACCTTGTGTTCTCCACCCTGCATACCATCGGCGCGGCCAATACCATCGACCGCGTTATCGACGTGTTCCCGCCCTACCAGCAGCAGCAGATCCGCTCCCAGCTGGCGGACGTGCTGGAATGCGTGGCGTCCCAGCAGCTCGTTCCTAGGGCCTGCGGCAAGGGCCGCGTGGCCGCCATCGAAGTCATGCTGGCCAACAGCGCCATCCGCAGCCATATCCGCGAGGCCAAGACCTATCAGATCGCCAGCACCATGCAGACCAACCGGAAAATGGGCATGATCACCATGGACGAAGCTTTGCTCAATCTGGTGCAGCAGGGCGAGATCACGCAGGATTACGCCATCGCCTACGCGCAGGACGTCCCGTCCATCATCAAGCGCCTTGTGGCGCTGGGGTAAGGCCGGGCGCGCCGCGCAGCCATAGCTTTAGCCATCACAACGATACGAATTTATCGCCCGGACCGGGCAGGGAGTTGATCGCTTGACGACGTTTGCCTATATTGTACTCGAGCCCTCCGGGAAGGAGACCAAAGGCTCGCTGGCGGCGGAAAGCCGCGAAGCCGCCATGGCCCAGCTCAAGCAGGGGGGCAGCACGCTGGTCTCCCTGGCCGAGGCCAACGCCCTGAACAAAGAGGTCAAGATCAACCTGTTCGCCAAAAAGCCCAAGCCCCGGGACCTGGCCGTGTTCTGCCGCCAGTTCGTCAGCATCGTGTCCGCCGGCGTCCCCGTGATCAACGCGCTGGGCATGCTGGAGGAGCAGACCCAGAACAAGCGGCTGGCCGCCGCGGCCAAAGACTGCCGCATGACCATCGAAAAGGGCTCCTCCCTGGCCGAGGCCATGCGCAAACACGCGGACATTTTCAGCGATATGTTCATCACCATGGTGGACGCGGGCGAGGCCTCCGGCAGTCTGGACGTGTCCTTCTCCCGCATGGCCGTCCAGTTTGAAAAGGACGCCAAGCTGCGGGGCACCATCAAGCGGGCCTCCATCTACCCCATCGTGGTGGTGGTCGTCACCCTCATCGTCATCACGATCCTGCTGACCTTCGTCATCCCGTCCTTTGAGGGGATGTTCAGCGACATGGGCACGGAGCTGCCGGGCATCACCAAATTCGTCATCGCCTGCAGCGTGTTTCTGCGCACCCGATGGCTCATTCTCCTCCTCGTCATCGCGGGCATCGTGTTCGGCGTCAAATACGCCAAAAAAACCCCGAAGGGCGCGCATTTCTTCGGCCGCGTCAGCCTGAAGGCCCCGCTGTTCGGCAATCTGCATGTCAAGACCGCCTCGGCGCGGATGTCCCGCACGCTGGCGACCCTGCTGGCCAGCGGCATCTCCATGATGGACGCGCTGGACATCGTGGCGGAGACCATGGACAACATCTATTATTACGAAGCCATGAAAAAAGCCCGGGAGGATGTCTCCATGGGCACCAGCCTTTCCGAATCGCTGGAGCGCGGCAGGCTGTTCCCCCCGCTGGTGTACCACATGCTGCACATCGGCGAGGAGACCGGCGACATCGACGGGATGCTGACCAAGATCGCCGATTATTACGACGAGGAAGTGGAGATGGCCACCGGCCAGATCATGGCCGCCATCGAGCCCATGATTATCATCCTGCTGGCCGCCATCGTCGGCACCGTGGTGTTCGCGGTCATCATGCCCATGATGAGCATGTACAGCGCCCTCGACAGCCTGTAAGCGGCGGGCGCCTGAACCTTGTGACCTTTCGGCGGCTTAGGGGAGCCGCCGGGGCAAGATACATCCCATTCCCAAAAAATTATGATAGGAGAAAAAATCATGAAGAAAGCTCTCAAGAAGCTGGATAACAAAGGCTTCACCCTGGTCGAGCTGATCATCGTCATCGCCATTATCGCCGTCCTCGCCGCCGTCCTCGCGCCGCAGTACATCAAGTATGTTGATAAATCCCGCTGGTCAACTGACCAAAGCAATGCGGCTACTTTACTTCATGAAGTACAGGTCGCAATTGTTGAGGTCGGAAGTGATGGCGGTACTGTTACTGGTACCACAATAAAGATTACTAAAAACGCTGATGTTAGTGGCGTTACTGCCGATTCTGATCTCGATAAGGCACTCGATGCTGCGGATCCCAATTGGTCTAAAATCAGGGTTAAGAACAAGGGCACAGCTGCTGAAAGTGAATCTGCAGGACAGAAGTGCGCCGGATACGATATTGTTGTTACCAGCACGGGAGCAACTGGCTCTTGGGTTTCCTAATTGCATCTCTAACTCACTGAAAGGGCACATTTAAATGGACCCGACGACGCTCCCCATCTACATATTGCTGTTCCTGCTGGGTGCCTGCGTGGGCAGCTTCTGCAATGTCTGCATCCTGCGCATCCCGGCGGGGGAGAGCATCGTCACGGGTCCTTCCCATTGCATGACCTGCGGCAGGCGGCTGAAATGGGTCGAGATGATCCCCATTTTCAGCTGGCTTGCCCTGCGGGGTCGGTGTTCCGGCTGCCACAGCCGCATTTCCGCCCAATATCCCCTAATTGAGGCGGCAAACGCCGGGCTATGGCTGTTGGTATACGGCCGTTTCGGGCTTTCGCCCGATACCCTACTGGGCTGTTTGTTCGCCTCAGTACTGCTTGTGGCGTCGGTGATCGACGCCCGCACCAGGGAGATTCCGCCGGGAACGACAATCTTTATTGCCGCTCTCGGCCTTCTCCGGTTTTTCCTGCGTCCCGCGCAATGGCAGAGCGCGCTGCTGGGTCTCGTGGCCGTGGCGGGCGTGCTGCTGCTGGTGCTGCTGCTCTCCGGCGGGAGAGCCGTGGGCGGCGGCGATATCAAGCTGGAGGCCGGGACCGGCCTGTTCCTGGGCCTGTGGCCCAATGTGCTGGGCTTTTTCCTGGGCTGCGTGCTGGGCTCCGTGATCCACGTGTGCCGCATGAAATTCGCCCATGCCGGCCGCGACCTGGCCCTGGGGCCCTATCTCGCCGCCGGCGCGATGATCGCGTTTCTGTACGGCGACGCCATGATCGCCTGGTATCTGGCGCTGCTGTAAAATACCGCACCCCCGCATTTGAACTTGTTAATTCGTCGAAATTCGACATCAGATATTGTCTGGGGAATAAGAATACAGAGGGGAGACCGCGCCTATGGCTGCAAAGTTATTGACCTCCGCAAGGCTTCTGAATATTGAGGTCGGAGACCGGCTTACCAAGGTTTGCGTGTCCACAAGGCACGGCAAAAATTATCAGATTCTGGACAGCTTTATGTTCCAGACCCCGGACGGCGCCGTGAACGACGGCATCATCGGCGATGCCGACGCCGTAGCGCAGGCCCTGACCGGGGCGCTGGCCGAGCATGGCGCGCAGGACGTCAAAAATGTCATTTTTACCTTGGCCTCCGCCAAGGTCGCCAGCCGCGAGGTGCTGCTGCCCCCCGTGAAGGACAACCGCATCAAAACCGTCATCGAGACCAACGCGGCGGACTATTTCCCCGTGGACATGAGCAATTTCCGCGTGTCCTACAGCCTGCTGGAGCGCGTGACCGGCGACAATCCCGGCTGCCGCGTGCTGGTCATGGCCGCCCCCAAGACCCTGATCGAGGGCTATATCAAGGCGGCCGACGCCGCCGGACTGCTCATCGACGCCATCGACTTCTGCGGCAACAGCCAGTATCAGGTGCTGCGCGGCGTCAAAGCCGAGGGCGCCGTGATGTATGTGGACGTGAACGTGACCAACACCTTCGTCACCTTCATCCACAACGGCGTGCTGCTGCTGCAGCGCAATATCGCCGCGGGCGGCGACGAGCTGGTGAACGCCGCCATCCACGCCGCGGGCCGGGAGGACGCCGACTACCTGCGCACCCTGCGCGAGGCGGGCGACCCCCTGTTTTTGGACGGCGTCATGGACAGGGAGCAGCAGAGCGACGCGCTGAGCCGCCTTGTCAGCGGCATCGTCCGCAGCGCCGACTTCTTCAAATCCGATCACACCGACGTGCCCATTACGCAGGTCGTTCTGATGGGCACCTGCAGCCGCCTGGCCGGTCTGCGGCAGGTGGTGCAGGAGGAGACCGAAATCGACACCGTGCTGATCACCGACGTGGAGGGCATCCGCTTCGTGGCCAACTCGCCCGAGGGCGTGTCCGCCTATATCTCCTGCATCGGCAGTCTGGTGGCCCCGCTGGATCTCCTGCCCGAGGAATACAACGCCCGGAGCCAGAAACGCAAAAGCCGCGACGCCCAGCGCGACCCTATCCGCACAGGCATCATCATCGCCTGCGCCTGCGCCGCCGTGGGCATCGTGATCTCCGCACTGGCCGTGGCCCGCTACGCCGTCAACGTCTCCGCCGAGAAAAAAATGCAGGCCCGCATCAGCGAGCTGTCCTATGTGCAGGACGTTTACGACACCTATGTGGCGTATAAAAAAACCGACGACAGCCTCACCGTGGCGGAAGGATACGCCAGCGACAAAAATTCCCAGCTTGTCGCCTTTTTGAGCGAGCTGGAGATGAAAATGCCGTCGTCCATTCTGGTGCTCTCCGCCACCTGCGACGAGAAGGGCGTGACCATGAATGTCACCGTGCCCGGCTTCAACGAGGCCGCCGTGGTACTGTCGGAGCTGCGCTCCTTCGACAGCATCGATGTGATCCAGGTCAGCGCCATCGCCAAGAATGCCGAGGAGGGCGGCGCGACCACCGTGTCCTTCTCCGTCAGCTGCGGTTATCCCGTGCCCGCCACCGCCACCGATGTGACCGCCGCCCCCGCCAATACGGCCGCCCCCGCCAATGCCGCGCAGTAAGGAGGAACAGAGATGAAGATTTCAAAACGCGACGCCGAACTGCTGCTGGCGCTGGCCGGCCTGGTGGTGTTTTTGCTGCTGTACCTGTTCGTGTTCAACACCTTCCAGACCAGGACCGATACCGTGCAGCAGGAAATCACCACGCTGCAGCCCCAGCTGCAGCAGCTGGAGGATATCTATGCCAATCTGGCCACTTATCAGTCCGGCATCGAGAAATACCGCGGCACCACCGCCGATAAGCTGAAAAAGTTCCCCGCCGATATCAAGGAGGAGGACTTCATGTCCTATCTGCTGACCCTGCAGGCCAGGGAGGGCGTGGATCTGCAGAGCATTTCCTTCAACGGCTCCACCCTGCTCAGCGAGTTCCCCGGCGTCATCCAGAAGGACGGCGCCGACACCAAGACCACCATGGACGCTTACAGCACCGGCGCGGTGGTCACCGGCCAGCTGACGTATCCCCAGCTCAAGAGCGTCATCAGCTATCTCTACGCCGGCAAGACCCAGACTTCGCTGAATTCCGTGGCCGTCAGCTTCAACGCCGAGACCGGCGGGCTGACCGGCACCTTTGACATTGCCAGATATTATGTAAACTATCCCGGGGCCGTTTATACGCCCGAGCCGCTGCCCGAGGTGGCGCTGGGCGTCACCGACCTCTTCGGCACGTCCGGTACTGCAGGTACTGCCGGTACTGCCGGCGCACACTGACGTCCGGCTGAATTGGATCTGATTGACGGAGGGAGGCGGAGCCGTGAAAAAACTGAAAAAGATCGACAACGCCGGTTTTTCCCTGGTGGAACTGCTGGTCGCCGTGGTGATTCTGGGTCTCATTGTGGCCCCGCTGCTCCACACCTTCGTCACCGCTTCCGATACCGCCGCCCGCAGCCGCAAAATGGGCGACGCCACGCTGGCGTCGCAGAACATCGCCGAGACCATCGAGGCCAACGATCTGACGGACTTCACAGCGGCGGGCAATATGCTGTTCGGTACTGCCGCGACAGTGGATGCGAGCCAGGCCGCTACGGGGACGTATACCATTACTCTGCCCGGTGTACAGGCGGGCAAGAGCACATTTAAAGCACAGGTGGAACTGAATGCCGCCGCGGCGGCGTTTACCGCGATCAACACGCAGACTATTGCCGATTATTCCAATATGGACGCCGTTTTCGCGCAGTCGCAGGACGCCGCGGGTGACCCCGACCAGAGCGCGATCGCCTATTTCGTCAGTGCCAGCTCTACCTATACCACGCGCACCACAACGCCGGTCATCAGCAGATTCATCAAGCTGACAGTGACGGAGACCGACGAAAAAATCAAAGCCGAGCTGACCTATAACTATATTTGCACCTTTGACTATACCGAAGTCAACACCAGCGGCGGCACAAATACCAAGACCGCAAAGCTGGCGTATTCGGTGCCAACCTATTCACTGCTGCCGCAGGGCTTCGACATCAGCAAGGGGCAAGTCCCCAACATATACTTTATGTATAACCCGTGGTACGCGGGTGCTTATACCGACTCCGCGACGGGATTTCAATATGAGAAGAGCATACTTTCCGGATCAACGGGAGACACCGATATCGTTGCAAGCAACAAGAACGACACGATCCATGTCATGAACCTGGACGATGTGGCATTTAACCTGTTTCTTGTCAAACAGAAGACGGCAGATGTGAACAAAACCGGCTTTTCCGATTACAGTTATCTGGCCGACATCGTTCTGCATCAAAGCTCGCAGGCGTCCACGGCGGTTTATTCCAACGCGAAGGAGAGCTTTACCACCTTGACGGGCAACACCACACTGAGCGGCATCAATTTCAAGATTATGTATAACACCTGGTCGTATCAGCCGCTCACGGGCAATGTTTCAGGGAAACTGGTGTCTGAAAGCCGAAAGTACCGCATCTATCAGGTGACAATCAAAATTTACAACAGGGATATCGCGGACGACGATATGGAGACCGCAACTCCGCTGTGCGAATTTACCACATCCAAGCTGCAATAAGTCCTTCAGGAAGGGGGAACACGGCATGCAAAAAAAGCTTCATAACGCGCACAAAGCGCTGCGGGGAAACAGCGGCTCCGGCATCGTGCTGGTGCTGGTGTGTATGCTGTGCGTCTCGATCCTGGGCGTCATGGTCATGTATCTGTCCTACACGGGCCTGCTGTTGAAGGTTACCGAGCGGCAGAGCAAGGCGGATTTTTACGATGCCTCCACCGCGATGGATGAGATCCGCGCGGGTGTTCAGAAATACGCGTCCGACGCCATCGCCGGTGCTTACAAAACCGTGCTTATCAACTATAACTATCCAGATTTTATTCCCACCGGCTCGACAATGGAGGAACAGTTTAAGAGCGAATTCAAGTCGAATATTCTGAAGAGTGATTTGTTCAGCGCAGGCAAATACAGCCTGACAGCGCTGGAGGGCATGACGGGAACCGAAGCGTCGGTAACCGGTTCATGTTCATTTGATACCGCTGCCGATGCGATCGTGCTTGAGAATGTGTCGGTGACCTATACCGACAGCAAACACTATACGACCACCGTTTCTTCGGACATCTCCATCGGGATGCCGGAGTTCTCGTATGTGGTCTCCAACTACAGCGTTTCCAATCTTCCGTCCTTTGCGATCATCGCCAAAAATACACTGAAGGAAGGCAATACGGTTACCTCCCATACCGTCAGCGGCAGCGCCTATGCGGGCAGTATTCTGGCGGAAAAAAGCATGGCGTTCAGCGGCGGCACGGTGGTGTGTAAAGGGCTGACCGAGACCGAGGGCAACGGAGCGGCACTTGCCACCAGCGATACCACAACTCTGTGGGCCAGCCGCGTTAAGGTGGGCGCCAGCAGTTCCATGACCCTTAAGGGGAACACTTATGTGCAGGACGACCTGGATCTGACCGGGGTCAACGCGACCACCGCGTTGTCCGGCGGTTATTACGGTTTCGGCGATTCAACGACTGATTCCACCAAAAGCAGCGCGATTCTGGTGAACGCCACCGGCACCACCCTGAATCTCTCCGGCCTTACCAGACTGATGCTGGCGGGCCACAGCTTTGTCAGCAACCCCACCGGTGAAGGCAGTACGGATGTTCTGATGGGCGAATCTATTTCCGTCCGCGGAGACCAGCGGGCCTACCTGATCCCGACGAAGTATTTGAATGGCGTCTCCAGCAACCCCTATATCTATTCCGGCGAGGCACCGGCGGTGACGCTGACTGGTACCGGCGATACGGAACTGGGACAGAAGTATGGGGTTACAGTTAAACAGGTCATCACCAATTATCCTGGGACGGAGCAGCATATCGCGTATTATTTTATGCAGTTCAGTTCCACAGATAATGCCAATAGCTTTTTCAAAGACTATTTCACCGGCAATTCCAAGGAAATCGTCGGTTACCTGAAAGAGTATTCCGCGCTGACCACAGGAACAGGAACCACGCAGTCGGCGGGCTATACGCTGAAGTCCGCCACGGATTCCAGCGGAAATGCTACCTACACGCTGGGCAGCATTTACTCCGGCTCCTTCGAAACCAGCGCCAAGCAGATGACCAGTACCTTCAATCAACTTACGACGACGCTGTTTGCCCGCAAGAGCGGGAATGTTACGCAGGATAATCCTTATGCCTATTTTGTCAACGAGACGAAAATAAAGGCGGCAATTCCAACAGCGGGGAGTTTCCTGACGTTTTACGACGGAGCGAATGGCGTTGGGATTGTGGCAAATGGAGACTACGAGATCAGCAGTACGCTTTCTGACGATGTCTGCATCGTGATCGCAACGGGCACTGTGACGGTGAACAAGGCGTTTAGCGGTATCATCATCGCAGGCGGGGATATTGTTCTGAACAATTCTGTATCTACCGATGAGACGCACGTTTCGGCGGCCCTTTCAGCGACCAGCGCGGGTTATAAGCTCAGCGACTTTTTGCAAAATGGCGCGGCCAATACCAGCTCGACTTCCGGCGGAAGCAATTCCGGCTGGAATCTGGGCGATCTGATCACCTACCGGAACTGGAAGAAAGACTGAGTTTTCACCCATGACAGAAGGGGGGCGGCACCATGAAAAACAACAGGGGCTTCACATTGCTGGAACTTATTGTTGTCATCGCGATACTTGGTATCCTTGCGGGCGTGGTATCGTATTCCATCAGTTCCGTGTCCACCACCCGGGCAAAAAAGGTCACGAGCGACCTGAACGCGCTGATCTCCCAGTGCCGGGTGGATACCCTCAGCGGTTCCCCCAGTCCGACGTATTTGGAGATCCTCAAAGAGGGAGACACATTATATGGGGTTTTGTACGAGGGTAAAGCAGAGGAAGCGCCCATCGTCAAGGTAAAACAGCAGCTCGGCGGCAGCGGAATCACATGCAGCTATACCACCGCTTCCGGTACCACGGAAATCACCGGCGGTGGTACGCTGAAACTCGGCTTTGTCCGCGCCACCGGCGCGCTGGATACGACTGACTATGCGAATTGCACAGCCATCAATATTTCAGCCGGGGCGGGAAACAATGCCATCACACTGGTGTCCGCCACGGGCTACCACTACATAAACTGAAGGGGGCGCGGGATGCGAAACAACGATCGCGGCTTCACGCTGGTGGAACTTATCGTTTCCATCGCCCTGCTGGGCATCATCGCGGTGGCGGCCGCCGGCTTTTTGGTCACCGGTACCCGCACCTACACCAACGTCAACTATTCCGTGCGGCTCCAATACGAGACCCAGCTTGCCATGAACCAGATCCAGGACTATGTGATAAACTGCAGCCAGGGCATCGCGTGGGATGGCAGTACGTTATATATCGTTAACAGAGATGATTCACTACAAGAAATCAGCCTAAAAGGAGATCAGAAGCTCTATTATGTCGGCAACAAGACGGCGGCAAGCGACATCGGCAGCATCACAGCCAGCGACCTCCTGGCCGAGAACGTGACCGCCTTCAGCGTCACGTTCTCGCCGGCGCCAACAGAGCAAAACAAAACAACGACAGCCACTGCCGCCACCGTCACCCTGACGATGGAGCGCGGCGGGAAAAGCTATACCGGCACCCAGACCATCGCCCTGCGGAACAACCCCATCGCTGCGAACAGCTGGAGCAACCTTTGGACGGGTCTCAACCCGACCCCTTGAGAGAGGAGGACTAAAAATGAAACTGAGCAGAAAGACAGTGAGCATCCCGATGCGGCTTGCCGTATTGGCGCTGGCCATCGTGCTGGTGGCCGTGCTGGTGCCCTCACTGGGCACGAAAGCTTCCGCATTTACTTCGCTGAACCACATCGAATCCATCAAAGCCAACCAATCGACCTTCAACATCGTGGAGATCGTGCCGCAGGCCAACACGGGCAGCATTGGGTATTACGTGGATGGCTACGAACCCACGTCGAATTACTGGATGACCGAGGTCGCGGCAGGTGCCAACCGAGCGGCGCGCAATAATATTGCGAAAACTGTTTTTCAAAACCTTCAGGCGCGCGGAATCCTTGGCAGCACCCCTGCCGACACATCCTGCCCGCTGACCTACCTCGGCGATTACGCGGAATACTATCCTTGGGAAAGCGCAACCGGCGCCACTACGCTGACACTTGCCACGCCCGAGACGGTAGATTTGGCCACCAGTACTTTTGAATCCGTCGGCATCAACAAGGGGGACTTCATTCTCAACAGCACCGCAAATTTCGTTGGAGAAAATAAGGGCGACTATGCACAGAATATCGACTATTTTGTCTATCAGGCGGATTCCGGTACGGTGGCCGCTGATGAGGAGAACTACTACTATGACATCGGGAGCGCTTTCACACCGATCGATTTTGGTGCTCCGGATATTTCCGACACACTGAAAGGACTTGCCTCCGGAAACGGTACGGCGATCTACACGCCGGTATATAAAACCGACGCAAACGGCACATCCACGACCGAGATTGATCATTATGTATACGCCGGCACGCTGGGTACCGGGTTCATGCTGGATGTAACAAAGGAATACTACTATGTTAAATCCGACGCACCCGGAATCGGCGATGCAAAGGAAGGTTCTGCCGCGGCCGGTGCCGGACTGCATTACTATGCCGTGGCCAACAGCAAAACGCCCTATGTGGAGGTTGACGCCGGCAAAGGCTGCTTCTCCATGGATACGACGAACTTTGAATATGTCGGCGACGGGGCGGGCGATTATTCCCTGACGAACACCAGCTCGGGGAATAGCCATACCGTCACATACGGCGCTGTAAAGGTAACTGGCGGCTATCGAAATAACGACTGGCTTCTGAGGGATGTTTTTGATGCCGACGACACGACACTCGCGACAGTAAAAGCCAAAATGAAGATACAGGTCTTTTCCGTCCGCCCGGATCTGAGCAATGCGGAAATAACCAATAATATCACGGGCCTGCTGAACGCGGCCGATCTTATTGTCCTGTCGGACGGACTGAACCTGTCCGCGGCGGCGCGGCGGGCGGATACAGCCGCGGCCACGTTGACCTGACCTCCGACCAGATCGGTATTATAACAAGCCGCAAAAACAGCGGAACCGCCGTTTTGCTGGACAGCCGGGTTGCCGGAGAGAGCGCCGCGTCAAATATCGAAGCTTTCGCCGCCGTTGCGGTCGGTTCACAGACGACGGGCTTCGTCAGCGGGAGCCTGTACGGCTTTACGCCCGATGCCGACAGGCCGGCCCTCGCCACCAAAAATTTCACAGTAGCGTTTTCCGGCTACACCGAAACAACGTCTCCCTATTATGCCGTATATTCTGAAATCAGCTACGAGAACTTTTTGAGAAAGACCGCCGACAGCAGCACGACGGACACGCTTCCGCCGGTTGTCGATATGGCGACCTGTGTCCGCTATATCATCAATTACAGCGGACAGCGCGTGGTGAACAATAAAAGCTCCATCAATGTGCTGGATGTGGAGCCGCTGACACAGAGCAGCACTTCCGGCCTGACGAAGGCCACCGTGCAGAGCTGGCTCCCGGCTGACAGCAACCTGAGCGCGGACAAAATAAACATTACCACCATGTCCACCGCGGAATTCATCAGCAAAATTGAGGATATCAACGAGGTGTACGACCTCGTCTATATCGGCGCGAGCCTGTATGGATTCAATACGACCGGTACGGGAACCGGCAGGACTACCGTTTACAATGACAGTACGAACATGAACGGCCTTATCTACTCCAATATCGGCGATACCTATCAAAGCCAACGGAACCTCAGCGGATTGCTGGACAGAGACTTTGCAACCGGTTCCTACAGCACATTTACCGGAAGTGACGGAAAGACTTATCATAAAATAAACCCAAGCATGGCGACGGGATACCGCTTGTCCGGCAACGACATCACTCAGACCAAGCTGGACGAACTGACGAACTTTGCAAGGTCCGGCTTTCCGATCATTATTTCCAATGATCTGCTGAACGCGGGGACAGACGCTGCCCCGGCGTACAATATGTCGGTGTCTCTCACAGGTACCTATAGCGGAGGGTATCTGACGCTGACGGCGACAGTGAACACCGACGCGACGGGTGATTTTATTTACCAATGGTACAAAGATGGTCAGAAACTCAGCGAGTATACTGCCACATCAAGCAAGACCGCAACTTATAAAATCACTTCGGTTAGTGCCGGTAGCTATCAATGCAAGGTTACGTTGAAAGGCAAGACGGCGGACAGCAACACGGTAACGTTAAGCAAAAAGTACTCGGTTACTCTTTACGATCAAGATGAATCACCATTATCATTGTATTACGTTTCGGTTGCTGTTACTAATAATAGCAACTTTACGGCATCGACACCTTTCATAACTGGGCAAGCAACATATACATGGCAACACAGGTACAATACTTCTGATTGGGATAATTGCTCAGGACTAAATAATGTTACCGTTTCAGGAGCAAGCATTACCATTTCCCCCAAAGCGTATGGCTACTATGACGATTTCCGATGCAAAGTATCATATAACGGCAATACTTATTATAGCAGGACTTATTACTACAATCATAATGGCAAGGTTTCCTCTTATGACGTTGGCGATGTTAGCAGTTTGAAATTTGATCTATATGCTAATGTTGCAGTTGGGACAGATTCATCTGGAAATATGGCACTAATTGCAAATCCGTCAAGTACGATACCGTCAAATATGTGTGTTTATAATTGGCGGCAAGACAATGGATATAATAATACTACACCGGTTTGTTCATCACAAGTCTACACTCTATCAAATGAAGGCTATTACTATTACCGACTTTATATTTCCGATTATGATGATTATGCCTATAGTAAGGAATATAAGGTAACTTACTATTGGGACATTTCCATCGACACCACCGGGGGGACGACCGTAATCATCCCTGCGCAGGAGGCCACGGATGCCACGGTGAATACCGACAGGGTGGACAATTGCTCCAATATGTATACGGCGCTGAATACCCTGCTGCCTTACGCCAATGTCATGACCGGCAATGAAGCGACGCAGCAGAAAAATACGCTTCTCAAGTATCTCAACCTTTCCAAGCCGTCCATTGACTTCACAGTTGCCGGAGGAGCAAAGCCTAAAGAGTATGCCGGGGTCGGTCAAATAGGCGGAAGCCTTATTGAGAATAATACGCTTACCTATACGTTCGCCATCAATAATTTGACGGACGCGACGCCTTTGACCACGCATTATACCTGTGAACTTTTCCTTGATCAGAACGCCGACGGCCGGTACAAGGCCAATGAAGAGCTGACGGATCTGCTTATCAAGGACAGTGACGGAAATGTCGTGGAAGCAGATCAGTTGGCGGCGGGGAGAACCTATACGGTCACCCGTAAGCTCCCCAGTACGTACAGCGGCATCCTTCCCTGGCAGCTGAAAATCACCAAGGTCGGCGCGGCGCAGATCCATACCTCCGCCACGGGCTATACCTATATCATGCCGTCCGACCAGCAGAAGACGACGATCAATATCCTTCAGGTCAGAAAGGACGGCGGCCTCAATATCTCGTCGGGTACGGATGGAACTTCAGTATTCAGGAATCTGTACAGCGAGATCAGCAGCGCGTATGTGCTGAACGTAAAGTCCATTACCATCACCCAGTTGAACATCTTTACGCCAAACAGCGCAACCTATAATTACGCGGAAAACATCGGCAAGTATCTGGACGGATATGATATGCTTGTCATGGGTTTTGCCGACTGCTACGGAGATCTGAACAAAACCAGCGCCGACGCGGTGGTAAATTACATCAATAGCGGAAAAGCGATCCTGTTCACGCATGATACCACGTCGTTCTCCAATCTCCCGGTTACAAGTTATCAAACCACTTCTGACAGTACAATCGCACAGGAATGGGGCTACTATTTCAATACCATCCTCCGCGACCCCGTCGGCCTGGATCGCTACGGCGTGACCAATGCGACGTTTGGTATAACCAAGTATTCGTTGGCGAAGACAACGAGCGGCCTCGTAGCCAGCGGTTATACAGGACTCGGGACAGCAACCGCAGCGCAGACATTGACGGATGCGGGTTATTCCATCGCCTATAAGCCGAAGAGCGGTAAGGCGGGAACCGTCTCAGAAACACAGGGCTTTACAAAATATGAGCTCGTGAGATATTCTGCCAACACGTCGCAGAAATACCCGTCGTCGGATAACAAATACGCCACGGGTGGCGATACGAATACGACAACATCCGTTTCCCAGGTGAATAAGGGCCAGATCACGACGTACCCGTTTAATATCAACACAAAAGGCTTTTCAAGCGGCAGCGTTTCCATCGGCGATACCCTAACGGTTGCGGAGACGCATGACCAGTATTACCAGCTCAATATGAATTCCAACGACGTGGTCGTATGGTATTGCCTGTCCGGCAGCAACTTTGTTAACGCAAAAAACGACGGCGTCAATGCCTATTACATTTACAACCGGGGCAACGTCACCTATTCCGGCGCCGGCCATAAACCCGGGGATATTCAAGGCAACGAAGCAGAACTTTTTGTCAACACCATGATCGCTGCCTACCGCTCGGCGGCGGTGGACCCGTCGTTCGATTTCAAATCCGCGGAGGATACATCGGTTTCCACGCAATTTGTCCCGATGGAATATGAAAACTCCATAGCGACCTCCGCCGCCGGTACGGCTGTGGAAAACGCGAAAATCTATTTTAAGATTTCCGATGCGAACCTTTCCGCGAATAAGACCGTCGGTGTGCAGTTCTACTATCAGCTTGGCAACCGGGCAATGACGGATGCTGAAAAAGCCGCCCTGATCAACGGCGAGGACCCAACAAGCGAGAAATACGGCGAAAAATACAGCAAAGAATCCGTCTATACGGCGATCAGCTCGGGCCTCGAAATCCACAGGGCAGACACCGGCGCACCTGTGGTTGCGGCCAATGTCCGCAGCGACACGCTGTACTATTTCATGCTGCCGGACAGCGTCCTGAACGCGTTTGCAGGCAACGACCAGTCTGTACTTACGTTGCTGGGCAAGGTCACGACGAGAATCGGTACAAAAAACTATATCGGCATATCGACGATGACGCTGCAGAAGCTGGGCTTCATGTCCCTGCGATGAGCGCATACGGCGAGGGCGCCGGACGAGATTTCGTCCGGCGCCCTTTTTACTCACTTTTTCTTTTTAAACCGGGTCAGCAGGAGCATGCCCACCGCGGCGGCCCCGGCCAGAAAGACCGTGGCCAGCCAGGGCAGACCCAGAAAATGCGGCAGCGGCGCGAGACATAGCAATGCTCCGCCCAGCAGCAGCGCGCCCTCCAGCAGGCCCAGCAGCAGCAGACCCAGCAGGGCGCGTTTGCCCTCCCACTCGCTCTCGGCGGCGGACTGCCGCACGCTGACGGTCAGCTGCCCGGCGTTGGCCCTCTTCAGATACTCCGACAACTGACTGGGCAGCACGGTGAGTTTGTCGCCGGAGGCCAGCAGATTTTTTGCGGCGGTTTTCAGCCGCCTGCGGAGGGCGTCGGTTTCCGTCATGGCGGCGGCCACATAGTCGATGACGATCTGCAGCACGTTGGTCTGGGGGCTGACGTCCGCGATGAGACCCTGCACTACCAGCAGACTGCGCCCCAGCATGGTCAGCGAGGCGGGAACCTGCATACCGTAGCGGTTGAGTATGTCCACGCACTCCGTCACCGCGGCGCCCAGATTGATGTCCGCCATGGCCATGGATTTGTACTGCGCCACCAGCCCGTCCACCTCGGCGGACAGGGCCAGCCGATCCGGGGGGCGGCCGCAGGTGCACATGGCCAGCAGCGTGTCGGTGAGGCCCATGATGTCGTTTTCATAGAGCGTGGTGATGATGTTGGTGTAAAGGTCGGCATCCCGCCGGGACAGACGGCCCATCATGCCCAGATCCAGCCACACGATCCTGCCGTCCCGCACGCGGATGTTGCCCGGATGGGGATCGGCGTGGAAAAAGCGGTCCACCGTGATCTGCTTGATGTAGTTGTTCACCAGCTTCACGGCGATCTCATCCAGATCGTAGCCCGCGTCGGTGAGCCCCTGCGTGTCGTCGATCTGCCAGCCGCCGATGTTTTCCATCACGATGATGCGGCCGTTGGACAGCTCCTGATGTACCTCCGGGCAGGCCACGTATTTGATCTCGCGGTTGCAGGCGCGGAATTCCTCCAGATTGCGGACTTCCACATCGAAGTCCAGCTCCTCCCGCAGGGCGCGGCCCATCTCGTCGACGACCCTGCCGAAGTCCAGCGCGCTGCCGATGGGTGTGTACTTGCTCAGCCCGGCAGCCCGCTTCATCAGTTTGAGGTCCCGTTCCATGGTTTCGCGGATATCCGGCCGCTGGAGCTTGATTACCACATCCGACCCGTCCGGCAGACGGGCGGCATGGACCTGGGCAATGGAGGCGCTGCCCAGGGGCTTGGGTTCGATGGCGGAAAAAACCTCCTGCCAGGGGCGGCCATAGACCTCGCTGACCAGGGCGCGGACCTGCTCGCCGGGCATGGGGGTCACGTCGGTGCGCAGCCCCTCCAGCGCGGCGCAGTACTCCCGCGGCAGGATGTCCGACCGCAGGGACAGAATCTGGCCGAATTTGACGAAGGTGGGGCCCAGATCCTCCAAAATTGAGCGCAGCTTATCCGGCGTCAGCCCCTGGGTGAGCTGATGCCTGCTTAGAATAGACAGTATTTCCCGAAAGCGCTTGCCTTCTTCAATTTTTCCGCCCGCGGCCGGGGCCATTTACTTCTGATCGCCCTGCATGGCCAGCAGCTTTTCCAGCAGCTTGGCGCGCTCGTCGTCGCTGAGTTTGGTCACGTCGATTCCACCGGCGGCGGAGGGTGTAGCCGCGTCCTTGCATTTGCGCCTTAGCTCTTCGTTGAGGGCCCGGCCCTTTTCCACGGTCACTTCGCCGCGCTTGACGCACTCGTCAATGACCTCGCCCAGCTTTTCATAGCCCAGCTCCGTGGCGCCGATACCGGCGGCCAGAATCTTCCTCAGGGTGTTGTCCATGGATTCCATAGCGATACCTCCAGAATTTTATTTTGAATAGGTTTTGTCGATGTTTTGCAGCAGCTCTACAAAGAAATTCTGCGTTTCGGCACGATCGGCGTTGAACACGCCGCCGATGACGGCAAAATGGTCCAGATGCCGCACGGGCATCACATTCCATACGCCCGGCGCCACGGGCGCGGAAGCGCTGTACAGGCAGAAGGGCTCGTTCACCGGGTAGGTGGCGGAGATAGTGTTCACCAGCCCGTCGTTGGGCAGCCAGTCCTTGCCGACGAAGTGCCCGCCGGGGGTGCGCTGATCGTACCACCGGCCCATGCGGAACCCGTAATGGGTGAACAGCGGCGTCATTTTGGCGTCGGGCCACTGACGGTAGCTGAGCAGCCCCAGATGGGTGCGGCAGCAGGGATAGGAGAAGTAGTAAACGCCGGGCAGCGCGCCCAGCTGCCCATTCAGCGCGGCGGCGCCGTCAATGGACAGATCCCGCAGGGCATGGTCGCCGCTGTGCAGGAATTCCGCGCTGAGGGTGCGGGAGAGGGTATCCGTCACACTCTCGCCGGGCTCCCGGCGGATGCCGAATTGATCCAGCTTGAAGTCGTATTCATTTTTCAATTCGGACACGCCCCAGGTTTTGGCCCCGCCGGTGAACAGCATCATGATAAGTCCCGTGAGACTGCCGCAGCACGAGGTCAGAGTGGTACCATTGTGGGGGGCGGCCACGGTGGTGACGGAGTGGATGCACCCGGCCTGCCCGCCCAGGAAAAACGGGGAGGGGACCGTACCGGCGGCCTTGGCGGCCTCGATCTCCTCGGGGCGGCCCCTGTCCAGGATATCCAGAAACAGGCGCACGGTGGCCCCGCCGAAGCTGTGGCCGATAAGGTCGATGGACTTGTCCTGCCAGGCCCCCACCAGCGGCTGGGCATAGGCCACACCGAAGCGCGCGTGATGATAGCTTTCCGCGTGGGCCACGCCGTAATCGGCCCGTCCGCCGTTAAGCTGGGCATAGAGCTCGCAGGCGCGGTCCCAGGCGCTGGACAGGGAACCCACGGACGCCGTGCGGCAGTCGTAACCGGCCGCCCGCAGCGGCGCGAGCGCATCGCCGGCGGTGAGGCCCCAGTAGGGCAGCGCGGCATACAGGCCGTCGCGCTCACCCCAGCCCAGGAAACCGTGGACGAACACCGCGGTGCGGTTTTGTTCGGACATACGCCAGCCTCCGATACTACCGAAATGTTTGTACAGCCAGATTATAAGCCTGCCGGGCGTTTCCGTCAAGAAAGGGACAGGAAAAGCCGGGGGACGGCTGTCCCCCGGCAGAAAAAGCGGGATGCTCAGATCTGACGGAAGGCCTGCTCAAAATCGGCGATGATATCCTCGGCATTTTCAAGGCCCACAGAGAGCCGGATGAGACCGGCGGAGATACCCGCCGCTTTCAGATCGTCGGCGGAATAGGTGGAGTGGGTCATGGAGGCGGGGTGTTCGATCAGCGTCTCGGCGTCGCCCAGAGAGACGGCGATGGTGCACAGCCTGAGACTGTTGACGAACTTCATGCCGGCCGCCTTGCCGCCCTTGACCTCAAAGGAGATCATGCCGCCGAAGTCGCGCATCTGCCGTTCGGCGATGTCGTGGCCCGGGTGCGTGGGCAGGCCGGGGTAGTAGACCTTTTCCACCTTGGGGCAGGCGTCCAGATAGGCGGCGATCCTGCGGGCGCTGTCGCAGTGGCGCTGCACGCGGATCTCCAGCGTTTTCAGACCGCGGAGGATGAGCCACGCCTCGAAGGGACCCAGGGTAGCGCCGGTCATGTCCTTCAGACCGAACAGCTTGACTTTGGAGATGAATTCCTGAGAGCCTACCACAAAGCCCGCAATCACGTCGCCATGGCCGTTGATGTACTTGGTGGCAGAATGAACCACCACATCCGCGCCCAGCGCCAGCGGATTCTGCAGCGCGGGGGAGGCGAAGGTGTTGTCGCACACAACCATGATATCCTTGTTGTAGGCGTGGGCCTCCCTGGCGAGCAGGGCGATGTCGGAGATCTTCAGGTTGGGGTTGGCAGGAGTTTCCAGATAGACGCAGCAGGTGTTTTCCCGCAGGGCGGCTTTAAGATTTTCCACCTTGGACAGATCGGTGAAGGTGACCTCCACGCCATATTGGGTCATGCCGTGGCTTAGCAGCGCGAAGGTGCAGCCGTAAAGTGTCTCATCAGCGATGATATGTTTTCCGGCGCCGGCGATGCTCCACAGGCAGGCGGAGATTGCGCCCATGCCGGAGGCGGCCGCCGCGGCGGCCTCGCCGCCCTCCAGCGCCGCGACCTTGGCCTCCACCACGGAGGTGGTGGGGTTGCCCAGCCGGGTGTAGATATAGCCGCTTTCCTCACCGGCAAAGCGGCGCCCACCCTGTTCGCAGCAATCAAACTCAAAGGTGGAGGATTGATAGATGGGCATCGTGAGAGATCCGTATTGTTCGTCGTGCACGTTTCCCGCGTGAACTGCTTTCGTGCCGAACCCGGCACCGGTGAGAATATCTTTTCCCATGTCTTTCTCCTTTGTTTTGTCCATACATTTTACGCCAACAGTTGGAGATGGCGCAAAGTAATTATACGATATACACAACAAGCCTGTCAACTGGCAACAAAAAAATTAGCAAAATAGCACAATGATTTTGTGAATTAAATGACTTTTAAAAAGTGCGAAAATTGTGCGCTCCTATCTTGCCACAAAGGGAAAACAGGATTATAATAACAATAATCGATTCAAAAACAAGGAGACCTTTATGGAAAACGTCCAGTATCTGTGCCCGAAATGCGGCTGCCGGAATTATGAGACGGATCAGTTTCAGGCGACGGGCGGAGACTTCGCCAAACTGTTCAATGTGCAGAACAAGCGCTTTTGCACCGTGACCTGCACTCACTGCGGTTATACGGAGCTCTACAGGCAGGAGACCAGCGCCGGTATGAATATTCTGGATTTCCTGATGAACGGTTGACGGGGAGGACCGCCAATGCCGTTCGGACTGATCGCCGCGATTGCTTTCGCAGTCTGCGCCGCCAAGTATCTCGCGCACAGGATCCATCGGCCGGATATTGACAAGCTGTTTTTAAAGCTCCATGTCGTATTCGGCGCTATTTTGCCCATCGCGGCCGGGATCCATACCGTAAAGATGCTGAAAAGCCCCCGCCGCCTCCGGGAGACGGTTTCCGGCTTCTGTATTGACGCCGGTATTCTGGGCCTGCTGGTGAGCCATTTTTTCTGCAAAGCGCTGGGGGAAAAGGCCATGCCCCTGCACAGATTCTCCACGGTCTTTACCGGGGTGGGTCTGACCGCACATTGTTTTACGCACCATTAACTTGAGCATAAATATTACTATAGGAGGATTACGACACATGTATCTGTTTCTTAAAGCGGCACAAGGGTTCAGCGTTGGACTTTACGGCCTGTTCGGTTTTCTTGCGGTGTTCAAGAAAAAGCCTCTCCCGCTGATCGGACTTCTGCTGGCCCATGCGGCCGAGTACTATTTCAAGGGCCGTCAGATCGCTGAAGAAAAGGGCCTGGATCAGGCCTATGCGCTGAAGAAGTGCATGCTCTACGGCGTGACTTGGTGGCTGCCCGCCAGCGAGGGCGACCCGGACGTTACCTGAAATTTGAAAATCGCCCGCCGGAAATTTTCCGGCGGGCATTTTCATATCCGCGTCCAGGGTATATAATGCTGCCAGACTACGATTTGCGGAGGGAAGCCCATGTACAAGATGGACGGAGACAATCAATTTGATAACGGCGTCTATGACGAGCGCCGCTGGTCGGCCCCTGTGATCCAATCCCCTGAGGAGCTGGCCGGGTATCTCAGGGCCGCCAATATCCCGGGCCGCCGTCTCACCGGTGTGCGCTGCGTGGGCCCGGCCTATAACTTCACCCGGGAGTGGCTGGAGAGCCTGGCTTTCACCGCGGCCATGGCCAACACCGACCCGGAGAAAGCCTTCCCGCCCCTGGCCGAGTATCTGCCGGAGGATACGGTGTTCAACCGTCTGCTGCTCACCGACAAACCGGTGGTGCTGGAATTTGACACCGGCGACAGTCTGGCGGTGGATTTCTCCCGCCCGGCGGAGGTGCGCATGGCGCTGAATTCCATTCCCGCGGGCGTGCAGATGCAGCCCGGATGCGACAATGTGGACACGGCCGTACTGTTTTCCGAGGTCCTCGGCAAGCGCGTCCTGGGCCTGCAGATCGGCCGCCGCCGGAGCCTGCCGGAGGATTGGCCGCAGCCAAGCGGCGAGGAGTGGAAAGAACAGGAGACCCTGATCGCTTTTTTGCTGTTTCAGATGGAAGACGGCGTAGGTCTCGCCTTTGAGCCCTTCAGGGATACGGGCCGCGTGTTCGTTATCGGCCGGGAGAAGAAGATCCATACCATCTCCTACGGCGAATTGAAGCCCGCCCTCCGGCCCGACGCCTATACGCCGCCGGAGCAGCCCGAGACGGAGGACTGAGCCATGCTTTTCAGGCGGAGGGATCACAAAAAAGAAAAGCCCGCCCCCTCCGACGGCGATGAGGAGGAAGAGGACGAGCTGATGCAATATGAGGAAGAAGAGGGCGAGGACGGCCCCTGAAGAGCGCGCCGGCGGAATGCTTTCGCCGGCGCGTTCGCCTCAGTATCGTACGCTCTCCAAAAAAAGCCCCCTGGCGGGCGCGGTGGGTCCGGCGGCGGCGCGGTCCCCGGCGGCCAATATGGCCGGCATTTCCGCCGCGCTCCGGCTCCCCAGACCCACGTCCAGCAGGGTGCCGGTGAGGATGCGGACCATGTTGTACAAAAAGCCGTCCGCGGAGAAGGTGAGACGCAGCTCGTGCCCGCAGCGGGTCAGGTCGATGGATTCCACCGTGCGGACGGTGCTGTGCTTCATTTTCTTCGCCGCGCAGAAGGACCGATAGTCGTGGGTGCCGCACAGCGCCGCCGCCGCGACGCGCATGGCGGGCTCGTCCAGCGGTTCCGGTACTTGGTAGACATAACGCCGCTCAAACACACAGGGGGCGACGGAATTCCAGACCCGATAGACATAGATCTTGCCCTTGCAGGAGAGCCGGGCATGGAAACGGGGCGGCGCGATCTCCAGCGACAGCGCGCCCATGTCCGCCGGGAGGCGCGAGCGAAGTTGACATAATATTTCATCCGTCGGCAGGGCCGTATCGGCGCGAAAGGAGACCACCTGCCCCAGCGCATGGACGCCCTCGTCCGTCCGCCCGGAGGCGGCGGCCTCCGCAGGTGCGCCGAGGATCCCGGCCAGAGCCGTTTCCAGCGTCTCCTGCAGGGTGTTTTTTGTGTTGCCCTGCCGCTGCCAGCCGTTGTAGCCGGTGCCGTCGTAACACAGTGTAAGCTTGTAATTTGTCATAGCGCGCCTCCTGACCAGATAAGATTATACCGCAGAAATGCAGGAATGGAAAGACCCGAAAAAATGGCAAAAATATGTTAGAATAACCAACATGTACTTGACTTTTCTTTGACAAATAGGTATCATGTAAACAAAGGCATGGAGCGTGTCCATACCAAATAATTTAATGATTGAAGGAGTAGGATCATGGATTTTGCTGCTACTAAACTCGGAGACGCCCTGAAGAACGATCAGGTTATCGCAGTTGTCGAAAAGTATGCTCCCGCCCTGCTCAAGACCCCAGGCCTGAAGCTCATGAGCAAGAAGACCCTGCAGGATATCTTCAATATGGTTCCTACCAGCAAGGTTCCCCAGGAGACCAAGGACAAGATCAAGGCCGAGATCGAGGCCATCTGATTTTTACCTGTACAGCAGGGCCGTACCAAAACGGACGTTTTGGTACGGCCCTTTTTTGCAGGGAAAACAGGAAAACAAAATCGGAGGACAATCCCCCGCTTAAATAGCCGAAACCTTGTTGCGGCGGACAGGGAGCTGTGATACTATGTCATGCATAGAGTAACCGCGGTCGTTCCGCAAGGTAGTCCGTCCACCGCGGCAGACACGAAATCATCCAGACAGGAGGCCCACAATGGCAGCGTACAATACGATAACGCCCCAGATTGCCGAACAGCTGAAGGCCGCAGTCGGCGAGAAGAGATTTTTCGCGGGTGAGGCCGTCAATCCCGATTATTCCCATGACGAAATGCCGATCTACGGCAAATATTTTCCCGAGGTCGTGTGCGAGGTGGAGACCACCGAGGAGGTCTCGGCCATCATGAAAATCTGCTCCGCGAACAGGATCCCCGTGACGCCCAGAGGCGCGGGCACGGGTCTGGTGGGCGGCTGTGTGCCGCTGGTGGGCGGCGTTGTCGTCTGTACCAAGCGGATGAACAGGATCCTCACCTACGACATGAGCAATCTCGTGGTCCACATCCAGCCGGGCGTGCTGCTGCGGGATCTGGCAGCGGACGCGCTGGCCCACGGGCTGATGTATCCCCCCGATCCCGGCGAAAAAACCGCCACCGTGGGCGGCAACGTCTCCACCAACGCCGGCGGTATGCGCGCCGTGAAGTACGGCGTCACCCGGGACTATGTGCTGGCGATGACGGTGGTGCTGCCCTCCGGCGAGATCATCAAGCTGGGCAAGACCGTGTGCAAGACCAGCTCCGGCTATAGCCTGCTGCACCTGATGATCGGTTCCGAGGGCACGCTGGGCATTATCACCGAGCTGACCATGAAGCTTGTTCCCAAGCCGGAGCGCGATGTGTCCCTGATCCTGCCTTTCGCGGATGTGGAGTCCTGCATCGCCGCCGTGCCGAAGATCAAGCTGGCAAACCTCGATCCCCAGTCCATCGAGTTTATGGAGGCCGACATCGTAAAGTCCTCCGCGGCCTTTACCGGCAGCCCCGTGTTTCCCACGGAGGTCAACGGCAGGGAAGTGGGAGCAAGCCTTCTGGTGACCTTTGTGGGCAGCACCGAGGACGAGCTGTACATGAGGATGGAAAAGCTGGCGGACGTCGTCGAGGCGGCGGGCGCTTACGATGTGCTGGTGGTGGACACCCCGACTTTGAAAAAAGAGGTCTGGGCCGCCCGCTCCAGCTTCCTCACCGCCATCGAGGCCGACACCAAAATGCTGGACGAGATGGACGTAGTGGTGCCCGTGGACCGCATCGCGGAGTTTCTGATCTTCGTGCGGGAGACCGGCAGGGAGGTGGGCATTGCCATCCGCAGCTTCGGCCACGCCGGGGACGGCAATCTCCACATCTACTGCTGCGCCAACGACATGACCCGGGAGGAGTTTTCCGACAAGGTGGAGAAGGTCATGAGCAGGGCCTATGCCAAGTGCACGGAATTTCAGGGTCAGGTCTCCGGCGAGCACGCCATCGGCCACGCGAAGAAGCGTTATCTGCGGGAGTCTGTGGGCGACACCGTCTTCGGCCTGATGGCCTCGGTCAAGAAGGTCTTTGACCCGGATATGATCCTGAACCCCGGCAAAGTCTGCAGCGACGTCTGAAAGGAGATAGCCGATGCTGAAAATACTTGTTTGTGTGAAACAGGTGCCGGACGTGGAGCTGGTGAAAATGGACCCGGAGACCGGCAACCTTGTGCGCGAGGGCGTTCCCACCCTGACGAACCCGCTGGATACCAACGCGCTGGAGGCCGCCGTGCAGATGAAGGAGAAATACGGCGGTACCGTCACCGTCATCACCATGGGTCCGCCCATGGCGGCCGCCACCCTGCGGGAATGCCTGGCCTGCGGCGCGGACAGCGCCGTGCTCATCTCCGGCCGCCCCTTCGGCGGCGCTGACACCCTGTCCACCAGCTACACCGTCGCCAAAGCGGCGGAGACGCTGGGCAAATTTGACCTGATCTTCTGCGGCAAGGAGTCGCTGGACGGCGCCACCGGCCAGATGGCGAGCCAACTCGCCGAGCGCTTCGACGCCGCCCAGATTACCGGCTGCCTGCTCATCGAGCGCTGCGACCCCGACAAAAACGTTCTCATCGCGCAGCGCGCGCTGGAGAACGGCGTCGAGACGGTGGAAGCCCGCCTGCCCTGCCTGCTCACGGTGGAAAAACAGAATTACCGCGCCCGCATCCCCAATCTGAGGGGCAAGCTCGCCGCCAGAAAGGCGGAGATCGCGGTGCTCACGGAAAACGATATCACCGGGCTGGACCCGCGGAAGATCGGCGTCCCCGGCTCCGGCACCATCGTGCCGCGCATCTATCCGCCCGCGCTTCCCGAACCGGGGCAGTTCCTCAGCGAGGGCAGCACGGAAAAGAACGTGGCCAGGCTCGTCGGCCTGCTGGCCGGCAAGAGCGCGATCTGAGGAGGCGCAGCGATGGAAAAACGGGACTATAAAAATATGTGGGTCTATATCGAGCACGACGGCGCTGCCGCCGCGCCCGTGGGACTGGAGCTGTGCTGCGAGGTCCGCAGGCTCTGCGACGTGACGGGCGACAAGCTGTACGCCGTGGTGCTGGGCGATCTGCCCGCAGCCGAGATCGAAAAGGTCCGGGGCTGCGCCGTGGACGGCGTGATCCGCGTCAAGGGCACCGGCTACAGTCCGTACAATACCGACGCCTATGCCAACGCCTTCACCGTCCTGTCAAGAAAATATAACCCCTCCGCCATTTTTGTGGGGGGCAGCATCAATGGCCGGGATTTCGCGCCGCGCTTTGCCGTGCAGCTGGACACCGGCTGCACCTCCGACGCCATGGAGCTGGACTACGATCCCGCCACCGGCGACATTCAGTTCATCGAGCCCGCCGTGGGCGGCAAGATCATGGCAGTCATCACCGTGCCGACCCTGCGGCCCCAGGTGGGCACCATCCGTCCCGGCACCTTCAGGTACGCCCCCACCGGCGCCAGGGCGCAGGTGGAGGAGATCACCGAACAGATTGACTTCCCCAGGGAAAACATTCGCTGCCGCCGGCTGTCCTTCAAACCGGACGAGGCCGATCCCCAGTTGGATATCTCCGACTGCGACGTTATCGTCTGCGTCGGCAACGGCCTTGCGGACGGGACGCATCTGACCCGGTACCGGGAGCTGGCGGCACTGCTGGGCGGAAAGCTCGGCTGTACCCGGCCGCTGTTCGACCGGGGCATCCTGCCCTACAAACTGCAGATCGGGCAGTCCGGCGTCATCGTCAAGCCGAAGCTCTATTTCTGCTTCGGCGTGTCCGGCGCCGTGAACCATGTCGCCGGCATCTCCGCGGGCACCTTTGTCGCCGTGAACTCCGACCCGGACGCGCAGATCTTCAATTACTGCGACTACGGCATCGTGGGCGATATGGACGAGGTCTGCGACGAACTGATCGCGGCGCTGAAAGCCAGAAAATAACGGTCGTTGACCAGAAAGCGGGACGGCGATGAGAACGGTATATCCGGATTATTACAAGGACTTTTGCTGTACGGCGTCGGCGTGCCGCCATACCTGCTGCGCCGGGTGGGAGATCGACATCGACAGCGCGTCAATGAGGTGCTACGCGGCGGCGGAAGGGGACCTGGGCCGGCGGCTGAGAGCCGGTATCGCCGGGGGCGAAAATCCCCATTTCGTTCTCACGGAGGGCGGGCGCTGCCCCATGCTGAACGACGACGGCCTGTGCGCCGTTCTCCTGGACCTGGGGGAGGACGCGCTGTGCGACATCTGTGCGGAGCATCCGCGCTTCCACACCTTTCTGTCCGACCGGACGGAGACGGGCTTGGGCCTGTGCTGCGAGGAAGCGGCGCGCCTGCTGCTGAGCCGCCGCGGGCCCATCCGGCTGCTGGGCGAGGGCGGGGAAAAGCTCACGCGGGGCGAGAAAAAGCTGCTGGGGCAGCGGGCCCTGGCTTTCGGCGTCCTGTGGCGGAGCGGCGGACTGCGGGCGCGGCTGGACGATCTGCTGTTCGTGTTCGGCGCGTCCATGGCGGAGCGGCCCGCCCGGGAATGGGCGGACATCTGCCTGGGGCTGGAACGGATGGACGGGCGCTGGACGGCGCTGCTGGAGGGGCTGCGGGAGGTGGACGGGGCCGATGTGGCCGAGTTTGACCGCCGATACCCCCAGACGCTGCGTGAATATGAAAATTTGCTCTGGTATTTCTTCTACCGCCACTTTCTCTCGGCGGCGGACAGCGGCAGCGTCGCGGCTCCGCTGCGATTCGCGGCGGTGTCGTGGCAGATCATCCACGCGCTGGATGCCGCGAAATTCAAACGCGCCGGGGCCTTTGCTCCGGCAGACCGGGCGGAGCACGCCCGGCTCTACTCCGCGGAGATCGAGTATTCCGATGAAAATATGGAAGCGATGCTGGAGCTGCTGCAATAAAAAAGCTCCGTATTCCGATTGGGAATACGGAGCTTTTTCTTATTTCTTACGCCTCGTCGATGATGCGGTGGATCACGTTGGTGAAGCGTTTGGCGTTGTACACCACGGGCACGGGGTAGACGGGGTTGGCCTCGTGCAGGGCCCATTCAACCATCTGGGGGATGTCCGACTCCTTGATGAAGCTGAAGCCGGTGGGGATCTCCATCCGCTTGTTCATGGCCCGGATCTCCGCGATGAAGGACTTGGCCTTCTCTTCCTCGGTGCCGGTGAAATTCAAGCCGGTGAGCTCGGCCAGATGGGCCAGTTTCTCATACACGGCGGGGCCGTAATCCTCCAGCACAATAGGCAGGATGACGGCGTTGGCCAAGCCGTGGGGGGTGTTGTACAGGCCGCCCAGGGTGTGAGCGATGGCGTGGACGTTGCCCACGCCCGCGCGGGTGAAGGCGAAGCCCGCCTTGTAGGCCGCGATAAGCATCTGGGTACGGGCCTCCATGTCGTTGCCGTCCCGGTAGGCGCGCTCCAGATAAGTAAAGATCTCGCACACGGCCTCCTCCGCCAGACGGATGCTCTCCTCCGTGTTGTAGGTCCAGCAGACGTAGGCCTCCACCGCGTGAGTCAGCGCGTCCATGCCGGTGGTGGAGGTGGTTTTGGGCGGGAGGTTGCGGGTCATCTCGGGGTCCAGCACGGCGTAGAGCGGTACCAGGCACAGGTCCATGATGGCGTATTTGTGATGGGTGTCCGAGTCGGTGATGACCGCGGCGATGGTGGTCTCCGATCCGGTGCCTGCCGTGGTGGGCACGGCGATGAAGGGCGGAATCTTTTTCATGACCTTCAGCAGCCCGGCCATTTTGCCCACTTCCCAGTTGGGATGGACTACCCGTGCAGCCGCACCCTTGGCCGCGTCCATGGAGGAACCGCCGCCGATGGCGATGAAGCCCTGACAGCCGGTCTCCAGATAACGCCGCTGAATTTTGTTGACGGTGTTTACCGACGGGTTGGATTCCACCTCGGCAAAGAGCTCATAGGCGATGCCGGCATTGTCCAGCTCCTTGAGGATCATGGGCGCCAGTGTCTTGCCGATGGTGGGGCCGGTGACCACCATGGCCTTCTTTACGTGGGATTTCTTCAGCAGTTCGGGTATTTTAGCCACGCTGCCGATGCCGGAGACGGGGATTGGCTTGCGCCAGGGCAGCATCCGTGCGCCGACATTAAAAACGCCCTGAAAAGCGCGATAATAGGCTGTGTTGACCATGTCCATTTGTAAAATCCCTCCATATTTTTCAATTTGCCAAAAAATATAATATTCCCGTACCCGGCGTTCAGTCAAGTGCCAAAGCGCATTTCAGCACATTGATGAAAAAAAGGCTAAACGGATGTGCGAAATGTTCAAACAAAGAATGAGTCTTGACATACCTCGGAAATCTATGTATACTAGGCATAGATTTCCGAGGTATTTGGAGGTGCTTATGAAAATTGACAGAGGGTTGATGACCGGGAGCACCACGCTGCTGATCCTCAAGCTGCTCTCCGAAGGGGAGAAGTACGGCTATGAGATGATCCGGGAGCTGGCACGCCGCAGCGAGAACGCCTTTGAACTCAAGGAGGGGACGCTGTATCCCATCCTTCACGATCTGGAGGACAAGGGCTGCGTGGAGGCTTTCACGCAGGAAACCTCCGGCGGGCGGCAGCGCCGCTATTATCGCATCACGCGGAAGGGGATGGGCCTGCTGAGAGATAAGACCGAGGAGTGGCGCTACTTTGCCGGCAAGGTCAATGGCGTGCTGGGCGGCGCCACCGCGGTGCCGGGACTGGCATGACGGGCCGGGAGGACGCGGCGGCGTGGTGCGACGCGGCCTGCGCCTATATCCGCTACAAGCCGGACCGCGGCCCTGTCCGGGAGGAACTTCTGGGCCACATCGAGGACAAGACTGCGTTTTATGAGGACGGCGGACTGGATGCCGACGCGGCGGAGGAGAAGGCCGTGTCCGACATGGGCAGCCCCGTTTCCACAGGGCTGCTGCTGCGCAAGACCCACAAGCCCTATCTGGGCTGGTGCCTGACGGCGACAAAGGGAATTCTTTTGCTCACGTCAATCCTGACAGTGGCGCTGATGCTTTTTGGCGGCGGGATCGCCAATCTCAGGTCCGCCGCCCTGCAATTGGCCGGCAAACAGCCGGACTACCCCTTCTGCGACTACAACCGGCAGGTGGCCGGCTACACGCCGGTGGACGCGCTGGTACGGGTAAAACCGTTCCAATGCGGGGACTACGCCTTTTCTGTGGCGGACGCCTATCTATGGCGCGGCACCGGGGGCACCGGTGTGGCCGCATTCCGGCTGAATGTGCGCCCCGCGCATTTTTGGCTGGGCACGCCGATGCTCGATCTCTACGCCGTGGACGATCTGGGGCGGCAGTATTTTGCCGTCGGCGCGGCGGAGGACGCGTCCGGCCAGCTGGCCATGACCGCTTACTCAAGGTCGCTGGGCGACACCAGCTGCGGCATCACCGTGTGGATGCCGGATCTGCGCGCCAAATGGGTGGAGATCCGCTGCCCCAACAACGACGGCTTTGTGATCCGCCTTGATCTGCCGGAGGCGACGACATGACAAAGACAAAGAAGAAAAGAGTTTTAAAAATTCTCAGCTGCCTGCTGGGCACGGCGGCGCTGCTGTTCGCGGCATGGATGGGCACCGGGTATTCGCCGCTGACGGACGCGGGCAAGCTGCACCGTATGGAGCGGCGGATGCTGTTAACACCCTCGGAGCTGGCGCTGGAAGAAACCGCGCAGGACGAGTACGGCACCCAGAAGATGGCGGTGGGCGACAACGGCACTCAATACACAGTTATGCAGCTCTGCTATACACCGCAAATCAATCTGCTGAACTGGTGGGGCGGCTACTCCGACGGTTTTGCTCAGAAAAAGACGGAGCTCAACATTCTCGAGTCAAAATGCCAGAAAATGTTTTGCGTGTGCGCCCAACGGAACTGCGCTGCCATCGGCGCGGTCCTTTACATTCCCGGCGACGGGGAGAGCAGCACCCCGCTGGTCTTGTCCTGGCAGAGCCCGGGAACCGACAAGGGTGTTTACGGTTTTGCCGTGCCGGAACAGACTGATGCCGACGCGCAGCGGCTGACAGAGGCCTACCGCGGGAACCGTCTGGAGCACTGCTACTACCTGGCGGCGCTGTACGACGCGGCGGGAAGCGTCACCGCCCTGTATGCCGCCGATCTGGGCACGGCGTCGCATTTTGCGGGCATTCTAAAATTCCCTGAGACAATGACGGCGGGCTTTATCGCGCCCGATCTCTCCCAGGTGCGCTTCACGCCCGACGGCGAACACGGCGTCGCCATCTCCTTCGGCGACACGCTGATGGTGCCCTTCGACCTGAGCGATCCTTCGATCTACGTTCAATAGGCGAAAAAAACGCGGGGGCGGCGCCCCCGCGTTTTTGTTATCCTACGTATTCCTGAATATACTCGTCCAGCTTGGCGGTGTAGAGCGCCGGGGCGCGGTACATCCCCTCAATGTGCTTCGCGCCGCTGACCACCAGCATTTCCTTGTGGGGCGAGGCGCAGATGCCGTACAGCTCCTGCCCCATGGTCAGGGGCACGGTCCTGTCGTCCGCGCCGTGGACGAACAGGATGGGCTTTTCCATATGTCTGCAGGCCAGACGGACATCCGTGTCCGCCAGATCGTAGCCCGCCATGAACTTGTTCACAAAGCGTACGGCACCGAAGGGCAGACGGCGGTGGATGCCCATCATGTGGCTGATGGCCTCCAGCCCGCTGGTATAGCCGGAATCGCATACGATGAATTTCACCTCGTCCGGGCAGCGGTCGCCCAGGTTGACCACCGTGGCGCCGCCCATGGAAAAGCCGTGGAGGATAATGTTGATGTCCCGGCCGTAGTTTTGGCGCAGAATGTCGATCCACTTCAGGCAGTCGCCGGTCTCAAAATAATCGAAGCCGATGAAGCGCCCGCCGGAGGAGCCGGAGGCCACGTGATCGTCGCAGAAGATGTCGATGCCCCGGCTGAGATAGTATTCCGCGAAGGGCGCGGCGGTCTCCGCATGGTTGGAGCGGTAGCCGTGGACCAGATAGGCGATGGTCTTGCTGCGCCCGCTGCCCGCGCGGTAATAGAAACCGTTGAGCAGATAGCCGTTGTCGGAGGCCATGGTCATGACCTCGTGGGGGCGGCTCTCCATGACCAGCGCCGAACGCTCCCGATCCTCATAAAAGGCGGGCTCGTGGCCGGGCTTTTCCAGCAGAAACCGGGAGAACCTGGAACGGGTGCGGTAGAAAACATAGCGGTACAGGTCCGTGACCAACAGTGTCGTCCCCACGGTGGCGGCCGCGGCGGCAGCGGCGAGATAAGTGGACTTTTTCATTTTTAGCCTCCGTCGCTTACAGGTTTTTGATCTGGTTCTGGATGAGCATTCCCACAGTGTCGGCAAGCTGATCGAGGGAATGAATGCGGGCAAAATCCCGCTCGTAGACCTTTTTGGCCGAGGCCACGTCCTCGTCGTCCCCGGTAAAGACGCACACCACGGCGATGCCGTTCGCCCGCAGGCGGCGGACCTCGAAGGCGGTGTCCGTGACGCCGGCGTCGGTCTCGTAGGAGATATATTCGTCCTCGCCCGCGCCGCGCATCTTGCGCACGTCGTTGGGTTTCACATCCGAAAGGATGATGAGGATGCGATGCTCGTACCGCGACTGCGCCATGAGATAGCCCGCCGCGCGCACGGCCAGCCCATCCCGGTTGCAGCCGTTGGAGACGTAGTCGAAAACGGCGTCGTTGCGCTTCGTCTCGTTGTAATCGCGAAAAATGTGCACGATGGTGTAGCCGGTCATGGAGCAGAAAGACATGACCCGGCAGGGAATGCCGCATCGGGTCAGGCTCTCCGCGATCATAAAGCCCTGACTGGATACCGTCTCCTGCCTGTATTTCTGGGAGGTGGAGGCGTCCAGCAGGATGTCCACGCTGAGGTCGCCCATGTTGCTCTGCTCGTCGCGGAGGAAGACCTTGTCGTCGTTCAGATACACAGCCCGCCAGACCCTGCCGCCGCTGAGCAGGCCGGAGTTGGCCTTGACAGGGGAGGGCTGCAGATGCAGCAGCACGGAATTCTGGATGCGCCCGGTGAGCTCTTCTACAGCGATGCGGTTGCGGACGAGGCTGCGCTTGTAATAGGCCCGGTTCATCTGCACCTGCTTGGCCTCGTGCTCCTTCTGCAGCGCCTCGAAGCCGTTTTGGATGCCCTGCTTCCTTATCGGCTCGCCCCGGGTGAACAGCAGATGGCAGCTGGCGTGATTGCCGCAGCACAGCGCCCGCTCGATCTCTGCCACCTGCTGGGGGGAATACAGCGTTCTGCCGTACTTGGTCTCCATAAAAGCGCGAAGCTCGTCGTCCGACAGGGCGGTGAGCGCCTTTTTCTGCTCGTCCTGTCCGCCGGCCTGGGCCCCGCCGTAGATGTTCTTCGGGTGGTCGGCAAAGCCGATGAAAAACTTCCGATAGCGCGTCTTGCCTCTGCCGCCGCTTTTGTGGGCGAACAGGGCGGGGGGAGCGCGGCGCTTCAGCCGCTTTTTCTCTTCCGCGGTCACCCGGAACCATTTTTCAAAAAGCGCGTCGGCCCGCGCCGCGATTTCGTCGGTGGTGAGCTCGGGGGAAAATTCCAGCTCGTTGAGCAGCTGAAGGTTGTAGCCGTCCAGCTTCGGTTCCAGTCCCAGCACCCGGGAGAAGTGGGCCAGCGCCATCGTCTCGTAAAAACGCAGATAGTCGCCCGCCTTGCCGGAGGCCAGCACTTCCCGGGCGTATTCCTCCCGCAGCGGGGCCAGCGCCGGACGGGAGGGGGCCTCCCTGGCGAACACGCAGTTCTCCAGCCCCAGCCACAGGAGCCCCTCGTAAACGTCGGCGTCCTCATACTGCTGAAAGCCGAGAAAAACCTTTTCCAGCTTGGGATACTCGTAGTGCCGCCGCACCGCGCCGATGATGCAGTTCCAGTAGACCTCGGCCCGCCCGCTGCCGTCGTAGGCCTTGAAGTCCGGCGTGAAGCTGTAATCGTGGGCGGCGTTCCATATTATGTTAACCGCACGGCGGTTTTGTACGTCGGAAATTTCCATCAGTCCCTGAAAATATCCCTTGCGGAGAGGGTCCTGGGCATCCGGGCTGCGATGAGATCGGCCACCAGCTGGCGCTCGAAATCGTCGAAGGATTTGTTGATAATGCCCAGCTCCAGCGCTTTGTACACGCCCAGCCCATTGCGTACCAGCGACAGCGCCGCCAGCAGCCCGCGCAGATCCAGCGCCTTGGTGGAAATCTCGGAGCTGTCACACTTGTTCCGCAGCTCTTGGAACAGCCCGGCGAACTGCCCGGCGTATTCGTCCGTGAGGGTGGGGAACTGGGCCAGCAGCAGTTTTCTCAGGTTTTCCTCGGAAATGATCGGCATATTGATGACCATGAAGCGGGAAGCCAGCGCCTCGTTGATCTCGCGGGTGCCGGCGTAGCCGTAGTTCATGGTGGCGATAAAGCGGGTGGCGGGAGCCAGCTCGATGCGGTCGTAGCCGGGCACGTCGATGATGCGGCGGAAGTCCAGCGTGGCGTGCAGCACGGCCAAAGACTCGTTTTTGGCCATGTTGATCTCGTCCAGCACGCCGAAGCCGCCGTTTTCCGCGCATTGATAGATGGGCCCCTTGCGCAGCGAGACTTCGCCGTTTTTGAAGGTATCCGTGCCCACCAGCGAGGCGGCGTCGGTATTGAGATAGAAGGAGATGTCCCAGCCGGGGCGGCCGAACACCGCGGACAGATTCTCGGCCAGAACGTTCTTGCCGGTGGCCTTGGGGCCAACCAGCAGCAAATTCTCGCCGGAGAGCAGCGCGGTCAGCGCCTCCTCCCAGACCTCGCCCCCGTAGTAGCGGTACCTGGGCGCGGGGACGCGGTAGGCGAGCGCGTCGCTCACCGGGTACGCGGCACGAAAATCGCCGATACGGCGGAGAATATCCTCGCGGATCCCTTCCTGACGCAGAAAATCCAGCATACTTGGCCTCCAGTCGTTGATTTTTTTTATTATACCTTCATTTGGCGGACAGCGCAAGGCGAGGGGCGAGAAAAATGCGGCTCGCGCCGCGGGGGACGAAAAATATCCTTTCATTTGCCGCGCCAGGCTGTATAATAGACCTATGTTTTGCAGGGGGGTGAAGGCCATGAGGACGATTGCGGCAAAGGAGATCGAGAATGCCGTGGCCAGACTGTGCGTGAAAGCCAACCGAGAGCTGCCGGCGGATGTGGTACGGGCCGTCTCCGCAGCGCGGGAAAAGGAGCCTTGGCCCGCGGCGGCGGAGATCTTAAAAATTCTGGAAGACAATACCGCGCTGGCGGGGAAGCGGGGGCTGCCCATCTGTCAGGATACCGGCCTGGCCTGCGTGTTTGCGGAGCTGGGGCAGGACGTGCATATCGACGGCTGCTTTGAAAACGCCGTCAATGAGGGCGTGCGCCGGGGCTACGAGGAAGGTTACCTGCGCAAGAGCGTGGTGGGCGACCCACTGCGGCGGGACAACACCGGGGACAACACCCCCGCCGCCATCACCGTGCATCTCGTGCCCGGGAACAAGCTGACCCTCACCGTGGCCCCCAAAGGCTTCGGCAGCGAGAATATGAGCAGGCTGGCCATGCTCAAGCCCTCGGACGGGGAGGCGGGCGTGAAGAATTTTGTGGTGGATACCATGCGGCTGGCCGGGCCCAATGCCTGCCCGCCGGTGGTACTGGGCGTGGGCATCGGCGGCACCTTCGATAAGGTGGCGTATCTGGCCAAAAAAGCGCTGCTGCGCCCGCTGGATCAGCCCAACCCCGACCCCTATTATGCGGCGCTGGAGCAATCGCTGCTGGAGGCCGTCAACGCGCTGGGCGTGGGCCCGCAGGGTTTCGGCGGGGCCGCTACGGCGCTGTGCGTGGCCATCGAGACCATGCCCACCCATGTGGCGGGGCTGCCCGTGGCCGTGAATGTGAGCTGCCATGTCACCCGCAGGGCGACGGCGGAACTGTGAGGCGGGAGATGGAATATCGTTTGCAGACCCCCGTATCCCGGGAGACGCTGGCCCCCCTGCGGGCGGGCGACACGGTGAAGCTCAGCGGCATGGTATATACCGCCCGGGACGCCGCCCACAAGCGGCTGACCGAGCTCATCCAACAGGGTAAGCCGCTGCCTTTCGAGCTGGCCGGCAGCGCCATCTATTATGTGGGCCCCACGCCGGAGCCGCCCGGGCGGATCATCGGCTCCGCCGGTCCCACGACCTCCGGCCGTATGGACGCCTATTCCCCGGCCCTGATCGACCTCGGCCAGCTGCTGATGATTGGCAAGGGTCGGCGCAGCGGTGCCGTGAAAGCCGCCATCGTCCGCGAGGGCGGCGTGTATCTGGCCGCCGTGGGCGGCGCGGGCGCACTGATGGCGGAATGCGTCAAATCGGTTGACATAATCTGCTGGGAGGATCTGGGCTGCGAGGCGGTGCGAAAGCTCACGGTGGCGGATATGCCGCTGACCGTGGTTATCGACAGCCTGGGGAACGACCTGTACGACATCGGCCCGGCCAACTACCTGAATAGTCGGAAGTAAAAAATGGCAGCGGCCTTACCCTGAAGCGGGCGAGGCCGCCGCCATACTGCCTGCAATCCGACCGAGATCTGTCGGGAGAACCCCTTTTTACTTGCTGAAGGCGGCAACCAGCGCTTCAAAGTCGGTATCGGTTTCCACGATGCCCAGTGAAACTGCCAGTTCCGTGAGCTCCTTTTCAAGGGCGCCGCTGAACTCCATGCCCTTCCCGCAGTTCTCCCTGAACTTTCTGAACTCAATTTCGCCGGGGAGAAAAATCTCATCGACGCCTTCGGCTTTTCGGCTGTCTTTCATCATTCGGATATACCGGTCCACATTCTTCTTGAAGTCGTCGATGGGCATGAATTTCGAGGGGTCGATGAGAATCATGAAAAAGCCGGTGTTTTCCTTTTCAAGCTTGGAGAAGAGGCCGATGTCCGAGCCGTAGGCCGCCCCGGAAAGCATGGTGCTGAGAGCGTCCACGATAACCGCGAGTCCGTAGCCCTTGTAATCCGCGATCGGGCAGAGTGAAAAAACCTTGGAAGGATCGGTGGTCATCTTTCCGTCGTAATCCTTCCCCCAGCCGGCGGGAACGGACTTCCCCTCGCGCTCGGCCGCCTGTATTTTGCCCATGGCCACGTTGGTGGTGGAAATATCCATCACGATGGGAAATTCCTCCGATGAGGGAACCGCCGCAATAATGGGGTTTGTGCCGATCAGCCTGTCCGCCCCGCCGAAGGGGGAGGAAAAGGCATAGGTGTTGCATCCGAGGATGCAGATGACATCATCCTTCGCCGCGCGCCACCCGTAATAGGAGCCGCAGCCTATGTTGGCGTTGTGCCTTCCGGAGGCAAAGGAAATGCCGTACTCTCTGGCCTTGACGAGAGCTTCGTCGTAGGCCTTATTGACCGAGACAATGCCGAAGCCGTTGTCCCCGTCAAATACGAGAAGCGCTTTGTCGTCCAGAACCTTTTTGAATTCCGCGTCCTTGTTCAGCGCGCCGACCTTGATCTGGCGCATATATCTTGTGAGCCTTGACAGGCCGTGGGAGTACACTCCCGTGAAATCTGAATGGGCGATCACCCTTGCTATGACAGCGGCATCGGCGTCGGAGAACCCGGAAGCGGAGAGAATGCCATGGACAAGATTTTTTTCCTGATCATAAGTGAGCAGCATAATGATTGGTCCTTTCAATCTATAAAAAATATTAAGTGTTTCGACACCATCGGACGGCCCTCGCCGCAGCAGCGAAAATGCGGCGACGCCCCTTACCGCAGCATTCTATCATAAAATTTCTCTGAAATACACTTTATCCTTTCTATCTTTGAAAAACAATCGGCGGACTTCATTGAGAAATGTTTTTTTCTGACTACCCATAGCAAAATGCTATGAGCCTATTGAAACATCGGTCTTCTCAAACGCGAAAAATAACGCTACAATGAATCCAATAGTGAAAATATATCTACTATAGGAGGCGCTTATGTTCAACCAGTATACTTATGGTCTCGGCACCACCCGGTCCTGCATAAGAGAGCTGTTCGAGTATGGTCTCAGACAGGCCGCCGTCGTGGGCAAGGAAAAGGTCTACGACTTCAGCATCGGCAACCCCAGCATCCCGTCCCCCGCGAAGGTGAACGAATCCATCGTCGATATCGTCAGGACCGAGGACAGCCTTGCCGTCCACGGCTACACCAGCGCCCCGGGCTATGACGGCGTGCGCAGGGCCGTGGCCGACGATCTCACTGCGCGCATGGGCATGGAGATCAAGCCTTCCAACCTGTACTTCACCTGCGGCGCGGCACCCGCGCTGGTCACCGTGTTCCGCGCGCTGAACATCGGCCCGGAGACGGAGATCCTGGCCGTTGCGCCGTTCTTCCCGGAGTACCGTCCCTTTGTGGAAGGCACCGGCAATGTGTTCAAATTCGTCCCCGCCGACACCAAGGCCTTCCAGATTGACCTTGAAACACTGGGAAAAATGCTCACCGCCAATACCCAGGCCGTGATCATCAATTCCCCCAACAACCCCTCCGGCGTGGTGTTCAGCCGGGAAACGCTGGAAGAGCTCTCCGCCATCCTCACCAGAAAGTCCGCCGAGTTCGGCCATCCCATCTACCTTATCTCCGACGAACCCTACCGCGAGCTGGTCTATGGCGGCGTCACCGTTACCTGGGTGCCCTCCGTGTACAAGGATGCCGTCGTGTGCTATTCCTATTCCAAATCCCTGTCCCTCCCCGGTGAGCGTCTCGGCTATATCTGCATCCCCGATCAGGTCACCGACAGCGGGGAGCTGTTCGCGGCCTGCGCCGGGGCGTCCCGCATCCTGGGCAGCGTTTGCGCCCCGTCCCTCATCCAGCGCACCGTGGCCCGCTGCGCGGGCGAGCGGCCCGACCTGCGCGCCTATGACGAGAACCGCACCATCCTCTACGAGGGCCTGCGCAAAATCGGCTACGAATGCGCCAAGCCCGACGGCGCGTTCTATCTGTTCGTCAAGGCCCCCGGCGGCGACGCCAAGGCCTTCTCCAATAAGGCCAAGGCCAAAAATCTGCTCATTGTCCCGTCGGACGATTTCGGCGTGCCCGGCTATTTCCGCCTGAGTTACTGCGTGGCGAAAACGACCATCGAAAATTCGCTGCCCGTGTTCGCGGAGATCTTCGAATAAAAAAGCTCCGCCGCCCGAGGTACCTTCGGGCGGCGGAAAAAAATCAGGCCGGGGGCAGCGCGCCGCGCAGGCAGGCGATGAATTCCCGCAGCAGATGGCTGGACTGGCGGGTGGATTTCACCACGATGCCCAGCTCCCGGCAGGACGCCGGCGACAGCCGCGCCAGCGACAGACTGCTGGTGCTGCCCTTGAGCACCAGCTCCGACAGAATGCTGACGCCCAACCCCTGCTCCACCATTTTGATCACGGCCTGATCCTCCATGGCGATCAGCGAAAACTGCGGTGTCACCCCGTGGCGCTGGAGGGTGCGCAGAATATCCAGATCCATGCCGTAGCTGGGCATCAGAAAATTCTGCCCCTCAAAATTGTGGATATCGTAGGTATCGCCCACCGCGGAGGTGGGCGGCAGAACAGCGTAATACGGGTCGTCGAACAGCGGAATGAATTCAAGATCGCCGGCAAAATTATTGCTGGCAAGGCCGATATCCACCGAGCCCTCCGAAACCCACTTTTCGATCTCGCCGCCGGCGCCGTCCTTGATTACCAGCTTGGATTGCGGGTGCTGCTCGTTGAAGCGGCGCAGGATCACCGGCAGCCAGCTGCGGGAGATGCTGGTGTAGGAGGCCACCCGCAGGACGTCCTCGCCGTTGCGGCGGACGTCGCGCACAGCGCTTTCAAATTCCGCATAGCTCTCAAGCACCCGGTCGATCGCCGGCAGCAGCTCCCGCCCCCGGGCGGTGAGCACCACACCGCTGCTGCCGCGCTCCAGCAGGGCAAAGCCCACCTCGTCCTCCAGCCGGTTGAGCATACCGGTGAGGCCAGGCTGGGAATAGCCCATCTTTTCGGCGGCCTTGCTGATGCTGCCCAGACCGGCCACAGCCTTGAGCATTTCAAGTTTCTTCGTATCCGTATATATCACCTATTTCATTTTGCTATGGAGTTACTATATCACAAATCTATGGAGCGGACAAGATGGCACAGTCTTTTGAAAAACTTCTGGATGAGCGGCACAGCGTGGTGCTGCTGGGCGAGGCCGGCTGCGGCAAAAGCGAGATCGCGCTGAATCTGGCCGCGGCCATGGCCGCGACACGGGAAACGCACCTGTTCGACATGGACCAGACCAAGCCGCTGTACCGCTCCCGGGATGCGAGGGACGCCATGGAAAAAATCGGCGTTGCCTTTCACTATGAGCGGCAATTTTTCGACGCGCCCACCCTGGCCGGCGGCGTGGCGGAGAGCCTGAACGACCCCGGCCGCTTCACGATTCTGGATGTGGGCGGCAACGACACGGGGGCCCGGCTCATCGGCGGTTTTTCAAAGCTCCTCGACAGGGACGGCACGCTGGTGCTGTATGTGGTCAACCCCTACCGCCCCTGGTCGAAGGACACCGCTTCCATCGACCGTACCCTGTCCGCCATTTTGCAGGTGTCGCATCTCAGACACTTTTCCATCATCTCAAACCCCAATCTGGGGTTTGAAACCACGGCGGAGGAATTCGCCGCCGGTATAGAAAGCACCAGACAGATGCTGGAACGGCATGTCCCCGTGGCGGGCGCCTGCGTCCGGGAGGAAATCTATCCCGACGCCGCGGCGCTGACTACGCTGCCGCTGCTGCCCCTGCATCTCTATCTCACCTATGAATGGAACAACGAAAACAAGGAGGAAATCTGATGGCTGAAGTCAAGATCAGGGCGGAGAGCTGCAAGAGCTGCGGCTATTGCGTGCATTTCTGCCCCAAAGGCGTACTGGAAATCGGCACGCAGGTCAATTCCAAGGGGTATCCGTATGTGACGGCGGCCCATCCGGAGAAGTGCATCGGCTGCGCCATGTGCGCCAATATGTGCCCGGATGTCGCCATCGAAGTGTATCGATAAGGGAGGCGGACGGTTATGAAAGACAAAGTTTTTCTCAAGGGCACCGAGGCTGTCGCCGAGGCCGCCGTGCGCGCGGGCTGCCGCTTCTACGCGGGTTATCCCATCACCCCGCAGAACGAGATCCCCGAATACCTCTCCCGCCGGCTGCCCGAGGTGGGCGGCGTATTCGTGCAGGGCGAGAGCGAACTGGCTTCCATTAATATGGTCTACGGCGCCGGGTCCAGCGGAACACGCGCCATGACCTCGTCTTCCAGCTGCGGCATCAGCCTGATGAGCGAGGGCGTGAGCTTCTGCGCTTCGGCCCGCATCCCCATCGTCTACTGCAATATGGCCCGCGGCGGCCCCGGCATCGGTTCCATCCAGCCCGCCCAGCAGGACTATAATCAGGCCACCAAGGCCAGCGGCAACGGCGGCTTCCGCATGAGGGTGCTGGCGCCGTCCACCGTGCAGGAGGCCGTGGACATGACCTACGCCGCCTTCGATTATGCCCAGCGGGACCGCAATCCCGTGCTGGTGCTGGGCGACGGCGTTCTGGGCACCATCATGGAGCCGGTGAAGCTGCCTCCCATGCGCTCCGCGGAGGAAGTGAAGGCCCTCAAGGACGAGTGCCGCTCCTGGGCGCTGGTAGGCCACGATCCCGCCGAAGGCCGCTCCTTCATCGCCCCGGGCCACTGGTCCACCAAAGATCAGGAGCAGACCTGTATCGACGGCGCGGCCCTGTACGAATCATGGAAGAAGGACGCGCAGGCGGAAGAGTATTTTCTGGACGACGCCGAGATCGTGCTGACGGCCTACGGCATCTGCGGCCGTATCGCCCGCTCCGCCGTGACCCTTCTGCGCCGGGAAGGCATCAAAGCCGGGCTCATCCGGCCGATGACCCTCTCCCCGTTCCCGTATGAGAGCTATGAAAAGCTGGATTTCGGCCGCGTCAGGGCCATTCTCGACGTGGAGATGTCCATTCCCGCCCAGATGGCGGACGACGTCCGCCTGGCTGTCCGCCAGCGCTGCCCCATTGGGACATGTCTGCACGCGGGCGGCGAGATCATGGGCCGGAACGAAGTGATGGCCAAAGCCAGAGCGCTGGTCAGGTAAGGAGGGAACACAATGGAAAAAGTATATGCGAGAACCGGCGCGCTCCGCGCCGACATGGTCTCCGGCTTTTGCCCCGGCTGTATGCACGGCACCGTGCACAAGCTCATCGGCGAGGTGCTGGAGGACCTGAATATTGTGGACAGGACCGCCTGCGTTTTTGGCGTGGGCTGCTGCGGCCTCGGCATGGGCTACATCACCTATGACAACACCACCGCGCCCCACGGCAGGGCCTGCGCCGTCGCCACCGGCGTCAAACGGACGAACCCGGACACCATCGTCTACACCTACCAGGGCGACGGCGATCTGGCCTCCATCGGCCTTGCGGAGACCATGACCGCCGCCAACCGCGGCGAGAACATCACCGTCATCTTCATCAACAACGGTATCTACGGCATGACCGGCGGCCAGATGGCCCCAACTACCCTTGTGGGCATGAAGGCCACCACCGCGCCCGACGGCCGCGACCCCAAGATTCACGGCTATCCCATGCATATGTGTGAGATTCTCAACCAGCTCACCGCCCCGACGTATCTGGAGCGCGTCAGCTGCAATACGCCGGCGAACGTCATCAAGACCCGCGCGGCAATCAAAAAAGCCTTCCAGAACCAGATCGACGGCAAGGGCTTCTCTCTGGTGGAGATCGTCACCAGCTGCCCCACCAACTGGGGTCTGGAGCCGCTGGACGCCCTCAGGTTTCTTGAGGAAAAGATGTTCGCCGAATATCCCCTCGGCGTCATCCGCGACAGATAAGGAGGCGCACTGCGATGGAAAGAAATCTGATGGTCGCCGGCTTCGGCGGACAGGGCGTCATGCTGCTGGGCAAGCTCCTTAGCTACGCCACCTGCGAATCCTCGGACTATAACGTCACCTTTTTCCCGTCCTATGGCGCGGAGCAGCGCGGCGGCACCGCCAACTGTTATGTGGTCATCTCCGACGAGCCTATCGGCGCGCCTCTGGGCGACGCCATGGACGACCTCATCGTGATGAATGCCCCTTCGCTGAACAAATTTCTCTACAAGCTGATGCCGGGCGGCACGCTGTTTATCAACAGCTCCATTGTCACTGACGAGATCCCCCGCGCGGATATCAAGGTCGTGCGCGTGCCCGTTACGGAGCTGGCACTGGAGATGGGCAGCGCCAAGGTGCTGAACATCGTCATGCTGGGCGCGTATATCGGCTACACCGGCTGCCTGCCCGAGGAGCTGGTGCTGGACACCCTTGTGCGCAAGCTGGGCAAGAAGGCCGACCTGATCCCGCTGAACAGGGAGGCCTTTGCCAAAGGTCTTGAGATCGGCAGGAAAGCTGCCGATGCGTAAATCCCGCTGGAGCTTTGTTCTCGCCGGCGTGGGCGTTCTGCTTCTCGCCGGCGTTGTGTACGCCTGGAGCGTACTTTCCGTTTCCATCGCCCAGGAGTTTCCCGACTGGTCCCGGGCCAAGCTGTCCCTGACCTTCACGCTGCTGATGGCCTTTTTCTGTATCGGTCAGATCAGCTGCGGCTTCGTGGGCGCCCGAATGAAGCCCCGTACCGGCATTTGGCTGGGCGGCACGCTGCTGCTGGCGGGCTTTGTTGTGTCGGCCAGAATGTCCTCCATCGCCATGCTCTATCTGGGCTTTGGCGTGCTGGGCGGCTTCGGGTCCGGCTTCGCCTACATCGCGGTGATGAGCTCCGTGGTGAAATGGTTCCCGGAAAAGCGGGGGTTGGTGTCCGGTATTCTGCTGATGGGCTTCGGCTTATCCAGTTTTCTCATCGGCAAGCTCTTTCAGGCCTGGACGCCCGCCGTGGCGGGCGCGTGGCGCGCCTCCTTTCTGGTGCTGGGCGCGGTGACCTTTGCCGTGCTTTTCGTGTGCGGCTTCTTTGTCCGTCGCCCCATAGAAACGGAAAAGAGCGGCGGGGGAGAGGGACTGACCACGGGACAGATGCTGAAGAAGCCCAAGTTCTGGTTTTACTATCTGTGGGAACTGATGCTGACGGCCGCCGGTTTGATGATTATTTCTCAGGCCAGCGGCATCACCGCGGATGCGCTGCCCGCCGTCTCCGCGGGGGCGGCGGCCACGCTGGTGGGCCTGATCTCCATCGCCAACGGGCTGGGTCGGGTGCTGCTCGGCACGCTGTACGACAAGGCCGGGCGGCGTGTTTCCATGCTGCTCATCTGCCTGTGCTTCGCCGCTGCCATGGGTTTGCTGCTCGTGGCGGTAAAGACCTCCGGCACGGCCGTGCTGACCTGCGCGTTCATCCTGCTGGGTCTGGGCTACGGCGGCATCCCCGTATGCAACTCCGCCTTTATCGGCGCCAGCTTCGGCATGGCCCATTATCAGACCAATTTTCCGGTGTGCAACTCCGCCATGCTCCCCGCCTCCTTCGGCGGCACCCTCGCGGGCGCGCTGTACGACGGGGCCGGCGCTTATTCCGGCGTGTTTCTGGTGATCCTGGCCTTTGCAGCCGTGGGGCTGCTCTGCTCCGGCGGCATCACGGCGCTGGACCGCACAAAGTGAAAAATGACGCGGCGGTTCAGGTGAACCGCCGCGTTTCCCTATTCATCGCCGGCGTCCGGGGGGACTTCCTCCTCGGGTACGGCAATCTCTTTGATCAAAAATTCGCCGCCGCTGAGCAGCTCGTAGTCCCTGCTGCCGCAGTGAGGGCACTCACATCGGAATTTCACCGGATCATAGACCCGGCGGCAGCTTCGGCATTTGCCCCGGGCGGGGATGGTCTCAATCTCCAGCTCGGAGCCCTCCAGAACCGTGTCCTCGCAGGCGGAGGGGTAGACCTCCCGGATGAACATGGGCACAACAGAGGAGCTCTCCCCGATCGCCAGAACCACCTTCTGCACATGGCAGATGCCGTTTTCCGCAGCCAGCGTCTCCACCCGCTTGATCACTTCAAAAACAAGGCCCAGCTCGTGCATCTTTCTTCTCCTTAATCTGTTCTGGGAAAAGCATACAGGCTTTGGGCTGAAATGTCAATCCGCGCAGGCGCCTCCTTCAGGAGAGAGACGCAAAAAAGCTCCCCGTCCGGTGGACGGGGAGCTTTTGTTTGAAATTACAGCAGGCCGGCGCCGCCGTTGATCATCAGGAAGATGGGGGCGAATACCAGGGAAACGACGGTCATAAGCTTAATGAGGATGTTGATGGAGGGACCGGAAGTATCCTTGAACGGGTCGCCGACAGTGTCGCCGACGATGGCCGCGACGTGGGCCTCGGAGCTCTTGCCACCGTGATGGCCTTCCTCAATGTACTTCTTGGCGTTGTCCCAGGCGCCGCCGGCATTGGCCATATAGATGGCCAGCAGCACACCGGTGACCAGAGAGCCGCAGATCAGACCGCCCAGGGCCTTGGTGCCCAGCAGCACGCCGACCAGCAAGGGGGAGATGACGGCCATCAGGCCGGGGACGATCATCTCGTGCAGCGCCGCGTTGGTGGAGATGCCCACGCAGGTGGCGTAATCGGGACGCTCGGTGCCCTCGAGGATGCCCTTTTTCTCATGGAACTGACGGCGAACTTCCTCGATCATGGCATAGGCCGCTTTGGACACGGAACCCATGGTCATGGCGGAGAACAGGAACGGCAGCATGCCGCCGATGAGAACGCCGATCACGACGGTAGGCTCGAGGATGCTGATGCCGCCCGCGGTGAGGCCGGTGACCTGCGCATAGGACACGAACAGCGCCAGCGCGGTGAGCGCGGCGGAGCCGATGGCGAAGCCCTTGCCCATGGCGGCGGTGGTGTTGCCGACGGAGTCCAGCTTGTCGGTGATCTCACGCACATGGGGATCAAGACCGGCCATCTCGGCGATACCGCCGGAGTTGTCGGCGATGGGGCCGTAAGCATCCACCGCGACGGTGATGCCGGTGGTGGACAGCATGCCGACGGCCGCCAGAGCGATGCCGTACAGGCCGCAGACCTTGAAGGAGACCAGAATGCCGACACAGATGAGGATGATGGGCACCCAGGTGCTCATCATGCCGGTGGCGATGCCGCTGATGATGGTGGTGGCGGGGCCGGTCTCGGCCTGCTCGGCGATCTTCTTGACGAATTTATAATCGCTGGAGGTGTAGACTTCGGTGATGAAACCGATCACCAGGCCGACAACGATGCCGGAGATGATGGCGATGCCGGAATTCATGCTGCCGAAGAAGCTCTTGCTGAAGATCAGCGCCAGAACGATGACCACGGCGGCGGAGACATAGGAAGCCATGCTCAATGCGCGCTGGGGATTGGCTTTTTCACCTGAGCGCACGAAGAAGGTGGCCACGACGGAAGCGAAGATGCCGCAGGCCGCGATGACCAGCGGGTAGATGATACCGGCACCGTCAAACAGACCAATCACGGAAACGCCCAGCGTCAGCGCGGAAACAATTGCACCGACATAGGACTCGAACAGGTCGGCGCCCATGCCGGCCACATCGCCCACGTTGTCGCCCACATTGTCGGCGATAACGGCGGGGTTGCGGGGATCGTCCTCGGGGATCCCGGCTTCGACCTTGCCCACAAGGTCCGCGCCGACGTCGGCCGCCTTGGTGTAGATGCCGCCGCCCACACGCGCGAACAGCGCGATGGAGGAAGCGCCCAGGGAGAAGCCGAACAGAATGTCGGAATTGCCGGTGATGATATAGATGACACTGCAGCCCAGGAGACCCAGACCGACGACGCACATACCCATGACGGAGCCGCCGGAAAATGCCACGCCCAGGGCCTTGTTCATACCGCCGTCCATGGCGGCCTGCGCGGTGCGGACGTTGGCCTTGGTGGCCACGTTCATGCCGAAGAAGCCGGCGCCGATGGAGAACAGCGCGCCTACTACGAAACAACAGGCGGTGCCCCAACTGATGAACAGACCGATGAGCAGGAATACGACCAAAATAAAGATGGCCAGTATTTTGTACTCGGAGTAAAGGAACGCGCGAGCGCCCTCACTGATGGCGCCGGAAATCTCCTGCATGCGCTCGTTACCACCGGGAGCCTTGGATACCACGGCGGCCTTGTACACCGCAAAAAGCAGTGCGACCACAGCAAAGATTGGGGCAAGCCAGACGACAGAATTCATAACACAACTCACTCCTACTTAGTAAATACTTTTGCGCCGGTATACCCCAGCGCATTTATGTATTTTATACTATAACCGGCAAAAAAGCAATTTAAATCTGCCTCGGTTTCGTGTAATATCTACAAATTTATTGAAAGTCACGAAAGTAAAGCCCAAAACACCGACCGGCTATACAAAATCCACAAGATAAGTCAATTTATTATCAAATTCGAAAAAGGTGTTGCAATTTGAGAGGAGTTATGATATCCTAACTTTAGTTAGTAAAGGCTAACAGAATGCGAGGACTGGAAGATGACGCTGGACAAGCTGAAACCCGGACAGTCCGGGTATATCGACGCCGTGAATGTGGAGCGCAGTCTGCGCTGCCGCCTGCTGGATATGGGGCTGATCCCCGGCACGCAGGTGGCGGTGCGCAAGACCGCCCCGCTGGGCGACCCGTTGGAGATCGCGCTGCGGGGTTACACCATGACTCTACGGAAGGCCGACGCGGCGCTGATCGCGCTGCGGCCGGAGAAGGAGGAGTGAGACGATGATCCTTGCTCTTGCGGGAAACCAGAATTGCGGCAAGACCACGCTGTTCAACCAGCTCACCGGCGCAAACCAGCATGTGGGCAACTTCCCCGGCGTTACGGTGGAGCACAAGTCCGGCCAGGTCATCGGCTATAAGGACTGCACGGTGGTGGATCTGCCGGGCATCTATTCCATCCGCCCCTATTCAGGGGAGGAAGTCGTGTCCCGGAATTTTATCCTTGACCAGCACCCGGACGGCATCATCAACATCGTCGACGCTACCAATATCGAGCGCAACCTCTATTTGACCCAGCAGCTCATTGAGATGGGCAAGCCCATGGTGCTGGCCCTGAACATGATGGACGAACTGCAGGCCAATCACGGGTCGGTGAACACGGTCAAGCTGTCCGAAGCGCTGGGCATCCCCGTGGTGCCCATTTCAGCGGTGAAGAACGAGGGCGTGGACGAGCTGATCCGGGTGGCCATCGAGACTGCCAGAAGCAAAAGAGCCCCCGCCAGAATGGACTTCTGCAAATCCGGCCCCATCCACCGCTGCATCCACTCCGTGAGCCACGTCATCGAGGATCACGCCGACCGCATCGGCGTTCCGGCCCGCTTCGCCGCCACCCGGGTCATCGAGGGCGACGAAGATATCATCAGCCGGCTGGAACTGGCGGACAACGAGCGGGAACTCATCGAGCACGACGTGGTGGAGATGGAGGCGGAGAGCGGGCTGGATCGGGATGCGGCCATGGCGGATATGCGCTATGCCTTCATCGAGGGGGTTTGCGCGGAATGCGTGGTCAAAGCCCAGGAGAGCCGAGAAGCGCTCCGCAGCGTCCGGATCGACAAGGTACTTACCGATAAATACGCCGCTATCCCGGTATTCGTGGGCATTATGGCGCTGATCTTCTGGCTGACCTTCAGCGTGATCGGGAAATGGCTCTCCGAGCTGCTGAGTATGGGCATCGACTGGCTGACCGGGGTGGTGGACGCCGCTCTGACGGCCTATGGGCTCAACCCCGTGGTGCACAGTCTGCTCATCAACGGCGTGTTTGCCGGCGTGGGCAGCGTATTGAGCTTCCTGCCCATCATCGTGGTGCTGTTCTTCTTCCTGTCCATTCTGGAGGACACCGGCTACATGGCCCGGGTGGCTTTCGTCATGGATAAGCTGCTGCGCAAGATTGGCCTCTCCGGGCGCAGCTTCGTGCCCATGCTCATCGGCTTCGGCTGCTCGGTGCCCGCCGTGATGGCCACGCGCACGCTCTCGTCGGAGCGGGACCGCAAAATGACCATGCTGCTGGTGCCGTATATGAGCTGCTCGGCAAAGATTCCCATCTACGCGGTGTTCACGGCGGCGTTTTTCCCGCACAACGGCGGGCTGGTGATGACCTGTCTCTACATCGGCGGCATGTTCGTGGGCGTGCTGGCGGCGCTGGTGCTGAATCGCACCGCGTTTCGCGGCAAGCCGGTACCTTTCGTGATGGAGCTGCCCAACTACCGCTTCCCCTCCATGAAAAGCGTGCTGCTGCTGATGTGGGAAAAGGCGTCGGACTTTCTGCACCGGGCCTTCACCATTATTTTTGTGGCCACCATTGTGATCTGGTTTTTGCAGACCTTCGACGCGCGGCTGAACGTGGTGGCCGGCAGTGCCCAGAGCCTGCTTGCGGCCATCGGCACGTTCATTTCCCCGGCTTTCGCGCCGCTGGGCTTTGCCGACTGGCGGGTGGCCACCGCGCTGGTGACGGGGCTCATCGCCAAGGAGGCCGTGGTCAGCAGCATGGGCGTGCTGCTGGGCGTGGGTACGGAGGGGTTGAGCGCGGCGCTGAGCGGCCTGTTCACCGCCGCCTCCGCGGTGAGCTTTTTGGTTTTCACCCTGCTCTACACCCCCTGCGTGGCGGCGCTGTCCGCCATCCGGCGGGAGCTGGGCAGCGGCGTAAAAACAGCAGGCGTTGTGATCATGCAATGCGGCGTGGCCTGGCTGGTGGCCTATGTGGTCTATCAGCTGGCCCTGATCCTGTGAGGTAGGAACGATGGGATTTCTTGAAATTGCGATCCTGGCGGCATTGGCCGTCTGGGGTGCGCTGGCGGTACGCTCCCTGAAAAAGAAGGGCGCCTGCGGCTGCGGCGGAAACTGCGGCGGCTGCACGGACTGCGCCAAATGCGGTTCATGCCCCGGCAGCGGCAGCAAAAATCGGGGGTCTTGACAGACCCCCGTTTTTGTCCTCTTTTTCAGAACACCATGTGCCACACCATGATGGAGCTTTCACTGCGTTTGACATTGGAATCCGGCAGAAACACCCGGTTCCCGGCCTTGTCGTAGCTGCCGGCCACATAGCCCGCGGCGTACAGGGCCGTCACATAGGGGTCGTCCACGTCGGCAAAGGGTGAAGCGGCGGTGTCCGGCGTAAGCTTCAGCGCCCTGGCCACACAGTGGGCGATGAACAGCCGGGAGGCGGCGGCGTCCAGATCCGTCACCTCGGCGGCGTCCGCGATGCCCAGCGACAGGGCCTTGTCCCGGTAACCGCTGGCCCAGTGCGCGCCTGTGGCGGCCTGGGCGCCGTTGCCGGAGGCGGTGAGCACCAGCGCCAGCACCTCGCCCACAGTGACGGAATTGGCCGGGCGGAAGGTACCGTCGCCATAGCCGGCCACATAGCCCGCGGCGGCGAGCTCGGTCACATAGGAATAAAACCAGTCGGAGGTCTTGACATCGCTGAAGGAGACGGATTTTGCCGCGTCCAGTCTGGCGCCCGCCGCCAGCGCGGCGGCCACATCCAGCATACCGCCGGTGGTTACCTTTCCGGCGAGGGCGGAGAGGGGGCGGACGGAGGAGAGAAGGACATCGCGCACCTGCGCCAGCGAGAGTTTCGTGCAGCAGGAATATACCAGAGCGGCGGCGGCGGTGACCATGGGGGCCGCCATGGAGGTGCCGGTCATGTAATACATTTGTCCCTCTCCGCCGTAGCCGATGATGGAGGTGCCCGGGGCGGCGATGTCCACGGACGCGCCGTAGTTGGAGGAGGCGTGCAGGGTGCCGTCTCGGTCCAGATTGGCCACGGAAATGATGTTGTCCAGATCGTAGGAAGCGGGGTACAGGGGCTTGTCGGCGCTGTCCGCGCCGTGGTTGCCCGCAGCGGCGATAAAGAGCATCCTGGAAGCCTTGATGGCGTCGTACAGCGGGGCGTTGTAGGACTCCACGCCGATGCTGAGATTCACGATGGCCGCGCCGTTGGCTTCGGCATACTGGATGGCCCGGATGATGTCCGAGGTCTTGCCGGTGTTGGTGGAGCCGCTGAACGCCTTGAGAACCATGATCTTTATGTTGTTCGTATAGCCGCAGATTCCGGCGATGCCGACGCTGTTGCAGGCCGCGCCCATGGTACCGAAGCAGTGGGTGCCGTGGTCGTCATCCCCGGGGGTGTACAGCACGTTGTTTCCGCTTCGGAAGTTCCAGCCGTTCACATCGTCGATGTAACCGTTGTCGTCGTCGTCCAGCCCGTTCCCCGCGATCTCGCCGGAATTGACCCAGAGATGGCCGGAGAGATCGGAATTGGCGGTGTCCATGCCGGTGTCGATCAGTGCGATGACCACGGGCCGCCCCGCGCTGTAAAGATCCCAGGCGTTCTCCATGCCGATGTCGATGCCCGCGACGCTCTTGGCGGAGGACGTCTCCGAGGCCGTGGAAAAGCTGCCGTCGTTTTTCAGCGCCCACTGATACTTATAGTACGGGTCCGCCGAAACCAACGCGGACGCGCTCTGACCGGGCAGCAGCGCGACAGCGGCGACAAACGCCAGCAGAAGGGCCAGTACTTTTTGAATCTTTTGGCCGTGCATACTGAAAACCTCTTTTCCGGGACTGTCCTATGGGATAGAATCCACCATAACATTTTTTCAGCGCAAATACAATTCAAACCCAAGCTTGATGTTTTTTATATTCTTCGCTCTGCCCTCAAAGCCTGCGCCGGGGCCGCCGACCGGTGCCCCCTTCGCGGTGGCGGTGGAATAAGCGCGCCAACTATTGACAAAAAGCGACCCTCGGCGTATAGTCTGTATTATAACACTTAATACAGACAACGCCCGGAGGTCTTTTTTTATGAAAAAAGGTTACGCGGATTACGAATATACCACAGCCAGACGCGGCGGCCGCCGCCGGAAACGGCGCGCCCGCCGGTTCCTGGTGCTGCTGCTTTTGATCGCGGCCGCCCTCACGGCCTACAGGGCCACCGACGGCTTTTCCAGGGTGCATCTGCCGTCCGAGGCGGCAAAAACAAACATCCAGACCAATTTTACCGTGGATCTCGGGGCGCTGGCCGCCCAATGCGACGCGGCGGGCGGCGATTATTCCCTCTCGTCGGACGACGAAGCGGCGCTGGAAAAGGTGGCGCAGAAAAACCCGGAATACAAGGAGAAGATTAACTTTTTCATCAAGCACGCTTCGGCCTACAGCCAGACGGCGGTAAACACGCTGCTGCTGGCGCCGGAGAAGGCCGATTTTGTGCTGCTGTGCCCCTTTGCGCAGGAGACGGCCTCCGGCAGCTGGGACGTGACGGTGAAAAAGGGAGAGATCCCCTTTTTCATCCAGTATGACAGCCGCTGGGCCTTCCACCCCTATGGCAGCTCCGTGATGGGCAACACTGCCTGCGGCCCCACCTGCCTGGCCATGGCCGCCGCCGGACTGACCGGCAGCAGCCGGTATACGCCGGACTATGTATCCGACTATGCCGAACAGAACGGCTATTATGTGGAGGGCACCGGCACGTCCTGGGAGCTGTTCACGTCGGGCGCGGCGGGTCTGGGCGTGACGGGCCGGCAGGCATCCACGGACAAAAGCGACATGGAGCGCTGCCTGAAGGACGGCGGCGTGCTCATCGCCTCCATGGCGCCGGGCGACTTTACCATGGCCGGCCATTTCATTGTCATCTACGGATATGGAATAGGCGAATTCAGGGTTTACGACCCCAGCAGCGTGGCCCGCAGCGGCGAGACCTGGAGCTATGCCAGACTGGAGCCCCAGATTGCCCAGCTCTGGTGCCTCACAGCCGATTGAATTTCCCCTCCGCCCGGTTCCGGGCGGAGGGCCTTTGTTTACAGCCGCGCGAAAAAGTAGTATAATTAATTCATGCAAGAAAAACTTGACCAAAAAACAACCTTTCGGGAACTCTCGCCCGTCCGGCTCATACTGTGCGCCCTGTGCCTGATGGCCATTGCCGCCGCCTATCTCCTGCGGGACGGCGAGACCGGGATGCGCTGGGTGTACTATCACATCTCCCGGCCCTACCATACCTTTATGGCGCGGCTGTGCGCCCATGTGCCCTTTTCCGTGGCGGAGCTGTTCTATGCGCTTGCGGTCGCGGCAATATTGGTTTACATAATTTCACAGATAGTGCGCATCATCCGCAAACCAGAGAAGGGTAGAAGAGTTTACATAACTATTTTAACGCTGATCGTGGTCTGCCTGCTGTTCTGGGCCGCGTATTCCTATCTCTGGACGCCCTACTATTATGCGCCCTCCTTTGCCCAGCAGGCCGACATCGACGACGGGGCGGTCTCAACCCCGGAGCTGGAGGCCGTGACGCGGTATTTCGCCGGGAAAGCCAACCAGTACGCGGGCAAAGTGTCCCGGGATGAAAACGGCGTCTATGCCGCCGACCGGCAGGACATTCTGAATCGGGCGGCGGCGGTCTACGCCGCAGCGGCGGGGAAGTGGCCGTTCCTGGCCGGGGACGCGCTGCGGCCCAAGGGTATCCTGTGCTCCAAGGTCATGAGCCTCACGGACTTTACGGGCTTTTTCTTCCCCCTCACCGGGGAGGCGAACCTGAACATGGATTCGCCCGCGGTGATGCTGCCCGCCACGGCGGAGCATGAGCTCAGCCACCAGCGGGGCATCGGCAGGGAGCAGGAGTGCAACTTTATCGCGGTGGCCGCCTGCATGGACAGCGGCGACGCGGATTTTGAATATTCCGGCGCGCTGACGGCCTATATCTATCTGGGCAACGCCCTGCGTTCCGCGGACGAGGCCGCGTGGCAGAAAATCTATGCTTCGCTGTCCGACACGGTGCTCTCCGACCTCAAGCAAAACAACGGCTACTGGGCGGCCTATGAGAACACCTTCGTCTATAAGGTCTCCAATTCGGCCTACGAATCTTTTCTGCAGGGCAACGGACAGACGCTGGGACTGAAAAGCTACGGCGCCTGCGTGAACCTGCTGACGCATTACTACTACGCTATAGCAAAATAATAACGCCGCCGGTCGAAAGACCGGCGGCGTTATTATCAGCGGAGCCAACCCAGCTTATCCAGCCCCCGTTTGACCGGCGGGAGGGCAAACAGGCCGAAGCCCAGCGCGGCGCCGGCGAGATTCAAAATGAGATCGTCCACATCGCAGGAGCCCAGGCAGGTGAAAAGCTGCGCCAATTCGATAAGGCTCACGGCGCCCAGCACCGTGAGGACGAAAATGCCGAAATTCCGCTGCCTTTTCCACAGGCCGGGCAGAAACAGTCCCGCCGGGATAAACGCCGCCACGTTGCCCGCCAGATTGATGGCGGCGGCCCGGGGCATCCGGCCGTAGGCTTTCCAGAAAAGCCGCATGGTGCGGAAGGGGACGAGATTGAGATTGGCCCTCACCGTGTCCCAATAGGGCAGATAGGTCAGCCGGCTGGGCCGGTGGAGAAACAGCAGCCAGAACATCACAAAGCAGTACAGCCCGAAAAGCGACCATTCAATGACGCGGGTGGTCTTTCTCATAAGACTTTTCCCAGAAGGCGCAGAGGCAGCGCCGGGGAGACTTGGATGTCGCCGTATTTCGGATTGCGCGAGCGGAGCACGGGGCGTCCGTCCCCGTTAAATAGCTGTTTGAGATAGGCGCTCCCGTCATAGAGGAAGACGCCGGTCTCACCGTTTTGCAGCTCCCGCTGCTGCCGGACCCATACGATCTGGCCGTCGTGAAAGTCCGGCTCCATGCTGTCGCCCGCCACGCGCACGCCGAAATTGGCGTCTGCCGGGACCTCGGGGCCGACCTCCGCCATCTCGTAGTCCTCGCCGTCCAGAAACTGGCCGGTGCCCGCGGAGACCGCCAGCGAATACAGCGGCAGGGAGCGGAGCTTGGCTTCCCGCACCGCCGGGACGGCGTACCGCCCGCTGAGCTGCAGCAGTTCGATATACTCCAGAGCCTTTTTCCGGCCCTCGTAATTCAGCCCCTTGAAATAGCCCTCCGGGCTGCCGCCGGAGAACGCGCCCCGGATATCCTCGATATCCAGCGCGGCGCACAGGGCCAGAAACTGCTCCGCCCCCGGCTCCGTGACGCCGTTTTCCCATTTGGAAACGGCCTGGTTGGTCACGCCGATCCCCAGCATCCCCAGCCGGGCGGCCAGCTCCGTCTGGGACAGCGCCAGTTCCTTGCGGCGGGAAGAGAGCGCCTCGCCGATGTTCTTGTGCATTTGATCACCTCTGCACCACAGTATATAGGCTGCCAACAAAAAATACAACGAAATTTTATCCAAAAGAGAGAAAACTTTGCCCTTGAATTATCCTATTTAGATAATATAATTATATTAATATCTAAATAGGAGATAAAATCATGGACAGGGTGATCCTGCATTCGGATATCAACAACTGTTTTGCCAGCATCGAGCTGCTGTATCGGCCGGAGCTGAAGGGCCGCCCGCTGGCGGTGTGCGGGGAAGAGAGCGCCCGGCACGGCATCGTACTGTCCAAGGACGAGCTGGCCAAAAAGGCCGGGGTCAAGACCGGAGAGGCCATCTGGCAGGCAAAGCGAAAATGCCCGGACTTGCAGCTGGCGGAGCCGCACTTTGACCGCTATATCAAGTATTCCCGCATCGTCCGGGAAATTTACGCCGACTATACCGACCGCTGCGAGGCCTTCGGCATCGACGAAAGCTGGCTGGACATCACCGGCTGCTACGCCTGCCGGGACGGGGCCGAGACCGCCCGCGAGCTCAACAGGCGGGTGAGGAAGGAGACGGGTCTCACGGTGAGCGTGGGGGTCTCCTGGAACAAGGTGCTGGCCAAGCTGGGGTCGGATTATAAGAAGCCGGATGCCGTGACGGTGATCGACAGGGCGCATTTTAAGGATGTGGTGTGGCCGCTGCCCGCCGCCGATCTGCTGATGGTGGGACACAGCACGTCGGCGGGGCTGGCGCGCATGGGCATCTACACCATCGGCGACATCGCCCGGGCCGACCCGGATATCCTGCGGCAGCGCTTCGGCAAGGGGGGCGTGATGCTGCACGCCTTTGCCAACGGGCGGGACACCTCCCCCGTCCGGCGGACGGACGACGTGCCGGAGGCCAAATCCATCGGCAACAGCACCACCGCCGCCCGGGACATCACCGACGAGCGGGAGGCGCGGCTGGTGCTGCTGACCCTTTCGGAGAGCGTGGGAGCCCGGCTGCGGGAGAGCGGAGTCAAGTGCCGCACCGTGGAGGTCTCCATCCGCTCTGCAGAAAACCTGGACTGGCGCAGCCACCGGATGCGTCTGCGCTGTGCCACCGACCTCAACGACGAGATCCTGGACTGCGCCATGGCGCTGTTCCGGGAGTGCCGGGGGGAGGGAGAAGTGCTGCGCAGCGCAGGCGTCCGGGCGCTGGAGCTGGTGCGCGCCGACGCGCCGGAGCAGCTGGATCTGATGTGCGATTACGGCACCCGGGAGAAGCTGCGGCGGCTGGACTGCGCCATGGACGGCATTCGCGGCAAGTATGGGTTCGAGAGCATCCGCCGTGCGGCGGTGGTCCGCGACCGGCAGCTGGGCGTGCTGAACGCCAAAGATGAGCACACGGTGCATCTCACGGGCTTCGTGGGATAGAGAAGAAACCGGGTGAATGCAGCCGGCGGAAAATAGTCGGACAAATACACATTTCCGTACCTGATTTCGACGTGTAGCGATTTACCGCGCAGCGCCCACTTGCATTGCGGCAAGTGGGCGCTATATTTTCTGTTTTGCGGATTCCCGCCGATTTCCGGCCCCTCTTTTGGCGCCGGTTTTACTTCAGCCCCGCGCCCAGATTGTGCAGCTCCATGCTGCAGCCGATCTGGAAGAAGGCGCAGGCACCCTGATACAGCAGCTTTTGCAGGGTGTCCTGATCCGGCTCGAAACTGCCGATGAGGATGTAAAGCTCCTTGTACTGCTGGTTGATGAATTCCTGCAGTTCGTCCAGCTCAAAGTCAACGGCCCCGGCCACGGTATCGAAGATGTTGCCGGTGAAAAGCTCTCTGAATACCGCGTCCGGGTTGAAGCCCTCGCGGTCGATATGATAGCTCAGGGCGTAATAGAGGCCGGAGAGCAGGGAAATGGTGGAGACGTTGTAGTAGAGATCCCGGTCGTCGCCGCCGTAATGGGCCACGAACTGGGGGTTGGAGAGCCAGTAGGCCACAAAGCGCTGGCCGGTCTCCCACAGGGGCTTGGCATAGAGAATCTCATTGGCGGAGGAGAGCCACCCGCGCTCCGCGGCGGCCTGCCCGAAGGTGTGGAGAGCGTTGGTGAGGAATTCGCCCAGCACCTCACCCTCCGGCGCCGTCTCCGCGTCGCATTCGGCGGCGAAAATGCCGCAGCAGGCCCGCAGCTCCTCCGGAAGACGGCGCATCGCCTCGTTCTTGATGGCGGGCGGCACTTCACCATAGAAGGCCTCGGCGATGGAGCCCGCGATGGCGGCGATGGTATCGGAATCCCCGCCGATGGACACGGCAGAGCGGATGGCGTCTTCAAAGTCCGAGGACTCCAGAAAAGCCTCGATGGCCTGGGGCACGCTGCCCTGACAGGTCTCGTCGAAGCGATATCCGGCACGGATGCCGTCCAGCGTGAAGTCCAGCTTATAGTATTTTTCCTCGATATAGGCGCGGATGTCCTCTTTGCTCCTGCGGACGCGGCCCAGATAGATGGCGGCGGCCACGGCCTGCGCGCCTTTAATACCCTCAGGGTGATTATGGGTCGGTTCCGCCGATGCCCGGGCCAGCATTTCGGCCTCCTCCACGCTGCCGGCGGCCCAGGCTACGGGGGATACGCGCATGGCGCTGCCGTTGCCGAAGCTGTGATAGGGGCCCATGGCGCCGTCAGCCAGCCAAAGGGCAAAGCGTCCGCCGTAGCCCCGGCCCGGATAGGCCCGGCCCAGGGCGCGCATCTGCACGGCAACCTCGTCCCGGAAGGCGGAAAGGCTCTTTCCCTCCCGATAGGCGTGCAGGGCGTTGGCCACGGCCACGGTCATCACCGTGTCGTCCGTAAAGCCGCATCCCGCGCCGAACAGCGGGAAGTCCTTGGTTTTGATGTTGTGAAACTCGTACACCGAGCCCACAATGTCGCCTACGATGGCACCGAACATGGTAAGGCCCCCTCAAGTGATTTTTTCCCATTGTACCACTTGCTCAGCGCCTGAGCAAATAATTTGGGCGGGGGGAGGCAGACATTTTCTTCAACGCAGCTTTTCCGCAAAAATGTCCAGATGCGCCCGCAGGTCGGCGGAGCCGCGGTAACGCACCCACAGCACCGTTTTATCCCGGCGCAGCAGCAAACTCTGCCCTCCGTCGTCGGACACGCCGTACAGCGCGGTATCAAATCCGGGCGCGTCAAGCGGGGAGAGGAAGCCGTTCGCCAGCGTTTCCGTCCAGACCACGGCCAACTTCTCCGACAAGAAGCGGAAATATTGCGCGCTGTACCAGGTGTAGTATGTAAACGGAGCGTCCGCCGCAAAGCCGGGTCCCGTACTCAGCCCCTGCAGCAGATGGAACTGCTTTGGCGCGGGGAACGTTGAATTTTCCGCGACCCGGTTTTCCCAGGAAAATCCGGAGTCGCTGTGCGGCGGGACGGCGGCACGAGCGGCATCGATGGCCGCCGCCTCGTCCGGCGCGATGTCCGCCAGCGCGGGGAAGGGCAGGGCGGACAACTCCGCCGTGCATTCCTGGAAATTCAATTGACCGTTGTTGCGGTAATGCACAATGATAAGCCCCAGGCACAGCAGCGCGGCACACACCGCGAAAGCCCTGCGCAGCACCGCGGCGCGTGGGGCGCGGAAATTGTGCTCCGCAGCCTCACCGTTCTTCACCCGCCGATTGACGCGCACGTAAGAGAGATAGGAGTCCACACCCACGGCCAGCGCCAGCAGCACGGTGCCCCCCAGACAGATCAGCGGCAGGAGCCCGGAGTAAACAAAATACCGCAGCAGCCCCTGTGTGCGGATGGGGATATATTGAATCCATACGGCGTTGAAAAGGAGAGTCAGTATAAATAACCGGACGTACTGAGAATTAATCAGCATTTTCCGCAGACTATGCAGATACACCGCGTCGTCGGACTGGAGCTCCGCCGTATCCTCGTCCGCGGTGCGAAAAACGTAGGCGTCGCCCCAGGGACACACATAGTTCCAGCCGGCATCGGTACACATCGCCAGATATTCCGTCTCCGCCTCGGTCTGATAGCCCAGCGCCTGCCAGTCCAGCCGGTAACGGACAGACTTGGGGCCGGTCCTGCGGAAATTGCCGGAATGAAATGTTATGTTAACTAATTCCCAGCCGTCTTTGGCCTGCTCGGCGAGCCAGGTCTCCACGGCATCGGTCTCCCAGGCGTAGTAGGGGATGAGTTTTGTGCATGTGTGCATTTCCCGGCCCCCTCAACTCAGCTTTTCCGCGAAAATGTCCAGATATTCCCGCAGGTCGGCGGAGTCGAGAGAATATACCTCCAGCAGCGTGTCGCCGCGCCGCAGCCAGAGCGACTGATTGCTGTCCGCATCGAGACCGTACCACACCTCGTCGAAACCGGGGTAGGCGATCGTTTCGTAATCACAGCCGTCGGCGTGGAACGTCAACTGGTCGGACAGGTAGTCCCGGGCCAGATTCTCAGACCAGAGCTTCCGATAGTAAAAAGCGCAGCCGGTGCGGGAGACGGTCTCGTATTGATTGACGCCGGCCTTTTTCCATGTGTCGATGGTCTCCGAGACACTGTAATACGCCGGCATGGGCAGATTGCGATAGGTACAATAGTCATACAAAACGAGCTTCAGCTCTGAATGCGGCTCCCGGCTCTGGGCGGCGATTTTCGCCGCGCCCGCGGGATCGATGTCCCGCAGGGTGGCAAAGGGCAGCGCGGCAATGACCTCGTCGCTGAGAGAATCGCCTCTGTGGATATTGGAGTACCCGGGGTGGACGACATCCAGGATCAGCGTCAGAATGAGCAGGGGCACCAGCACCGCCCGCAGCCGCGCCGCCCGGGGGGAGCGGTGGAAATGCCGGTCGACCGTGCCGTCCTTGATGCGCTTTTTTATACGGATTACCGTGACGATCTCCAGCGGGAACAGCAGCGCGGCCGCCAGACAAAACACAAATTGGTTGACAAAGCTTAAAAATCCCAGTTCCACCAGTCGGTAGGCGATGCCGTCCCGGCGGAAAAACATCGCGAGTCCCGCGATGGTAAAACCCAGCAGTATCAAAATGAAAATAGACCACCCGATCTTGCCGCGCAGCGCCTTTTCGAGACCTTCCAGATACAGCGCCGGGTCGGACTGAATCTCAACGGCGTTCTCATCCTCTGTGCGGAGCACATAGCAGTCGCCCAGATTGCAGACGAAGTCCCAGCCCGACTCTTTGCACAAGGCCAGATATTCCTCCTCGGCGCGGGTCAGACGGCCCAGCACCTGCCGATCCAGACGGTAGCGGACGCGCTTGGGCGCCGTCCGTCTGAACTGCCCAAAGTGAAGTGTTATGTCAACTAGCTCCCAGCCTTTTGCCGCCTGATCGGTCAGCCAGGTCTCGACCGCGTCCGGCTCCCAGGAGCGATAGGGGATGTATTTGATCATGGTGCCGCCTCCTTATCCGCGTCGGCCACGCATTGCCGCAGCCGCGTCAGCTCGTCCTCGTAGGCCCCGATGCCCTTCGCGGTGATGTGATAGGTGCGTTTGCGCCCATCCAGCGCGATCTCCTCGATGAGCCTCTTTTCTCCGAAGGAGCCCAGCAGGGTATAGAGGGTGCCCGGCCCCAGCCGGACGCGCCCCCCGGTCTTGCGCTCCACCGCTTCCGCGATCTCCGTGCCGCACAGATCGGCGTGCCGCAGCGCCATCAGCACATAGAACATACTCTCCGTCAAAGTCTCCAGCGCTTTTTTCGACATCCGCCCGCCTCCTCAAATCCATGCAATATCGAACCTCGATATCAGTATAATATCGAACTTCGATATTGTCAATACGCAGCGGATGGAACGGCAAAAAAACGTTGAAATCATTACATAAAATCGCTACTGCTTTAAATTGCTGTTGTTAAAACTGCATCTTCTTTAGCCCGCTAATTTGTGACAACAGCGGATTGACAGGAATAGGCGCTGAGCATAGACTTAATATGTTAAGGAAGCACACCGGAAGCAACAGACAGTCAAACAAAGACAGGAAAATGCAAGACAGGAAAATGTAAGAAAGGTGGAAGTCTATTGAAAACACTGATGTCCGGCAACGAAGCCGCCGCGAGAGGCGCGTATGAGGCCGGAGTAAAGGTCGGCGCCGCCTATCCCGGCACGCCCAGCACCGAAATTTTTGAGAATCTGCCCCTTTACAAGGACGTTCTCTACTGCGAGTGGGCACCCAATGAGAAGGTCGCCGCGGAGGTTGCCTATGGCGCCTCTATGGCGGGTGTGCGCTCTCTGTGCGCCATGAAGCACGTCGGCCTGAACGTGGCCGCCGACCCCGTGTTCACCGCCGCCTACAACGGCGTGGGCAAGGGCTACGTCGTGGTCTCGGCGGACGATCCCTCCATGCATTCCAGCCAGAACGAGCAGGACAACCGCTACTATGCCAAGGCGGCCAAAATCGCCATGGTTGAGCCTTCCGACAGTCAGGAATGCCTGGACTTCATGAAGGCCGCCTACGACATTTCCGAGCGCTTCAACATCCCCGTGCTGTACCGCAGCACGACCCGCGTCTGCCACTCCAAGTCTCTGGTGGAGACCGGCGAGCGCACCGAGCAGGAATTTCCCGAGTATAAGCGGGACATCCGTCACCGCGTCTGCATCCCCGCCTTTGCCTATCTGAACCACCCCGAGGTGGAGCAGCGTCTCGCCGCGCTGGAGGAGTACGGCTGCACCTGCCCGCTGAACAAGGTGGAGATGAACGGCACCAAGGTCGGCGTGGTCACCTCCGGTATCGCCTATGAGTATGCCAAGGAAGTTTTCCCCAACGACACCTCTTTCCTGAAGCTGGGCCTGACCTTCCCGCTGCCCATGAAGCTCATCAGGGACTTTGCCGCCAAGGTGGATAAGCTCTGCGTCATCGAGGAGCTGGAGCCCTTCATGGAGGAGCAGATGAAAGCCGCCGGCATCGAGTGCGTGGGCAAGGACCTCACCGGCAAGCTCTACGAACTCAATCCCCAGCTGGTGGCTGAGCGCGTGTTCGGCATCAAGCCCGTCACCGTGGATGTGGGCGTCAAGCCCGTGTCCCGCCCGCCCGCGCTGTGCCCCGGCTGCCCCCACAGAGGCTTCTTCTATACCATGAGCAAGAACAAAAACTTCGTGGTCTGCGGCGATATCGGCTGCTATACCCTGGGCGCTTCCGCGCCTCTGAGCGCCATGGACACCAGTGTATGCATGGGCGGCGGCTTCTCCGTGGCCATGGGCATGGCGAAGGCTTTCGAGCAGGCCGGCGTCACCGGCAAGACCATCTTCGGCGTGGTGGGCGACTCTACCTTCTTCCACAGCGGCATGACCGGCGCCGTGGACATCGCCTACAATAAGGGCAAGGTCATCCCCGTGGTGCTGGATAACTCCATCACCGGCATGACCGGCCATCAGGACAACCCCGGCTCCGGCGAAACCCTGATGGGCGAGACGGTGCAGGGCATCAAAATCGAGGATGTCCTGCACGCCTACGGCTACAAGAATGTCTTTATCTGCGATCCGCAGGATCTCAAGTCGATGCAGAAGGCCGTGGACGACGCAATGGCCAGCACCGAACCCGCCGCCATTATCTCCCGCCGCCCCTGCCTGCTGATCAAGAAGATCAAGCACGACATCGGTCTGTGCGAGGTGGATCACGACAAGTGCATCGGCTGCAAGATGTGCCTGAGGGTCGGCTGCCCGGCGGTCTTTATCAAGGACGGCAAGAGCAACATCGATAAGTCCCTCTGCGTGGGCTGCACGGTCTGCGCACAGGTCTGCCCCAAGGGCGCGATCTCGAGAAAGGAGAAGTGAGCCATGTCTGATGTAAAAAGTGTAATTCTGGTAGGCGTTGGCGGACAGGGCGCGATTCTTGTCGCCAAGATCCTGACCAACGGCCTGATCGAGGCCGGATACGATGTGAAAATGAGCGAGGTCCACGGCATGAGCCAGCGCGGCGGCTCCGTCTCCACCCAGGTGCGCTGGGGCCGCAGGGTGTATTCCCCCCTCATCGGCTACGGCGCGGCGGACATCATGGTGGCCTTTGAAAAGATGGAGGCCGTGCGTTACGCCAACTTCATGAAGCCGGACGGCGTGTGCGTCATCAACGATTATGAGATGGCGTCCTCCACCATCGCCGCGGGACTGGCGGAGTACCCGGAGGGCTGCCTTGAGGCCATGCAGAAGCATTTCAAGGTCATCTCCCTGAACGCGGAGGCGATCGCCGAATCTCTGGGCAGCGTCAAGTGTGCCAACGTGGTGCTGTTCGGCGCCATGGTGAAGCCGCTGGGTCTGGACGACATCAACTGGGAGGAAGTCATCAAAAAGGTGGTTCCCGCCAAGTTTATCGACCTGAACCTTGCCGCCTACAAGGCCGGCATGGCCGCGGCGGAGAAATTCTGAAAATCAGCCGAAGCAGAAGAATACAGACCGTCTCCCGCAGGGGAGACGGTCTGTATTCTTCTGCGCGGATCAGAACGGGAAGCCCCCGCCCATGCCGTTTTGCATTTTGTTCATGGTCTCGCTGGTGGTATCGTCACACAGGCGCAGCGCCTCGTTCACGGCTGCCAGCACCATGTCCTGCAGCATCTCCACATCGCCCGGGTCCACGGCCTCGGGCTTGATTTCGATGCTCTCAAATTCCCGGGTACCCAGCAGAGTGGCTTTCACTACGCCGCCGCCCGCGGTAGCCTCAAATTTCCGCGCTTCCAGCTCCTGCTGCATCTTCAGGAATTCCTGCTGCATCTTCTGAGCCTTTTTCATCATGTCCATCTGGTTGCCGCCGCCGGGATACCCGCCGCGGAATCCACCTTTTGCCATTTCAGTCTCCTCCTGTAAAATGTACTTCCCTGAATTTTTTCAATTCTTCGATATTCCGCGCCGGCGGGGCGGCGTCCTCGCGCATCTCCGCGACGGTCACATTGACGGGGCGGCCCAGAGCGTCCCCCGCGGCCTGCCGGAAGGACAAGAGCACATTGGGTGTGCTGAACTGGCCGTAAAGAAAGCCAGGCGTCACGGAAAGCCGCAGACTGCCGCCGTCCAGTGTCCCGGTGATCACGCCTGGATCGCCCAGATAGATCCGCAGCCCGGGAGGCAGCAGCGCTTCCGCCCGGCGGGAGATCTCGGCCCAGCCGGCGCTGCCGTCGGCTTCGGAAGGGAGCGGGAGCCCCACCGCCGGCGGTGCTGGCTCGGCTTCCGCCTCGGGTTCCGGATCTTCCGCGATCTCATCCTCCGGCTCGGGAGGCTCATCCTCGCCCCAGGGAGGGCGATCGTCCTCCGGCTCGGGCGGAGGCGGCACCTGGGCGAGTGTGGGTTCGGAAACAGGAACGGTGGGCGGGACGACCGGTACGGCAACCACCGCGCCCTGCGCGGCGGCGTTTTCCAGCCGGGCGACCCGGGCGCGGAGAGCGTCCATCCCGTCCAGCAGCTGGGGTTCGCACAGGGCGACCAGGCACAGCTCCGCCGCGGTGCGGGGGCTGCCTGCCTCGCGCATATCGGCCAGCGACTGCTGCACGCGATTCATATCGGTCACCAGCTCTGCCGCGCTGAATTTTTTGGAAAAGTCCCGCAGGGAAGCGGCGTCGTAGCCGCCGGAAAGCAGCTCCGCTCCGCCCTTGGGGGCGATCAGCGTCATCAGCACGTCCCGCATCAGACCGGAAAGTTCTTTTAAAATGGTAGCCGGGTCACGGCCGTCCTGCCAGAGCCTGCGGAACAGAGTCAGCGCGGCCGCGGTGTCGTGGGCGGCCACGCTGTTCAGCAGCGCGGCCACGTCCCGCTTGCCTGCGAGACCCATGGAGGAATACACCGCGTCCATGGTGATATGCTCACTGCCGGAGCATTGATCCAGCAGAGAAAGGGCATCACGCATACCGCCCTCGGCCAGCCGGGCGATCAGCTCGGCGGCGTCAGGGTCAAGATGGAAATGCTCCTGCGCCGCGACATATTCCAGCCGTGGGGTGATCACGGCGGGGGCCAGCCGCTTGAAGGCGTGCCGCTGGCAGCGCGAGAGGATAGTGGCCGGGACTTTGTTCAGCTCCGTAGTGGCCAGAATAAACATCAGATGTTCCGGCGGTTCCTCCAGAATTTTCAGCAGCGCGTTGAAAGCCGGCGTGGACAGCATATGCACCTCATCCACGATGTACACGCGCTTTTTCACGGAGGCGGGGGAAAAAATGGCCTCGTCCCGCAGGGCGCGGACATTGTCCACACCGTTGTTGGACGCGGCGTCCAGCTCCACGATGTCCATGACGGAGCCGTCCTCGATACCCAGACAGGCCGGACATTTGCCGCAGGGATTGCCGTTGACCGGGTGCTCGCAGTTCGCGGCCTTGGCAAGAATTTTGGCGCAGGTGGTCTTGCCGGTGCCCCGGGTGCCGATAAACAGATAAGCGTGGGACAGCCGCCCGGTCATGACCTGATTTTTCAGGGTCTCCGTGATATGCTCCTGCCCGACGACCTCGTCGAAGGTCCTGGGCCGCCATTTGCGGTACAGAGCCTGATACAACCGCCACACCTCCCCGCATAATGATATGGCTCTTGACAAGACTGCACACCCGACTTTGAATCATGCGATATGCCCGTTACGCCGGCAGCCGGCTCGGATCCGGCACCCTCGCGGCACACACGGAACACCGCTTAATGCTGCTCGGTTCCCCGCCTGACATGGTTCACGGGTCCGCGTTGCGCAAGACCGGATCTTCAACGCTGCTTACCGGGGTCAGACGGCACATTGCACACCCTCGGTCGGGAATTCGCCCCTGCTGTAGCGGATTGCAGGTACAGGGCACCGCTGGCTCCCCGACTAGTGCAGCCTTGTCAAAAGCCACGATGGTCATTTTACTACAGAAACGACGCTTTGGCAATAAGAAGATTTTTGATTCCCTCTTTACAAAGAGAATTTTTATGTGTATAATACTCAAGCACTCCAAAAATCAAACACGGGCCTGTAGCGCAGTTGGGAGAGCACGCGATCCGCAAAGCGGGCCCTGACCACCTGACAACTTGCACAAAGCAAAATCCAAAAATTGAACAGATTCCATAACATGGGGGCGTAGCTCAGCTGGGAGAGCACGCGGAACGGTTCTAGCTACTTTCATGTAACTCACTTGGCAGCCACTCGGTTCGCATCACAACAATTGGAAAAATATGGGGGCGTAGCTCAGCTGGGAGAGCGTACGGTTCGCATCCGTAAGGTCGAGAGTTCGATCCTCTTCGTCTCCACCAAAAGATCCTGTGAAATCAATGGTTTCACAGGATTTCTTATTTTCTGCAATAGTAAGTTTTTTACAGGAGAAGAATTGTGCAGAACCCGCCCGGTTCGCATCCCAGCAATTTCACTTTTTGCTAAAACTACTCTGAACCCATTGATATTCGCAAGATACAGCGTTTTGAGGTTCGCATCCCGGCAAAATGACGATAACACGATTTTGTGGCTCAAAATTCCGACACCCGCTCGGTTCGCATCCCCGCGGTCGAAAAAAATGAATACCCCATTCGGTTCGCATCCCACGAACATATCAGCCCGGCAGTTTAACGTCTATGACGGAACAAACTGCCGGGCTTTTTTGCGTTCTACAACAAAAACGAAGGAGGTCAAAAACATGGACAAATCCACACCCCGCGCCCGATACTTTGAGGAACTCACCTGCATTCTCTCCCGCGAGGGCTTCGAGCCGCAGCCGCTGGAGGACGATGTCCTTCCCATCCACTATGGCGGTGAACTGCTGTGTAGCGCCGCTGAAAACGGTATCCGCTACTTCCCCGCCGACATCAACAGTGCAGAGAAGGAAAAAGCCTGTGACCGAGTGGCAGACACCGTGGCTCGTGTCAAGGAGTATATGAATCTCATGGAGGCAGCACCTTTTTTGAAAGCCACAGGACTGGACGAGCAGTACAAGCTCCTTGCCGATTTCAACGGCGTTGTCCTCGCCGGTCGCTCCGGTGCGCGAAATGGAGTCCAGTTCGTCACATGGGATTGGGACTTTGACCGCAAGGGCATGAATCAGGGGCATTACGCAGGCAATGACTACAACGCCGCAAAGCAGGACTTCGCCGTCCGCTGCGGTCTGGTGGACAAGCACCGGTTGTTCTCTGACCAGCAGCTCGCAACGATCCACCAAAGTTGTGCCATACTGGAGGATGAAGTCATTCTCAGTGATGAACAGTATAAGACGCTTGGCGGCATCCGTGACCAGATTGAATGCGTCCTGCCGGATGTGGCGGAGCAGAAGCGGGAGCAGCGGCAGACCCAGCAAATGGATATGTGAGCAGAGCGGTGCAGTGCAAAAACTGATGCCACTCTTATTTTTTACAGAAAGGGCTGAGAACCATGTTCGCAAGACTATCCCGCAGAACAGGCGAATTCATCAAAATATCAGGTCATATCAACTATTTCAATCCCGACCCGCCGGAGCCAGTCTTTTGCACGCAGAACGACCATTGTGAGGGCTGCCCCTACCCGGCGCACGGCTTTATCTGCTGGCACAGCGATGGAAGCTGTATGAGAACGGATATGCAAAAAAGGCTGGAAAAGGAGGCATTTGCACTTGGATGAAGATTTCAAACGCTGGCAGGAAATCACTCACAGCAGCGAGAACGGCTGGGTCGAGGATCACATCACTCGGCTCAACGGCAGGGGCGCTCTTTTCTAGAAAGGCGGTGAAAACGGCCGATATATGCGCATCTCGCCGAAGGGGATGCTGACGGTCGGCACCTACGAGGACGCTTATCCGCATATTGGCGAGGCAATCTTTTCCCCTGCCGCACAACACAATTTCGAGGACTTTGACAAGGCGCTTGAAGCCGCCTGTCAGCTTGGCGGCGCATACTTCATGACAGACATACTTAAGGCTCCCACGCCGGAGCAGAACGAACCCAATTGCGGCTTTGAAATGAAGATGTAGGAGGTCGAAAAATGGTATTCACAGCAGTATTATCTAACCCCAATCACCCGGAATACGGTGTGGTGTCGGTGACGTTCCCCATTTCTAATGACCAGTATGACGAAATCGTGGAGATGCTCCGCCAGCTTGAAATCGGCGACCCGATCATGCAGGACTGCAAGCTGGAGGAAATCAGCGGCGAGATGTCCGTCCTCAAGCACATGGAAAAAACGCGCGTCAATGTTGACGAACTGGACTATCTCTCGAAGCGGCTGGACAGCTTTGACCAATACGAGAAAACGCAGTTTGAGGGCATGGCTTATCGGCTGGGCGTGTGCAGCACCGATGAACTTATCGATCTTACTTTCAGCTATCAGGAGGTCACCGTGGTCACGGACTTCAATGACCTTGAAGCACTGGGGCGCAGGCACTATTTGACAATGAATGGTGGCGCAAGATTGGACGAAATGCAAGGAATGGACTTTCGGCAAATCGCACTTGATTTGCTGAAAGGAGATGTAGGCAGGGTTACGCCCTACGGTGTGGTCTTTGATAACAATTTCAATTATGACGAGTATTATGACGGGCTGCATTTTCCTGAATACCGCTACGAGGACTGCGTGATGGAAATTGAAATGGTTTCGCGCTTAGCCGACAAGGATGCCCCTGCATCATATCTCTATCTGCCCATGACGCAGGCGCAGATTGAGCGTGCCATGCTCCGCGCCGGTATCGACAGCTACGGAGATATGCGGCTGCGGTTTCTGGAAAGTGAGTTGCCCACAGAAATTGACGCAGCGCTGGACATGGAGCATGAAGGTCTTGGCTCTTTGAATGAGATGTGCGCGGCAATCGCCAAGCTCGACTCCGGCAACAGAGAAAAGTTGGGTGCTGCGGTCGAGTTGGCGCAGCCGGAATACGCTGCACAAATCTGTCAGCTTGCAGAGAATATTGACCTCTTCGAGTTCGTTCCCAAGGTACATACCGCCGAGGAACTCGGCAAATACATGATCATGGAGTCCGGCCATTATGAGTACGATGAAAATCTCGTCGGCTACCCTTGCTGTTGAGAGGAACGGAGCTGTGCGGCTGTGTACGCTGCCGCATGATCTCCTGCGCCTGCTGATAAACCTCATCGCTGATAATCCGCAAGTCGTCGATGTAATCAGACTGGCTCTCACCGTTTTTGATTACCCCGGTGTATGCGATATTTTTGATGATGCGGTTCAGACTGGTATTGGGAAAACCCGTCCCATCACGATGTTTGATACCATGATCGTGGAGGTAGCGGCAAATGCGCTGAGAGCCAAGCCCTTCATTGACGTATTTATCAAAGATTAAGCGGACAGTTTCAGCCTCATCTTCATCGACTTCCAAGTCAAAGACGGTGCGGCTTCTTTTGTTGATGCGCCCTTTGTCCACGGCACGATATCCAAAAGGCACCGTGCCGCCCGTGTAGTGGCCTTCCTCAGTCAGTTGGCCCAGACGGGTCTTTGTGCGGATAGAGGTTTTCAGACTTTCGCCTGAAGCCTGCCAATAGCGTATGTAGTTCATCAGCTTATCAACATAAACATCTACGACGTAGCCGGCTCTTAAAACACCGGCAATACCAGAGGATGTGGACGAAAGCTCTATTGTTACAAGACAAATACCGGCGCTCAGTCCCTTTGTACGCGCTTCCTCAGAGACGAGATAATCTTCCTCGCTCAAAAGGCGCTCCTGCCAAAGCATTTCGCCAGTATAAAGTGTTTCTGCCGCGACCTTACCGATTGCCTCATCCTCAGATGTCACGATCTTTTCTGGCAGTCCATAGGCACCAACTTCAGCGGTTGTCAGCATGTCACTGGTTATTATCTTTCCTGCGGGCACATCCTGCGTGACCCGCACAACACTAACAGTTGCAGACTGGGACGCATAAAAACGCGGCAACAGCAGAAACGCTATTGCCGCAGCCAACACCAGACATATACCGCCGAGGAAAGCTTTGCTTCTGAATAGTTTAGTCATTTTTAGTTTGTCACCTCAATAAAAAGATTTTGTTTGTTACCAGCTGAAGAAGGGATATATGCTTTTTCTTTTCAGCCGGTACAACTGGTTTTAGGGGAGAGTGTGAGAGGGGAAGCACTTGAACCCGAAAGACTAAAAAGGGCATACTACTCCCTTGGAAGAAGGTTCATCGTTCAAGCTCCCTTTGCTTCTGCCGGTAATGGTGGTAATACTCTAGCGCTTTGAGTACATACTCTTCGGTTTGCTTGGGAGATATATTATCAGGAATAAACTTGCGGATTCGTTCTGTAGGAATACTGAATTTTGCCCGCTGATTTGGCTTTTCCTCGCTTATAATAGAAAGAATAACGTCTTCATTGAGCTTTCCATTTTTTGAAAAGTCACGCATCTTAATGGCCTGAGCCAGAGATGGCGTAGACTCCTCAAAAGCAATGGTTTCAATCAAAGCTTCCTGCTCCTCTTTTTCAAGATAGGAGATTTCAACGGCAGGACGGATTGCGATTTTGCCGTCATCAACCATGTCCAAAAGAGCTGGAGATAGATTGGTTAAACGAATATAGCGATATACTTGAGCTTGGCTCTCTCCGACTTTTTCTCCGACTTGATTGGCTGATGTAATTCCTTTCAACTTATTATCCACTGGAGAAGAAGTTAAATCTGTTCTCTGACCTTGTCTGTTCATGGCTTCCAGTTTCATTTTGTAGGAAAACGCCTTTTCGCTTGGTAAAATGTGAGAGCGCTGTAAATTCGATTCAACCATCAGAATGATTGCTTCATCTCGTGTTAAAGCCTGCACTTCAGCTCTCACAGTGGCGAGGCCGGCGAGCTCGCAAGCCTTTCTTCGCCTGTGTCCGGAGACAATTTCATAGCGTCCGTCTTCCTTCTGACGGATGGTAATCGGGGTAATGATACCGCGCTCTTTAACGCTCTGCACAAGCTGCTCCATATCCTCGTCCATCTTCACCTTAAACGGATGCTCTGGGAAATCATCTATCTCCGCAATAGGAATATCCAGTATCTTTGGAGCACGGTTTTCTTCACGGCCTTTATTGTCCATGAAAAGCTCATCGTATGCGTTCTTCAAACCGAGATCGATTGTTTTGACGTTGCTCATTGGCCAGCACCTCCTTTGTCAGCTGTTCGTAAGCGACAGCAACCTTTCCATTACCGTCATGGGCGAAAATGCTCTTGCCCTCAATACTGGTTTCAGCGGCTCTCACGGAGAACGGGATTTCAGTATCGAAAATGCGGAGATTATCACCGGTTTGGCGAAGTGAGTTTATGATTGTTTTGGCGTTGTTTGTTCGGTTATCCACCATCGTCAGTAAAACACCGTCAATTCGGAGCTTCGGATTGATTTGCCGCTTGACTTTTGTGATTGACCTCATCAGCAGATACAGACCCTTTGTTGATAGATAACTGGCCTGAGAAGGTATCATCACGCTGTCAGCAGCAACAAGTGCGTTAACCGTCATCATCCCCAGAGACGGCATGCAGTCGATTAAAATGTGGTCATATTTCTGCTTTTGTCAACGCCGGAACTTTTTTGACCGAAAACGCCGGTCGGAAATGACCCATATCGCCGGTCACCCTACCGCCGGAATATCCGCCGGCGGAACTGTCTGGACGCCGGCCTTGAGCCGATCTTTCAGCCGGTAAGTCTGGCCACGGATATTGATCACATGGGCGTGATGCAGCAGCCTGTCGAGCAGGGCTGTGGCAATTACCGTGTCGCTGAGAAGCTCACCCCAGTCACTGAAGTATTTGTTGCTGGTCAGGATGATGCTTCCGTGCTCGTAGCGTTCGGACACCAGCCGGAAGAAAAGCTCGGCCTCCTGGCGGTTTAGCTGCATATACCCGACCTCGTCGATGACGAGAATTGCCGGCCGCAGATAGACCCGCCAGCGCCTCTCCAGCCGGTTCTGCTCCAATGCCCGCTTGAGATCCTCAATGAGGCGCGCCAGACTGGTATAGTAAACCGTCAGGCCTGCTTTCAGGGCTTTCATGGAGATGCCGACCGCCAAATGGGTTTTGCCGACGCCGGGCGGTCCCAGCAGGATAACGTTTTCGGCGCGGGCGGCAAAGGCCAGAGTGGCCAGCTCGTCAATCTGCCGTTTGTCGATGGAAGGCTGAAAGCTGAAGTCGAATTCCTCCAGGCTTTTTCGATTTGGAAGACGGGCCAGCTTTGTCCGCATTTCTTCGCCCTTCCGGCCGCGTTCCTGCTGCTCGGAGGTCAAAAGCTCGTCCAAAAATTGGGCATAAGTGTGTTCCGCGTGCAATGATCGCTCCATCTGCGCATCCAGAAGCGCCGAAGCGGTTTCAAGGCCCATGCTGCCGAGCAGCTCCCGGGCGTGTTCCAGTTCAACCACAGGAAGCACCTCCCAACAGCTGATCATAAACGCTCAGCTCGCGTACTTCCACGGTGCCATCCTTCTTGTTGGCGCACGGGAAAGGCACGGGAATGCCGTTCCTCTCCGTAAGACCACTGTACTGCCCCCGCAGGAAAACGACATTACCGGAACGGTATTGCGCCTTGTGTTTTGCCAGAAGCACCTCGCCATAGTAGATTTCCAGATAACCGGCGCACAGGCGGACGCGCACTTCCTTCCCGCTATATTGCCACGGCACGCCGTAACGGACGCCGTCAAAACTGACCATCCCGTCGCGCGTGACGATTCGCGTCTCCCAGCGGTATTTGTCCAGCGTTTCCCGCGGCGGCAGATCTTGCAAATTCTCTTTTTCCAATTCCTGCAGCGGGATTTTTCCGGTAGTGTGATGGACTTTTCCGTCGGCCTGCCGGCACCAGCAAAGCGCCTGCCGATTCAAATCCTCCAGGTCCTCGAACTGCCTGCCGGGCAGAAAGTTATCTTTCACATACCGCACCAGGCGTTCCACCTTACCCTTGGTCTGCGGAGAACGAATACGGCACACCTTTGGCACAAATCCAAGCTCGGCGGCAAAGTCTGCGAACCGCGTATTCCAAATGGGCTTTCCGGCCTCGCGCCCCGTCACAACGGTCTTCATGTTGTCGGTGAGTACGTTCTCAGGCATGCCGCCGAAATACGAAAATGCGTTGACAATACATCTTTCCAGACTGCTTAAATCGCACCGGCTGGTGAATTCCGTGTACTTCACGCGGGATTTTCCGAGGATCATCACGAACGCCGGTACCTTGTGTAGCGTTCCGCTGCTGTCCGTGTAATGGCAGATGCCCCAATCCATTTGCGCCTGCTTGCCTGACGGGGTCTCGTAACGCCGCACGGCAGGCAGGGCTTTCGCCGGTCGGTATGGATGCACATACTCCTTGAGAATTGAGATTCCTCCGCTGTAACCGGCGCTCTGCAGTCTTTCCAGCAGAACCACGCAGTTGAATATTCCCTGGTTCATGAGTTCATCGAGCTGCGGTTTGTATGCGTCCAGCTTGGAGAAACGGTCAATTTTTACCGGCGCGTCTTCCTTGCGCTCGATGTACTTGTGGGCGGTGTTCTTGGATATTCTGAGCTCCTTGCCGATGGCATAGGCGCTTTCTCCGCTCTCTGCTTTTTCCCGTATCATGAGAATCGTTCCACTCCTTAACATCCGGCCTACCTCCATGGCGTTTCTTTACGCCATGGTAGCCGTTATTCTTGAGTGGGTCAATTTTCATCGGCGATCTCGGTCAATTATACTCCGGCGTTTACACTTTTGGCTCCGCTCCTGCGGAGATTACATCAGACTGTGCTTGCTTGTTGCACTGCTTGTGCAGGGCTGCGCTCTGATTCGGCAGCGGTGGGCCGATAAAAAGGCATAACTCGAGGAGCATACCGATGGAAAAATTTATTCCCTATGAAAAGCGCTCAAAGAAGGAGCAGCGAAAGCGCGATGCGCGCCGCCGCACCACCTGGGGCGCGCTGAACCCGGTGACGCGCAAGCCTGAAAACTCAAAAGCCTATGACAGGCGAAAGGCACGGAAATGGAGTGATGACTCCGCTTCCGTGCCTTTGCTTATGGGTTAGAACAATTGACCGGGCAGCTTTTTCTTTTCCTTGGGCGGGAACTGGGCGTCAAAACGCTCCGCCTCCGCCTCGTCCACAAAATAGCCCTCCGGGTCCTGATAGGTGCCGGTGACGCCGTCAAGAAAGCCGGGTTTCAGCTCGCAGATCAGGAAATACGGCACCTCTGCGTCCAGCGGCTCGGCGGCATAGTGGACGCCTTTGGTACTGGCCACGACGAAGCCGGACTTCCCGTAGAAGCCGATGTTGCCCTCAATGGCCAGCGCGCCTGTGCCGAGCAGCGCCGCCCGGCGCATGGATTCGCGCAGCAGGATGGTCCCGTAGGCTTGCCGCTTATATTCCGGGGCGATGCTGATGGGGCCGAAAGTCATGACGGGGATGCACCGGCCGCCGTCGGCATGGATTTCCGACCGGACGTACATCACATGACCGACGAGCGTTCCGTCCAGCTCCAGAACTAAGCTCAGCTCGGGGACATAGTCCTTCCTGCCGCGAAAGCAATGCAGGACATAGTGCTCGAGGCAGCCGGGGCGGTAGACGTTCCAGAACGCCTCACGGGTCAGGTTTTCGGTTGCGGCATAGTCGTCTGGGGTTTCGATTCTGATGGTGATATTGTTATTCATGGTTTTCCTCCTAAAATTTGATGAATGTCAATTTTGGGAGGCCTGAGCGAGTTGCGGCAAACCTCCCGGTCAGCCGACACGCTCCAAGGTGTTGTTCTTCAAACAGCAGTTCTCCTTGAGATAAATTTGAAAAAGCCGATGGCTTTATCCTATAACCAGTATAGGACGGATCGCCCCCATTTGCAAGTGCGAAAAAAGGAGCTGTAAATGAACGGAAAAGCATGGTATGATGGAGAAAAGATTTTTGGAGGTCAACCCATGGTTTGTGAGATCATGCGGGACATCATTTTTCTTTCGCAGCCCTCCGCCCCGGCGACGCCGGAGGACATCGGCGCGGCGGACGATCTGCTGGAGACGCTGATTGCGCACAGAGACGGCTGCGTGGGCATGGCGGCCAACATGATCGGCATTGCCCGCCGCATCATCGCCGTCGATAACGATGGGCAGTATCTGGTCCTGTTCAACCCGGAGATCCTCAAAAAGTCCGGCCCCTACGAGGCGGAGGAAGGCTGTCTCTCCCTCGACGGCACCCGCAAAATAAAGCGCTGGCAGTTCGTCAAAGTGCAGTACCAGAACCGGGAATTCCAGACGCGGATCAAGACCTTCACCGGCTTCCCCGCCCAGATTATTCAGCATGAGCTCGATCACTGCGACGGGATTTTGATTTGAGCGGGAGGCGAACCGATGAATTACCTGACCGGAATCCGGCTGCGGGAAATGCCGGACAGCGCATCTTATCTGTCCAAGCTGCCTGCCGTGCGATTTCTGTATTCTGCGGGCCAGCTTGACTTTCATATGCCGGTGACTTTTTTTGTGGGAGAAAACGGCACTGGAAAATCCACGCTGCTGGAAGCAATCGCGGTAGCAATGGGGTTCAATCCGGAAGGAGGTTCAAGAGATTTTTCCTTTGCCACAAAGCCTTCCCATTCGGAGCTCTATCAGTATTTGACGACGATCAAAACAGTTTCCCCCAAGGACGGGTTCTTCCTGCGGGCAGAGAGTTTCTACAATACGGCAAGCTATTTGGACGAAACCAGCACGCTGGCGCGGTATGGCGGCGTTTCCTTTCATGAGCAGTCCCATGGAGAATCGTTTCTCTCCCTCGTAGTAAACCGCTTCGAGGGGAATGGTTTGTATATCCTCGATGAGCCTGAGGCAGCGCTGTCCCCGCAGCGATTGATGTCGCTGATCGTCACGATGGATGAACTTGTCAGGAAAAACTCCCAGCTGCTGATTGCCACCCATTCTCCGATTTTGATGGCATACCCAAACGCGGAAATTCTGCAGCTGACCGAAGACGGAATCCGATCGGTCACCTACAAGGAGACAGAACACTACAAAATCACGAAGCAATTTCTTGATCGGCCTGAACAGATGATCAAGTATCTGTTGGATCACTGAATTCTGCACTTTATCTTCAACTGACCTGAAAAGTCTTTCGGAAGCTGAACGTCAAGGGGCGCGTGTTCATCGAATATGCGCCGCAGAAGACCGCGTGGGTGCCGGCTACAGGCCAAGGGCCTGCCGTGCGTATTCAATAATTGGGCGTTATTTTACAAGGGCCCGTTCCAGACTGTGAATCTGCCGCTGGACGCGGACAACTTAAAGCGGATACTAAAAAAGGAGTAGTGCTATGATGAATGCAATCGTGTATACCTCCAATACCGGCTTTACCGCGCAGTACGCCAAGCTGCTGGGCGGGAAGCTGAACCTGCCGGTCTATTCTTTGGACGCGGCAAAAAAGGAACTTGCCGCCGGCGCTGAAATCATCTATCTTGGCTGGCTGATGGCCGGTAAGGTCAAGGGCTATAAGCAGGCGGCAAAGCTTTATAAAATTGCCGCGGTCTGCGGCGTGGGCATGGGGGCCGGCGGCTCCCAGATGGAGGAAGTGCGCAAGGGCAACGCCATCCCGGCAGAAATTCCGCTGTTTACCCTGCAGGGCGGTTTCGAGCTCAACAAGCTCCACGGGCTCTACAAATTTATGATGAACACCATGAAGCATATCGTGGGCAAAAAGCTGGCGGCAAAGCCGGACAAGACGGCAGACGAACAGGATATGCTGGATTTGCTTCTCCACGGCGGCAGCCGGGTCAGCGAGGAAAACCTGCGCCCGGTCTTGGAGTGGCGCGGGAAATGACGGAGCACAGATTTCAACTTGAACACATTCCTGCCGTGCTGTACGGCGACTCGGCAGACAAGGCCTATCTATATTGTCCACGGTCAATGCGGGTGCAAGGAGGAGGGGCTGGCCTTCGCCGAAATTGGCGCTGTCCCACGGTCGTTTTGTATGCCGGGCAGGACGATATGACGGGCCGCGAAGCCGTGGAGCGATTTGTGACCGCCCACGACGCCGCGCTGACCGTCATGGAAAACGGTGAGCATTGGTTTCACGCGCCGGAGCAGCTGGCGGTGCTGAGGGCGTGGGAGCGGGAGAACATCTGAAACGAGGAGCAGGGATGAATACAGCGGAAAAAGAGATACGGGCGAAGCTGTTCGCCTTACAGGACCCGGCATACAAGGGCTTTCAAGCCAAGCTGATCCCAACGGTAGACCCGGACACCATCATCGGTGTGCGAACACCCGCTCTGCGGAAGCTGGCGAAAGAGCTTTCCGGTACACCGGAGGCGAACGCCTTTTTGCAAGTCCTGCCCCATCCGTATTACGACGAGAACAACCTCCACGGTTTTCTGACGGAGCAAATCAGGGACTACGGTACGGCGGTGGCGGCCATTGATGCGTTTTTGCCTTATGTGGACAACTGGGCCACCTGCGACCTGATGAGCCCCAAGGTGTTCAAAAAGCATCGGGCCGAGCTGATTTTTGATATTCGGCGGTGGATGGCGTCGGGGCAGACCTACACCGTTCGCTTTGGCATCGAGATGCTGATGGCGCATTTTCTGGAGGAGGATTTTTCGCCGGAATATCCGGCTTGGGTGGCGGAACTCCGCAGCGAGGAATACTACGTCAATATGATGATCGCGTGGTATTTTGCAACGGCGCTGTGCAAGCAGTGGGATGCGGTAATCCCCTTCCTCCGGGAAAACCGGCTGGATCAATGGACACAGAATAAAGCCATCCAAAAGGCGGTGGAAAGCTACCGTATCACGGAAGAACAAAAGCAGGTCCTCCGCACACTGCGAGTGAAGGGTTAAGAGCTAGGCGCATTTTACGGTTCAAGAGATCTGTACGGTTAAGGTCTTCCCCGCGCAGAAGGCAGAGACCGCGACAGCGGCGGAGCTGCCGGGGATTTACCGTGTATCGGCCCCCGGCGGCTTCAAAGTGCAGTTCTCTGAATTTCTTCAAAATCGTCCGCGCCAATAATATTTATCATGTCCGCGCCGCATTGCACGGGGGTACAGAAATTCCTCAATCAGTCTTTATCCGTTTTTTCCGCTCCGGGTTGCTGCATGGCGGCAAGCATCTGCTTGATCTCGGCGATCTCGGCTTCCATCCGGTGCAGATGCGTATGCATATCGTCCGTTTCCTGCTCCGCCTTATAATTGATGGCGAAGTCAATGATCGCTTCATGCTTATCACGGGCGGCCTGCCGGTTCTGACTCATCATGATCAGGGGCGCCTGAAATGCCGCGATAAACGATAACACGAGATTGAGCAGAATAAACGGCTTTGAATCAAAATGTAAAAAAGTAAAGGGCAATATGTTAATCAGAATCCATAAAAGCAGGAACGTACTGAAGAGGATGATAAAGGTCCAGCTGCCACCGAAAGCTGCAACTTTGTCCGCGATACGATCGGACAATTTGGTACTTGTTTCATATTCCTCATCAAGCCGCAGGCTTACTTTCTGCTCATAGTTTTTCACCAGTTTGTCAATGCGCGTGAGTTTTTCGTTATTGAGTTCCACCTCAAATCCACGTATTTTTGAAGCTTTTTCGGCATTCCTTTTTTCGGGTTCACTATTCGTGGCCATAAAAATCACCTTCCAGCAATTGAGTTTCAGAGATTTACATATCCGTGTAAATTCAGTGTAAATATAGCAGTACGCAAACGCGCTGTCAATCCGCCGCCTTGCCCCAAACGGGGCAACCGGCGCTGCGCTGTGGCGCGGGAGATCAGGAGAGACACCGTTATCGAGAAAACAACTGAACGGGGGAAAGCGCATGGATTTTGACGGTCCTCTTTATCATGAAAGGCAAAATGGCGGCGGTATCCTGAACGACGCGCTCGTCTACGAGGTGCTGTCCGTCGTCGCGGAAATACCAGAGGGGAGAGTGGCGACTTATGGACAGATCGCGCGGCTTATCGGAAGGGAAAGAAATTCCCGGCTCGTGGGCAGAATTCTGAGCCATGCGGAGGGCTACGGAAGCTATCCCTGCCAACGCGTGGTCAATCACGCGGGAAGGCTGGCTCCGGGCTGGTCGGAGCAGGGCGCGCTGCTTCGGGCGGAAGGCGTGGAGCTGAAGGACGACGGCCGAGTCGATCTGAAAAAATATGGATGGGACCGCTGAACGGCGGGACAGATTTCGGGGCCGGAAAAACGAGCGCTCCTGACGGACGCCAACTTGCCGCGTCCCTGCAAAATACAAGAGCTGGTGGTAAAATGTTTAAACGGAAATGGAAAGAACTTCACATCACGGACTCTATGTCATTCCAGCAGCGGCTGGCCGGGCAGCTGACTGAAAATCACCTTGAATATAAACTTCGTACCGTTAACAGGAACACCGGTACTTTCTTCCCCGACAGGACACAGTTCCTGGGCAGCTTAGGTCAGAATCCTGATGTTTTACAGGAGTATCGGTTCTATGTAAATCCGGAGGATTATGATCATGCGCTGCACATTTTGCGTAAATGCTACAAAGAGTAGCTTAAAATCAGACAAGCGGCAATTTTGCCGCTTGTCTGATTTCGTTTGGGAAGGACTTTTTTGTACGTCGATGGCGGAAAAGCTTATTCAAAAAACGCGGCGCCCTTTTCCGAAGTCCTCCGCCTGGTCACAGTGGGATATGCGCTGTTGATCTTCTCCCGGCAGGGACAGTCCCCGGCGTGGTCGTTGATGATGCCGCAGGCCTGCAGATGGGAATAGACCGTAATGCTGCCGAGATATTTAAAGCCGCGCTTTTTCAGGTCTTTGGCGATCCGGTCGGACAGGCCGTTGCTGACGGGGATCCACCCCTCCGCGTGCTTTTGATAGAGGATGGTCTTGCCGCCCGAATAGGCCCAGAGATAGTCCGAAAAGCTGCCGAACTCCTGCCGGAGGCACTGAAAGCACCGGGCGTTCTGGATGATCGCCCGGATTTTTCCGGCGGAGCGGATCATGCCGTCGGTGCTCAGGATGCGCGCCACATCCTGCTCGTCGTAGCGCGCGATCCTGTCGTAATCAAAGCCGTCGAAGCAGGCGCGGAAGATCTCCCGCTTCTGCAGCATCAGGCTCCAGCTCAGACCGCACTGCATGGCCTCCATCATCAGATACTCAAACTGCCTGCGGTCGTCATGGACGGGGATGCCCCATTCGTTGTCGTGGTAGGCGGTCAGGATGGGGTTTCCCGGGTTCCAGTCGCAATATCCCATGGTTTGTGGCTCCTGTCGTTGATGTTTTTCGCGCGGCGAAAGATCAGAATTTTCCGGCGGCTCCGCCGGTGGGGCCGGGTTTGAAAGGCCGCGGGCGCGCCTTTTCCTGATTATAGCATGCCGCCTCCATTCCTGCATCCTCTTTCTGCGCCGCTCTTGCGCCCGCTTGCGGAAATCGGCGGCCTGTTGTAAAATAAATTCAGCTTGCCCCGCCCGCGGGAAACCGGACGCCGCGGGGAGGCTGTCAGGAGGATACGCCATGCTCGTGCCAAACATTCCCACGCCCGGGCTCTCGCCGGACCCACCCGTCTATTTCTGCCCGCGGGCGGCGGGCACGCCCGTTTTGGACGGGCGGCTGGACAAGCCGTTTTGGGAGGATGTGCCCTTTACCGCCGACTTTTCGGACATCTCCGGCCCCGGCTTTCCCGCCCCGCGCTTCCGTACCCGCGCCAAGCTCTGCTGGGACGCGGAGAATCTCTATATCGGCGCGCTGCTGGAGGGGCCGGAGATCTGGGCCGCGATCCGCGCGCGGGACAGCGTGATCTATTACGACAACGATTTCGAAGTGTTTCTGGACCCAAGCTCCTCCGGGCACAACTATATGGAGCTGGAGATGAACGCCGGCAACACTCAGTGGGATCTGCTGCTCACACAGCCCTATCGGGACGGCGGCCGCTCGGTCACCGGCTGGGATTTGAAAGGCGTGGAGACGGCGGTCTTCATCGACGGCGTTCTCAACGATCCCGCCGCGGAGAACCGGTTCTGGTCGGCGGAGATCAAGATTCCCTTCCGCAGCGTGCTGGAGACCTGGAGCAGGGAGGACAACCCTCCTGAGCTGGAGCGCTGCTATCCCTGCCGCACCGCGCCGCGGGCGGGGGAATTCTGGCGGATAAATTTTTCCCGCGTCCAGTGGCGTGCGGATGCCGCGCCGGACGGCTGGCACAAGCGCCCCGGCCCGGACGGAAGACCGCTGCCCGAGGACAACTGGGTCTGGGCGCCCACGGGGCTTGTCGACATCCACTGCCCGGAATTCTGGGGCTTCGTGTTTTTCACCCAACACGGCGAGGCGTGCGCCATCCCCGAGGACGAACGGCGAAAGCTGGCCCTGCGGCAGCTCTACTATGCGGAGTATGCGTACTATGCGGCCCACGGCCGCTTCACCGGCGACGTCCCGTCCCTGAATTGCGCGCTGCCGGACTACCCCGTCCGGGCGGAGGTCACGCGGCACACCTTTGAGCTGGCCTGCCCCACCGCGTCGGGCTGCGGCAGCGTGATCCTGCGCAGCGACGGCTTTACCTGCGCGGAGGAAACCGCGCCGTATGATTAAACCGGCCCGAAATCCGACAAATTGTCATAAAGGAAGACCCCGCCGGGAGGCGGGGTCTTCCTTTATGACAGGGGGCTCCTGTTTGACAGAACGTTCAGGGGGGGTGCAAAGAAGGCCGCGCTGTTACTCCAGTGTCAGCGCTCTCATCGGGCAAAACTTGACGCATTTTCCGCAGCGGACGCATTTGTCCTGGTCGGCTGTCGGAGCGTTAAACCCCCTTTGCGTCAATGCGCCTGCCGGGCAGACCTTGACCGAGGGGCAGGGGTGATTCTGGGGGCAGCGGTTCTTGTTGACGACCAGTTTCTTGTCCGCGTTATTTACGGCGGGTTCTTTCCGTCCAAATCCAAAAGGCATTTTGATGATATCTCCTTTGTTTTTGTCGTATTATACTGCCGAAAACCCGTCCGTTCCGTGATAAAGTCACGCTCGGAGGTGCTCATCAACTACAATGCCCTGGCCGCCGCGCCCGGGGAACCCGTACTGCCGCCGCTGCCCACCTACCCCCGGTTTCCCTCAAAAAATGCGCATGGACCCGCCGGAAGACTGGTTATGCCGGCAGCGTTACCCAATAGCCGTCCGGATTGATTGTAAAATCGGAGGAGGTACCGACGATATAAGCCTTTATGCAGGCAATTTTATCTTTCATCGCAGCGTATGTCTCCGCGTCGAGCACGCCTGAAAAGGCGATTTCCTCATTGGGCTTGATTTCGGTCGTGGTGACAATCATGGAGAACATTCTGCCGTCAGACCAGCGGTACAGCTTGTTCCCGCTTTTGTCCAGAATTTCAAAATCGAATAGCTGCCCGTTGCTGTGGTGAATGGTTATGGCCTTCCCGGTGTTGTTCAGGACAGAGAGCGTCATTTGCAGCTGACCGTCCGATTCCTGTGCCGAGGCTTTTACGGCGACGTTGGATTTGTACTGCTGCAGCAGCCCCGCGAGCCGCCCCACAATCGTGACGGCCTGCGCCCGGGTTGCCGCATCCCTGGGGCGGACAGTATTATTACCCGTGCCGACGACAAGCCCAAGTATAACGGAGCGGCTTACGTCTGTCTGATACGCTGTTTTGATTTCAGATTCGTCCGCAAAAGGCTGGAGGGCCAGAGCCGGCATGGCATAACTGTTGCCCGTAAAATGATAAAAGGCGTTCATGACGAAATGAATCATCTCATCACGATCCAATGGATTCGCGGGGCAAAAACTGCCCCTTGTATCGATAATGCCGCAGGTCGCCAGATCGTACAGATCGCCTGCGCCTGCGCTGCCGGCTGCGACATCACCATAATATTCGCCGATGTCGGTTGCGGCAAAGCCGGTATAGTTCATGTTGATGTTCAATGCCCGGTGAAGCAGCCGGGCGAACTCCATGCGTGTGATTGCCTGATCCGGATGGAAGCGGCCGTCGCCGTTCGAAAAAATTTCTTTATAGCCGTATAAACCGGCCCATTTTTCACACCAACTGCCCTGGATGTCTTGATAGTTCTCCGTGACAAAGATGCATCTGCCGCTGTCGCCGGAATCCGAGGCGGCGAAAGCCGCCGTCGGAGCGGTTGCCAATACGAATGATACGATTAGGACCGGTATTATTAAGTTTCTGATCCGTTTCATTTTATCTCTCCTCCATTTCCTTTTTTGGTGTAATAAGTTTCCCAAAACTGCTGAACACTTCAAAAGACGAATCAAAACTTTTTTTGTTCCCTGCGGATACAGCCATGTGTTTGAAGGTCCTATCTGCAAAACGCTTTTTGACTTCAAAAAGGATTATGACCCGCAAAGGGACCGGCTCTGGTTTGCGGAGGCCGGAGATAAAAAGGTCGGCGCGATTGCCGTAGCCAAGCATCCGGACGGAATTGCGCAGCTGCGCCGGTTCCTGATCCATCCGTAAACACACCCGAAGCTGCCGGATCATACTATGAGATATCGGCAATAGAAGGAGCTGAGTATATTGAATGGAAGATGCCCTTGCCCCGACAACAGGAATAACTATATGGTTTTTCCGGATTATGGCCCGGAACCGTTCGTCATCAATATCGGCCAGGCCGCCAGGCAAAACGATACCTTTCGCACCGCGCTGTGGACGGGGAACCATCTGCAGCTTACCTTGATGAGCATCGACGTAGGGGAGGATATCGGGTTGGAAAACCATCCGAATCTGGACCAGTTTTTACGGATTGAACAGGGTCAGGGAATTGTCAGGATGGGACTTAGCCGGGAGAATCTTGATTTCCAAAGAAAAGTCGGGCGTGGTTATGCGGTCATTATTCCCGCAGGAACCTGGCACAACCTGGTCAACACAGGGAATGTCCCTTTGAAGCTGTATTCGATTTATGCCCCGCCCCAGCATCCAAAAGGGACAGTTCATCGGACGAAAGCCGACGCGATGGCCGCGGAGCGGAATCCTTAAAAAATTTGCATGCACATTCGTACCGCCGCCTTCCTTTAAGTGAAAGGCGGCGGTATCCTTATAAACCGTTATCCCAATGATTTTGCCAACCCGGTAATCCCGGCCTCAATCGCGCGGATCACCGAAAGAAACTCCTCGTCGCTTTTTCCGGTCGGGTCGGGCAGCCCCCAGTCTTCGCGGCGCCCGCAGGGAAGATAGGGGCATTCCACATTGCAGCCCATTGTGACCACCACATCGACAGGCGGAAGCGCCTGAAGCAGCTTCGGGTGCTGGCTCTGTTCCATGTCGATTCCATAGAGCTGCTTCATCAGGCGGACCGCGTCCGGATCGATGCGGTCCTTCAGTTCCGTCCCCGCCGAATAGCTCTCAAAAACATCGGCGGCAAAGCGCTTTCCCAGCGCTTCGGCGATCTGGCTGCGGCAGGAGTTGTGGACGCAGATAAACGCGACTTTAATCATGAAGTCACTCCCCTCCACAGGCGCAGGCACCGTCAAAGCGGTCGCTTGCGCTGCGCTTTTCCATCAGAACGGTATTCCTCCAGGTTCCGAATCGGTCGCGGCCGATCTTTTCCCGGTATCCAACCATGCGGAACCCGCAGCTTTCATGCAGACGGATGCTCGCCGCATTATTCTGCATAATGCCGGACTGCAATGTCCAGAAACCGCTCTTTTCCGAGAAACGGATCAACTCAAGCAGCAGCGCCTTACCGGCACCCTGACCTCTGTGATCCTGCGCGATGTAGATGCTGACCTCCGCCACGCCCGCATAGACGCAGCGGCCCGAGACGGCGGTCAGCGCCGCCCATCCAAGCACCCTGCCAGCCTCGGTAATGACCAGCCTGCAATCCTTCAGATGGGAGGCGTCCCATTCCTCCCAGGTCGGGCACTCCGACTGGAAGGTGGCCAGGTTGGTGTCCATCCCCTCCCCATAGATCCGGCGGACCGCAGGCCAGTCGGAATCAAGCATCGGCCTTATCTGATAAGCCATTGTTTTCAAACCAGCCTTTCGTATTGTTCGCGATCCGGACGAGGATCAGCATGACCGGCACCTCGGTCAGAACGCCGACGATGGTGGCCAGCGCGGCGGGAGATGTCGTGCCGAAAAGCGATATCGCCACCGCCACGGCCAGCTCGAAGAAATTGGACGCGCCGATCATCCCGGCGGGCGCAGCGATATTGTGGGGCAATTTCAGCGCTCTGCTTGCGAGATAAGCGATGAAGAAAATCAGGAACGTCTGGATAATCAAAGGAACCGCGATCAGCACAATGTGCAGCGGATTATTCAGGATGATGTCGCCCTGGAAGGAAAAGATTATGACGAGGGTGAGCAATAATCCGATCGTGGTGATGTTCCCGAATTTCGGAATAAAGCTCTTTTCCAGATAATCAAGCCCGCGCTTTTTGACAACGGCGTTTCGCGTGATCGCCCCGCCGGCCAGCGGAATGACAACGAAGAGAACCACCGAGAAAATCAGCGTATCCCAGGGAATTGTCACGCCGCTTATGCCGAGCAGGAACTTGACGATGGGCGTGAAGGCAATCAGGATAATCAGGTCATTGGTCGCCACCTGAACCACCGTATAGGCGGGATCCCCTTTTGTCAGATGGCTCCAGACAAACACCATGGCGGTGCAGGGGGCTGCCCCAAGCAAAACCACCCCGGCCAGATAACTGCGCGCAAGATCCTCCGGGATGAGCTTTTTGAAAATCACGAAGAAAAACAGCCACGCGATGCCGAACATGGTAAAAGGCTTGATGAGCCAGTTGGTCACCCAGGTGACGAATAAACCTTTCGGGTTTTTGCCGACGTTTTTGATGCTCTGGAAATCGACCTTGAGCATCATGGGGTAGATCATGAGCCAGATGAGAATGGCAATCGGAATGGATACATTCGCGTACTCGAAGCGCCCGAGAAATGCCGGAATACCGGGAAGAAATTTCCCGATCAGCACACCGGCGGCCATGCACAGGATGACCCACAGTGTCAGATACTTTTCAAAGAATCCGATTCCCGCGGCCTTGCTTTTTTCCATACAAGCGCTCCCTGGATCCTATCTGATTTTTTGCAGAAGCTTTACAACTTCATCGGTTTTTAAGACCTTGCCATAGGAAACCACTTTGCCGTCCACGACAAGGGCCGGGGTAGACATCACGCCGTAAGCGGCGATCTGTGAGAAATCGGTCACGTGGTCGATCGTCGTATCCATGCCGAGCTTTCCCAGGGCCTCTTTTGTCGCGGCCTCCAGCGCGTTGCACTTGGCGCAGCCGCTGCCAAGCACTTTCACGCTCGCGCCCCCGGTTTTGGCGCTCTCGGCCTTTGCCATGCTTTCCGCATCGCAGTCCCCGCCGCAGCAGCAGGAGGCTGTTCCTTCATCTTTGCTTTTCTTTCCAAACAGTGACATAGTGATTTCTCCTTTACTTCTTGTTTATTTAATTATTGCAGTATGGGGCAGGAAATTATGAAATCTGATCGAGCAGTTTCTCGAATACCGCTTTCATTTTCCTTCCTCGGGTACACTTAACGGTGGAGATACTGCATGAATTCGGGCATCCGCTGCAATGAAGCTTCTCAAAATTGAAGCTGCACTCTCTTGCATATTCTTCGTCCTCCCGTATCAGGGAAAAAGCATCCTTCATACTCAAAGCGGGTTCCGGTATGCATTTTTTTCTATTGAAAAAAATCATTATTTATTTCCCTTTTGCTTTTTATTTGTTCCCGCAGCAAGGCGCGGATGCTTCCGGCACCTTTCCGTGAGGCGGCTCCCAGCCGGTGTTGTCGCCAACATAGGTAATAGCGCCGACGGGACATTTGTTCCCGCAGCCGTGGCAATGATCCACGCAACCTATGGGGTTGGTTACCACTGGTGTGGGAGACTTCGCCCTGTCATAGACCTGATGCGGGCAAAAATTTGAGCAGGTTCCGCACTCGATGCAGGATGCGTAGTCGATCACTGGATACCAGGTCTTTGCCATAATAGTTCCCTCCTATATTATAAATCCCTGGATCGCGTTGAAAAAGTAACCTACGAGGATAATGCCCACCGTGCAGATGGTGATAAACAGCGCCAGCAGCTTCGGCTTGACCGCCTTGCGGAGCATAATCATGGACGGCAGCGACAGCGTGGTAACGGCCATCATGAACGACAGAATGGTGCCGAGCTGCGCCCCCTTGGACAGCAGAGCCTCCGCGATCGGAATAGTGCCAAAGATATCGGCGTACATCGGGACGCCGACAAGCGTTGCCAGGATCACGCCGAACGGGTTGTTGCTGCCGAGTACAAGCTCCACCCACGCTTCTGGAATCCAGTTGTGGATCACAGCGCCGATACCCACGCCGATCAGGATATACGGAAACACCTTTTTGAAGGTGGACAGCATCTGCTCCTTCGCGTAGACCGCCCGGTCCTTTTTTGTCAGGTCCGGCGATTCGATATCCACGCTGCCGGCCGTGAGAATAAAGCTCTCGACATATTTCTCCATGTGGAGCTTCTCGATGATCGTGCCGCCGACGACCGCGACGATCAGACCGACGACTACATAGATGATAGCGACCTTTGCGCCGAAAATGCTCATCAGCAGGAGCAGCGACCCCAGGTCCACCATCGGGGAGGAAATCAGAAACGAAAACGTCACGCCGACCGGGAGCCCGGCGGAGGTGAAGCCGATAAACAGCGGAATGGAAGAGCAGGAACAGAACGGCGTCACGGTACCCAGAAGCGCCGATATGCAGTTTGCCCAAATCCCGTGAAACCGCCCGAGAATCTTCTTGCTGCGCTCCGGCGGGAAGTAACTCTGGATGTAACTGATAAGAAAGATCAAAAAACACAGCAGTACGGTAATTTTAATGACATCGTAGAGAAAAAATTCAATGCTTCCGATCAGACGGGTGGACGTGTCAAGTCCCATGGCGGAAAGGCCGCCCGCGATCACCCCGTCCAGCCATCTCATGCCGAGAATCTGATATTGGAAGAAGTCCCAGACCGCTTTCAATATTTCCATAAACAGAAACCTCACTTTTTGATAATAAGATCTACATATCAAACAATTTTGATTCATCCCCCTGAATAACAGCCCTCCGGACGAGGGCTGTTATTTTTTGCAGCAAATATTTTCTTCCGGTATCGGGTTCGGGGTTGTCAGCTCCTTCAGCAGCTCCGCGGCATGGGCGCTGCCTTTTTCGCTGATTCTGTAGTGTGTCCATTTCCCTTCCTGCCGGCTCTCCACAACGCCCGACTCAACCAGAATCTTCATGTGGTAGGAAAGCCCCGACTGTCCCAGGTCCAGCTGCTCCAGCAAAACGCAGGCGCATTTTTCTCCGCCCCGCAGAAGCTCGAGTATCCTCAGCCGTTTCTCGTCGCACAGTGCCCTGAACACCCTCGCGTGCTCTTCATAATCCGCTGCCAAGATATCACCTCATATCAAGATTATTTGATATATTATCAGTATATGCGTCAAATCAAGTTTTGTCAATAGGAAACGGCCCTGCGGTTCGCGGAAATGCAAACGGAAAAAATGGACGCATCAAGCGTCCGTCTTTTCCGGGGGCAAGTTCGTCTATCCGCGAAGCGCTGTTATGAGGCGATCAGCTCCGTACCCTGAGCGCCGCCTGGTTTGCTGCGCAGAGCTTTGATTTCACGGACGGGGAATCAGCATTCTGAAAACGGTACCCCCCGGGTTCTCCTAACAAATTTTTAACATTGCCGCATGCTTTTCTAATGGCACGCTTACGGCGCAGGCATTATGATGCAGCCAATCAAGAAATAAGGAGGCTCCTTTATGGAAGACGACTTTATGCCGACAATAAAGCAGGCGAAAGAGCTTATCGTTGATAAAAAATATAAGGAATGTGAGGCGCTGCTCTGCACCTCGATGTTTGAACATCCGCATGACGCAATCCCGCATAACCTGATGGGACTTTTGCTGGAAAGCGAGGACCGTCATGCTGAAGCCATGAAACACTTTCGCGCGGCATACGCGCTTGATCCCACATATGCGCCGCCGTCATGGAATCTGGAGTGTTTCGGATGCTTTGCCATGCAGCACCGCTGTGCCTACTTCGAAAGCGACTGCCAATTTCATTGAGTACAGAAGGGCGGTAGAAAATTATGTACATAATCATAGCCGGATGCGGCAAGGTTGGGGCCGCTCTTGTAAACAGGCTCTCTGAAGAAGGAAATGACGTCGTTGTAATAGATCGGGACATCAATAACTTTTCGCGGCTTGGCAGCGGCTCAAACTGTATGACGATTACCGGAATACCAATCGATGAAGACGTTCTCAAACAAGCGGGCATCGAGAAAGCGGATGCTCTGGCGGCGGTTACGAATGACGACAATACAAACATTATGGTCGCGCAGATCGCGCAGCAGCTTTATCAGATCCCGCTTGTAATCGCGCAGGTAGACGATTCGGAGAAGCAGCGCGCCATGACGGCCATGAAGCTTCGGACGGTTTGCTCAGCCACACTCACGGTGGAATCCTTTTTCACCGCGCTGAAGAAAGGGGAGGCGGACAAATGAGGATTATGATTATCGGCGGCGGAAATGTTGGCTATTACCTGACGAAGTCGCTGTCTGTTGAAAACCATCGCATCATGATCGTCGAAGAAAACCGTTCACGCTGTGAACAGATCACTTCCAACCTCGGCCCCAGGCACATCGAGGTAACGTGCGGCGATGGCACCGACATCGAGTGCCTGCGGGAGGCCGGGATCTTCGATACCGATGTTCTTGTGGCCGTGACCGGGCATGACCAGAATAATCTCGTCGCGTGCCAGCTTGCGAAGGATTATTTCGGGGTTAAGCAAACAATTTCAAGAGTTAAAAATCCCAAAAACATCAGGGTGTTTGAAAAGCTCGGAGTAGATTCCGTTATCAGCAGCACAGAACGTATTGCCGGGATCATTAATCAGGAACTCGACTGGGCGGATGTGAACAAGCTGCTTAAGGACAGGTCGTGCGACGTGCGGCTGCGTGAATTTACCGTTGGGCAGGGCTCGGCGTTTGAACACAAATGCCTGAAAGACCTGAGTCTTCCCAAAGGACTTATCATTATTGCCGTTTTGCGCGCGGATCAGGCGATCATCCCCGGCGGCACCACCTGTCTGGAAGCAGGCGACATGGTTGTTGTTTGGGGCGGCGAAGCGGAGCTTGCAGCCGCGCTGAGCCAACCCGCAAACGGCTGAAGAAGGAATTGAAATGAAGCGGATTAAGAGAATAGCGGCAGGAATACTGTCAGAAATACTATTTGCGGTGGGTATGATGATGATAGGATTGCTCGTGGCAATTTTTATATGAGGAGCAAAAAAACGCCATGACAATAGAAAAACCGATCAACAAAATATACCCGATGTGTTATTACATCGGGCTCATCATAACGGCGCTGGGGGCGCTGCAGCTTTTGCCCGCTTTGGTTTCCGCGTTTTATTCAGAGTGGAGGATTCTTGTAATCTTTCTGGCGACGGCATCCATTACCGTACTCGCCGGGATCGGGATGATCTTTGGAGCCTCCCGGTATAAAAGCGTCAGACTGAGCTTCGGCGAGGGCACGGTGGTAGCGTCCGGCGCGTGGCTTTTGGGCACGCTGCTGTGCGCTTTGCCATACTATTTCTCCGGTAATTACCTGTCGTATCTGGACTGCTGTTTCGATGTGATGAGCGGTCTCACCACCACCGGGCTCTGCCTGGTACAGGATATGGATCACCTGTCCAACGGCATTAACATGTGGAGGCACCTGCTTACCTTTGTCGGAGGGCAGGGCATGGTGGTGCTGGCATTAACTTTTCTTATGAAGGATCAGAGCGTCGCTTACAAGATGTACGTCGGCGAAGGAAAGGATGAGAAGCTTTTTCCCAACGCAGTCAGTACATCAAGACAAATCTGGCTCATCAGCCTGATCTATCTTGCGATCGGGACGGTGGTCATGACCATTGCCTTCATTTTTGAGGGTTTGGCGCCCGACAGGGCTTTCCTGCACGCCATGTGGATTTTTATGTCCGCATGGAGCACCGGCGGTTTCGCGCCGATGAGCCAAAGTATTTTGTACTATCACAGCGAACTGGTTGAGCTTATCACCGTGGTTTTCTTTGTTATCGGTTCGTTCAATTTCGCCCTGCACTATGCCGTCCTGACGGGAAATCGCAGCGAGCTGCGCCGTAACATTGAGACGGTAACATTTTCCATCACCTTGACGACGCTGACGCTGATCACGCTGCTGGGCCTGATGAAAAACAACGTCTAGGTTCCCAGTTGACGGTAGGTGTCTCTGCTGCGAAGAAGGAGGTATTTTTATGGTAGCAGGGCATCTTCGTGAGAAGAATGGCTATTTTTATGCTGTACTAAACTATAATGATTCTCTTGGGAATCGAAAGACCAAATGGATGTCAACCGGCTTAACTGTGAAGGGCAACAAGAAACGGGCTGAGGCAATTCTTGCTGAGAAACGCCGTACCTTTCAGCCGGATGAGCCGGTGACAAGCGAAATCCTTTTTGCAGACTTTATGGAGCAATGGCTTCGTGTCGTGAAAAGCTCCATTGCAGTTCCGACATACGCTTCTTATACCAACATGGTGAAGCGTGTCATCTCTCCTTATTTCCGCGAAAAGAAGACAACCCTTCAAGGTTTGACCGCGAAGGATATTCAGGACTTCTATCTGAAAGAGCTTGATCGAGTCAGTGCTTGTTCCGTCATCCACTACCACGCAAATATTCACAAGGCTTTGAAATATGCCGTGAAGATGGATTTGATCCCTGTCAATCCGGCAGACAAGGTGGAGAGACCTAAGAAAGAACACTTTGTCGGGAGCTTCTACGATGCAGATGAAATGAACGCTTTATTCGCTGCATCGAAAGGAACCAAGCTGGAAATCCCGATCTTGTTTGGGGCTTTTTACGGTCTTCGCAGAAGTGAGGCAATCGGATTGAAATGGGATGCCATTGACTTTGAGCATGACACACTGACCATCCGACATACCGTTACTTCATGCGATATTGACGGAAAGCTTACGCTGGTTGCCTCCGATACGACGAAGACAAAGTCCAGCATGAGAACGCTGCCGCTTGTTCCGTTTGTGAAAACGCGGTTGCTGGCACTCAAGGAAGAGCAGGCGGAAAACCGCAGACTTTGTGGGCGGTCCTACATCAGGGAATATCAGGAATATGTCTGTATCAACGAGATTGGCGATCTGATCAAGCCCCATTATGTTACCCAACAATGAGCATCAAGCAAATCAAAGCATTGCCGGTGTCCGAGCTGGCGGCTCCTGACTGCTCGCTCTTCATGTGGATTACATTCCCGTGTCTCTACGAAGCACTTGAGGTGTTGGAGGCATGGGGATTTTCTTATAAGACGGTGGCTTTCGTGTGGATCAAGCAAAACCGAAAATCAGACAGCCTTTTCTGGGGCATGGGCTACTGGACCCGCGCAAATGCGGAGCTTTGCATCATGGCGACGAAAGGGCATCCAAAGCGGCAGTCTTCCGCTGTACATCAGGTGATTATGAGCCATGTTGAAGAACACAGCAAGAAGCCTGATGAAGCGCGTTCCCGCATTGTTCAGCTCATCGGTGATCTTCCCCGCATTGAGCTGTTTGCCCGTCAGTCTCCCGAAGACTGGGACGTGTGGGGCAACGAGGTCGATTGCAGCGTCTCACTTACTAATGAACTCAATCCCCGAAAGGAGGTATCACATGGCATTTGTTCCGGTCCCGAAGGACCTGACAAGAGTTAAAACAAAGGTTGTTTTCAACCTGACAAAACGGCAGATCATTTGCTTCTCAGGCGCAATCGCGGTCGGCTTGCCGATATTTTTTCTGACGAAGCCTCACATCGGGCTTTCGTCTGCGGCAATGCTGATGGTGGTGCTGATGCTCCCGTTTTTCTTCCTTGCAATGTATGAAAAGGACGGAATGCCCGCAGAGAAGATTGCCGGTATCTCCATATCAGAGAGGAAATCGACGAGTGCATCTCTGCGGTGACGGAGCATATCACCGACACCCTTGATGCGCTCGCCGACAAGGAAGTGACCGTGCGCTGTGAGGACTTTCACTTTGCCGAGGCTGAGGACAACGATGGAACCGTCACGCTGCCGAAAGAGAAGTATGATCTCATGGTCGAGGATCTGCTGACGATGGCAGAGCTGATTGATATGGTTTCGGATATGCGCACAAAGGATGTCCGCATGATCGGAGAACTGGGCAAATATGTCCCCACCTTTGCCGCTTTTGAGAAAGGGCGGCTTTCTCTTTACCGTGAGGCGGCGAAAGAAGCCGAGGAAATCATACAGCGATGGGACGATGACTTTGAGCCGGACGAGTATTTCGCCGACTGAGATAGCAAAAGCCCATCACTGCACAGGGCAGTGATGGGCCTGAGGATCAGATCACAGTGTCATCCAACAGAAAATCAATAATTCCAATATTCAGAATACCGTTATCGTCGTACCATCGCTTGCGGATGTCATGCCGGACGATAATTTTTGGGAAGGAATCGCCGGTCAGCGCGAAGGGCTTGTTCTCGGTGATGGCTTTTTCCTCCGTTCCCAGCGCGTAGGCAGACTGGATGTAGGTTTTCTTGCCCCCGCTATTTGCGATGAAGTCAATCTCCCGCGCCACCTGAGAAACCTTGCCCTGACTGTTCTTTTCCGCTGAATACACAATTCCGATGTCAACCGCGCAGCCCCGGATCATTAGCTCATTGTAGATGATGTTCTCCATGATATGCGTCATTTCCTGCTGCCGGAAGCCGATTCGCGCGTTCCGCAGACCGATGTCCTCACAGTAATACTTGTTGGGATAATCGAAATAGCTTTTACCCTTCACATCCCAACGCTTGCATTCGGTGAACAGGAAAGCGTCTGACAGATGATCCATATAGGACTTGACTGTGTTAAGCGCCACGACATTTTCACCGGCTCGTTTCTGCCTGGTGTTAATGGTGTCGGCAACCCGCGTCGGATTGGTGAGCGAACCGATGGAGGAACAGAGCAGATCGAGAATGGAGGATAGCACATCCTCCCGCTGAATATGCTTGCGCTCTACGATGTCCTTCAGATAAACCTCCGAGAACAGAGAAGTGAGATAAGTCATCTTGGCGGAGTCAGTCGGGCGTGACAGAATCAGCGGCATCCCGCCGAAGAAGGCATACGCATCAAACGCATCGCTCTTGTCCCCACCGGCAGCGGAATAGTATTCCGCAAAACTGAGCGGATGCACGCGGATTTCATCGCTGCGCCCCCGAAACTCGGTGAGAATGTCCGAGGACAGCATCTTGGAATTGCTGCCGGTGACATAGATGTCCAGATTGGAAATGGATTTCAGGTCATTGAGCGCATCGTAAAAGGTGATCTTTCGCCCGTCCGCATTATAGGGATTGGCAACCTCATCGGACATCTGAATCTCGTCCACGAACAGATAGAATTGCTCGTCTTTGCCTTCTACCAGCTCCCGTACAGCTTTTGCAAGCTCCAAGGGATTGCGGAAGCGAATGTCCCGCGCCAAATCAAGCTCGAAGGAAAGAATATGATCCTCCTGCACACCTTGCCCCAGCAGGTAATCCCGAAACAGATTACGCAGCAGATAGGACTTCCCGCAGCGGCGAATGCCGGTGATGACCTTCACCTGTCCGTCCCACATGAAAGAAATGATTTTATTCAAATAGCGATCCCGTTTGATTTCCATAAGCACCTCCGTTGAAAACTTGCTCGTTTTATTGTGCTACTTTTCAATTAGCATTATACACCGGAATCGGGTCGAAAACAAGCGTTTCATTGAAATGTTGCATGTTTTTATGGCGTAGTTTTTAATAAGACGCAGCAAAATACACTTTTAGAAGGAGTTGATACCTATAGAGCTTGATACAATCTATACCGGTGACAGCCTTGATGTCTTGAAGACTTTTCCCGATGACAGCATCCAGTGCTGTGTGACATCCCCTCCGTATTATGCGCTGCGGGATTACGGCATGGACGGACAAATCGGGCGTGAGGATACCCCACAGAAATATGTAGCGCGTCTGACTGATGTTTTTACTGAGGTCAGGCGCGTTTTGCGTCAGGACGGTACGCTGTTCCTGAATATTTCCGATACCTACGCCGGGAAAGGCAATCAGGGTGAAAACCTTGACCCCAAATACCCAAACGGGAGAACCGGACAGACTGTGGCAATCAATCGGACAGTAGAAGGCTGCAAATCCAAGGATATGATCGGCATCCCGTGGATGCTCGCCTTCGCGCTCCGCGACGCCGGATGGTATCTGAGAAACGATATTATCTGGATGAAACAAAACCCCATGCCGGAGAGTGTCAAAGACCGCTGCGCGAGATGCTACGAGCATGTATTCCTGTTTGCAAAAAGCCCCAAATACTATTTTGACCACATGGCAATCGCAGAGCCGATAGCTCCTGCAACGTATGACAGGTTGAAGCGCGGTATGAAAGGCGGCAACAAATACGGCAAAGCGATTCCCGGTCAGCCGCAGACACAGAACATCAACAAACCCCGTGAGCCGGGAACAATCACAGACAGCATGATTTCGCCACTGAGAAACCGGCGCGATGTATGGGTAATCAACACCGTCCCGTTCTCCGGCGGTCACTACGCGGTTTTTCCGCCAAAGCTGGCAGAAACGTGCATTCTCGCAGGATGTCCGGTTGGAGGCACGGTCCTTGATCCTTTTATGGGCAGCGGAACGACCGGACTTGTCGCAAAAAGGCTTGACCGCAGTTTTGTCGGGATAGAGCTTAACCCGGCCTTCTCTCAAATGGCTATGGAGAGGATTGAAGGTGACGCCGTATGAGCAGGGATAAGGGCAACCTGAAACCCCGCGACAAGGTAGTAACCAAGATGACCCGCGAAGGAGCTGTGAAGGAAAATCTGACCGAGAACAGCACGGAACGGATCAGTAAACGCCTAGAGGAAACAACGCTGGTGCAGCCTTCCGAAGTAAAGGAGACTGCACCTTCCGTTTCGGAAGAGGAACTGAAAGTGCAACTCAGAAAGCGTCAGGTACAGGAGCATAAGGAGGATGCTCAGGAGCCGCCGCCTCAGCCCGACGCAAAGGAACAGGCAAAGGACAGCGGCAGCGTTGATCAATCAATCCCGCATGGTGATCCCGGCTCCCCGCTGCATTCGTCAGAAATTGTTTCTCCCGCCCCTGTTCCGAAGCATGTTGTGGCGGAAACTGTTCTGGCACGGAAGCTTATAAGAGGCTCCGATGCAAAATACGTTGACAGTGATGCTGTCCTGAGCCGTGCCAGTGAGAGATCATCCCCCGGTACAAACGCCCCGGATGAACCGGTCAGCAAGCGCCTTGAAAAGCTTGAAAAGAAATCCGAAATTGCCCACGGAAAGCTTGATGCCGCAAGGGATAAGCTGCCGACGAAGAAAGTACTCAAATCCGAGCGGGTTTTTGACGACTCAGCCGGAAAAGCTCACACAAAGCTTCATTTTGAGGATGAGATCAAGCAGCCGAAAACATCCGGGAAGCTGACTTTTGAAGTAAAGAAGGATGTCCGAAAGCTCGGCGATTCCCTCGGTGACGCCGTTCACGGCAAGCTTCATGAGGTGGAGCAGGAAAACACCGGCGTCGAAGCGGCTCATAAATCCGAGATTGTCGCTGAAAAGGCAGTTCGCGGCGCGGCGCGGCATGAGAGATCGAAAAGCACTAAGCCTTATGAAAAGGTGCCCAAGCTCGAAGAAAAAGCCGATAAAGCCGATTTCAATGTGCATTATGAAAAAACCGTTCAGGAGAATCCTGAGATGAAAGGCTCAGGGCGAAGCAAATTCTATCAGAAGCAGCAGATCAAGAAGGAATATGCGGCCGCAAGAAAAGCCGGTACTCAGACTGCGGGGACTGCCGGAAAAGCCGCTTCCTCCGGGGCAAAGAAAACCGGCGAAAAGGCATCAGAGAAGATCGGCGAGTTTGTCAGGAAAAACAAGAAAGTCTTTGTCTGGCTCGGCATCGGTGTACTTATCGTTATCTTCTTCGTCGCCGGTATCAGTGCTTGCTCTGCCATGTTCGGTCAGATGGGCAGCGGTGTAATCGCATCGTCGTATCTGAGTGAGGACGATGCCATGCTCGGCGCAGAAGCGCAGTATTGCTCGATGGAGGCAGACCTGCAGTATGAGCTTGACCATTATGCTTCTCTGCATCCCGGCTATGACGAGTATCAATTTGATCTGGATGATATTCAGCATGACCCCTATGTGCTGATCTCGATTCTGTCCGCTCTTCACGGCGGTGAGTTTACGCTTGCTGATGTACAGGGAACGCTCGGAATGCTGTTTGACAAGCAGTACATCATCACAACGACGGAAGAAATTCAGGTCAGGTACAGAACTGAAACACGGACCGGCAGCTATACGGTGACAGACCCGGATACAGGCGAAACAACGACCGAAGATTACGAGTACGACGTTCAGGTTCCCTATAACTACTACATTCTTCATGTGGAGCTTGAGAACTTCAATCTCAGCCATGTTCCGGTCTATATCATGGGACAGGATGACCTGAGCATGTACGCCATGTATATGTCCACGCTTGGAAATCGGGAGGATCTGTTTCCGTCTTCGTCCTATGTCTCAAAGTACATTACAAACCCGCCCGACGATTACGAGGTTCCCGCCGCTTATCTGGATGATGCCACATTCAATACGCTTATTTCCGAAGCCGAAAAATATCTCGGCTATCCGTATGTGTGGGGCGGAAGCAATCCAGATACATCCTTTGACTGCTCCGGTTTCGTTTCATGGGTGCTGACGAACAGCGGCTTGGTAAACACGGGAAGGCTTGGCGCACAAGGGCTTTACAATGTCTGTACGCCCGTTTCGTCTGCGGATGCCCAGCCCGGTGACTTGATATTCTTTGTCGGCACCTATGACACACCGGGCGTCTCGCACGTCGGCATCTATGTCGGCGACGGAGTCATGCTGCACTGCGGAGACCCCATCCAGTATACGTCCATCAACACTTCCTACTGGCAGCAGCACTTCTACGCCTTTGGAAGACCCCGCTATTAACTTTGAAAGGACTTCGATATGAGTACAAAACTTGAAAAGGTCACATCGGAAATTGAAAAGACCGAAAAGAAAATCACGGAGATGCAGGATCAGCTTCGTGAGCTGTACGACAAAAAGACTGAGCTTGAGAATGTTGAGATCGTCAATACCATTCGTGCAATGGTATTGGACAAGGAGAGCATCCTTGATTTCCTCAAGACGATGAAACCGGCTCAGGTCAAGTCTGTTAAGGCAGCAACCTATCATGCGCCCGAAAAGGAGGATTTGAATGAAAACGAGTAAAAGAAGAGGTAGCGCAAACAACAATTAAATAATTCATAGCTGTGCTGTGGAGCCGCTGACTGGCGAGTCTTCCTAATGCCGCATGACAGAGTTTCCTTCAAGGATTCTCTGTTCTATCGGTATTGGAAGTTCAACTCACCGTCATGCGGCTCCATTTTTTCTTGCCCTTTCGCTGCTCCGCGTCAGTGGAAAGGATGAGAAATGTACCAGTGGGAGCCGTATTCGGCTAAGTACCCGTAGTCTCCGATTTTTGATTTTCCCCAATTTCAAAAATCAAAAAGGAGACTGCAAAATGAGAACACCTAAAGAATTCGACTATGACCTTTGGATCGATAGAAATGACGGGCAGTGCTATGTCCGTGTGAAGAACACCGGCGAAGTGAGCTCCGTTAATGCCGATACTTTCCGCTTTCTTCGGCGGGAGGAAAAAAGGCTCCGTCGTGACATTACTCCCGATAAGCCGGGAGAAACATCTTCGGTGAGAAATGAAATACTGCATCCTCTTTCTCTGGACTATGCCATCGAAGGAGCGTATGGAGACATTGCCCCCGCATGGGCGATGGACCGTGACAACAGCTCGGAGGACGCTTTGTTCAATCTGCTTGAAGAAGAGCTGATAAGATCACTCACCGCAAGGGAAGCGGATGTATACAAGCATTGCATTGCAGACGGAATGAAATATCTGACTTATGCGAAGGAAACCGGAATTGATGTTGCAAACGTCACCCGGACCATCGGACGCATCAGAAAGCGAGCAAAAATACTTTTCTGATTTTTTTGCAGAGCATGTCAAAAAAACGCCTTGAGATGTCCGTAGTAAGGTGAGAGGACAGTAATCCTTCTCATGTTCCTTGAAAACTGAATAGTCAGTGCTGCGGATCCTTCCGCTTCTACGTAGCAACACAGCTTCCGACGCCAAGACCTCCGTTTGGAGCGAGCGATCACCGGAGAGCTATAACAGTCATGTGGTGTGGCTGCTTGCGACGATGTAGAAGCTGGGTACAATGATACTTCCGTCTGTCTTTGAGACAGGCGGCTCGGAGCGTTCCTCGGAGGGGTGAGATTCCCATGATGCCGGTTGACCGTCGGCAGTCCGCAGCATTCCCTGTTCAGCAGGGGACGAGATAAATATGCTGAAAAATTTATCAATGAAAACTATGCGCAGCAGTCCGGCAAAGACTGCTGCGCATCCTTTTGCTGATAAGCAAAAAATCACGAAGGAGGTGAGACGGGTGAATACAACTACCATCTCACAGAGAGACGCATACAAGCTGATGCTCAAGGAATACCCGGATGTCATGAACATTGAACAGATGTGTGAAATCCTCGGCATCAGTACTAAAACAGGTTATCGCATTCTCAGAGAAGGAAAAGTCTGCTGCATCAAGGTCGGCAGAGCCTATCGTATTCCGAAGGCTCATCTTTTCACTTACCTGTCCATTGGTTGCGCGGAGCTGCAAGAAGCGGCAAATGCCTGAGCTTTGGACTCGGATTGTTTACAAAAAGAATCACGCAGAGGTCCTCCAATTCGAACCCGGTTCTGGTATAATAGGTTCCCAGTTGACGGTAGGAGTCTCTGCTGCGAAGAAGGAGGTATTTTTTATGGTAGCAGGACATCTTAGTGAAAAGAATGGTTATTTCTACGCTGTAATAAACTATAATGATTCTCTTGGGAATCGAAAGACCAAATGGATGTCAACAGGCTTAACTGTGAAGGGCAACAAGAAACGCGCTGAGGCAATTCTTGCCGAGAAACGCCGTACCTTTCAGCCGGATGAGCCGGTGACAAGCGAAATCCTTTTTGCAGACTTTATGGAGCAATGGCTTCGTGTTGTGAAAAGCTCCATTGCAGTTCCGACATACGCTTCTTATACCAACATGGTGAAGCGTGTCATCTCTCCTTATTTCCGCGAACAGAAGATAACCCTTCAAGGATTGACCGCGAAGGATATTCAGGATTTCTATTTGAAAGAGCTTGACCGGGTCAGTGCTTGTTCTGTCATCCACTACCACGCAAATATTCACAAGGCTTTGAAATATGCCGTGAAGATGGATTTGATTGCTGTCAATCCGGCAGACAAGGTGGAGAGGCCTAAGAAAGAACACTTTGTCGGGAGCTTCTACGATGCAGATGAAATGAACGCTTTATTTGCTGCATCGAAAGGAACAAAGCTGGAAATTCCGATCTTGTTTGGGGCTTTTTACGGTCTTCGCAGAAGTGAGGCAATCGGTTTGAAGTGGGATGCCATTGACTTTGAGCATGACGCTCTGACGATCCGGCACACCGTTACTTCATGCGATATTGACGGAAAGCTTACGCTCGTTGCCTCCGACACAACGAAAACAAAATCCAGCATGAGAACGCTGCCGCTTGTTCCGTTTGTGAAAACGCGGCTGCTGGCGCTCAAGGAAGAGCAAGCGGAGAACCGCAGACTTTGCGGCCGGTCCTACATCAAGGAATATCAGGAATATGTCTGTATTAACGAGATCGGCGATCTGATCAAGCCCCATTATGTTACAGAGAGCTTCCGCAAGCTGCTTCGGGCAAATGAACTTCGAGAGATCAGATTTCATGATTTGAGACATAGCTGTGCCTCGCTGATGCTTGCAAACGGCGTTCCTATGAAGCAGATTCAGGACTGGCTCGGACACAGCGATTTCTCCACCACGGCAAACATCTATGCGCATCTCGACTACAACTCGAAGATTTCTTCGGCTGACGCAATGCTGAATGGCTTGGGGCTTGCAGTGCAGTAGCCGTTCTCCCCTGAAAAATGGAGAGAACAGCAAAAAAGTCCGCTCAGAACACCATTCGGGCATAAAGAAAAAGCCAGCAACCCCGCATGGTTACTGGCTTTTCGATGGCGGAGCGGGTGGGATTCGAACCCACGGAACCTTGCGGTTCAACTGATTTCGAGTCAGTCCCGTTATGACCACTTCGATACCGCTCCGTATATTTCTCACATCAGCTCACCTCGGAAATTGGAGAGAACGGATGGGGAGAACGAGTAAAATATGAAATTGTGAACCCCCGAAAAACCCAGTAGTATCAAGGCTTTCCGAGCAGAGGCTTACGAAAAACGGTTTTGATTTCGAGTCAGGGCCGTTATGACCACTTCGATACGCTTCCTTATTTTTTGGGACACAAGAGCGGACCTTATTATACAGAATCCCCTTGAAAAAATCAAGCGCTTTGCGGGCGGGGCTGGACATTTTCAGATGGCTGTAATATACTGAAAATCTATATAAACTGAAAATTTTCTCTTGGGGGACGACAAAAATGCCCGAAGCGGCTAAAAAAGAAGCAAAAATTGTTTATAAGTCCTTTGCCGCCTTCCTCAAATGGCTGATAATCGCGGGACTGACAGGCGCCGTCGGCGGCGTGGTGGGCTCCGTTTTCAACATCAGTGTCGCGCGCGCCACCGCGCTCAGGGAGGCAAATCCCTGGCTGCTGTTTCTGCTGCCGGCCGGCGGTATCGTGATCGCGGCCATCTACCACTTTACAAAGATGGAAAACGTGAATACCAACACCCTTATCGACTCCGTCCATTTGGGCGAAAAGGTTCCGGTGATACTGGTGCCCGTCATTTTCCTTGGCACCGTCATCACCCACATCTGCGGCGGCTCCGCGGGGCGCGAGGGCGCGGCCCTGCAAATCGGCGGGGGTATCGGCGACAGCGTGGGACAGCTTTTCCGACTTGACGAAAAGGATATGCGGCTGGCGACCCTCTGCGGAATGTCCGCCGTCTTTTCGGCCCTGTTCGGCACACCCCTTACCGCCGCGCTTTTCGCGCTGGAGGTCATCAGCGTGGGCGTGTTCTATTATTCCGGCCTTGTGCCCTGCATCGTCTCCGCGGTCACGGCCTACGGCGTGTCCCGGCTGTTTGGCATCGCGCCAACCCGCTTCATCGTGACCTTCCTGCCGCTGAACGCGGATCTGCTGTGGCGCGTGGCGGTGATGGCCATACTCTGCGCCATCATGAGTTCTGTGTTTTGCCTTGTGATGCACGGCATGGATTTTCTTGCCGAACGCTATCTGAAAAACAAATTTTTCCGGGCCGCGATAGGCGGCGTTATCGTTTTGGGGCTCACCTGGCTCGTAGGGACGACGGATTATAACGGCGCGGGCGTCGGCCCCATCACAGACGCCATTGAAAAAGGCATCGCAATTCCCGACGCTTTCCTCTGGAAGCTGCTGTTCACCGCCATCTCGCTGGGCTGCGGTTTCCGCGGCGGTGAAGTGGTGCCAACATTCTTTGTTGGTGCCACTTTGGGCTGCGTAGTGGGACCGATTCTCGGAATTCCGGCTGGATTTGCGGCGGCAGTGGGGCTTGTCGCGGTTTTTTGCGGCGCGGTGAACTGCCCGATCGCCTCCATCGTCCTGTCCATCGAGCTTTTCGGGTCCGTGGAGCTCACGTATTTTGCTGTGGCCTGCGGCATCGCGTATATGCTCTCCGGCTATTTCGGCATCTACCGCAGCCAGAAAATCCTGTATTCCAAGATCCGGCCCGAATTTATCAACATTCAGGCCAAATAACCTGACAGAAATTCTCTTTCCGGCGGACTGCGGCCCGTCGGAAATTTTTTTATGCGGACAATAAATAGTAATGAAAATTATATAAAACTATTGACAAAGTTTACCCGGCGTACTAAGATGGAAAACAGAAAATCGACAGGAGTGTGATCGTCAAAATGAAAAAAACGCTGTACAGTCTGATGCTGTCGGACGAGGTGGTGCGCGAGGTGGATTTGCTGGCGCACCGAATGGGCACGAACCGCTCCAATCTCATCAATCAGATTCTGGCGGAGTATGTGAATCTCACCACGCCGGAGCGCCGCATCAACGACATTTTTACGGCCATCGAGGAACTGATGACGCCCTCCCGGGATCTGGTGCCGTTTTTTTCCCCCAACACCTTCACCATGTCGCTAAAGTCCAGTCTGGAATATAAATACCGCCCCACGGTAAAATACGAGGTGGAGCTCTACCGCACGGGGGAGCGGTCCATCGGCGAACTGTCGGTGATCTTCCGCACCCAGTCGGCGTCGCTGATTGCCGCCATGACGGAGTTCTTCCGTCTGTGGAAGTATGTGGAGGACAAGAACCTGGCCCCGCTGCTGAAGGGCGAGCCGGTGAATTACGCCCTGTACGACGGCAAATTTGTCCGCAGCATCTCCATCCCCAGCCGGGACTGCACGTCCGAGGAGCTGGCGGAGGTGCTTTCGGACTACATCAAGCTCTTTGACGAGTGCATGAAGGGCTATCTCACGGGCAAGTTCACGTCCCAGGACGTGGAGCGCCGCTATTATCAGCTTTTGGAAAAGGAGACCGTGCTCATCTGAGCACAAAGACAACTGAATACGAGGTGAAGTCACAATGAACGCCAACAATTTTACACAAAAAACACTGGAGACCGTCCAAACCGCCCAGAGCATGGCGGAGGAGGGCAACAACCAATATATCACGCCGGAGCATCTGCTCTACGCCCTGGTGGATCAGGACGGCGGGCTCATCCCGTCGCTGCTGGGCAAGATGGGCGTGGACTGCAACGCCCTGCTGTCGGAGCTGGACACCGCCATTTCCGGCCTGCCCAAGGTGGGCGGCACGGCGGCCACCCAGGTCTATCTTTCCCCGGAGGCCGACCGCGTGCTGAAGTCCGCCGAAAAGGCGGCCAAGAGCATGGGGGACGAATACCTCTCCGTGGAACACCTGATGATCGGCGTGTTCGCCAACGAGACACCGGCCATCAAGCGCATCTTCGCCGACCACGGTATTACCAAAAACGCCTTTACCGGCGAGCTTTCAAAGGTCCGCACCGGCCCCGTGACCTCGGACAACCCGGAGACCACCTACGACGCGCTGGCCAAATACGGCACCGATCTGGTGCAGCGGGCCCGGGACAATAAGCTGGACCCGGTCATCGGCCGGGATACCGAGATCCGCAACGTCATCCGCATCCTCTCCCGCAAGACCAAAAATAACCCCGTGCTCATCGGCGAGCCGGGCGTGGGCAAGACCGCCATCGCGGAGGGCCTGGCCCAGCGCATCGTCCGGGGCGACGTGCCGGAGGGGCTGAAGGAAAAGACCATCTTCTCGCTGGACATGGGCGCGCTCATCGCGGGCGCGAAATACCGGGGCGAGTTTGAGGAGCGGCTGAAAGCCGTGCTGGAGGAGATCAAGCAGTCCGAGGGCGGCATCCTCCTGTTCATCGACGAGCTGCACAACATCGTAGGCGCCGGCAAGACCGAGGGCAGCATGGACGCGGGCAACCTGCTCAAGCCCATGCTGGCCCGGGGCGAGCTGCACTGCATCGGCGCCACCACGCTGGACGAATACCGCAAGTACATTGAAAAGGACGCCGCGCTGGAGCGCCGGTTCCAGCCCGTACAGGTGGACGAGCCCACGGTGGAGGACACCATTTCCATCCTCCGGGGCCTGAAGGAGCGCTACGAGGTCTATCACGGCGTGCGCATCCACGACAACGCCCTGGTGGCCGCGGCCACGCTGTCGAACCGCTACATTTCCGACCGCTTCCTCCCCGACAAGGCCATCGACCTTGTGGACGAGGCCTGCGCCCTGATCCGCACGGAGATGGACTCCATGCCCGCCGAGATGGACGATATGCGCCGCAAGATCATGCAGCTGGAGATCGAGGAGATGGCCCTGAAGAAGGAAGACGACCAGCTGTCCAAGGACCGGCTGCAAAAGCTCGCCAGGGAGCTGGCCGATCTCAAGGACAAATTCAACGCCATGAAGTCCCGCTGGGAATCCGAAAAGGGCAGCGTGGACGATGTGAAAAAGCTCAAGGGCGACATCGAACAGATGCACGCCGACATCGAATCGGCCCAGCAGCGCTTTGATTATGAAAGGGCCGCGAAGCTGAAATATTCCGATCTGCCGGCGCTGGAAAAGAAGCTGGCCGAGGCGGAGCAGCGCTCCGAGGAGCGGAAGAACAGCTCGCTGGTCCACGACACCGTCACCGAGGAGGAGATCGCCGGCATCGTCGCCAAATGGACGGGCATCCCCGTATCCCGGCTGATGGAGGGCGAACGGGAAAAGATTTTGCACCTTGACGAGATCATTCACAAGCGGGTGATCGGGCAGGACGAGGCGGTACGGAAGGTGACGGAGGCCATTTTGCGCTCCCGCGCCGGCATCGCCGACCCCAACCGGCCCATCGGCTCCTTCCTGTTCCTGGGCCCCACGGGCGTGGGCAAGACGGAGCTGGCCAAATCGCTGGCCGAGTGCCTGTTCGACGACGAACACAACATGGTGCGCATCGACATGACCGAGTATATGGAGAAGTTCTCCGTCTCCCGCCTCATCGGCGCGCCTCCCGGATACGTGGGGTACGACGAGGGCGGCCAGCTCACCGAGGCCGTGCGGAGAAAGCCCTATTCCGTGGTGCTGTTCGACGAGGTGGAGAAGGCCCACCCGGATGTGTTCAACATCCTGCTGCAAATTCTGGACGACGGCCGTATCACGGACAGTCAGGGCCGCACGGTGGACTTTAAGAATACGATCATTATCCTCACCTCAAACCTTGGAAGCCAGTACCTGCTGGATGGCATCACGCCGGATGGCAGCATTTCCGATGCGGCGCAGAGCGCCGTCATGGGGGAACTGCGCCGCACCTTCCGGCCGGAATTTCTCAACCGACTGGACGAGATCATCCTGTTCCGCCCGCTGACCAAGGAAAACCTCTCCGGCATCATCGACAACCTGGTGGAATCCCTGCGCCGGCGCCTTGCCGACAAGACGCTGAAGCTGGAGATCACCCCCGCCGCCAAGGAGCTGGTCATCGACCAGGGCTTCGACCCCGTGTACGGCGCCCGCCCGCTGAAGCGGTTTCTGCAGAGCCGGGTGGAGACCCTCATCGCCCGCACGATCCTGTCCGGGGACCTGGCCGCGGGTTCCACTCTGGTGGTGGACGCCGCGAACGGCGAACTGACCTGCGCGACCAAAAAGTAAACAAAGTCAACAATACGAAAACGCCTGCCGCATTTCTGCGGCAGGCGTTTTCTTGATACGGTAGGACGGTGGGACGGGCCGCCCGCGGGCCCCTACCGCAGTTTTTCCGCGGTCATGGCCGGGTTGTTGGTGGCGGCGCAGGAGACGGCCAGCGCGCCCGCCTTCATGGCGGCCCGGGCCGACGCCTCCAGCGACAGGCCCCGCATCCCCGCCCAGATGACGGCGGCGGTGGCGGCGTCGCCCGCGCCGGTGGTGTTCACGATCTCCGCCGGCTCACAGGGGACGCGCAGCAGCTCCCGCGCGTCGGCGGCGATGACACCGCCCGCGCCCAGACTGACGAACACGCGCCCGACGCCCGTGTCCACCAGCGCCCTGGCCGCGTCGGCGGGGTCCTGCCGGCCGGTGAGGGCGGCGGCCTCGATCTCGTTGGGCTTGAAGGCCGTGAGATGGGACAGCACCGGCTTCAGCCGCCCCGCCTTGGTCACGGACACCGGGTCGGCATAGAGGGGCGCGGCGCAGTGCTCCGCCGCGTAGCGGATGGCCTCCGCCGTGAGATTGCCGTCCAGCACCACGGCGTCGGCGGTATTGAGCGCGCCGATGCAGCGCTCCAGGTATTCCGGCGAGAGGGAGGCGGACACGTCCGTGTCGCACACGGCCAGCGCCATGTCCCCGGAGGGATCGGTGATGTACAGGTAAGAGGAGGTGCGCCCGCCGGGAATGCGCCGGGCCAGGCTCATGTCGAAGCCCAGCGCCTCGCAGCTTTTCAGAATTTTGGCGGCATCGCCGTCCCCGCCCAGGGCGGTGACGAAGGTCACGTCCACGCCCAGCAGGCGCAGATCGTGGGCGATGTTGCGGCCCACGCCGCCGGGGGCGAGGGTGACGGAGCCTGGGTTGGAATCCCGCATGATGAGGGGCGAGAAGGGCTTGCCGCAGATGTCCATATTCACGGCGCCCACGACGGCGGCATGATTCATTTCCCGATCCCCCAGATGCTGTCCGCGTATTCCTTCACGGCGCGGTCCGCGGCGAAAATGCCGCTTTCTGCGACGTTCACAAGAGACATCCGCCCCAGCGCCGCCGGGTCGGAAATGGCGCCGTACAGCGCCTCATGGCAGTGGAGATAGCTCTCGAAATCGGCCAGCAGCAGATAGGGGTCGCCGCCGAACAGCAGTCCCGAGGTCAGGTCGGAGTAGCGCTTTCCGTCGCCCAGACCGATGTTCCAGCGGTCCAGAATCCGCCGGACCACGGGGTCGGAATCATACACGGCCTTGGGGTCGTAGCCCCGGGTCTTCAGGGATTCCGCCTCGTCGGCGTGCAGGCCGAACAAAAACATATTGTCGTCGCCCAGCCGCCGGTACATCTCCACATTGGCCCCGTCCAGCGTGCCGATGGTCACGGCGCCGTTCATCATCAGCTTCATGTTGCCGGTGCCGGAAGCCTCCTTGCCGGCGGTGGAGATCTGTTCGGAGATCTGCGCGGCGGGCATCAGCGCCTCCGCGGCGGAGACGCGGTAATTCTGCATGAAATAGACCTGCAGCCTGTCCTTGCACAGGGGGTCCGCGGCGATGTCCTTCTGCAGGGAGCACAGAAGCTCGATGATGCGCTTCGCGGTCTTGTAGCCCGCGGCGGCCTTGGCGCCGAACACGAAGGCGCAGGGCAGAAAATCCCGATTGGGATCGTCGTGCAGGGTCTGCTGCAGGTGGGTGATGAGCATGGCGCACAGCAGCTGGCGCTTGTACTCGTGCAGGCGCTTGACCTGCACGTCCAGCACGGCGCCGGTGTTCAGCGCGAAGCCGTCGTTTTTCAGGGCGAAGGCTGCGAAATCCCGCTTGTTCAGTTCCTTGATCTCGGCCATCCTCGCCTGCACGCCGCCGTTTTCGGCGAAATCCTTCAGCCGCAGCAGCTCCTCCGGCGCGGTAAGATACCCGCCCCCGCCCAGAAGGTCGCAGACGAGACCGTGGAGCCGGGGATTGATCTGCGCCAGCCACCGGCGGTGGTCGATGCCGTTGGTAATAAAGGTAAAGCGTTCCGGCCGGAGGGTATAGATGTCATGGAACAGCTCGTTTTTCAAAAGGTCTCCATGGAGCTCCGACACGCCGTTGACCTTGAAGCAGGCGGCGAGACAGAGGTTCGCCATGTGGACCTGCCCGTCCCGGATGATGAGATTGCGGCCCACCCGCTGGTCGGCGCCGAAATTTTTGGCCAGATACCCGCACCAGCGGCGGCTGATCTCGCAGAGGATTTCCCAGATGCGGGGCAGCAGGGTCTGGATCAGGTTCTGGGGCCAGCACTCCAGCGCCTCGCTCATCACGGTGTGGTTGGTGTAGGCCACGCAGTCCTTCACGATGGCCCAGGACTCGTCCCAGCCCAGACCATGCTCGTCCATGAAAAGCCGCATCAGCTCGGGGATGACCAGGGCGGGGTGGGTGTCGTTGATCTGGATGGCGTGGCGGGCGGCGAAATCCTTCACCGTGCCGCTTCGGCGGACGTGGTCGCGCACGATGGTCTGGGCCGTGGCGGAGACGAAGAAATACTGCTGCTTCAGGCGCAGGGTCTTGCCCTCGATATGGTCGTCCGCCGGGTAGAGCACCTTGGTGATGACCTCGGCCATGGTGCGGTTTTCCAGGCTCTTCACGTATTCGCCCTCGGCGAACAGGTACATATCCAGCGCGTCGGTGCTGCGGGCGTCCCACAGGCGCAGGGTGTTCACGGTCCTGCCGCCGTAGCCCGCGATGAGCATATCCCGCGGCACGGCGGTGACGGCGGTATAGCCGGTGTATTCGGCGGTGTAATGGCCGAAGCTGTCCCAGTGGGGGGACACCTGCCCGCCGAAGCGGACCTCCACGGATTCGTCGGAGCGGGGCACCAGCCAGCTCTCCGCCGCGGTGCGCCAGTCGTCGGCCACCTCGGTCTGCCGGCCGTCCACGATCTTCTGGCGGAACATCCCCAGCTCGTAGCAGATGGAATAGCCGGTGGCCGGGATGCCCAGCGTGGCCATGGAGTCCATATAGCAGGCGGCGAGGCGGCCCAGGCCGCCGTTGCCCAGACCCGCGTCGGGTTCGGCCTCGAAGATATCCGCCGCGTCCCGACCCAGATCGGTGAGCGCGCCCTTCACGGCGTCGCCCAGACCCAGATTGAAGGCGTTTTTCATCAGGCTCCTGCCCATGAGAAATTCCATGGACAGATAGTGGACCTCTTTTTCCGGCGTCCGCGTCCCCTCCACGGCCAATATCCTGGATAGGATCTCCCGGAGGACCATGGCCGCGGCCTGAAATACCTGGTCGTCGGTGGCGTCGGCGGCGGTGATGCCGAAATGGGCGCACAGCTTGTCCTCAATGGCGCTGCGCACCTCGTCGCGTGAAATTTCGCTTGTCATAAATGCTGTCCTTTCGCTGAAGTCAGATAATGCTGCTTTTGGGAATGGCGATGGGCAGCCGTTCGCTGCCGGAGAGCGTGATGTAGGGCGTGAGCTCGGCATATTTATCGGCGATGACGTAGCGCAGCTGGGCGTTTTCCCGCACCACGGCGCCCCGCATGATAATGCAGTTGCTCAGCTGGGCGCCTCGCTCCACCCGGGCGCCGGAAAACAGGATGCAGCCGTCCACCCTGCCCTCCACGATGCAGCCGTCCGCCACCAGGCTGTTGCGCACCGCGGCGCCCTCGCCGTAGTAGGCGCTGACCTCCTCGTGAATCTTGGTGCGCACGGGGCGGCCGTCGGGGAACAGCTGGGTGCGCCTGCCGCCGTCCAGCATATCCATACTGGCCCGGTAATAGCCCGCCACATCGGTAATCATGGCGGCGTAGCCGGGGTGGACGTACAGGTTCATTTTACCGCCGCCGGCAAGGTAGCCGGCGATGGCGTTGCGGTGGAAGTGCAGCCGGTTTTCCCGGGCGCACTCGTCCATCATGGACAGCAGCAGGTCCTTCTGGATGATATAGGCCTCCATGGCGGGCAGGCCGTCGCCGCCGCCGCCGAGGGTCATGTGCTCGGAAAACCCGTCGCCCCGGTCAATGTAGTTCAGCCGGGCATTCTCCAGCCCCCGGCAGCAGATGGCCGTCAGGGCCGCGCCGGAATCCAGATGGCATTTGGCCGCGGCGGCCAGATCGAGGTTGGCGGCGGTATTGCCCAGCAGCATGACGACATTCTTTTCGGGGATGTCCCGGATGTAGGTGGCCACGGCGTTCAGCGCCTCGATGGTGCCGGTATAGGCGCCGGTGTGATATTCCGGCAGGCCGAAGGGAGGCAGCATCCGCAGCCCGCCCCGGCGGCGGCTCATGTCCCAGTCCTTGCCGCTGCCCAGATGATCCAGCAGGGACTGATAGTCCCGCTGCATGATGACGCCCACATTGTAGATCCCGGCGTTGGCCAGGGACGACAGGGCGAAGTCGATGAGCCTGTAGCGGCCGCAGAAGGGCAGCGAGGCGCTGGTGCGGGTGCGCACCAAAGCGCCCAGCTCGGGCGCGGCGGCGTAGGCGAAGATAATTCCGTGAAAGTCGTTCATATCGGATGACCATTCCTTTCTCCAGGCCTTACGACAGGAAAACCAAAGAAGGAATGGTCATCCTGCGCATGTTTTTCGGTTGCCGCGCAAGCGGCGAGAAAAACGCAATTGAAAGGTTTAAAGTTTGAACTCGTTTAAACTTTAAACCTCCTCGCCGGTGTAGATCATGGCCCCGGCGGGCACCGCGGCCCCCGCCCGGAGCCGGATGCCCGGCCCGCAGGTGGCCACGCCCCAGCGCTCGCTGCCGTCCGGCGGCGCGCCGATATGGGCGTTCGCGCCAACCACGGTGTTCTCGCCGATGATGGCGTACTCCACGGTGGCGCCCTCCTCGACCTTCGCCCCGGGCATCAGCACGCTGTACAGCACGCGGGCCCCCGCTTTCACGGTGGCGGCGCTGGACAGCACGGAATTTTTCACCCGTCCGTCGATGACGCAGCCCTCCGTGACGATGGAGTGGACAACGGACCCGTCCGGCCCCACATAATGGGGAGGCAGGGGGGAGGACTTGGACATGATGGGCCAGTTGGGGTCGTAGAGGTTGATGAGCGTGGTGGAGAGCATATCCATGTTGGCGTCCCACAGGCTGGTGATGGTGCCCACGTCCCGCCAGTAGCCGGAGAAGCGGTAGGGCCACAGCTTTTCGCCGTCCGACAGCATTTTTGGGATGATGTTCTTGCCGAAATCCTTGTCGGAGCCGGGGTCGGCCTCGTCCTCGATGAGGTATTTCCGCAGCTTTTTCCAGTTAAAGATATAAATGCCCATGGAGGCGAGATCGCTCCTGGGCTGCCTGGGCTTTTCCTCGAATTCGGAGATATAGCCGTCGTCCCCCACGTTCATAATGCCGAAGCGGGTGGCCTCCTCCATGGAGACCTGCAGCACGGAGATGGTGCAGGCGGCGTCCTTTTCCACGTGCTCCCGCAGCATCAGGGAATAGTCCATCTTGTACACGTGGTCGCCGGAGAGGATGAGGACATTGTCCGGGTCGTACATTTCAATGAAGCTGATATTCTGGTAAATGGCGTTGGCGGTGCCGGAAAACCAGGAACCCTTTTCCCCGGCGGAGAGGTAGGGCGGCAGGATGAACACGCCCCCGTCGGAGGTGTCCATATCCCAGGCCTGACCGCTGCCGATGTGGGAATTGAGCTGCAGCGGGCGGTACTGGGTCAGCACGCCCACCGTGTCGATGCCGGAATTGGCGCAGTTGGACAGCGGAAAGTCGATGATGCGGTACTTCCCCCCGAAGGGCATACTGGGCTTGGCCACGCTCTGGGTCAGCGCGTACAGCCGGGAACCCTGCCCGCCGGCCAGCAGCATGGCGATGCAGCTTTTTTTCATGGTGTGTACCTCCTGCGGCGTTAATATGGAATTGACGGCGGCTGTCGCCGCCGTCAAGGGGTCAGTTATAGAGGTTCATGGTCCTGTCGGGACCGTTTTCGATATAGCACTCCACCGCGTCGGCGGCGCGCTTCACGGCGGCGGCCATGTCGGCGGCGTCCTGTCCGTGAAAACCGGCCAGCACCCAGTCCGCCATATCGTATTCCCGGGTGGGCGGCGCGCCCACGCCCAGACGGATGCGGGGGAATTCCTCCGTGCCCAGGCGGGCGATGATGCTCTTCAGCCCGTTGTGCCCGCCGGCGGAGCCGGAGGGGCGCACACGGAGCTTCCCGATGGGCAGGGCGATTTCATCCGATACCACGAGGATGTGCCCGGGCTGGATCTTATAATACTTCGCCGCCGGAGCGACGGCGTCGCCGGAGAGGTTCATATAGGTCTGGGGCTTCATCAAAAGCACCTGCTCCCCGCCCACCCGGCAGATGCCGGTGAGGGCGTCGAAGCGGAGCCGGTCGATGGCCGCGTCGAATTTTTCGGCGCAGGCGTCGCCGGTCATGAACCCGGCGTTGTGGCGGGTGTTGGCATATTTCACGCCCGGGTTGCCCAGAAATACCACCAGCCAGCTTACGCCGGCGGTCTTGCGGAATGGGTTCAACATGGGGCCTATTCGAACAGGTTGGAGATGGAGATCTCCTCGTAGATTCTGTCGATGGCGTCGGCAAACACGGGGGCGACGGAGAGGTATTTGATGAGGTCGCACTTGGGCTTGTCGGCGGGATAAGGGACGGTATCGAGCAGCAGAAGCTCCTTGATGCAGCTCTCCTGGAGCTTTTCCACGGCGGAGCCGGAGAGAAGGCCATGGCTGGCGCAGGCGTAGATATCGCCGCAGCCGCCGATCTCCTTGATGGCCTTGGCCGCGCCGCACAGGGACCCGGCGGTGTCCACCATATCGTCCAGCAGGATGCAGGTCTTGCCCTCCACGCTGCCGATGATGTTCATGACCTCGGAGTGGTTGGCCTTTTCCCGGCGCTTATCCACGATGGCCATGTTCACGCCCAGCTTCATGGAGAAAGCGCGGGCGCGGGCGGTGCTGCCCACGTCCGGGGAGACGACCATCACGTCGTCGTTGCCCTTGCCGAACTCGCGCATGTAATATTTGGCGAACAGCGGCGCGCCCATGAGGTTGTCCACGGGGATGTCGAAGAAGCCCTGGATTTGGGCGGCGTGGAGGTCCATGGTCAGGACCCTATCCGCGCCGGCGGCGGTGATGAGGTTGGCCACGAGTTTGGCGGAGATGGGGTCGCGGCTTTTGGCCTTGCGGTCCTGCCGGGCGTAGCCGAAGTAGGGGATGACGGCGGTGATGCGGCCGGCGGAGGCGCGGCGCATGGCGTCGATCATAATGAGCAGCTCCATCAGATTGTCATTGACGGATTTGCAGGTGGACTGGACGATGAACACGTCGCAGCCGCGGACGGGTTCATGGACGGAAATGGAGCACTCACCGTCGGCAAACTGGGTCACGGTGGCGTTTCCAAGGGTTTTGTTCAGGTGGGCGCAGATCTCCTCGGCAAGAACGGGGTTGGAATTTCCGGTGAAGACCTTGATTTCTTTACCGTGTGAAATCATTTCAAATTTCCTCTCTTTTTGTCCGGGCGCACAGGGCCGGCAGTTCTTTTCAAGTCGATTATAACAAAGCCTCCCAGAAAATAAAAGCCCATTATTTACAATTTAGTTTTTTTTGTATATAATAATCCAGCTATCCATTTTTAGATGAAGAAAGTTGTTGAAATCATGCCTGCCATTCAATTCGAAGAATATAAGATTAAGCTGAATAATCTCCTGCCCACGCTGGACGTGGTGGAAAAGGCGCTGAATCTGGACGGCGCGTCCCGGGAGATCGAGGAGCTGGAGACCGCCGGCGCCCGCCCCGATTTCTGGAACGACGTGGAGAATTCCCAGCGCGTCCAGAAGCGTCTGAAGACCCTCAAGGACAAGACGGAAAAATTTTCCCGCCTGCGCGCCGGATGGGACGATATGATGACCCTGTGCGACATGGCCGTCGAGGAAAATGACGACAGCCTGCTGCCGGAGCTGGAGCGCGATTTCGCCGCCTTCTCCGGGGCGCTGGAGACCATACGCCTGTCCACGCTGCTCACCGGCGATTACGACGCCAACAACGCCATCCTCACCTTCCACGCCGGCGCCGGCGGCACCGAGGCCCAGGACTGGACCCAGATGCTCTACCGGATGTACAATATGTGGGCCGACCGCCACGGCTATACCGTCAAGCTGCTGGACTTCCTGGACGGCGACGAGGCGGGCATCAAAAGCGCCACCATCATGATCGAGGGCGAAAACGCCTACGGCTATCTCAAGAGCGAAAACGGCATCCACCGACTGGTGCGCGTGTCCCCCTTTGACGCCGCGGGCCGCCGCCACACCTCCTTCGCCGCGGTGGAGGTCATGCCCGAGATCACCGGGGACAGCGACATCGAGCTGCGGGACGAGGATATCAAGATGGATGTGTTCCGCTCCTCCGGCGCGGGCGGCCAGAAGGTCAACAAGACCTCCTCCGCCGTGCGCCTGACCCATATCCCCACCGGCATCGTGGTATCGTCCCAGGTGGAGCGCAGCCACTTCCAGAACCTGGAAAACTGCAAAAATATGCTCCGCGCCCGTCTGGCCGAGATCAAGGAGCGGGAGCATCTGGAAAAGATCAGCGACATCAAGGGCGTGCAGATGAAGATCGAATGGGGCAGCCAGATCCGCTCTTATGTGTTCATGCCTTATCAGCTGGTGAAGGATCACCGCACCGACTATGAGGACGGCAACATCGACAACGTGATGAACGGCGATCTGGACGGCTTTATCAACGCCTATCTCACCCAAAACGCCGAAAAGTAAGCCGGGGGCTTGCCTCGTCAGCCTGTCAAAGAACTAAAAGAGGAACGGATTTGGGAGATGATGCGGGGGGAGTGTGAGGGGGGCGGAGCCCCGCCTCAATTTGGATAAATAGCCGCCAAACCCTTGCTGACCAAGGGCTTGGGGAGCGGAGCAACATTTTTTGCGAAGACACGGTTTCGCAAAAAACTCGGCGTTTTGAGGCTGTCAAAAAGGCTTTTTTGACAGCCTGACGAGGCAAGGCCCCGGCAAAAGCCGGGGCCTTGCCTCGTCAGCGCTCACTGGGTCCGGGGTCGAAGCCGCCAAAAATGAAATCGTCGATATCCGTGCCCATCCAATCCCTCCCTGTGTTTTTTTCAGCATACAGACAGTATATGCGCCTCCACAGGGAAAATTACCGGGAAAGACGGCGCCGGCAATTCACAAATTTGTCTTGTAACGGCAGACAAGCTGCGTTATAATACTAGAGCTTATCAATTGAAAAAAGTTCAACCGCACCAATACACATGAAAAGGATGAAAGCCAATGAGCGCTTCTAACGACAGAAAAAAACGGCAGGAGGCCATCACCTCCGGCGCCGACAGAAAGACCCTCGCGTCCAGGGAGGAAGAGAAGAAGAGACGGAAGAGCAAGTTCAACTGGACCTTCGGCACCATCGTTGTGGTCTTGCTCATCGCCGCGATCCTGATCCTCAACTCCAACCTGTTCTATACCGGTCTGCCCGCCCTGAAGGTCGGCGACGTGAGCTATAATACCGCCCAGTTCGACTATTACTTCAAGACCCAGTATTATAACTTTATGACCAACTACGGCAGCTATGCCTCGCTGTTCGGTCTGGATACCAGCAAGCCGCTGAAAGATCAGCAGTGCACTATGCTCTCCGACGGCGGCTCCTGGTATGACTATTTCCAGCAGCAGACGATCAGCTACATGACGCAGATCACCGCGCTGTCCGAGTATGCCAAGAAAAACAACATCGCCCTGGATGACACGGCCACCGCCAGCATCGACAGTCAGATGCAGACCCTGGCCGCCCAGGCCACGAAGAACGGCTATACTTCCGTCAAGAACTATCTGATCAAGGCCTATGGCCGCGGCTGCTCCGAGGCTCTGGTCCGCGGCGAGCTGGAGCGCTACACGCTGGCTTCCAAGGCCTACACCTCCATGTCCGATTCCTACGGCTCCGCCCTCACCGATACCGAGCTGGAGTCCTATTATCAGAAGAATAAGGACACGCTGGACCTGTTCGACTACAACTACTACCTGGTCAGCGCCGAGAAGGTCGCCACCGCCGCGGCCACCGCCACCGATACCACTTCCACCGCCGCCCCCGCTTCTACCGCCGCGGCCACTGCCGCCCCCGCGGCCACCGCCGTCACCGACGAGACCATGGCCGCCGCCAAGACCAAGGCGGACGGCATCGCCAAAGCGGTCAAGAGCGGCAAGGACTTCTCCGCCGCCGTCACCGCCGCCGTCGCCGACGCCACCGCCAGCACCCAGACCGGCGTGTCCGGCTCCAGCGTCACCGGCGACTATGCCGACTGGCTGAAGGACGCCTCCCGCAAGACCGGCGACGTCACCGTGGTGGAATCCGCCGACACCGGCTACTATGTGGTCGAATTTGTCGGCCGCAGCGACAACCACTATCAGCTGGCCGAGGCCCGCCACATTCTGGTGAAGGCTGTCGCTTCCAGCGACGGCACCTACACCGATGCCGCCAAGGCCACTGCCAAGACCACCGCGCAGAAGTACTATGACGAGTGGAAGGCCGGCGCCGCTACCGAGGACAGCTTTGCCGCCCTGGCCACCAAATACTCCGAGGATACCGGCTCCGCTTCCAACGGCGGTCTGTACGATTCCATCTACAAGGGCGAGATGGTCACCGAGTTCAACGATTTCGTGTTCGCCGCCGGCCGCCAGAAGGGCGACACCGCGCTTGTCTACGGCGAGACCTCCGATTACTGCGGCTATCATGTGGTCTACTATGTGGGCCTCAACAACATGCTGTGCAGCAGCTATCTGGCCAAAAACGCCATTGTCAGCGACGATATGAGCAAATGGCAGGACGGGCTGGTCGCCAACTACACCGCCACCCAGCAGTTCGCCATCCGCTTCGCCTCCATCGGATAAGACCGGGAAGTTAACGCCAAAAGCCGCCCCGCCGGGGCGGCTTTTTTGAAAGGTACGCTATGGATGAAAGAACGATGCGGGCCCGTATGCTGCTGGGCGCGCCCGCCATGGAAAAACTCAGGAACAGCCATGTGGCCGTGTTCGGCCTGGGCGGTGTGGGCTCCTGGTGCGCCGAGGCGCTGTGCCGCTGCGGCGTGGGCAGCCTGACGCTGGTGGATTCGGACGACGTCAGTGTCACCAACATCAACCGCCAGCTCTGCGCGCTGACCTCCACCGTGGGCCGGGGCAAGACCGAGGTGCTGGCCGCAAGACTGGCCGACATCAATCCGGACGCGCGCATCCGCCCGCTGCGGGGCCTCTACAGCGCCGACACCCGGGAGGACTTTTTTGCCGATTACGACTACCTCGTGGACGCCATCGACCTGGTGTCCTGCAAGGTGGACCTCATCCAAACAGCCCTGAGCCGGGGCATTCCCATCGTCTCCGCGCTGGGTACCGGCAACAAGACGGACGCGCGGCAGCTGACCATCACCGACATCTCCGCCACCCACGGCTGCCCGCTGGCGCGGGTGGTGCGCAAGGAGCTGCGGGCGGCGGGCATCGACCACCACACCGTGGTCTACAGCCCGGAGGAGGGCCTGACGCCGCTGCCGCTGGAGGCCCCGCCTCCCGGGCGGCGCAGCGTGCCCGGCTCGCTGGTGTGGGTACCCGCCGCGGCGGGTCTGCTGCTGTGCCAGCACGTGGTGCTGTCGCTGACCGAGGCAAAATAAAACGGAACCCCGATGTTTCACGGGAAACATCGGGGTTCCGGTGGTTTTAGAGCACAAACAGCAGAATCAGCGAGAAACCGAAGAAGATCTGCGCCGAGTAGTAGAGGATGTGCAGCACCCGGTTGCGGTCGTCGGAGCGGTGAGCGCCGAAGTCGTCGGCGAGGAGCAGGCCGTCGCTGACGGCAAAGAACAGTCCGCCGATGGCGAACAGCACGGTGCCGGGACTGAAGGCAAAGACCGCGCAGCCCGCGGCGCAGCCGGCCATGAACAGCGCCAGCGCCATCGACAGGATGCCGGGCGGCAGACAGCCGCCGGCCCTGACCTTCTGCCTTTTCAGATACAGCGCCGACAGCAGCAGCCCGGCCGCGGCGTACGGCACGGCCACATACAGCGCTTTCATTGTAAAGGACAGCAGCGCGGCGATGTACAATCCATGGCCCACGGCGAAAAAGGCCGAGCCGCCGCCGAAGAACAGACCGAAGCGGTTGGGGTAGACGAAGCGCAGCCCCAGCAGCACATCCCCCACAAAGCCGCAGCACAGCCCGCCCAGTACCAGATAGCCAAACCGGGTGTACCAGCAGCCGGCGGCGCCGATGGCGCCCACGCCAACATAGCAGGCCGAGGCCAGCGCTGTCAGCCCCAGCGCCCTGCGGCGTTCCTTCCTGGCCGCAGCGTTGACAGCGGCGTTGGCCGCCACACAGCAGCCGAAGGCCAGCGCGATCATGGCGATGAACTGCAAAATACGGCCTCCTTAGCCTTCCACAGCGGGCTTCCTGGAAAAGCGCAGTTCGCCGAACAGCGCGCCGCCCAGGATCAGTACCGCGCCCGCTATCTGTATCCCCGTCATCCGCTCGCCCAAAAAAAGCGCGGAGAACACCACGGCGGACAGCGGGTCCACATAGCAGCACAGGGCCACGGTCTGGCCCGGCAGCCGCTGCATGGAGGAGAAATACATCCAACAGGCAAAGCCGGAATTGACAATGCCCAGAATCAGCACATAGACGAGCTCCCGGCCCGGCGCGATGGCGAAGGGAAATTCTCCAATGACCAGCAGGTAGGCCAGAATGACGAAAAAGCCGATGAACAGCTGCGCCAGCGTGGAGCTGAGACCCGAGACGTGCCGGATATTCTTGTTGGAGACGATGAGCGTGGCGTACAGCAGCGCCGCCGCGCCCGCGCACGCGATGCCCCGGGCCGAGCTGCCCGCCGCGCCGGCCACGCCGGTGATGCACACCATGCCCGCAATCACCGCGGCGATGGCCGCCAGCTTGTTCCAGGTGAGCTTTTCCTTGAACAGGACGGGGGACAGGGCCATGACCACGATGGGGCCGCAGTAATAGACCAGCGTACCGATGCTGACGGAGGCATAGCGGTAAGCCTCGAACAGGAACACCCAGTTGGCGCCCAGACACACGCCGGAGATAAGCACCGGCACCAGATCGGGCTTGTATTGTTTCAAAGAGAATTCCTTTTTGGCCAGCACCGCCAGCAGCAGAACCAGGCTGCCGAAGAAGGTGCGCGTCAGCACGATCTGCGCGCTGGACAGGGCGATATTTGTCACGAGCAGGCCGTTGGTGCCGAAGATCAGCATGGAACCGATAAATTTGATATAATCCGCTTTTTTGCCCATGACGCCGCCGCCTTTCAAAGGAAGATTTTTTCAGTGTATCACCATTTCCCGGCGTTGTAAATCGTCAAAACCGGGCATAATGGCAGAAAAAAGGAGGCGCTTTTCATGAAACGGAAAAAACAGGGCCTGGCCGACGACCCCAACCCCACAGCCGATCCGGTGATCGGGCCGCCGGAGAGCAGCTACGACATGGTGAACAAATACGGCACCTACAATATTCAGGATACCGCGGCCACGCCCAACGCCTTACCCGCCATCGCCCAAGGTCTGCCCCGGAAGGGGAAGGGCAAAAAACAGTAACGGCGCCTTCCGGCGGAGATTTCTCCGCCGGACAGCGCGCTTTACACCGATGAATTTAATCCGGCACACCCGACCGGGAGAACCGTCTTTTTTTGCAAAAAAAGCGACAAAAACTTGACACCTGCCGCTTTGATGGATTATCATGCTATACCGAGGCGGTGATGCGTCATGGAACTGGATAAAATTCAGGTCACGTCCACCAAGATCCCCGAGCTGGTCATGAACAGCCTGCTGGACGCGATCAATACCGGGAAAATTCAGGTAAATCAGGAGCTTCCTCCGGAGCGGGAGCTTTCGGAGGCCCTGGGCGTGGGCCGCGGGTCGCTGCGCGAATCGCTGGCCGTGCTGGAGTTCATGGGCGTCATCGAGACCCGGGGCAACCGCAAGGTCGTCATCAAGGACGCCGCCTATTTCCGCAAGGCGCTGTCCTTTGTGCGCATGAGCGAATACACCGATACCTTTGAGGACTTCATGGAGTTCCGACGCTCCAACGAGCTGGCCATCGTGAAGCTGGCCTGCGAACGGGCCACCGGGGAGGACCTGGAGAATATCGACAAATGCGTGGAGCGGCTGGCCAGCAATCCCTCGGATTACCAGGCCGACGTGGATTTCCACATCGAGCTGGCCAAAGCCAGCCACAACATGATCTTCGCCACCATCATGGACTATGTGAATTATATGATCCTGGACCTGCGGATGCGCTTCTTCGCCCTGCCCAATTACCACGACAAGACCGTATCCGCCCACCGGCGGATCTACGAGGCCGTGAAGGACAGGGACGGCGAGCGCGCCGCCATGGAAATGAGCCGCCACCTGAGTATTATCGAAGCCTACACCTCCGAGGAGAACAAAGAAACGGCCTCGTCTGAAGATTAAGTACAAAAAAGTTCACAGGGTTTTGTGGAAAGCGACGATTTTTGAGAAAAAACCGCCGCTTTTCTTATTTACATTGGGTCAATCACAAATTTTGTGGGATAAGGGATTTCTGACATAGTCCTTGCGGCTAGCATCAAAGAGCTTTAGGAAGAAATAATCATCATCAGGATAGCCGTAACCTTGGCGTCGTAGGGTCTTAATC
>Ga0183097_10236_pt1 | contig 164052 bp, 153 predicted proteins | sample BioMet8_FD_128883 | JGI IMG/M metagenome (GOLD analysis project Ga0183097, IMG submission 128883) | Microbial communities from bioreactor (seeded with sewage sludge) at Lawrence Berkeley National Lab, California, USA - Biofuel... | ecosystem: Engineered > Bioreactor > Anaerobic > Unclassified ... | reverse complement strand
CACCGCTTGAACCTTGTGCTTCGCCCAAAATCGCTTGGGGGTACCTCCATCAAGACTCATCGGACACCTCCTCGACGACCTCGATAGTCGCCTAAGTTGGTGTCCAAGAAAACCCTATGCCGATCCACCTTGTTGAGCATATTGCACCTGGACAAACCATCCGGTCAGATGGATATCCTGCTTATAATGTCGCGAAAAAAGCCAATTTTTTCCATGATAAACAAATAATCTACCCGAAAAATGGTACGCCGAGATATGATGTCCTTAAATGGGTTAATATCCTCGTATCGAATGCCAAGGCGTTTATACTCGGAACTTACCATGGCGTTCAAAAGAAGCACCTTCAGCGTTACCTTGATGAATTCTGTTATCGGTTCAATCGGCGTTTCTGGCCAGGGCAAAGCTTTGATCGTCTCCTATTGGCGTGCTCGCGGTCGGAAACGGTAACCTATGCTGAGCTAAGGCAATAACCACATATTTTTATATGCAATCAACATTGAGCTTGTTTCAAAATTTAGACTGGCGCTATTGTTTTGATGGTTGGCTCTATAGACTATCTGCACTTCGCAAACAAATTTTATCAAACTGATGGAATTTAGATACATCAATAGTTTATGTTTTATCATATTATTGCATTTATAATCCGAATCAAAAAACGAGAGGCTCCGAAGAACCTCTCGCCATCAATCACCAAACTACACTCCAACAAGGCTGGGCAACTTCCCCACCGCCTTTTCCTTCTCGCCTTCAAGGTAATGGTAATACACGTCGGCGGTCATCTTCACGGTCGAGTGCCCCATCAGCTTCGAGACGGCTGCCAAGTCAGCACCATTGCTGAGCATGGTTGTCGCGAAGAGATGGCGCAAGTCATACATCCTGACCGGCACCTTGATCCCGGCGAGGTCACATGCGGTATTGAAGCTCTTTCGAATCGTCGTCACCGGCTTCCCCCGGTACTCGATGATGTACGAAGACTGGCTCTTGTCCTTCATCTCGCGCAAGCGCTCCAGAAAGGCCGGCGTTACCGGGACAGTCCGAAAGGTCTTCGTTTTGGTCGCGTAAATCCTGACCGTGGACTTCTCGAAATCCACGTGCTCCCAGCGTAAGGCAAACAGCTCCGACGGGCCAGGGCGGGTGCCCAGGTTGAAACACACCTCCATCGCCCAACGGATATGGGGTGCAGCATAGTCCATAATCCGGCGGAGGTCATCAACGTTGACCTGGACATCACGGGGGCGCTCCTTCGCTTTCTTCCGTCCTTTCATGGGGTTCCTGACGATGAGCTCCATCTCGATGCCGAAGTTGAACATGGCGTCCAGGTAGTCGCAGTATCGATTCACGCAGGCCTGGGACCGGGGTTTCTTCGTTTGTGGGCTAACCCCTTGCATCTGCTTGATGAACGGAACGATATTCTTCAAATAGCTCATGCTTTCAACAGGTGTGTCCCTGCCGATCACGCCGAAGAACATGTTCTTGAGCAACCCGGCGAGGGTGATGATGTGCTTGTCAGTCCGACCCGATACCCGCAGGTGCTTCAGGTACATCTTTGACAGCTCACCGAAAGTGATCCCGCCGGCCTTATTCCCAATTGGAGCTGCCGACAGGCTCCATCACATCTCCCATTGCTACATCGAAACCTCAACATTGTCATAAAAAATGGTGGACTCCCTGTGAAGGAAGTCCACCATGCATATTTACGCCATAATTTATATCTTGTTATTAGATATTGGTCTTGTACATATTATAACAGCAATGTCATATGCTCACAACAAAGAATTTAAACAAAATAAGCAACCAAAAATCGAAAGCTATCTGTCTATTTTTGATATAGCCATTTTAGCGATAATGCCTGTATAGTATCCTTCTATCGCAACTACATATTTATGAGATTTTTTGATTGTTTTTATATTCGCAAGAAAATCGCTCAGAGAAATTATTTTTTGATATACACTTTTGTAGATATTGTGGTAGCAAGTCGGACAAAGTGGGCGAAAGGCTCCATCGTCAGGCGCTTCAAAAGTGTGCGTGCTATCCCATAAACATTTTTGAGTAGACATAAAAGAAATCCTTTTTATTTAGTTCGTTTTGAGTTGATGCTCAACAATAAGAAAGACGAGGAGTAAACGTCGTTCATCCTCGTCTTCCAGCCTTAAACGCCTTCAAGTATAGGGAGTAAATCTACAGCTCTTTCTTTTTCTCCTTCAAGGTAGTGGTAGTATACATCGGCGGTCATCTTCACCGTCGAGTGTCCCATCAGTTTCGACACAGCTGCCAAGTCAGCACCATTGGCGAGCATGGTTGTTGCAAAGAGGTGTCGCAAATCATACATCCGCACATCAACTGTGATGCCGGCTTTTGCGCAAGCGGTGTTGAAGCTCTTTCGAATTGTTGTCAGAGGTCTACCGGCATATTCGACGATATGTCCTGAATGACTTTTTCCTCGCATTTCTTTCAGATGACCCAGAAATAACGGAGTAACTGGCACCGTACGATAGGTCTTAGTCTTGGTCGCATAGATTTTGACGGTGCTACTATCAAAATCAACATGCTCCCAGCGCAGAGCAAAGAGCTCTGACGGGCCAGGTCGCGTTCCTAGGTTGAAACAAACTTCCATTGCCCACTTTATGTGGGGTTCAGCGTTTTCCATGATCCGTCGAAGATCATCCACGGTCACTTGGACGTTGCGCGGCTTCTCCCTTGCTTTTTTTCGTCCTTTCATGGGGTTTTTGGTGATTAGCTCCATTTCGATGCCGAAGTTGAAGATCGCATCAAGGTAATCGCCGTACCGGTTCACGCAGGCCAGGGACCGTGGCCGCTTCGTCTGGGGGCTGACTCCCTGCATTTTCTTGATAAAGGGAACAATGTCCTTGAGATAGCTCATGTTCGCGACAAGAGTATTTTCGCCGAGGATGTCAAAGAACATATTTTTCAGCAGATTGCCGAGGTTGGCGATATGCCTCTCCGATCTACCTGACACCTTCAGGTGGTCCAGGTACATCATCGACAGTTGGCCAAAGGTTATCCCACCCACAGGCGTAGCAACCGAAGCGGCTGGCGCCATCGTCACAGGACTGGCCGGCACTTCGATCACTGTCGTCATTGGAGGCCTTGGGAGCAGGCTCTGTCCTTCAACGGTAATCATGTCTGAGGCTGGGATTGCCGATCCTTGTATTTTGGATTGCTTGATTGCGAAGTCAAATGCTTCAGCGCGAAGCCGGCCTTCTTCATCTCTGCCAAATGATTTGTCATGACGCTTGCCTTGCTCATGCCAATACACCATCCATCGCCCATCACGTTGATAGATACCCATAAGAGTATACCTAATAAGTTGTAGGAATGTGTGAATCGAAGAATTTTTCCAAAATGAAGGGGCTTCTATTCGAAGCCCCTGTGAATTGTTCAAATCGTGTGGAGTAAAATTTCTTCGACTTCCTCTTCTTGAACTCCTAAATATCTTCTTGTAATAGAAGGACTGCTATGGTTAAGCCGCTTGGCTAGAACCTCCCAGCTGACACCAAATGTCTTCCGTTGGTGATAGGTCCATGTCTTTCTAAGCGAATGTGCTCCAAAATTTCCCGAAAGGTTCACTGCCTCGGCCCAGCGCTTGACATATTTGGTTATGGCATAGGTTGTGAGCGGGTAGTTGCTTCCTTTCCTGCTTTTGAACAGAAAATCGTCATCGACTCCGTTGTAGGTTTTTAGATATGAATCCAGGGCGGATTTAATCTCCCTGTTCATGATGAAGACATTTTCTTTGCCCGTCTTTTTTTCTCGCAAAGATATTCTGTCTCCGATATGAATGTTTTTTACATCACCAATCTTTAGTGCTAAAATATCCTGGACTCGAAGTCCTGAATTGATCCCCATGATGAAAAGTAGTTTGTCGCGAGGATTGTCATTGAGGATCTTTTTTATTGTTTTTATAACTTTTAAATCAACGATAGGTTCAACCTTCATAACAACCTCCAATGTACGTTTTCAAATGGAGAGTAGGGGAAACCGGGAATTCAAAACTCTAGATAAAAGCCTCCCCATGGGCGCTCGCAAAGTAACCCGTTAAAATTCAATAAGTTCTGCCCATCGAAAATCTCAATGTACGTTTCTAGCCAAAAACGTACTTTCCCTAAATTTATTATTTCTCTATAAAATTTGACAGAATTACAAAATCTTGCGAACAACAAAATAAAAGCCACACCAAAAGGTATGGCTTTTTCCAAACAGGAAGTCTTTAGGCTTTTGTCAAAATGATTGCCAGATTGTCGACAGTTACGATGAATTCGTCTCCTTCGGACACCTCAAGGCCTTGCAGGTCCATATTTTTTAGATAGACCTTCAATTCCATTTTCTTGTTTACTTTTGGCCGGCTTGAATTTTTAAGGTAAAGTCCTTTGACCTCGTAGTAGGTTTTGTCATCGCTCATCAGCTTTAAGACGTAGTGCTTCAAGGTTTGTCGATGGGTGATTCCCAGCCTCTCCATGATGGCCGCTGCATCCATGTTTTTTTGGATGCATTCGCGAAGGATTGAAGGATTGTATTTTGATTCGATCTTCTTCTTTTCAGAAGAGCTATCTGCATCCGATATGCTTAGACCATGGTTCTTGGACATTAGACCTCCTTTGTTTTAGAATAATATTTCTCTATAAGTATCGTGATTTTGAACAATATTTTCGTCAGAAATTGAAATTAGCTTGGTTGCTAAAAAAAGAAGGCCTGGAAAACCAGGCCTTCTTGAAGTTTCTTGCAGAACAGAACACCATCGCCAGATAGAAAAAGTTCTATCCATGGCGGGTGTTCTTTTTGGATCGAGAAGAACGTCGCCGTTCTAGGCGTCCATGAATTCCTGACGGGCGGTTTTCCCGCATCAGGCTTTCTGAGAGATGTTAATGGTTGTAAAACTATGTTTAGCTAAAAGTCTTTGAATATTCTCGCTACGGCCAAATCTTTGATTGAATGTCTATCATATCAATAATTTTCGCCGCATGAAATTCAAAAAACTTTGCTTTATATTTGTTAACATCTCTCTGTATCCCTTACAGATACGCAGCCATCCAAAGACAGTATCGATTTTCTCAGTAATCTACGCGCAAGCGGCTATCTCTGGACTTCCCTTGGTTGGGTAGCTTCTAGAATAAAACCATCCGATACCTAATCGCATGCATATGATATAGTTTCAGACTTCAATTTGCCACGAATTTCGTCGGTCATATGCGCCACCTTGGTTTCATATCGATAGATATTACCGGCTAGTTTAAGGTCTCATCCCCTTGGCCTACTGTCTTACGACATGTAAGCTGGAATTTCTCATTTGAAACTATTCGATAAGAGCGATAATTTCGTGTCAAGAATGAGAAAAGTTTTTTTTCGACCTCGCTACTTGAAATGTGCGGTCCACTTCGGACGCTAGAACAGCAACTTAGCAAGGCACCCATGACAATTATTTCTGCAAGTAAAACATTGTTTTATAAACTTCAAGAATTGAATTTTATTGTAATAGACAAGCAATGCAATGTATTGACAAATAGCTTGAATGGTAATTCTAAACAGTTTGCGTGCATCGTTGTACTTTGATTAATATTTCTCTATATAGCACGTGATTTTTATAAAGTAACTTGCTGAAGTTATCTTTCTAAAATGCAAGTTTTGATTCTTCTTTTGCAAGTGGGGGAACTCATGGTTTTTTAATGTTTTTTTATTATTTTATTTGAAAAAATAAAATAAATTACAAAAAACCGTTCATTCCCCCATTGTCAAGAATTGAATTATAATCTAGATAAATAAATTATTAATCAAATCGTCGTCGTTGCTCTGATCAAAATAATCTTCCGTATCGCTGACATTGTTATACAACTTATAGTCTGTGCAATATTCTGCACGTGTATCTTGATCAATGATGTCACCATGCTCATATTGACTGGAGCAGTAAAGTTTTCCATCTTCCAGTGAACAATGGCTACAAGATTTACATCTCGCGTTAGGATTAACTTTTTCGAGCACCTCTACAAATTCTAAGTCCGTTGGGAGAAGTCTCGCAAGTTTGTGTATAGTGATGTTGTCTTTCATTCTAAAACTATACTTTATATCAAAATATTGAAAGTAGTTTGACAATATTTTTAAGTGTTTTCCGAAGACGCTTGAACTTACGGGTAAGCGATCTTTATCTCTAGATTTTTCTTGCAATATATTGAAAAGTTGTTCTGATGTATATTCTTCTTCGTAAAATGTATTGGTTGTAGCTAAGTCAATTGCTTTCATTGTTTGGTAACACCCTTTTGTTGCAAGTTCAATTGATTTTATATTTTTCATGCGCGCTTGCATGAATTCGTTTGGATCACATGACATGGCAATTGATATTGCGCACCCCCAAGTGTCAAAATCACCCATTCTGGTTTTTGTGCGTAATTTTATGCTTGGCAATATTGAGATAGCCTTTTGTAAGATGCCGATGAAAGTGTAGACAATTTTTGGTTTTATTCTTTCAAGTCTATTTGTGATGATGCTCAAATTTATTTTTGCGCAGTCGTCAAGACTTTTTGTTCTGATAGTTATTGCGCGCGATAAGAAATCTTCTCTTAAAGATGGGATGTTTATTGATGTTATAATTGGAGATCTTCTGATGTTCAAATTTATAGTGTCGCAGTTTGTATATAGCGCTCTCTTTTGATAGTTAAAGCCTGTGATTGCCCTGCAATAGATATCAGAAAAAAAGTCGTTTATTGATTGTACATTGTCTATCATTGGTATTGCTTTTTCGTTGAAAATCAAGGCAAAGTCATCTTCATTTTTTGGCGGACTATTATCAAGAGATTCGCATGGATCAAATATAGATTTCATGAAACGTGCAGCGTTTGTTTTTCCACTTCCAGCAGGCCCGGTAAGAAGCAGCATGGGCTTGTCAATTTGTGGAAGACAAGAAGTGATCATCCATACTAAGGCCAATAGTTGATTGTTTCTCCCGCATATATTGATATAGTCAAAAATTGCAAAAGGATCAATTTCTTCATCAATAATTTTTATTTCTTCAATAGAATGAAATCTTGCAAAATATACTGGGGATGGGCAGATTGATCTATATCCTTCGGCAGAGAGTTCTAAGGCGCTATAGCTTTCATCGCCAAGATCTATATACAATTTATCGTCTTTCCAGCAAAATCTGTTATAAAATCTACCTTTTTCTCCATGCTCGCGAATATAGAAATTTAAAGTACAAAGAAATGATTTTAAATTTGTTTCTTGTGGATATTTGCCTGTCAAATTTTTATATTCATATGCAAGCCAATCTTTTAGTTCTTGACTTGGAGAAAATAAAAATCTGCTATAGTGGTTGTTTTTTGTTAAAACAACATAACAGTTTGAGGCGTCGTAAAGTAATTTTTGCAGTGATATAATATCAAATAAATAGTCTTCAGGCCTCTTTTTTGTTGTTTGTAATTGTTGTTGGTTTTTGATATTTTGCGCGCTATTGCTATTAACCATAAAAACACCTTTTCTTTGTTTGTAATGATTAATTTTTATAACATAATGACATTGGAATATTGAAAGGCAATATAATAATTCCAAAAAAATATGCACAAATTTTAATTGATTATTTCTGTATAATTTATGTCTGGTTAGCATATTGGGAAAAGTGTTTTTAGCTATGCGAGGTATATTTTAGGTAGAAGTTCTTTTATTATTCTGTCTTGTTCTAAATATGATACATAACTTTTGTAGGTTGAAGTTCGCTAGGCTGTAGCCGCTGTTTGCCTTTGAAGTTGTCATGCTTTCACTTTAAAGATGTTTTTCAAGAGATGGTTTGCTAAATTGTTGGTTTGTGCTTTTAATGCCACTACCTATGTAGCAAAAAACGACGTTTGGAATGGTTTTGCCATCTTACATGTTGTGTCTTGTTTGAAACGTAGTTTTTTCATCGTGTTTTAGTATGAAATAGTTGCGACTCTAAATCAAAGAAAAGTACATAAAAATCAAAATATTATTCGTCTCCTGGGAGCATGATTGTCAAGACAGGCTCCCTCTGGTCACCTGGCCCCATAATGGCCAGGATGCGTACTTTTTCCCATTGGCCAGGCTTCATGAGAAACAGCACAACATATTCGACCCGATCAGTTCGTTCCATGGTGCTGGCGGCGATCAAAGTGCGGAAGAGCAAGTCCTGGAGTCGTCCCGTAACGGATTGGCCTTCACCTTCCAGGCCTGCCGGCGGAACCACGTATTCAGCGTAAAGGTGATCAGTGACACACGTGTTCACCTTAAAGCCGATTCGCTTCGCCTCTTCGGTAACGTCGATCAGTACCCCGTCCTCAATGGCCTGCTCGCGCGTGTAGCAGGAGATGATCAGCCAGTCTTTGTCCATAGCGTTATCCTTTCACTGGAATTGTTGAAAATTCCAAGAAGGATACCCTGGGGCGGAGTCATGGTCACGGGGAGGGGGCTTGCGTATGGCAAGTACTGGGGGCCGCAAAGGTCGCCAACGAGGAGAGCTGGAAGAACCTATGGAGGCAATGTCATAAATGTCATGATATAAAACAGCAATGAAATTAGTGTGTTGGTCTAAAAAGTCATGCTCGAGGCGTGACAAATAGAACGCCACATGCTTGCGAACTCGCATCGGGGCTATGGTCCGAGACCGGATGACAAGAGGGAGGCCGAAGCCCCCCTCTACGCCCCGGCCCGCCAGTGCGGCGGCCGGCCAACTTAGTTCAAGCGTCCCGGGAAACCGATGTCCCGGATCGTCCGCGCCATGTATTCCTCAAGGGTCGATTCGTCCCGCCTGCCGACGAACCACCGGTGGAAATACAACGTCCGCTCCAAGGTAAGGCAGATGGTATCCTTCAAGTGCGTGGAGAACGCCTTGGGATAGCGCGTCTCGATGTCTTTGAAGATGCGGACAAGGCGTCCTTTCAGGTTCGTCGGGCTGCACGCTTTCGCAAATTGGCCCGTGAGGTCGTATTGCTCGATGACCATGGCGAAGAACTTGTCCAGCTGGAGGTTGCTAAACACGTTCAATGGGCTAAAGGCCGACGAGTTTTTCAACCGCTTCCCTGCGCGGCGACGATCCATCTCCGACACGATCTGCCGAAAATGGCCATCGTCTACAGCGATCCCGCGCACGACGTCCTCCGGCGCATCGAGGAGGGAAGGGTAGATTTTGAAATCCCCGCCTTGCACCATGTACAGCGGCACTTCCTTGTTCATCCGGACCGTGTGTATGGGGTTTATCGAGTCGTATGACGTCCTAACGTCCGCCACCCCGGCGAGGTAACCCCGAAACAGCTTTTCCAGGAAGGCGATATGAAACCGATCCGAGGGTGCATATACGCCAAGAAAATGCAGCCCCAGATCCTCGTTGGCGAAATGACCCTGCAAATGCCGGTTGAGGATATAGTAGCTCATCCCCGTAAACGGCGTAAACGGGACATGCGTCGCCTTTTTGAGGCCAACAAGCCCGCCAATGGCGTGATTGCGGACAAACCTGTCCATCTCCAGGTGAGTATAGAGGTACTTAAAGATGGCAAGCTGCTTCATAATCTTGAAATGCCACACAAAGTAGAACTTTTTCTGCAACAAAGCGTTATCATCCAGGAGGGAGCGCGTCCCCATCAACGAATCCATATTCGCGTCTAATACGTTCTTTACCGTATTGAAGGCCTGATATTTAAGGCTGAATGGGATATCCAGCGAAAACACATAATCGTACTTATCAATTTCACTTTCAATGTAAACCGTGTAGCAGTCAATCAGCCTGCGCAGCATCGAAGGCGGGATATCGCCCTTGATAAACGAGTACCCGCCGGAGTCCGTGACGATTTTTCCCCCGGCCGGGGCGACAAAACGACTGGCGAATTCCCGGATGTCACATGTCACCCTTTCGAGGGTATGCAGGCCAAAGTCTTTCTGCGTCAGCCCGCTGATAAGCGAGTACAGGACAAAGCGCGTCTGCCGCGTTATCGCCTGGTCCATGGCGACGTCAGTCCCGCCGCCAGCCACATAAACATAACCCATAAGATCCCTCCGTAAGAAGGGTGGGGAGGTGCGGCCTCCCCACGTCTTCAATTAGATACGCCCCTCACACAGGAGCTCGTAGGTCGTGAGGTTGTTGACCATGCTCGGCTTGGACGAGGTCTTCAGCCAGTAGCCCCGGTCGTTGCGGTAGATGCCGAGGGACAATTCCAGGTCCCCGGCCAGCGCCAAGAATTTCTGGCTCGTGAGGGCCAATTCGTGCGCGCGGTCCACCGGGAACATTCCACCAGAAGCCGCAGCCAGAGCGCGGGGCTGCTTCCCGGACACCACGATTTTTTCGAGCTGATCCGCGTAGGCCAGCAGGGTGACATAGCCGTTTTTCCCGACGTAATTCTTGAGGACCGCGAGTTTCTTGATGCGGACCTCTTCACCGATCAGCTCGGGAGCGGTGGGCAAGGTGACAGCCAGGGGCGGCACCGGCCGAGCAGGCTTCCAAAGCGACACGTTCTGTTGGCCGTCGCTGAAGACAAGCCCATCACCGCGATCGTAAACGTCGATGGTGGCCGACTCCCCGACCAGGTCCTTCAGTTGCGCGATCTCCCCGGCTGTGGCCTGGAAATCAAAGCTGATACCCTGCGTGGCGTCATCGTCATCTGGGTCAGGGGCGCTGTTCGCCGCCGGCAGGTAATTGCCCAGGTCGATGTTCACCAAGAAAGTCGGCTGACCTATGGCCTGGAGCAGCCTCGAATTCTTGATGGAAATCGGGTGCGGCCCGTGAAGCTTGACCAGTTGGCACGCGAGCCTGACAAAGGCCTTGAATCGGGCTGGTTCCAGCGTACACAGCGGCTGTTCGATTGGCAGGGGTGAGAGAATTTCCGCCAGGACGGTTTCGGATTGCATTATTTCCTCCTTTGTTGGTACACAATTTGAGGAGGCCCCGGTTGGAGCCCCCATTTCCCTAGACGATGGCCTTGAGGGCGATGCCTTCCCAGTGCCGGGCCGAATTCGTTCGGCCCTTCGCGATACCCCTATCCTCGAGGAGATCGCCGAATTGGTGCATTCCAAGGGCCTTTACGCCGGCCTCGTGTGCCCACGCCTGATAGTCCTCGAAGAGCTGGCGCAGCGGCGTTGTGGCCCCGGCAACGGATTCGGTCCGTTCCTCAAGGTAGGCCCCGATGTGGTCGTTGGTCGCGAAGTAGTCGTCGGTAGCCTTGCGGACGACTTTGGGCGGGTTCAGGCCCTGCTTGCGCCATTCCTGGAATCCGCGCACCATCCAGGCGAAGATGCCTGCCTTTTCCGCACGGATCTGGCTCTCGATTTCCTCTTTCTTCTTAGAGCCATCGAAACGCTTTCTAAACGGAACCACCTGGATACGGCGGCGGATGCCATGGTCGTTTCCGACAAAGCCAGGCAGATGGTTCACGGCCATCAGGATTTTTACCTGTGGCGTAAACTGTACTGGGTTTTCGCGCATGCCCCGTGCGGAGAGTTCATCGCCACCGGTAATTGATTTGACCACGGCTTCGTCCAGGGTCTGCCCCTGGTTCACCTCAATCGCGAAGGCGACCCGCATGCCTTCCAACTGCCGCAGGTCGCACCGGATGCCGTGATATTTGGAGTTAAGGATCGAGCCAGTTCCCAGGGTCAGCACATACTCACTGGAGCCCATGATGTCGCGCAGGGCACCCAAGAAACGACTCTTCCCATTCGCACCATTTCCGTAAAGAATCGGCATGACCTCTTCCTGAGTGGAGCCACTCAGAACATAGCCGCAAAGACGCTGGAGGTACGTGGCCAATTCTTGGTCGCGGCAGGTGACGTCATCGATAAACCCCTCCCAGAAGGGACACTTTGCACCCGGCTTCAAGTGCACCGGGGCCAGCTTGGTGACCAACTGCGACGGATCGTGCGGTGCCAACTCAAGGGTTTCGAGATTAAGCAGCCCATCAAGAAGGTTAATCTCGTACGGGTTCGCGTCGAACGCGCTGGATTTGGCCTGGACCCCTGGATCCAGGCAGGCCAATTTCAGTGCTTTTCTAGCGCTTCCCAGGGACCGGACCTTTTCCTGAAACCTCAGGAAGTCCTTTTTCTCGACGTGCTGTCCATCGCTAGTCACATGGATACAGCCTTCGTCGTACTCGAGGTGGACCTTGTCGAGTGCATCAAGCGCAAACTTGTCGGCAATGTATCTGCAGTCTCCGTAGTGCTGTCCGTCCCATGCGTAGCAGGCCTCGCGGTCCACTACGTACCGAATGCGATCACCGTAGGTCTCCAGGACACGCTGAGCGGCTCCAGCCTCGTCGAAGTTCTTGACGACCTTCTTCAACGGCGGTCGGAGGTTCGGTTCCGCGATGGGAGGAGCGGCGTCCTTCTCCACCACGGGCTGCCCGTCAGCTGCGGCAGCCTTTTGTTCATCGTCCAACATATGGTCTCCTTTTTCGCCGGCCGTCTTTGGCCGGGCGCTGGAAGGACCATAAAAAATGAACGATGGGCGCGCATTTTCGCGGTCAAGATGAAAGGGGGGGTAGACGCAGAAAGGCGGGAGGGGAGGGCGACGGGCCGGCGGCAGTGGCGACGACCGGCAGTGGCGCTACGGGCAAACCGCTAGGGTGGGAATGTCACAAGCGTCACGCCCGACAAAACTCATTAAAATTGGTAGGTTGACCTCGAATTCCTGGCCTCCGGCGTGACAAATGGGCAGGGACGCGGGGCAACCCTCCCTATTTCAAGTACTTTTTGGAAACCGGCAAGTCATACCGCTTTTTCGGATTGATCTTTACAATCAAGGGGCATTGATCTCTTTTGTCGCACGGGCATGCGTCAATAATCTTTTCAGTTCCAGGCCCGTACACTCTGTTATGGGGAGCTATTTTCTTTAGTTTGTTCTTTACACACGTCTCGCCTTTTGAACTTAAGGCCACTTTCCCATTTGATACGAACAAATACAGCATTTGCGTATGCAATAGATCGCAACCAAAGTCCCACGCTTCTTTAGCAATGTCGCATAGTCCTTTATATTTCTCTGAATCCCTCTCAGTTTTATTTGCCCTAGCTCCAATTGTATGGAGCTGTTTGAGCGTATCTTTGTCTAACAATTGAAAAGCTAAGTTTAACTCGTTTAAAGCGGCACCGATTTCAAAAGCGTATTTTATGCTTATTACATCTCGTCCTCGATCGTGTTCTGTTTCATCGATTAGCTTTTCGACGAGATGGCAAATATAAAACCGAAGTAGCGCCATGCGTGCAACTGTTGGCTTCGGTATCAAATCAGAATTATCATCACTCACGATAGCAATAAATTTGTTAAATAGATCTTTGCCCGTTTTTTTCATCTCCCATACATTTGCAATGCGAGGACTAGAGTCAATATAATTTCCTATGCGACACACTTCCTTATACGCATTGCTTTTGCCACCATGCCTCACCTTATAATCTTCTGTAAAGCATTTCCAGATCGAGATATATCGATTCAATTCTTTAACTACGCGCAAGGCGTATTGCCTGCTAATATAATAATTGAGAGATTCTTGAATTACTTCAACGAAATCGTCTATAGACGAGATGCTAGTTTCGGCGAATAAGTCGATATAGCCGCCAGCCAAATTGATTTGCTGATCTTCTTTTGCAAGGACATCCGCAATATCATCTAGGTGTTCGTTATTGTCGTCAGAGATAGGGCCTTTTCCTTTGTGCATCTTTTTCTCCAGGGCAGACATCAACTATGATCCGGCGAATCTTTCCAGCAAATTTTATTATTACAACACGATATGCGGGCTGTCATCAGGAATTGGCCCCGGTAGCATGCATCCTGGCTATGCCGCATCGACACCTCATCCCCGCAATCCACGCCGGTTTTTTTGCATTGCCGAGCGTGCTTTGTCACAACTGCCACTAAGATTTAAGTTAATAAATTAAGTATCTTATCAACAAATTTGGCGCAAGGATGGTGACATTTTCCCCCCCCCCAGGACAGACCTTGCCGACCCACAGGCAAAACGGACATTCCTCCATAGCGGTCCCCTCCTGGGCTTGGGCCTGTCCGGGGAACCCAATTCCCAGGAGCCAGGGGAAAACCCCAGGATGGGCCCCTACCGCGCGAATCCCGGGCCCGGGGGAAGGGTGAAAGAGGGAGACCCAGGGAAGAGCCCGGGATTGCCCCGGCCCGATGCGACTCTTGGACTCGATTTCGGTGCCGACTGCCGTCCATATCGTGCACAACATGCTGGAATTGCACACTCGCCCGATGGTGCGATGTGGCGTGTGATTTTATGCCACCAACGCACCGGAAATGTCCAATCGTCCAAATCGAATCTGGAAATTTTGGGGGACTGCTGGAATTTTTTCCAGGTAACCTGTTGAAAATTTTCAAGAGGTCGTCCCCAGGGTGGGGAGGGGGAGATGAGTCAGCCGGCCGGGGCCTGGGCTGTCAGAGCCAACGGGAGCTTTGGCGGTGAGTTGGCACGGGGCCAAAGAAAAAGGGGTTGCCGATTTCTCGGTAACCCCTTGGCATTCTTCTTGGTGGAGCTGGAGGGAATCGAACCCACGACCTCTTGAATGCCATTCAAGCGCTCTCCCAACTGAGCTACAGCCCCGCAGCGAGAAGTGAATCTACGCGAGACCCCGGGAAAGTCAAGTGGTTTTTCCCAGACCACTCACTTTTTTTCTCGCCCTTTTCTTCCAACCCCGTTTCCCGTACAAAACGCCCCAGACAGGACGCGCGTTTTCGCACCCCAAGGAGTCCGCCAACCGTGCTCGATCTGGCCAAACGCCTCGCCCTCAAATCCCTTTGGGTCGCCGGCATCTTCCTCGGTATCACGCTGATCAGCTTCGCGGTCATTCATCTGGCTCCGGGCTCGCCCACGGATATGCAGACCACCCTCAACCCCTTGGCCACAGCCGAAACCCGCGCCCGACTCCAGAAACTCTACGGACTCGACCGGCCCCTGGCCGTCCAGTACGTCGACTGGCTCGGCAAGCTCGTCCGGTTCGACTTCGGCCAATCCCTGTCCGGTGACCATCGGCCCGTCTGGGACAAGATCCGCGAACGGCTGCCCCTGACCTTCTCCATGAATATCGCGTCGCTTTTCCTGACGCTGTGCATCGCCATCCCCATCGGGCTCCTGTCGGCCTACTGGCAGGGCGGCTTGTTCGACCGGGCGGCCACGGTCTTGGTGTTCATCGGTTTTGCCGTGCCCGGATTCTGGCTGGCCTTGCTGCTCATGCTGCTCTTCGGCATCCACTGGGCCGTATTGCCCATTTCCGGCCTGACCTCCATGGATTTCGCCAGGCTTTCGTTTTGGGGCAAGACCGTGGATCTGGCCCGCCACCTGGCCCTGCCCATTTTCATTTATACCTTCGGCTCGCTGGCCGGGCTCTCGCGCTTCATGCGTTCGTCCATGCTCGAAGTCCTGCGCCAGGACTACATCCTGACCGCCCGGGCCAAGGGCCTGCCCACGCGCACGGTCATCGGCAAGCACGCCCTGCGCAACGCCTTGCTCCCGGTCATCACCATTCTCGGGCTCTCCATCCCCGGGCTCATCGGCGGTTCGGTCATCATCGAATCCATTTTCGCCTTGCCCGGACTCGGCCAGCTTTTTTACCAGTCGGTCATGGCGCGCGATTACCCGCTCATCATGGGCAATCTCGTGCTCGGGGCCGTGCTCACCCTGGCCGGCAACCTGCTGGCCGACGTGGGCTACGCCGTGGCCGATCCCCGCATCCGGCTCGGAAGGACGCGGCAGTGAAACGCTCGCTTTTCGCCCGCGCCACCCGCCACCTGCCCCGGCATGGCATGCTCTGGGCCGGGCTGGCCCTGGTCGGTTCCATTTCCCTGGCCGCTTTGCTGGCGCCGTTTCTCGTGCCGTTCAGTCCCACCGCCTTGGACGTCAACGCCATTCTCCAGCCGCCCGGCACGGTGCATCTGCTCGGCACCGACGCTTTGGGCCGCGACGTCCTGGCGCGGTTGCTCTACGGCGGCCGGGTCTCGCTGTGGGTGGGATTTGTGGCCGTGGGGCTGTCCGTGGCCATCGGGCTTTTTTTGGGGCTGTGCGCCGGCTATTTCGGCGGTCTGGTGGATGAGGGCATCATGCGCGGCGTGGATGTCATGCTGTGCTTCCCGTCGTTTTTCCTGATCCTGGCCGTCATCGCCTTTCTCACGCCCTCGCTCACCAATATCATGATCGTCATCGGGCTGACGTCCTGGATGGGTGTGGCCCGGCTCGTGCGGGCCGAGACACTGGCCTTGCGCGGCCGCGAATTCGTGCTCGCCGCCCGGGTGTCGGGCATGGGCGCGCCGGGCATTTTGTTTTACCACATCCTGCCCAATGCCGCCGCGCCGGTGCTCGTGTCGGCCACCCTCGGCGTGGCCGGGGCGATCCTGATCGAATCCTCCCTCAGCTTCCTGGGCCTTGGCGTGCAGCCGCCCATGCCGAGCTGGGGCAACATGCTCATGGACGGCAAGGAAGTGCTGGAAGTCGCGCCGTGGTTGTCCGTGTTCCCGGGCTTGGCGATTTTGCTGACCGTGCTCGGCTACAACCTCATCGGTGAAAGCCTGCGCGATATTCTGGACCCCCGGTTGCGGCAGTAGGCGGCGGATGCGAAGATGGAATGGTGGGGGGAAGCCTCCGGCGGCCAAGGGGCGCGGCCCTTTGGACTCCCGCCCGAGTGTACGCCTGGAACGACGGTAGCTTCGCTATGAAGGACTGTGCCAGTAGGGCAATGCCATGATCGAAGTGCTGCGCATCAAAAATCTCGCCCTCATCGACGACCTGGAGCTGGAATGCGGCCCGGGGCTCAATGTCCTGACCGGTGAGACCGGCGCCGGCAAGAGCTTCATTATTTCGGCCGTCAATTTCCTCACCGGCGAGAAAATGTCCCCGGACCTCGTGCGGGCCGGCTGCGACAAGGCCGTGGTCGAGGCTCTGTTCGTCGTGGACGGCGAGGATATGGTCCTGCGCCGGGAACTGGCCGCCGATTCCGGTCGCAGCCGGATCTATGTGGGCGACCAGCTCGCCTCGCGCGACACCCTGGCCGCCTTGCGCCCCAAGCTCCTGCTTCATGCTTCCCAGCACGGCCAGCAACGCCTGCTCCAGCCGGCCTTCCAGGCCGCGCTTCTGGACAGCTACCTGGACGATCCCGCGCCGCTTGCGACCAAAAACCGCCTGCTGCGCGAACTCGCCACCGTGCACCAGGCCCTGCGCGACCTGGAGGACAAGGCCGCTGCCCTGGAAGAACGGCGTCAATACCTGGAATTTCAGCACAATGAGATCGGCCGCGTGGCGCCCAGGCCCGGCGAGGAAGAGGAACTGCTCGCCACCCGGGCCGTCGTGACCACCTCGCGCAAGGCATCCGAGTCCCTGACCAAGGCCTTGGACTGCATCGAAGGCGAACCCCGCCTGCTCGACGCCCTGGCCGAACTGCACAGCGAACTGCTGCATGCCGGCGCCCATTTCCCGGAATTCGAGCTGGATGCCGAGGCCGTGGCCAGCTTTCGCCACCAGCTCAAGGATGTGGCCGTCCGACTGCGCCGCCAGCCGACCCCGAATGTGGCCGGGGACGCCGAGGCCATCGAAAAACGTTTGTTCGAGCTGGCCCAGCTCAAACGCAAACTCAAAAAAAGCCTCGACGAGATCGTCCATCTCAATGACGAGATCGAGGCCAACCTGAACTTCCTCGATGCCTGCGGCCTGGAACGCAAACGCCTGGCCCGGGAGGAAAAACATCTGGTCTCGGCCCTGGCCGCGGCCCTGGACGACCTGGGCCGGGCCCGACACGCGGCGGCCGAACGCCTGTCCGCGAGTCTGGGCCGGACCTTGGCCGGGTTGGGGTTTTCCAAGGAAGTCAAGGTGCTGTTCGATTTTACGCCCGTCGAGGCCTACGTGCCGGCGAGCCCCGAGCTTTCCCCCCTCACCGAGGAACGGGCCCGCATCCTCTGGTGTCCCAACCCCGGCCAGCCGCCCCAGCCCCTGGACAAGATCGCTTCGGGCGGCGAACTCTCGCGATTCCTCCTGGCGCTCATGTCGCTTTCCGCCGAGGACAATGGCCCCACGCTTATTTTCGACGAAATCGACGCCGGTATCGGCGGCCTGACCCTGACCAGCGTCGGCGCCCATATCCGCCGGCTGGCCAATACCACCCAGATTCTGCTCATCACCCACTGGCCGCAACTGGCCAGTCTGGCCGACCGCCATTTCCAGGTCGTCAAATCCGTGGAAAACGGCCAGACCAGCACCCGCTGCCATCGTCTGACCGGCGAAGCCGTGGCGTCCGAACTGTCGCGCATGGCCGGCGGCGGCGAAGCCGGCACCGACATGGCGCGCCATTTGTTGGGGGAGGGGATGAAAAGAGCCTCCGGCGGCCGGGGGGAATGATTCCCCCCGGACCCCCTCGCACGGGAAAAGTTTAAATTTGCGGCCAGTTGCAAGTGGCGCACACTTGCTCGGATGGGGTGGTCCAGGAGGGGCCCTCGGCCCCTCCTGGCCGGCGGAGGCGTTTCCCCTGTCGTTTCCCTGCCTACTTTCCTCCACCCAGTAACAGCGACCCGGCCAGGGCGGTCAACGGTGCGGCCGTGACCAGGCCGAAGCTGCCGACCAGGGTATTGGCGATCTCGGCCGCCACGTGGGGCATGGTGACGGCGTTGATCGGCGGCACGCCCTGGGCCATGAGCAAAAGCAGCAGGAGCAGGCTGCCGCCGCAGTAGGCCAAAAGCAAGGTGGTGGCCATGGTCCCGACCACCACCCGGCCCACGCGCAGACCCGACAGGGCAAGGTTGCCGCGCCCGATGCCGGGATGATGGGCCGCCACTTCGGCCTGGCTCGCGGCCACGTCCATGGCTACGTCCATGATGGCGCCGCTCGCGCCCAGGCAGATGGTGGCCAAAAACATCCGGCCGAGATCGAGGTGGCCGTAGCCGGAATAGAGCAGCGTTTCGGCAAAGGGCCGCACCGCCCCAGGCAACGCGAACCCCGGCGCCGTGGCCAGGGAGAGCAGACACGTCACGGCCACGCCGCCCACGGAACCGAGATAGGCGGCCAAGGCCTTGCGGTTGGCCCCGCCGACCAGAAATACCACCCCGGCCATGAGTACGGCCAGCACACCCAGGGTCACGAGCAGCGGATCGTGGCCGGTCAGCAGCAGCGGCGTCAGCACCTTCCACAGCAGCAGCGCGGCCAGCACGAACGAGACCACGGCCCGCAATCCGGTCAACCCGGCATAGGCGACGAGGGCCAGGACGAACAGCCCGAGCAGCAGGCTTTGCAGGCCCAACCGCCAGTGGTCCTGAGCCACGGCGGAGACGATCTTGCCGCCGCTTATGGACAGAACCACTAGGGCCGTGTCGCCCGGGATGAAGATCTTGTCGAGTTCCAGCTTGCCGAGCAGATGGTTGTCGGCCGTGAGGCGCTGTCCGGCAAAGGGGCCGTCGAGAGGCTCGACCACCACGCGCTGATCGCCCTCCCGGATGATGCCTAACTGGTGCACTTGGCTGTTGTCCACGGACAGGACCCGGGCCTTGACCTGCACCGCGTCGGTGGGCTGGCGATTCTCGAATCCCGTGGGCATAAGCCACAGTCCCAGGCAGGCGACGACCATGAGGCCGGTCACGACCATATCTCGCCACCAGGGCGCCGCTTTGGACCCGCCGAGGGGGGCGCCCTCTTGATCTTCCTGGCCAAGTGTTTTTTGCGCCATACTTCTCCTCTCCCAAAAGGCCTTGTGGGGCCGGTCTCGGCCCGGCGTCGCCTCGTCTTTCGAGGCGTGTCGCCGGGGCGAGACCGGCCCCACCATGGAGGGGGTCCGGGGGGCATCATGCCCCCCGGCGGGGCCCGGGGCAGCGCCCCGTTTTTTTTCTCTTCGCTACTTTACCGCCACGCTGGCCGTCGGCGCCGGCGCGCCCAGGGCGGCCATGAGCTTTTTGGCCAGGTCGGTGTTGTCGTAGTAGCCGACAAAGGCCGCGGAACCGGGGCCGGTGGCCGAGGTCACGACCGGCACGCCGGTATGGGCGTAGCTGGTCCAGCCGATGCCGGCCTTCTGGTCCAGGATGTGGGTCAGGGTGACGGTCAGGGGCTCGTAGCCGCCGTAGGCCCGGTAATCCACTTCCGAGCCGGACGCGCCGTGCTTGCCGGTGTATTCCAGGCTGCGCTTGAAGGCGTCCTTGACCTCGGCCAGCTCGAAGTCCTTGAGGTACATACCGTGGGGATCGGCCGGAGAGGTGGTATCCTCATTGGGTTTGGGGGCGTTTTGCATGGCCTGCAAGTCGGCCTCCGTCGGCACGATCAGGCCGAAGCTGTCCTTGATGAGCGGGATGACGTCCTCGAACTTGGCGGTCTCGGGTGTGTGGGATTTCTTGTAGGCCTCCAGGGCGTCGGTGAACGCGTCGAAGGAGACCTGCTGGTTTTTCAGATAGTCGTAGTAGTTGCCGTAGCGGGTGCCGGCAAAGCCCAGGGTCAGACCGCCGCATTCGTGGTCGCCGGTGACCACGATCAAGGTCTCCTGGGGATGCTTGGCCGCGAAGCGCAGGGCCTCGGTGACGGCGGCGTCCAGGGCCAGGGTGTCGTCCACGGCCGAGGTGGCGTCGTTGGCGTGGCAGGCCCAGTCGATCTTGCCGCCCTCGACCATGAGGAAAAAGCCTCTCGGGTTGTCGAGGAGCTCGATGCCCTTGGCCGTGTATTCGGCCAGGCTCAGGCCCTTGGCGTCCTTGTCCAGGGCGTAGGGCATGGCCTTGCTGCTGTCGAGCACGGGATTGACGGCCACGGCCTTGGTGCCGGGTATAAGGTCCAGGATGGCCTGGCGCGAGTCGGGCAGGACGTAGCCGGCCGCCTTGATGACCGCCAAGGCATTGGGCTTGTCGCCTTCCTTGTGGGATTTCTTGCCGGTGGGGTCCTTGAAACCGCCGCCGCCGAAGTAGTCGAAGCCGCTTTGGGCCACGGACAGGGCGATCTCGTAATAATTGTTGCGGCTGGCCTGGTGGGCGTAAAAACTGGCCGGCGTGGCGTGGTCCAGGGAGACGCTGGACACGATGCCGACCCGCATGCCCTTGTCCCGGGCCATTTCGGCGACGCTTTTCACGGGATTTTTTTGGCCGTCCACGCCGATGGCGCCGTTGTAGGTCTTGACCCCACAGGCGAGCGCCGTGCCGGCGGCGCCGGAATCGGTGATGATGGAATTGAGGGAATAGGTGCTGGTCAGCCCCTGGGCGGGTAGGGTGTTCATGGCCAGCTTGACGATGCCGGGCTTGTCCGATCCCTGGCGGGCGGCCAGGACGTATTCGGCCGCGGCGCGCTGGGGCATGGCCAGGCCATCGCCGATGAAAAAAAAGACATATTTGGGTGTCGGACCGGAATCAGCCCGGGCCGACACCGCGACCAGGAACAGCAGGCCCAGGATGATCCAGGCCATACGGTTGACGAGCGGGGCGGGCAAGGCGGGGAAGACTTGGCGGCGCATGGGATGTTCCTCCATTTCGGTGTCTCGTCGCGGCTAACTCCGGCCGGGTGACAAGCCCGTGGCGGGCCGGTGGCGTTTAGGCCATGGGCCACCTCCGCTTTTCCTGGTGGACAAACAGGGCCTTATCCGCTTCAGTGACACCCACGACAGCAAACACCCACCCGGACCTCGGCCCATACCCGGCCAGGAGGCTGTCCCGACCGCCGGTGCGTCATCCCGACGTGGAGCCAGGGCCCGGTCCCAAGGAGTTTCGCCATGCCGGAATACACGCTCCCCAGGCATTATGAAACCTTGGTCAAAAACTACCCCGGCTTCATGTCGGCCCTGGAGGCCATGGCCCGGGCGGCGCGTCAGAGCGGCCCCCTGGATGAAAAAACCATTCATTTGGTCCAACTGGGCGCGGCCACGGCCATGGGTTCCGAAACGGCCGTGGTCAGCCATGCCCGGCGGGCCGTCCAAGCCGGGGCCACGCCGGCCGAAGTGGCCCAGGCCCTGCTTTCCCTCGCCACCACCATCGGTTTTCCGGCTGTGGCGGCGGGGCTCAAATGGTCCCAGAAATATCTGGACGAATAACGCACCATAAGGGAGGTCGTATGAAGTCGCTCAAAGGCTCGAAAACGGAAAAAAACATCCTGACCGCATTCTGCGGTGAATCCCAGGCTCGCAACCGCTACACCTATTTTGCGTCCAAGGCGAAAAAGGAAGGCTTCGAGCAGATCTCGGCCGTGTTCACCGAAACGGCCGATCAGGAAAAAGAACACGCCAAGCGGCTGTTCAAGTTCCTCGAAGGTGGCGAGGTGGAGATCACGGCCGCGTTCCCGGCCGGGGTCATCGGCTCCACTCTGGAGAACCTCAACGAAGCCGCCGCCGGCGAAAGCTACGAGGAAAACGACATGTACCCCTCGTTCGCGGCCGTGGCCAAGGAAGAGGGCTACGATGTCGTGGCCGCCACGTTTTTGAGCATCGCCAAGGCCGAGGGCTTCCACAAGAAGCGCTACCAGACCCTGGCCGCCAACATCCAGGACGGCAAGGTGTTCAAGCGCGGGGTCAAGGTCGTGTGGCGCTGCCGCAACTGCGGCTTCCCCATCGAGGGCGAACACGCTCCGGAGAAATGCCCGGCCTGTGAACATCCCCAGGCCTATTTCGAGATCGTGCCCGAGAATTGGTAGACGGGTAAGGGTGGGAGGTGGGGTGGGGGGAACGCCTCCGGCGGCCAGGAGGGACCATGGGCCCCTCCTGGACCACCCCATCCCGGCACAGCTTGACCGGTTGCAGCCGGCCTCAAAAAACTTTTCCCGTGCGAGGGGGTCCGGGGGGCATCATGCCCCCCGGCCGCCGGAGGCATCTTCTCTTCTCTCACACCTTTGACGACTTCCCGGCCGGCAGAAGGGCGGCGATGCCGAGGGCCACGGCCAGTCCCAGGTGCCCCCAGTCCAGGTAGCGGATTTCCATGGGGCCGATGGGCGGCTGGGAGCCGTTTTGGAACACCCGCAGCAGGCCTGTTGCGGCCAGGGCGGTGAAAAACACCACCCGGGCCAGGACCACCCCGGACAGGCGCGACCGGAGGCGCCCCCAGCCGAGCCAGGCCACGGCGAGCTGGGTCAGCACGACCAGCAGGATGGCGGCCAGGGCCAGGTGCAGGGCCGCAGTCATGCGGAAATCGCCGAGCCAATGGAGCCCAGGCAGGTCGGCGATGTAATAGCGCGAGAAAATGGGCATCTGCCCCATGCCGGTCAGGGCCAGGCCGAGGCTCAGCCACAGCACCAAACGCCGTTGCCAGCGCGGATAGAGCTTACTTGTCATGGGTGTCCTCCGTTTCCGGGCCCTGGGCGCCGGCCTTGGCCTTGCCGATCAGGCGCAAGGCTCCGGCGGCCAGTCCGGCCAGGGGCGCCCACAGCACCGACGTGGCCAGGTTGGCCTGCTCGCCCATGACATCGGCCACCTTGCCGAGAGCGGGCTTGCCCGGCCCCTTGGCGATGGCGGCGTCGAGGTCCGCGAAGGGCACCGGCGAGACATAGATGGTATTGGTGCCGCCGTTTTCCGTGGCCCCGTAGATGTAGCCGTTCATGTCCTTGGCCAGAGCCTTGGCTGCGGCCAGCATCTGCGAACGCGGGCCGATGGTCTGGACTTCGTTGGGACAGGCCTCGATACAGGCGGGTTGCTGGCCGGCGGCCATGCGTGTCTTGCAGCGGTCGCACTTGTACATGACGCCGTTGCCGCCGTAGGAAGGCGCGAGCTTGAGGTAGAGCCCGACCCCGGTCTGGCGCTGGGGGATGTGCCAGGGGCAGACCGTGCGGCATTTGGCTCCGCCCAGGCAGATGTTCGTGTCGATGCGCACGGCGCCGTCCGGATAAGCGGCGGCCGAACCCCAAGGGCACAGTTCGGCGCAGGGCGGATGGGTGCAGTGCATGCAGCGCCGGGGGATGTTGACCGTCAGCTCCTTGCCGTCCTTTTGCACCGTGGCCGTCTGGATGTAGAGCCAGTTGTAGGGCGTGAGCCGGTCTTCCACGTCGCGCTTGTCGGAAAAGTCCTCGACCTTGACCCGGGACGGGTACATCTTGGGGAAGGGCTTGACCGGATTGGGATAGTCGGACTGATGGGCGTCGTGGCAAGCCGCGACGCAAGCGCCGCAACCCACGCATTTGGACAGGTCGAGCAGGGTGGCCAAGGGTTCCTGGCCCGCCTGGACGTCCCGGACCAGCAAACGTCCGGCCGGGCCCGGCGCGGCCAGGGCGGCACCGGCCGTGCCCAGACCGAGCAGAAAATGTCTTCTATTCATAGGATAGAAACGGCCTCCTTACCGTTGTTGCCTGGGGATGGGGCCCGGGCGGGCCATCCGGCTCGCCGGCCACGGCTCCCTTTTGAAATATATCCGGCCCAAAAGCATTGATCCGGATCAAGAGACGCAAAAAAATATCCTTTTCAGGGGTCCGGGGGGATGATCCCCCCGGCGGGTCCAGGGCAGCGCCCTGGCCGCCGGAGGCTTCTTGCCACCACGCTCCCCGCGCGCGTTTCCTGGAGGAAGCATGGATTTCACGGCCCGGATGGTGATGCTGCGTTCGCTGCCGTTTTTTGGGGGCCTGCCCGAGGAGCGGCTGTCCCGGCTGGCCCGGGGGGCGCAAGTGGCCGAGCATGCCCCGGGCAGTCTCATCGCCGCCCGGGACCAGGCGGCTGACGCCTTTCATCTCGTGGCCGCCGGCCAGGTGAAGATTTTTCGCATGGGCCCGGACGGCCGGGAACAGACCCTGTACGTCCTGGGCCAGGGGGAACCGTTTTGCCTGTGCTCGCTGGTGGATACCGGCGAATATCCGGCCTATGCCGCCGCTTTGACCCAGACCCGGGTTCTGACCTTCCCGGCCGCGTCCCTGGCCGAGGCCGCCCGGCAGGACCCGGAGGTGCTGTTCGACCTGCTGCGGCTCATGTGCCGCCGGCTCAAGGACGCCATGGCCATGATCGAGATGCTGGCTCTGCGCGATTTGCCGAGCCGCGTGGCCGGGTTTCTGCTCCACGAGGCGAACCGGCCGCCGGTCCGGGACAAGGTACGCTTGTCCATCAGCCAGCGCGAGTTGGCCAAGATCGTGGGCGCCACGCCCGAGGCCCTGTCCCGGGCCTTGCGCCGGCTGGAGCAGGCGGGGCTCATCACGGCCCGGGGCCGGGACGTGGACATCCTGGACCGGGACGGACTGGCCCGGGAGGCCGGGCTCGGCCCGGACGGGGAGTAGGCTGCCATGCGCCGTCTCGATGCCGCCGAAGCCGAGGTCCTGGCCCGGGTCATGGCCAAGCTGCCCTTGCTCGCGGATTTTTCCGAGGCCGATCTCGCCTTGCTGCAAACCTCCGGCGCGGCTCGGCTGTACCGGTACGAGTCCGGGGAGACCATTGTCGAACAGGGCAATTACGAAAAGACGTTTTTCGTGCTCCTACGTGGCTCGGTGCGGGTGGTGCACTCCGGGCGGCTGGTGACGGTCATGGAGGCGCCGGGCACGGTTTTCGGCGAGATGAGCTTCATCCTGGGCAAGGGGCGCACGGCCACGGTCACGGCCGATGCCGTGTGCGACTGCCTGGTGGTGGACATGGGCTATGTGGACTTTCTGCAAAGCCCGGAACGCGAGGATTTCCTCATCCGCATCTTCCGCCGCCTGGCCGCTATCGTGGCCGAACGGCTGGGCTCGGCCAATGCGCGCAAGGCCGAACTGCTCCAGGCCATCCGGGAACACCGCGAGGCGTTGCGCGTGGTGGTGGAACGGGAACGCACGGCCATCCGGACCCTGCGCCGCGAACTGGATGCCCTGGATACCTCCGACGACGAAGCCGTCCTGCGCCAGTTGCTGGACAGGAGATTTTAGGGCGTAGGGGAGAGCCTCCGGCGGCCAAAGGGCTTCGCCCTCTGGACTCCCGATACGGGATGCGCGGCAGGCGTTGCTTTGTGCGGAGGCTGCCCCTGACGGGTTTCCAAAGGGCAGCGCCCTTTGGCCGCCGGAGGCTCTCTTCCCCCCAATCCCTCCCCCGGCTCAGCCCTGGGGATGACGCAGGGGGACGAGTTCGTTGAGTTCGTCGATGTAGCTTTTTTCCAGGTAGTTGACCCGGTCGATGTGGGACCGGAAGATCATGTCCATGCGCGGGTCGAAGAACCGGTGGCAGCTGTAGCTCGACACCGAGGCGAAGCCGCGCCGGGCCTTGTGGGCGCCGCCCATGCCCGGGTCGTAGCGCTTGAGCCCGTGGGCGATGGCCCAGGCGATGGGCGCGTAGTAGCACAGCTCGAAGTGGAGGAAGGGGATGTCCTCGAAGGCGCCCCAGTAGCGGCCGAACAGGATGTCGCCCTTGTGGGCCAGCATGGCCAGGCCGATGGGATCGCGCTGCCCGCGCCGGAAGGCGGCGGCAAAGGCCAGCCGGTGGCGGAAGGCGGCGGCCAGGCCGTCGAAAAGGGGATCGGTCAGGTAACGGCAGCCCCAGGGACCGAACTTGGCGTTGGTCTTTTCGTAGAGCTCCCGCATGATGGGAAAAAAACTGTCCGGGATCTCGGCTGCGGACAGCACCTTGACCTCGATGCCGGCCGCGGCCAGGGCGGCCCGTTCCCGGTGGATGGTCTTGCGCCGGTTGGTGTTGAGGGTGGCCAGGAAATCGTCGAAGGTGGCGTAGCTCCGGTTGCGCCACAGATAGCCCTGGTGGCGCCAGGTGGTAAATCCGTGGTCCTCGGCCAGGGCGGAAAATTCCGGCTCCGTAAAAAGCAGCGCCGCGCCGTGCACGGCATTGCCCTGGCAGAACCGTTCCATGGCCTCGAACATGCGCCGGGCCAGCCGGGACTGGTTGACGCTGGGATCGGTCAAAAAGCGCAGACCCGTGGCTGGGGTAAAGGGCGTGGCCCCGACCAGGCGCGGGTAGTACGGCAGCCCGAGCCGGCTGGCCGCCTCGCCCCACAGCTGGTCGAACACGAATTCCCCTTCCGAGTGCCACTTGAGATAGAGCGGGATGGCTCCAACGAGCCGGCCGTCGGCCTGGACGAGCAGGTGGTTGGGAAACCAGCCCCGGGCCGCGGCGGCACTGCCCGATTCCTCAAGCAGATTGAGCCACGCCCATTCGAAAAAGGGGTTGTCCAGATCCTTGGCCAGGGCGTCCCAGGCTTCGGGCTCCACCTCGGCCATGCCGTGGGCGAAGCGGACGGTGCAATTGTCTTGAGGAACGGTCATTGCGTACGCATACGCCGAGCCGGGCGGCCTGTCACCCCGTCTTGACGGGGCGCAACAACAGGCTCGTGCGCCAGACGCCGTTTTCAAAGTCGCGCCGGGTCCAGTCCTGGGCAGCCGCGAAGATGGGGGCGTATTTTTCCCATTCGCTGTTGTCGAGCAGCACGAATCCGCCGGGACGCACGCGGCCAAGGGCATTGTAGGCGCATTCCACCCGGGCCCGGCCGTCGATGCACACGAAATCCAGGCTGGCTTCGGGAAAATCGAGGATGGCGTCGGCGTAGGCGCTCAATTCCGGCTTGCGGTGGACGTGTCCGGTTTGGCGCCAGAGGTCCGGCCGGTCGTCCGGGCGCCCTGGATCATCCCCGGGCGGCACGAAGCGCAAATCCACGTTGGTGAGGCGCTCCCGGGCGAGCAGCTCCGCCACCCGGCGCCGCCATTTGGCCTTGTGCTCGACCGAGGTCAGCCGGGCCACCCGTTTGGCCAGAAAGGCGGTGCCGCGTCCGGCGCCCCATTCGAATCCGACCATGTCCGGGCGCAGATGGCGCGCGAGCCAACGCACGGCGCCGGCATTGATCCAGGGATAGCAGGGATCGAGGGCCAGACGGCAGCGGGTCGGCAGGTACAGGACAGCCCGGACGAGTCGGCGCGCGCCTTCGCCGAGGCCCTGTCGGCCCGGGGTATAGCGGACGAGCATGCCGCAGCCGGGGCGATCAGGCCTTGTGGGCGAGCAGGGCTGCGGCTTCGTCGGGGTAGATGGCGAAGACTTTGCTCAGGTCGGCGATGCGCAGCACTTTGGCCACGCCCTCGGCGATGGAGCACAAGGCCACCTGTCCGCCGGTCGGCAGCAACCGGTTGCGGATGGTGATGAGCGAGCCGATGGCGCTGGAATCCATGAATTCCACGCCGGAGAGGTCGATCAGCAGAACCGACGGGGCCGGTTCGAGAGAGGCGGCCAGATCGCGTTGGAAATCGGGACAGACGGTGTAGTCGAAAAAGGCCGGCAGTCCGGACACGACCAGCAAGGGGTCGCGCCGGGTGACAGTAAGCTCCATGGCGCCTCCGTGTCGCCGGGCAGGCGACGGTTGCCGTTTACCATGGGGGGGCGTGTCGGGCAAGTCGCGGCGCAGGGCCTCTCCGGGACGTTTTTCGCTTTTCGGATATGGAACAACCGTGTATGCACGGGAAGTGGTCGCAGTGGCGGACGGGGCATCCAACACGACAAGCTGCGGGGTCGATCATGAACAAAGGGCAGGTGCGGGCAGCGGTTCCCCCCCCGGGGAGCGCCTGCTCGGATCAGGTGTGCGCCATGTTGGATCGGGTGGGCGTTCCCCGGGACTCCAAGTGGCGTGGTCTGATCCTCTACATGCGCAGTATCAAGAATTACGACTTCCTGGACAATGAGCAGAAGGAGCAGTTCCAGGCCCTGGTCATGGAAGTGTTGCGGGCCAAGGATTTTTCCGAGGAGAAGTTCCAGGAGGTCATCAAGGCCAACGAGCGCATCCTGGCCGCGCCTTGGAACCGCGCCCTGACCCGAACCTTGCGCGAGACGGCCGCCTTGGTCCAGGAATTCCAGGACACGCTTTTCCGCCATAAGGGCGGGGTCCAGCAACTGGAAGACGTCACGGTCGGGGTGGTGGAGTCCGGCGGCGACGTGGACCGGATGCTCGGCACCATCCGGCGCGGGTTTACGGAAATGGTGTCCATGATCGAGCAGGACGCCGAAAAAATGGTGGCCATGAGCCTCACCGACGCCCTGACCGGAATCGCCAACCGCCGCGCCTTTGACGAGCACATCCGCCAGGCCGTGGCGGAGGCTGTTCGGGATCGGCGGCCGCTATCACTTTTCATGTGCGATATCGACCACTTCAAGCGTTTCAACGACGAGCACGGCCACCGTATCGGTGACCAGGCCCTGGTTGTGGTCGGTGCCATCCTCAAGGGCTTTGCCGAGGAGCTCAAGCAGCTCGAAGACCGTAACATCTTTCCGGCCCGCTACGGCGGCGAGGAATTCGTCGTCGCCCTGGCCGACATCGAAAAGGGTGAGGCCGAGGAGCTGGCCGAAATCATCCGGCGCAAGATCGAGCGTTACAACTTCGTCATCCGCGACCCGGACGGCCAGATTCTGGCCTCGGGCATCAAGATCAAGGTGAGCATCGGCGTGGCCGAGTTGCTGGAGGACTGTCCGGTGCCCGACGTGGACCATCTGGTGGATGTGTCGGACAAGGCGCTGTACCTGGCCAAGTCCTCGGGTCGCAATCAGGTCCGCGTCTACGTGGCCCGGCCGACCGCCTAGGGCCGGGGCCGCGCCTCATCTTGTTTTCCGCCCCGTGACCTGACCGATCGAGGGCCCCGGGGGCGGCGCCTGTGCGATCTCCCGCCTACAGCGAGCGCTGCAACACGCGCTGGATCACGGCCTCGTCCACCCGGATGGGGGCGACCGGAAACAATTGCTTGGAATAGGGCGACTTGAGCGCCATGCGCGTGAGCGCCGGCACATCGGCTCCGGTGAAATACATGGCCATGCTCGTGGGCTGGCCGATGACGCCGAGCCAGTCCCGCAAGGTGTCGCTGGCGGTTGCGGCCTCGCCGGGGATGCCGGTCAGTCCGGGAGCGATGGGGGCCAGGATTTCGGCCAGGATCTCGGGCGCGGCCGGGTACAGCTCGCGCAGGGCGGCCGGCAGCAGGATGCCCAGGCCCTCGCCGTGGGTGATGTCGGCATTGAGGGCGCTCATGGCGTGTTCCAGGGCATGGGTCAGGTGGAGCGTGCCCGGGTCGCAGGCCATGCCGGCGATGGCCGAGGCGAAAAGCAGCCAGGACCGGGCGGCCAGGTTGCTCGGTTGGGCAATGGCCGTGGGCAGCCAGATGGCGATGAGCCGGATGGCTTCCTTGGCCAGGACCACGCCGTAGGGCGAGGCGGTGACGGCCGTGGCCGCTTCCACGGCGTGGCTGAAGGCGTCCATGGCCGTGCAGATGGTCTGGCGCGGGGGCAGGCTCACCGTCAGCGCCGGGTCGTCGATGGCATAGGTGGGGTAGAGGTGCGGGGAGCGGATGGCGATCTTGTCCTCGCCGTCGGATTGGGCCACGGCGTAGCTGCTGCACTCCGAACCCGTGCCGTGGGTGGTGTTGATGGCCAGGATGGGGGCGGCGTCGCGGATGGGCGCGCCCTTTTCGTAGAAATCCACGGCCCGCTTGCCCGGATGGCGCAGCAGCAGGGCGGCGGTCTTGGCCGTGTCCAGGGCGCTGCCGCCGCCGATGGCCAGGACGGCGTCGGCGCCCAGGGAGACGCCCATGGCCGCGGCCGCGTCGCCGTTGGCATAGGTGGGGTTGGCCCGCACGCCGTCGAAATGTTTCCAGGCCACGTACTGGTCGAGCAGGGGCCGCACCGTGTCCCAGGCGCCGCAGACCTTGTAGGCCACAGGGTCGGTCACCACCAGGATCGAACGTTGTCCCTGGCGGGTCATGTCGGCCAATATGCCTTCGAGCTTGCCCAGGGCGCCCACGCCGAAATAGGTCAGCGGTCGGGTCGGTTGCAGGGCGAAGACGCGATTGATGTCGATTTTCTTTTCCCAACTGTGCATTGCCGGGCCTCCAGGCTATGAGCCGTGACGGACGCAAGGCCGCCGCTGTGCAAAGAGGGGCTGATCAAGTCGCGTGCCATTTCTTATTGCGGTGTTATTTGAGGACGATAATGTTTTTGCAGTCGGCTCACCCCGGCCAAAACTCCCCGCCGCGCCCGGGGCGGGACAAAGGCTGGCCAGGGGGAGGCCGCTGCGGCGGCCTGGGCCGGCCTTTTCCCGGCAAAGGTAAAAAGGAAACACCGCCGGAGAGCCCTGGGAATAATTGACTCAAGAGCCGGGGAATCGGCCGCGGCGTGACCCGGGCGATGGAAAAGGCCGGTATTGAAACGGCGTCGACAGCCCGGAGGGCGGGTGTTCACGCAATCGTCATGGGCGGGAGCTAGACTGCCGGTCTTCCCGGCAGGCGGGAAAATCCCCGGACACGGACGAGAAGCACCCCCATGATGCACATCCACGGCAGCGCCGCCGGCCAGGACAACGCGACCCCGGGCTCCTTGCCCTGGGCCAATCTGGTCGATCCCAACGAGAACGAAATCCGGCAGTTGCTCGATCTGGCCCCCTTTGATCCGACCTTTATCGGGCATGCCCTGGACCACCATGAATGCCCCCGCATCGAATACGACGACGACAGCACCATCATCGTCATCCGTGCGCCCTATATCGAGACGCGCCAGGGCGAACGGCGTCGGTCCACGGTGCCCATCGGCATTATTGTGACGCCGACGCTTTTGGCCACGGTCTGCCGGGTGCGGGACGAGGCCATCCAGGCCCGGTTGTGCGCCGATACGTCCAGCCAGCGCCGGGCCTGCAATGCCGGCCTGGTCCAGGACGGCCAGCGGGCCCAACAGCGGATCTGCCAGGTCATCAAGGAGATTTCCCTGCTTTTCATGCAGTACCTCAAGGAGATTTCGGCGGAAATTCAGGAACTGGAGCACGACCTGGCCGATACGCGGTCCAACGAGGACCTCAAGATGCTGCTCAACCTCCAAAAGACCGTCACCTACTTCCACTCCGCCCTCAAGACCAACGACTTCATCATTGACCGGATCATCCGGCGCGGACTGAGCGTGGGCACGGGCCAAAAACTCGTTTTTACCGAAGAGGAGGAAGACGGCCTGGACTATGCCCTGACCGAGACGCGCCAGGGCATCTACATGTCCAAGATCTTCACCGAAGTCTTGACCTCCATCGCCAACGTCTATTCGTCTATCATCTCCAACAGCCTCAACCAGATCATGAAGGCCCTCACCTCGCTGACCGTCATCATCATGATCCCCACCTTCATCACGAGTCTCTACGGCATGAACGTCGAGCTGCCGTTCCAGCATTCGACCACCGCCTTCACCATTGTCTCCGGTATCGGCATCACCATGACCGTGGCGGTCATTGTGATCATGAAATTGCGTCGTATCCTGTAGCCCTGAAAGAGGATTCTGTCGCTGTCCCGCTGTGGGATCATACTCCGTGAACAGCCAAAGGATGCGGTACGGCCAGACGGCGTCGGCTTGTGCGGGAATTTGAAGTCCTTCTCGGATTTCATGTCCGCCGCAGACCATCACGGCAAGGTGTCTGAGCCTGGTCTGCGGCGGCGATCGGTCCGGTAAAGCGGTGTCTTGACGGGCAGTCTAAAGATATGTTCCAGATGACCGATACTGTTGTGACAGTCGTTTGGCAGGGACGCCGCATTCGACGACGCGAGGCCATGGAAGGCCTGACCTGGATGTCGCGCAGGACCATGGACGCGTTTTTGGATCGGCACAGTGTCGCCCGGGGAACCGGTTCCGCTTGTGGAGGAGCCGGGAAGACCGTTGCGGGGCTCAAGCATGCCGACAGCACCGGACAAGACGCTTATCATGGGCCTAGCCGCCAACTATTGCCCAAGCACCATCGCTGTTTTTTTGACCTCCCTGGAACAGGCCGGATTTCGCGGCACCCTTGTGCTGTTCGTCACCGAGGCGATGTCCCGGGGCCGGCTCCCGGACACGCGCTACCACCTGATCCTGGCCAAAGCCGCCATCCCCGGTCGGCTGCGGGGCATGTCCTGGAACGCGGTCCGCTATTACTTCTACCTCGATTACCTCAAATCCCGTGGCCGGGCCTTTGAGGACATTTTTTTGACCGACACCCGGGACGTGCTTTTCCAACGCGACCCCTTTGCCGCTGCCGTGGACGGGGAACTTCTCGTCACGTTCGAGGATGCCTCCAAGGTCATCGGTTCGTGCGGCATCAACTCCATGTGGATTCTCAATCGGTTTGGGCACAAGGTCTTCGACCGGCTCAAGACGCGGCGTATCGCCTGTTCCGGCACGACCCGGGGCACGCGCGTCGGCATGCTGGCCTACCTGCACGCCATGTGCGCGTTGCTCTATCCGTACCTGCCGGCGCCGTACATGGAGGGCTATGACCAGGGTGTGCACAACGTCATTGTCCACGACCACCGGGTGGAGGGCATCGTCTGTCTTGACAACGCCGGCCCGATCCTCACCCTGCATTATGTCGACGACCGGACCATCCGCATCGACCCGGCCGGCCGGATCTTGAACACCGCCGGTCAGGTCGCCCATGTCGTGCACCAGTTCGATCGCAACCCCCGTCTGGTCGCCTTGGTCCGGGAGCGCTTTGGCGGCATCCCGGTCCCGGCCGGAGGGGCGTGCGCCGGTTTGCCCCCACCGAGGGACGAGGCTGTCGGCCAAATGTAATCGGACGTCCGTGGGATTTGCGCATGCGCCGCCCGGTCGATACGGCTTTCTTTGTGATCTCGCTTCCGGGGACAAACGGAGGGCCCTCCGGGAGGTTTCGGACAGAAGGGGAGAGGTGTTGGCCCCTTCTTTGCATCTTTGACAGACAAGCTCCGGGGACTGGCTATTTGCCGGGAAGTGGTTATGGTATGCCAGAGTCCTTCGGGAAGTGTCGCACCCCGCAGCGAACGCACAAGGTCCGAGGTTAGAAACATGCGAAAGATACTTTGGGCATTAAGTCTGTGTGGCCTCCTGCTGACCGCCAGCACCGGTACGGCCCTGGCACACGGGTATTACGGCCCTGGCCCGGGTGCCATGCTTGGCGCCGCGGTGCTCGGCGGCATTGTCGGCGGCGCGATCGTGGCTTCTGCCCCGCCACCTCCGCCGCCCGTGTATGTGGCACCGCCGCCTCCGCCGCCGGTGTATTATTACCCGCCCGCGCCGCGCTATTATTATCCGCCCCCGCCGCCTCCGCGCTACGGGTGGTAACCGTCCGCTTGCAACCGGCCCCCGCTTTGGGGGCCGGTTTTTTTTGGGGAAAAGCGATCTTTGCCGCATCGCCTCTGGCTGGGATGGTCGGTTTTGAAGGCCCGTATCCGCTTGTGCCGTTGTTCGACTGAATACCGATATTTCGGCAATTGTACGATCGCGCCGCAACGCGGCGACCCGGGCTGTCCAACCGGGCGCAGCCCTGGAAAAGTCACGAAAACCAGGACAACGGGATTGCCAGGGCTGGCGCCGGATGCGAAGAGGGCCTTGCGCGGCCCAAGCGCGGCCTGGGGAGGCCCAACAGACGGGGCTACCGGGAGGCAGGACAAGGCCCTTTCGGCTGCGGATCTCGTGCGGCTTGCGGGCGTTGCCGGCGCGTTGGGTGTTGTGACAACCCATGACTTGGGGGCATCGCCTTTACGAAATGGAGAAAATGACCATGCACCAACGCGTTGGGGCCGGGTGCGGGCCTGGGTACTTTTTGTGTTGACATTGATTTTGAAAATCAATTATCAACAGCCCGGGTCACGAAACACACACCGGGATGGTTCGTCGGCGACGGCCCGGACAGCGACACCAGACGCGAATTGGAAAAGGAGGCGTGCTATGGTCATTTCCATGCGAAAAATGGCGGTCGACCAACCGGGGCGGATTGCCGCCATTACCGCCAGCGGCGAACTGGGGCGACGGATTCGCGACATGGGCCTCGTGCCCGGAACGGAGATCATGATTGTCGGGCGGGCGCCACTGGTCGATCCGGTGGCCGTGCGCATGAAAGGATTCACGTTGTCACTGCGCAACAAAGAAGCCGATTCCATCGATGTGGAGGCCCTCTAGCATGGCGAACGGGATACGGGTGGCCGTCGCCGGCCAGCCCAACTGCGGCAAAAGTACGATGTTCAACGCCATCACTGGCGGCTCGGCCCGGGTCGGCAACTATCCCGGCATCACCGTGGACCGCCTGGAAGGCACCTACCGCCTCGACGGACACGAGGTGCACCTCGTCGACCTGCCCGGCACCTATTCCCTGACCTCCTATTCCATGGAAGAGCTCGTCGCCCGGGATGTCATCGTGGACGAGCATCCCGACGTCATCATCGACATGGTGGACGCCACCGCCTTGGAGCGCAGCCTCTATCTGGCCGTGCAGCTCATGGAGATCGGTGCGCCCCTGGTGCTTGGCCTCAACATGATGGACGAGGTCAAACGCAACGGGATCATCATCGACTGCGACAAGCTGTCCAAGCTGCTCGGCGTGCCGGTGGTGCCGTGCACGGCCCGCATCGGCAAGGGACGCGAGGAGCTTATGCAGGCCGTGGCCGCCGTGGCCAAGGAGCGCGGTGGACAGTGGAAGCCGATCCGCTTGTCCTACGGCCCGGAACTCGATCCGACCCTGGCCCAGATGACGGCCTTTATCGAAGAGAAACAGTTTTTGGCCGACCGGCTCGATGCCCGCTGGGTGGCCATCAAATACCTCGAAGCCGACGAGCAGGTCATGGCCAAGGGCCGGGCTCGGGACGCGGCCACGTCCGAAACCCTGGAAATCATGCGCCAGCAGGCCGAAACCCATACCCGCCAGCACAGTGCCACCACTCCGGACGCCATCATCGCCGACTGGCGCTACGGCTTCATCAACGGCCTGCTCAAACAGGGCGTGATCCGGGGCAGCGAGGATTTGCGCCGCACCCATTCGGACAACATCGACCGGATCGTCACCCACCGGCTGCTCGGCCCGTGCATCATGCTCGGCGTGCTGTGGCTCATGTTCCAGATCACCTTCATGCTCGGCGCCTATCCCCAGGGCTGGATCGAGGCCGGATTCAAGGCGCTAAGCGCCCTGGGCACGGAGTACCTGCCCGAAGGCTATGCCCGATCGCTTATCGTCTCGGGCGTCATCGACGGCGTGGGCGCGGTCATCGGTTTCACGCCGCTGATCTGCATCATGTTCGCCATGCTCGTTTTCCTGGAGGACCTGGGCTACATGGCCCGGGTGGCCTACATGATGGACCGGGTGTTGCGGGTGTTCGGCCTGCACGGCATGTCGGTCATGCCGCTGATCATGTCCGGTGGTATACCCGGCGGCTGTGCCGTGCCCGGGGTCATGAGCGCGCGCACCTTGCGCAGCCCACGCGAACGGTTGGCCACCATCCTGACCGCGCCGTTCATGGTCTGCGGCGCCAAGACCACGGCCTATCTCATGCTCGTGGCCGCCTTTTTCCCGGGGAATCCGACCCAGGCCATGTTCTTCGTGGTGCTGGCGGCCTGGGCCTTCGTGCTCCTCGTGTCGCGGCTTCTGCGCTGGACCGTCATCAAGGGCGAGAGCACGCCCTTTGTCATGGAGATCCCGCCCTATCGCCTGCCCACCCTGCGCGGCGTGGCCTTCCACACCTGGGAGCGGGTCTGGCAGTACGTGAAAAAGGCCGGCACCGTGATTCTGGCCGTGTCCATCCTCATGTGGGCCGTCATGACCTTCCCGGAACTGCCAAAGGACAAGCTTGACCAGTTCGAGGCCCAGCGCCAGGAAGCCGTGGCCAAGGTCAAGGCCGACAACCCGACCGCCTCCGCGGAAGATCTGGCCAAGCTGACCGAGGACGCCACCAAGCCCATCGACGACGAACAACATGACGTGGCCCTGCAAAATACCCTCGGCGGCCGGATCGCCCTGGCCCTCAAACCCGCCACCGACCTGGCCGGCTTCCCCTGGCAGGCCAACGTCGCCCTGATCGGCGCGTTCGCGGCCAAGGAAGTGTTCGTCTCCACCATGGCCACGGCCTATTCCATGGGCGAGGTGGACCCCGAGGAGTCCGAGGGCCTGAGCGAACGCCTGGCGGCCGATCCGGCCTGGAGTCTGCCGGCGGTGCTGTCCGTGTTCACCTTCATGCTGCTCTACACGCCCTGCATGGTCACGGTGGTGGCCATTGCCCGGGAGACTAGCTGGAAATGGGCGCTCTTTTCGGTCTTCGGCTCCATGTCCTTCGCCTTCGTCGCCTCCGTGATCGTCTACCGGGTCGGCCTGCTCTTTGCCTGACCGACTTGCCTCTTCTGCCGCAAACAAAAACGCCCGGACCGCGCTGGTCCGGGCGTTTTTTGTTGTGAGTGGAAAAAATGCTGCTTCCTGGATTTGGAGAAGGGTTTCCAAAGGGCAGCGCCCTTTGGCCGCCGGAGGCGTTCCCCCTATTCCCCCTGCTCCGTCTCCCTTCTTACACGATCTCGGGCGTGAAGCCGGCTTCGCGCAGGGCGGTGAGCACGGTTTGGCCGTGTTCCCGGTCCCGGGCCTCAAAGGTGACCACAATCCCGGCTTCCTTGGCGGGCAGGGCGAGCAGGGTGCGGTGGTGCTGGATCTCCATGATATTGGCGCCGGTGTCGCGCAATACGGCCGTGAGCTTGGCCAGCATGCCGGGCCGGTCGCTTATGGGCACGCGCAACGTCACGATGCGGCCTTCGCGGATGAGCTGGCGGGTGATGACCGAGGCGAGCAGGCGCGGATCGATGTTGCCGCCGCTTAAAATCAGCCCCACCGTGCGACCCCGGAACCGGTCCGGATGGGCGAGCAGGGCGGCCAGGGGCGCGGCCCCGGCACCCTCGGCCACGGTCTTTTCGATGAAAAGATACAGGGCGACGGCTTCTTCGAGCCGGGGCTCGTCCACGAGCAGGATGTCGTCCACCCGGGCCCGGACCACTTCGCTCGTGAGCTTGCCCGGATACTTGACCGCGATGCCCTCGGCAATGGTGTTGCCCTGGCCCTGGTGGGGCTCGCCGTTGAGTTCGCACAGCATGGACGGATAGCAGGCCGCCTGGACGCCGATGATCTCGACGCCCGGCCAGGCGCCCTTGGCCGCCGTGGCCACGCCGGAAATGAGTCCGCCCCCGCCGATCGGCACCACGATCACGTCGAGGTCCGGGCACACGGAGAGCATCTCCAGCGCCACCGTGCCCTGGCCGGCCATGACCATGGGATCGTCGTAGGGGTGGATGAACGTCAGGCCTTGTTCGGCCGTGATGCGGGCCGCCTCGTCGTTGGCCTCGGCCAGGGTCTCCCCGGCCAGGATCACGGTCGCGCCGTGGGCCCGGGTGTGCTCGACCTTCACCGACGGCGTGGCCGCCGGCATGACGATGGTGGCCGGAATGCCGAGCTGCTTGGCATGGTAGGCCACGCCCTGGGCATGGTTGCCGGCGGACATGGCCGACACGCCCCGGGCCCGCTGCTCGGGGTCGAGGGTGAGGAGCTTGTTTAAGGCGCCGCGCTCCTTGAACGAGGCCGTGAACTGATGGTTCTCGAACTTGACCATGACCGTGGCCCCGGTCATGTCGGACAGAACCCGGGATGGCAGAAACGGCGTGGGCCGTAGCCTGGGGGACAGCCGTTTTTCGGCCGCCCGTACGTCGGCAAGCTCGATCATGCCTGCTTTTCCTCGCTTACGGTTTCGAAACGCCCGGCGGCGCGGTTCTTGCGCACGGTGCCGGCCGGAAACACCCGGCCGTTCATGGCGATGTAGACCCCGGGCGGCAGGGACTGGACCGCACCCACGGCGCAGCCCACGTTGAAGGTCGCGTCCGAGACCGCGAACCGGGCCGGCGTCATGGAACCGGTCAGGACGATGGTCTTGTCCGGGATGGTGGCCAGGACCCGGGCCGTCTCGGTCATGGTGTCGGTGCCGTGGGTCACGAGCACGCAATGGCGCGGATCGGCCGCGATGTGCGCCCGCAAGACCTCACGCTCCGCGTCCGTGACGTAGAGGCTGTCCTTGCGCGCCACCTCTACGACCTCATAGTCGAAATCCACGTTGGACCCGGCCAGGATCGCCCCGATCTGCGGTTCGCCCACGGTGTAGTCGGACAGATCGTCGAAATACACCTTGTCGATGGTGCCGCCCATGGTGAAAATAACCAGTTGCATTGGTGGTATGCCTCCGGCGGCCAGGAGAGGCGCCGCCTCTCCTGGACCTCTCCGCCGGGGGGGATCATCCCCCCCGGACCCCCTGGAAGGGGTGTGTTTCTCTTTCTTTAAGGTCTTGTCGGTAGCTCAAAAATCTTTTGCGGCGCTTCGCCGCTGGCGCCCTTGGGCCCGGAAACGGGCTGGCGTCGGGCCGGCTTTGCGGACCGTGTCGCCAGGCCGTTTCCGGGCCCAACGACGGATCGCCGCCCGCCACAGTCCTCTCACTCCCCCCACCGTCTTCCCCGTCGAGGGGGTCCGGGGGGCATCATGCCCCCCGGCCGCCGGAGGCATCTTCTATTGCCTCCTCTCTCCTCCGACCTATCCGCCCAAGTATGCCTGCTGGACCCGCGTGTCGGCGATGAGTTCGGCGCCGGTGCCGGACAGGGTGATGGTGCCGGTTTCGAGCACGTAGGCCTGGTGGGCGACCTTGAGGGCGGCCCGGGCGTTTTGCTCGACCAGCAGCACGGTCATGCCCCGGTCATTGATGGTACGGATGATGTGGAAGACTTCCTTGACCAGCAGCGGCGCGAGCCCAAGGCTCGGTTCGTCGAGCATGACGAGCTGGGGCGCACTCATAAGTGCCCGGCCCACGGCCAGCATTTGCTGTTCGCCGCCGGAGAGGGTGCCGCCTTTCTGGTCCTTGCGTTCGCGCAGCCGGGGGAAGAGTTCGAGCACCCAATCCAGGTCCTTGGCGATGCCGGCGTCGTCCGAGCGGCTGTAGGCGCCGAGGTGGAGGTTTTCGAGCACGGTCAGGTGCGGGAAGATGCGCCGGCCTTCGGGCGACATGACGATGCCCGACTTGACGATGGCCACCGGATCGAGGTTCGTGATCTCGGTGCCGTTCCAGGTGATGTGGCCGCGTTTTTGTTTGATGAGGCCGGCGATGGCGCGCAGGGTGCTGCTTTTGCCGGCGCCGTTGGCCCCGATCAGGGTGACGATGGCGCCGGTCGGCACGTCCAGGGAGACGCCCTTTAAGGCATGAATTCCGCCGTAATGCACGTGCAGGTCACGGATCTCAAGCATCGTTGTCGTCCTCCTCGCCGAGGTAGGCCATGATGACCTTGGGATCGGACCGGATGGCTGCGGGTGGCCCGGAGGCGATGGTGACGCCGTAATCCAGGACCCAGATGTGTTCGCAGATGCCCATGACCACCTTCATGTCGTGCTCGATGAGCAGGATGGTCAGGTCGAAGGCCTCGCGGATGCGGCGCACGAATTCCATGAGTTCCTCGGACTCCTGGGGATTCATGCCGGCGGCCGGCTCGTCGAGGAGCAGAAAGCCCGGTTCCGTGGCCAGGGCGCGGGCGATTTCCAGGCGGCGCTGGGCGCCGTAGGGCAGGCTCGCGGCCTTTTCCGAGGCCACGTCGGCCAGACCCACGGCGTCGAGGAGTTCCAGGCTGCGGTTGCGGATGGCCTTGTCCTCGCGCCGGTAGGCCGGAGTGAAGACCAGGGCCGACAGCCAGCTCGTCTTTTGGCGCAGGTGGCGGCCGATCATGACGTTTTCGAGCACGGTCTCGTTGCCGAACAGCCGGATGTTCTGGAACGTCCGGGCGATGCCGGCCCGGCAGACCTTGTGGGGCGGCAGTCCTGTGATGTCGTGGCCGTTGAACAGGACCCGGCCCGTGGTCGGACGGTAAAAGCCGGTGATCATGTTGAAGCAGGTGGTCTTGCCGGCGCCGTTGGGGCCGATCAGTCCGGTGATGCTGCCCTGGGGGATGGCGGCGGAAAAGTCGCTCACCGCCAGCAGCCCGCCAAAGCGCATGTTGAGATCCTCGGTGGTCAGGATGGCATTGGCTTGCATCAGGCCTTCCCCCTGGAAAACACGCCGGCGATGGAACGCCAGGTCAGTTCGCGCATGCCCATGAGGCCTTCGCGACGAAAGAGAATGATCATGATCAGCGCCAAGGAGAACACCACCATGCGCATGCCCGGGATGCCCGGCAGCTCGAACCCGAAGAGGTTGACCGGATTTTCCACGAAGCGCAGCCATTCGAGCAGCACGGTGATGCCGATGCCGGCCAGTATCGAGCCGGTGAGCGACCCGAGGCCCCCGGCCACCACGATCATGAGCACGTTGAAGGTGAGGGTGAACAAAAACATCTTGGGATCGATAGTGGTGAGCAGGCTGGCGAGCAGCGCCCCGCCGATACCGGCGAAAAACGCGCCCACGGAAAAGGACAACAGCTTGTAGCGGAACACGTTGACGCCCATGGCCCGGGCCGCAGTCTCGTCGTCGCGGATGGCCCGCAGCACGTTGCCGGTGTTGCTGGCGAGCAACCGGGCGATGACGTAGAGCGTGATGAGGCACCAGGCGTAGTTCCACCACAGGTTGGCGAAAGCCGGGATGCCCTTGAACCCGAGGGCCCCGTTGGTCAGGCGCGGGATGTTGTTGGCCACCACCCGGATGATCTCGGCAAATCCCAGGGTGGCGATGCCAAGGTAGTCGTCGCCCAGGCGCAGCAGCGGGAAGCCGACCACGACCCCGAACAGCGCGGCCACGAGTCCGCCGGCGACCACCGCCACCAGGAACGGGGCATGGGCCGCCGCCACCCAGTCATAGGCCGGTTCCAGCAGGAACAGCACGTCCTTCTGGTCCGGGGTCATGATGAGGATGGAGCAGACATAGGCGCCGATGGCCATGAACCCGGCGTGGCCCAGGCTGAACAGCCCGGTGAAGCCGTAGATGAGGTTCAGCGACAGGGCCAGGATGATGTTGATGGCGATGAGATTGAGGATCTGGATCTCGTAGCCGTCGAAATTCCCCTCGGCCCACCATAAAAACAGGCCAAGACCGGCGACGGCCAGAAGATTGAGTGTGGCAGTGCGACCGCGTTGCATCAGACTTTATCCTCCGGTCTTTCGCCCAAAAGGCCCGTCGGTTTGAACATGAGGACCAGGATGAGCAGGATGAAGGCGAAGGCATCGCGGTAACCCGCCAGATCCGGGAAAAAGGCCACGGTCATGATCTCGATGAAGCCCAGGGTCACCCCGCCGATGACCGCGCCCTGGATGGAGCCGATGCCGCCGAACACGGCGGCGATGAAGGCCTTGAACCCGGGAATGGTGCCCATGATCGGCTGGAGCTGGGGATAACGCAGGGCCCACATGATGCCGCTGGCCGCGGCCAGGGCCGAGCCGATGCCGAAGGTGATGGCGATGACCCGGTTGACCGGCACGCCCATCAGATAACTCGTCTCGATGTCCTTGCTGATGGCCCGCATGCCAAGCCCGGTCTTGGTCTTGTAGACGACGTAGACCAGGCCGAGCATGAGCGCGAGCGACAGCAGCGGCACGAAAAGCGTCAGCGGCAACACCCGCACCCCCTTGATGAGGATGGGGTTTTCGAGCCAGGCCGGCCGGTACACCTCGCGGGGAATGGCCTGGAAGAACACGATGGCCACGTTTTGCAGGAAAAACGATACGCCGATGGAGCTTATAAGGGCCGAGATGCGCGGAGCGTCGCGCAAGGGGCGGTAGGCCACCTGGTCCACGAGCACGCCGAGGCTGGCCGTGACCAGGATGGCGATGACCATGGCCACGGGCCAGGGCAGGTGGCCCAGGGTGATGCCCCAAAACACGAAATAGGCGCCGAGCATGAAAATTTCGCTGTGGGCGAAGTTGATCAGGCGCAGGATGCCGTAGACCATGGTGTAACCGATGGCGATCAGGGCGTAGAGACTGCCAAGGGTCAAACTATTGAGAAAGTGCTGGATGAACGTGGCCAGGTTCATGGGAAATCCTTGGCCGTCCGGACCGCACGGCACGGCCTGCGGTCCGGACGGGTCTTCGCCGTAAACGGGCTAGAGTTCCGGCTTGATTTCGCCTTCGTAGGTCTTCTTGCCGTCCTTGATGATGACCAGACCCACGGGCTTTTCGGCGTCGTGGGTGGCGTTGATGGTGGTATCGCCGGTCACGCCCTTGAAGTCCTTGGTGTCGGCCAGGGCCTTGGTGATGGCGGCCGGATCGGCCTTACCGGCCCGGGTGATGGCGTCGAGGATGAGCATGTAGGCGTCGTAGCCCAGGGCCGCGTTTACGTTGGGCTCCTTGTTCGGATACTGGGCCTTCCAGTCGTCCGTGAACTTCTTCGCCATGGGGCTCATGTTCTTCATGGACGGGTCATAGGGGAAGGTCGTGTGCATGAAGCCTTCCACGGCCGCGCCGCCGATGGCGGTGATCTTGGGGTTGTCCATGGCGTCGCCGCCCATGATCTTGAAGGTGGCGCCAAGCTCCTTGGCCTGCTTCATGATGATGGCGCCCTCGGCGAAGTAGGAGGGAATAAAAAGGACGTCGGGCTTTTCGGAAATGATCTTGGTCAGCTGGGCCGTGAAGTCCTGGTCACCGGACTGGTAGTTGAGGATGGCCACGACCTTGCCGCCGAGCTTGGTGAAGGACCGTTCGAAGTACTTGGCCAGGCCGACCGAATAGTCGTTGGCCACGTCGACCAGCACGGCGGCCTTCTTCATGCCCAGGGTCTTGGCCGCGTAGGTGGCGGCGCCGGCGCCCTGGTAGGGGTCGATGAAGCAGACGCGGAAGATGAACTTCTTGCCCTGGGTGACCAGCGGATTGGTGCAGCTGGTACCGACCTGGGGAATGCCGGCCTTTTCCGAGACCTCGCCGCCGGCCATGGCCAGGGACGAGCCGTAGGTGCCGATGATGGCCTGGACTTTTTCCTTCTCGATCAGGCGCTGGACCGCGTTGGCGGCCTCGACCTTGTCGGACTTGTTGTCCACCACGAACAGCTCGACTTTCTTGCCGAGCACGGTCGGGGTTTCCTTGTTGGCCATCTGGACGCCTTCGAGCTCCAGCTGGCCGCCAAAGGCGTTCTGGCCGGTCAGCGGCAGAAACACGCCGATTTTCACGGTGTCGTCGGCGGCAAAGGCCAGGTTGGCCACAGCCAGGACCACAGCCATGCAGATAAGGAGCAGTTTGCGCATCACGTTCCCTCCACGTTGCGGTTTGTACCCGGCCGTCCCCGCGACCGGTCGGTCAAAGCGAAACCACGGCCGATATCTTCTTGGCCAGCTCCACCAGGTAGCCGGCAAAGCGGTCCTCGAACTCCGTCATCGAATAGTTGGCCGTGGACGAGTCGAAACTGACCGCGCCGATCACGGCATTCGTGCGCAAGGAAAAAAGCGGCGCCCCAATGGCGATGAGCCCGGGCAGCGACTCCTCGTTGTTGCGGGCATGGCCGCATTCCCGCACCAGGCGTAGCTCGTCGAGCAGGGCGGCCCGGTCGGTGATGGTGCGCTCGGTCTTGGCCACGAGGTCGAGGCGGTCCACGAGGTCCTTTACTACATCCGGGGCCAGAAAGGCCATGGCCGCCTTGCCCGTGGCCAGGTAGTGCAGGTCCGAGGCGTAGCTGAACGAACGGAAGGCCTGGGTGTCCACGGAGTCGCGGCGGTAGATCAGATAGATGGCGTCATTGGCCAGGATGCCGACGTCCACGTGCAGGCCGTGGCGGGTGGCGGCCTCGTCGACCAGGGGCTTGACCAGGCGCACGAGTTCGCTTTGCTCGACCATGGCCAGGGCCAGGGACAGGGTGCGCACGCCGAGCTTGTACAGGCCCGAGCGCGGGTCCCGGGCGAGATAGCCCTGTTCGCAGTAGGTATTGACGTAGCGGTGGGCCGAGGTCTTGCTGATGCCGACCTTGGCGGCGATTTCCCCCAGGTTGTATCCCGCGTCCTCGGTGCCAAAAAGGTCCAAAATCACCAGACCCTTGGCCAAGGTTTCGGAAATGCTGCCTTTGCCTTTCACCACGCGTCCTTATTTTGTCGGAATGCGTGCCAGCCGTTCCGCTGAGAGGAACGCTCGGTCCGCTTGGACGCCTGATACCCTCGCAAGCCAATTGTGTCAAAGGAAAGCGTGACGCCAGAGCAGGGGAGGCGCGAGCGGGCTTTCCGGCCCGGCATTGACGGCGCCGGGCGCGCGGGACAAAATGCCAAATCTGGTAATCCCGACGGGAAAAGACCCAACCGGCGCCCGAAATCGCCTTGAGTCACCGCCGCCGGGCAAGGAGCCTTCCATGCCGACAACCCTTCCCGGCATCTTTGTGTCCCATGGCGCGCCCACGCTCTATCTGGAACCCCAGCCGACCAGGACCTTTTTGATGGAGCTCGGGCAACGTCTGCCCCGGCCCCGGGCCGTGGTGTGCGTCTCGGCCCATTGGACCACGGACGCGCCCCGGGTGACCACGGCGGCATGGCCCGAAACCATTCACGATTTTTACGGATTTCCCGAGGCGTTATACGCTGTCCGCTACGAAGCGCCGGGCGATCCGGCCCTGGCCGGACAGGTGCTCGACCGGCTGGCGCGGGCCGGCATCGCGGCCGAGGGCGATCCCGGGCGCGGGTTTGACCACGGCGCCTGGGTGCCGCTCGGGCTCATGTATCCCGAGGCGGATATCCCGGTGGTGCAGCTTTCGGTGCAGCCCGGACGGGACGCGGCCTGGCATCTGGTCTTGGGTCGGGCCCTGGCGGACCTGGGCCGGGACGGGGTGCTGCTTTTAGCCAGCGGTTCGGCCACCCACAACCTGCGCGACGTGCGTTGGGAGGGCGACGGCCAGGCGCCACCGGCCTATGTGACGGCCTTCGATACCTGGCTGCGGGAAAACGTGGAGCAGGAGCGCACCGCGGCCCTGCTCGATTACCGCCGCCAGGGACCGTACGCGGCCCGAAACCATCCCAGCCAGGAGCATATCCTGCCCTTGTTCGTGCCGTGCGGTGCCGGGGGCAAGCCACGCCTGCTCCACCAGGGCTACACGTACGGCGTGCTGTCCATGGCCGCCTATGCCTGGGAAGCGCACACGCCTGCCTGAGCCTCGCCGTTGCAGCAGGAAACATGTCGGACGCCGTCCCCTTGCCTTGGTGGCGCGGTCTGGGCTACGTGAAGCCAAGCAGGAACCTGACCCGGATTGTGAAACAGCCAGCGAGCCGCCATGCGTGAACCAGACGTCGCGACGAAATTCCGCCACACCGACTGGGATGTGACCTTCGTCATCTGGGCCTACCGGACGATCACCAAGGTCGAGGCCGCCCGGGCGGTGCAAACGTTTTTGCAGCGCAACAAAGGCAAGCCTCTGGTCCGCGGTTCGCGGGTGACCATCGTCTCCACCATCCGTTGACGGCCTGGACCCGGACCAGGGGAGGACGCCCGTGCCCGATACAGACCGCCTCGGTTTCCGCCGCCGCCCGCGTGCCCGGTTCCGCATTCCGGGCCGAGCGCGTTTTGGTGGCCTGTTGTGCCTGGCCGTCGTCCTTGCCTGCCTGTTTGGCGCGTTGCCTGCTCGGGCCGCCACCGAGCAGGATTGGATTGTCACCGCCAAGCTCAAATTCCTGTTCGGCAGCCATACCTCCTATGAATTCGGCAACCCCTATTCACCGTATCAGGTACCGCTGAGCCGCCTGGAATTTCCGCTCAATACGATCTGGGCCGGGTTCGAGGTGCGCCGGAACCTGGGACGGCTCTCGGCGGGGTTCGAATACCTCGCGAGTCTCGCCGATCAGGAGACCGATCATTTTCGGGATTCCGACTGGGACGACGATGCCAATCCGAGCCGCTTGTCCATTTTCGGCGAGACCCAGTGCCGCGTGCGCCCGAGTTTTCAACTGCGCGCCGATGTCGATCTGCAGATCGCCGATCTGGTCGGCCTCCCCGACGGCTTTATCCTGCGCCCCCTCGTCGGCTATCGCTGGCAGCATCTCGCGTTCATGGCCCACGACGGCACCCAGTACGTCTACGGGCCGGGTGGGGAAATCGAGGACAGCGTTTTGCTGCCCGGCAACACCATCAGCTTTCAGCAGGATTGGTGCGCGTTTTTTGGGGGACTGCGCCTGGGCTACACCTGGAACAGGGCCTCCTGGCCCCACCGCCTGACCGTTCTGGGCCAGGCCGACATGGGCCCGGTCTGGGGCTACAACCTGGACCGGCATTTGTTGCGGGGTGGGGATCGGGCCACGCGGGAGTATACCCAGGGCCTGGCCTGGCATACCTCCCTCGGCCTGGAACTCGGCCTGACGGAAAACCTGAGCCTGGGGGTCGAGGGGGATTACCTGGGGATGGAAACCACGGGCGTGCACAAGCTCACCTTCTATGACCTGGGATTTCGTTTTTCAAACGGCGTGCGGGCCTGGTCCCAACAGTCCTCGATCAGTGTGAAGCTGACCTACGGATTTTAGCGGAAGTACCGTGCTCCCGCCGCGTTGCGAAAATTTTCAAGGGACGCGTCTTTTCTGCAGGTTATTTCCCAAAAAAATGCTATACTGCCGCTAAGGTCCAAAAAATTTAACCTGTGGGGCATGTTATGAAAAAACTCGTCCTTTTTCTCGTGGTCGGTTTCCTTGCCGCGTGGTCAGCCATGGGCGCCTTTGATGCCGCGGCCCAGACCCAGCCCATGAGTTCGCAGCAGCAGGCCATTGTGGCCGAGGCCTGGACGTTAACCCCCCAGTGGACGGCCACGGCGGGTTTTTCGGGCTTGCCGCTTCGCAACTGCGAAGGCATGTACTGCGGCAAGCTGGCCGAGATGGCCATCGGCACCCCGGTAGGCGTCCTGGTCAACGACCGCGAAGGCTGGGCCTTGGTGCATGTGCCGAGCCTCAACCTGTACGGTTGGGTCAACACGAACAACATTGTTCGCTAGGCCTGCGGCCCGGCCCTGCGCCAGGCACTCCCATGCCCGGAAAGGCACTGCTGCGGGTGGTGCCTTTCCGGCGCCGACCGTACGTTGTTTCCCGGGTGATTGACGCCGCAGTCGCGTTGCGTTCCTGAGGCCGACCTCGGGGCGCGTCCAGGCGGCTTCGCGTCCGGTACTCGGGAGGGCGGGGCCATGGCGGGAGGGGCGACCGTCATCGGGGGCCCCGCTTGGCATTTGGCGGAAGAGGGCAGGGGGACAAAATCGCCACCCAAAGAAAAAGGGAGCCCGGCATATGCCTGGCTCCCTGAATCTGCTGGCTCCCCGATATGAACCATATACGGAATGATTCTTGTAGGTTGACAGCTATTAAGCCGGAAGCATGGATCATGGCGCGGTGTCCAGGCCCTGGTTCATTATGTCGATGGAGCGCGTGTAGCTGAAGATCCGATTGCGTTTTTGTTGTGTCAACTCCCGGACGATCCCGAGCGCGACGAGATGCGCCAAGCTCTTGTTGACGGTGGCCGGGGTGATACCCGTGTGCCCTGCCAGAAATCCCGCCGTGGCGATGGGGTGTTGCAACAGCGCCTTGTGAACCGCCAGCGTGGAAGGAGCCGCCCGGCCCAGATGTTCTATTTTCTCCCGATCCTCACCCGCCAGGCGCAGCAGTTGTTGGGCCGTGTCCACCGCCTGGGTGGCGGTGACGATGACCGCTTCGGCGAAAAAATCCAGCCAGGCTTCCCAGTCGCCGGTGAGACGCACGGCATTGAGCATCTCGTAGTAATACTGGCGATGCGTTTTGAAGTAGAGGCTCAGATAGAGCATAGGCTCCCGGAGGACCTTCTGTTCGCATAAGAGCAAGGTGATCAGTAGGCGGCCGAGTCGGCCGTTGCCGTCGAGAAACGGATGGATGGTCTCGAATTGCACATGGGCCAGGGCCGCCTTGAGCAGCGCGGGTGTGGACTCGGGCGTATCATGCAGGAACAATTCGAGATCCCCGAGACACTCCAGGACCTTATGCGGCGGGGGCGGCACGAAGGCCGCGTTGCCCGGCCGCGTGCCGCCGACCCAGTTCTGGCTGCGTCGGAACTCTCCCGGCGTCTGGTTGCCGCCGCGCCCCTGGCGCAGCAGCACGGCGTGGATTTCCCTGAGCAGCCGCAGCGACAGGGGGAACCCTTCCCCAAGCCGGCGCAGGCCATGGTCGAGGGCGCCCACGTAGTTGCTGACTTCCCGCGCGTCATCCACCGGTACGCCGGGTTCCTGGTCCAGTTCGAACAAAAGCAGGTCCGAGAGCGACGACTGCGTGCCCTCGATCATGGAGGAGAGCACCGCTTCCTTGCGCACGTACATGTACAGAAAGATGGCGGTGTCCGGCAGCAGCGCGGAGACGCTGTCCAACCGGCCAAGGGCCAACAAGGCTTGGTCGAATTTGCCGCGCAACTCCGGCGTCCAGTCGATAGGCGGACGGGGCGGCAGGGGGGCGGGGATGAAAGCCCGCACCGCCTCGCCGGCGGTCGTCACCGTCTCGTACATCCCCTGGAGTTCTCGCTTCATGCCTGCTGCTGCCCTTGCACCCTCAATTAATATTTTGACTTATTTTAGCCTGTAGTATTATTCTAAATTAAATCTTTTCGGATAAGCCGGATTTCTCATGATTCAAACGTCGATGGGTGTCGTCTTCCAAATATCCTGAACCAAGACTATAAGCATTCCATGGCGCTTTTCGATGGATGTGGCATCCCACGACGGGAATGTCACCAGCTTTGCATTGATCCTAGAGATGGACGTGTTCTGTCCGACGATGGTTAAATCAACAAGACTGCGAGTCAGGTAGTTGCCACTTTTTCGGTACTCGGCCTGCTTGACCTCGTAGAAGTCATTCCCAGCGACGATATTGATGGGCTTTTCCAGCAAGGTGAGATTGCCCAGCCGATTTTTGTAGTCGTCGTAGTCGGCATTCGGGTTTTCATTCGCCCACTTGTTGCGCAGTTCGGTAGTTGGATTGTCGGGTAGAATATGCTCGATCTCCAGCTTGATGAATGGCTCCAGACTGCCGGGCGTATATAAACCACTGAACGCCATATCTACGTGCTGGGTCAGACGTGCCAGAAGATAGCGAGTGCGATACTGTTGCATTGAGTGCAAACTTAATCGTTTAAGTGCATCAATGAGTTCTTGTGACTTGCCAGTCATGTTCTTCTCGAAATAGTTTGCAACGAACGCATTAAGCTGCACCTTCTGATCCTCTGCGTCTCGTCCCTCAGCAATTATGCGTAATTTATCTGCCCATTGGGAGAAACTACGTTCTAGATCCTTAGTTGGCGTCTTAGTGAAGATATAGTAGAATAGAAAACTCTCAAGTTGTGATACAAAATAGTCGAATAATGGCTTTTGAAAGTTGGAAGCCGCCAGAAGTAGGATGTAGTGCAAACTGAAAGCACCGCCAGTCAACCGTTTGAGGTTCTCCATCGCTAGATTGTGCTTGCCATCATTGCCGAGTCCGTTCGCGAAGGCTATGTAGTGATCGACGTTACGAATGACCTTGCGGATAAAATCGAAGGGTTTGTTGGCGTAGTCGCAAAGCGCCGCGTTTTCTTTGGCCACGAACCAGTCGTAGATCTCGTCTTCGCGCACTACCGCATCGCCACGGTCGTTTTTGATAGCATAGTTTGCCATCAGGAAATAGCGCAAGAAGCGGAGCGGTTTTTCCTTCTCCTTCTCCAGTGGCTTGGTAATCTTCTTCCACTCATCTTTGAGCTGGGTGAATTGCGCCTGCTTGACCTGCGTGAACAGCAGGTTCTTTAGCAAGTCCATCGGGTTTAGGCCGATGCCACGTTCGTTGATGGTTTCGAAGATCTTCAGAGCACTGCTCACGTCCGTTGAAATTTGAATGAATACTACGTTGTTAGCTAAATAGCCCCAGTACCTCTTTAGCTTGGCTACATCGTCATAGTTGTCCTTTAGATAGCGGTACAACGTACTGTAAGCGTTGACTAGATTTTCCAGCGACCCGAAGCTGGCGATACCCGCGGCCTGAATGCCTGCTCGCACAGCCTGTGGGGCGGCGTCGAGTTCCACCAACTTGGTCATCACTTCGCCTGCGTTCTCGTATCGAGGTTCAAGCTTCAAGCTGGTTCGTGTCTCGCCATCGCTGTCGGTATAGCTGGTCGAGATCAAACCGCCGATGGTTTGCCGTTGGGGCTCTCCCTGGAACAAATGCCTCAGAGCACACAGCAGCAAATAAAACGTGGTCAGACGCTGTTGGCCATCGATCACCTCGTAGTGGCTTTTCTGGTCGCTCGGTGACACCAAAACGGTGCCAATGAAATACTCCCGCGTCGAGCCTGCATCGATTTGCTCACCAATGTCATCAAGCAGCTGATGCACTTCTTTGTCTGTCCAGACGTACTCCCGCTGATAGTCCGGAATGATGTAAAAACATTCCCTAAAGGCTTCTTCAATACTATATTTGTAGTTCTCGATACGGGCCATGTTCTGATCCTTTTTGTGGTTCGTCAAGTAGTACCGCCACAAAAGAAACACGTACTTGCTATTGTTCGGTATTATCGTTTTTGGCAGAAGTTTCCAGCTGTTTCACCATTCTGTCGAAGTCGCTTTCGAACAACCTATCTTGCACAATACGGTATTTCTCGAATTCGCTTTCGGCGTGAGCCTTGGCGATTTTCGCGTTGATCTTGCCCTTTCCCTGGAGGATTTGCCGATCGCTGAACTCCAAAAAAGCGTCGAGCCGCTTGGCCCAGTCCTCCATGGTCATGGGAATCTTGCGGCGGGCGCGGTCCTCGGCCAGATCGAGGTAGGCGTTGACGATCCGACCAAGGGATTCCAACTCGTCCCGGGTGAGATAGTTCTTGGCCACCGCCACATCGGTTTTGAGGATTTTCCCGTTTGGCGCGTTCTCCCACGAGGTCAGCCCCATGTGTTCCTGGCCGCTGTCGGCCCGCTGCATAATCAGCTCGGCGGCGGTGTGGCCGTGAATGGCGAAATGGAGCTTGTTCTGCACCTTGGCAAAAAAGGCCTTGGTCGTGGGAGCGTCACGGTTGTAGTCGACGCTGGTGGCGTAGATGTCGGTGATTTTCTGGTAAAAGCGTCGCTCGCTGAGGCGGATCTCGCGGATCTCTTCGAGCAGCCGTTCGAAATAATCCTCGCCAAGGAATGCGCCATTCTCCATGCGCTTCTTGTCGAGCACATAGCCCTTGATGGCGAATTCGCGCAGCACCTGGGTGGCCCATTGGCGAAACTGGGTGGCCCGCACCGAATTGACCCGGTAGCCGACGGAGATGATGGCATCGAGGTTGTAGAAGTCGACGCTTCGGGCAACCTCCCGGTCCCCCTCGGTTTGAACTCTCCGGAATTTCCGGAGAGTTGCCTCGCGCTGGATCTCTCCGGTTTCGTAGATATTTTTTAAGTGCTCGCTGATGGTGCGTACGTCGACGGCAAAGAGCTCCGCCATGAGCCGTTGGGATAACCAGATGGTTTCGTCCTCGTAGCGGGCTTCTATACTCTGCTCGCCGGCTTGGCCGGTGAAGATCAGGAACTCTACTGTGGAGTTGCGGATGAGTTTTTTGTCGCGGTCAGTCATAGCGATGTCTTAATATTTAAAAACTATATCAGTGTGTTATTGCAAATCGCCCCAGCGCCCCATATCTTGAGGCCACCTCACCGCTTCTTCTTTACGATCGGCTTGGCGCTGAGCGTATCGAGAACCTCAAGAAGACGCTTTTTCCGGCAATGCTCTGTTCGTAAGCCGGCCAGATACTGTTCCCAGTCGGCTTCTCGCTTCTCCCGGATCATGGCCTTGGCCACTTTTCGCAGATAACCCGCCGCTTCATGATAGGCGCTCGGCTTGACACGGGCGATTTCCTGTTCCGCCATGGCCTTCCAGATCGCTATGGCCCGGTCCGGGGCCTGCGATGCTACGGCTGCGGCGACGTTTTCGTCCAGGGGGCCATATCCGAAGAAGTGTTCCCGGGGGCGGCGGTCATACCAACGTAGCGCCTCCTCAGGCTTTTTTTCGTGGATGGCGATCTCGATCAGGGTGGAAAATCTGGGGAAGGTGTCGCGCCGTTCGGGCTTCGGGGCGTCGTTACCCGGGGGCGGCAAGGGCCACTCCGGCTCTTTCCAGGGGATTCGCCCGCTGGCCAAGTGCTCCAGAAGGATATGGCGGATGGCCGGCCAAGCGTCGAGGCGATCAGCCGCGTCCTTGCAGTCCCCAAACGTCCGGACCGAAGGTCTGCGGACAAATCCATCTACCTGGAGGAGTGCCACGGCCGCCCAGTCCTGCTGGCGGGTCTTGATGGTCAGCAGCGCATCCCGAAGATCGGAGGCGATCCCCGGGTACTTCTTGCTCGTTGCCAGGATTCCCTTACGAATCCAGTGTTCGGCCTCTCCATAGCGCTCCAAGTCGATCAGGCGGTTGACGAGACGGGCATAGCCGGCCGGGCTCTCGGCTTCGGCCTCGCAAAGGGGGACGATCTCCTGCTCCCTGCCAGCCCGCTCCAGGGCGCGGGTGACCCACTCGATGAGGTGGTCCCGTTGGGCGTCGCGGTCGAAGTCTCCCTTCGAGGCTTTGCCCGTGGCAAGGCGTTTGAGAAGCGTGTCCGCCACAGTATCCCAGGCGTCCTTGGGATGTTCTTGGTTCAGGTAGCCGGCAAGGTCGTCGCAAAGGTCGAACGGGTCGTCGAGCACGGCGTCCAAGGCCCACAGGAGCCTTTCAGCCTCTGACAGAGAAGAGGCCGCCAAGGCGCGCGGGAGTACGCCGATGCAGTTAGAGACCTCCATGGCCGTCTCGCCCTCATCGTCGCTCGTTCCAACCTGGCTGGTGCCGCTTCCAATGAGTTCCGTGCCGAGAGCAAGCACCGCGTCGGCATGCCCGGCGGCAAGCGAAGCTTCCAGCCTATCACGGATACCGGAGTAGTCGGGGGTATACCCCTCGTCGCTCCAATGGCTTTGCCACCCGGGTTTGCTGCCGACTTCGTGGATTTCCCGGCGCAGGCGCGCCATGAGCGAGGAGACGTCCCCGTCGCGTAGTTGGACCATGTCCAGGAGTGTGGACGCGACTCCCGGATAGGTTTCCACGAATCCGAGGATCATTTTGACGAGTTCCGCTTTCGTCTTTGCATCGAGCAGGGTCTTCACCTGAGTCAGGACGTCCCTGGACAGATCTGGACCGTATACATCGTCGCCGTCAGCATCCCCATCCTCTCCTTCGATCTCGTCGCCACTTGTCCAAGCCAAGCGTTCGTCTTGCGGGTCCGCCTTGGGGATCGGCCTGTCCTGGCCGACGCGGGCCAGATATTCCAGCACCGTGGCCACGCCGTGTTTGCAATCGAGCCCATAGGGACAGGTGCAATGGGATTCCAGGGTCCCTTCCTCGCCCATGCGGACCTGGACCGCGTAGCTCTCGGAGCCGACGACCGAGGCGATGAGGCCACCTGTTTCGGTCACAGCCAGGTCTTTCACCCGGTTCTCGCGTTGGTACTCGCGGCCCCGGCCGGCGACCTTGCTCCCCGCCCAGGTGACGAGGTCATCCCAGGACAGGGACTCGAATTGTGGGTGGCAGGTCAGTTTGCGGGACATGATGATCGGCTTGCTTCCCAGGCCTTCTCTAGTCTGACCCGCGTGACGGCGCGAAGACGCTGCAATCCCATGGCCCGAGCCATGACCATCACCGGGTCTTCCCCCGGGGCGACCTGAGATACCACATCCCGTGCCAGTGCGACCAGTTCAGCCAAGCAGATCTCGTCTGCCGGCCGCGATTCGTCGTTTACTGTTGCCCGGAAGCGGTCCCACTGGCCGGGAATGGTGTCCGCTGGCCAAATAAATAACGCACCGTCCTCCTTAATGCCCTTGAACTCCCTCTCGGCCACTTGGAGAACTTTCTCCCGAATCCTGCTGCCGGCTTTGTGCAAGCCGCAACGCTTGGCGATGCGCCTGGCCAGGACGTCGGCCCGGATTGGGCCTTCCATGGCCACGATTTCCCGGATTGCCGCCGCCAGTTCCACTTCCTCTCCATCCGCCAGGATGTCCCGGATTGCAGGTTCGGGCGTGGCGGCCTCAGATTGGGCCTGGTCTTCGGTGCTTCGCTTGGCGTAGATCTCCGAGAGAATGGGCTGGGATGCCGTCTTTGTCGCTTGCGCCGGAGTTACGGGATCAGGGAGGGGCTCCGCCGACCGGTCGTCGACTGGGGACGGCTGTTCGATCCTCTTGGCCGACTTTTCCTCTGAGACTTTTTCCGGCACTTGGCGGCACCGCTCTCTCTCAATCCTGGCTGTCTCCTCGCGCGTGCATTCCAGAATCTTGCGCAAGCTGGCATCAAGCTTGTTTGCTGCCGTCTCGGCGTCATGCCACCAGTCGGTGGACCATGTGCGCACGATCTTCCAGCCCAAATCGCGCAGGACCTGTTCGCGGAGCCGGTCTCGATCCCGCGCGGTGGCGGCGCGGTGGTAGGCTGCTCCGTCACATTCCACCCCGGCCAGATATCTGCCGGGTCGGTCAGGGTCCACCACGCCCAGGTCGACGCGGAAGGTCGAGACGCCGACCTGGGGATGCGCCGTCCAGCCCCTCCGTGACAGGGCCTCGGCCACGATCTCCTCGAAAGGCGAGTCGAAATCTCCTCGGGGCGTTGTCGCCTCCTCGGCCAGGGCCTTGATCCCCCGACGGGCGTATTCCAGGAACAGCTTAAGGTCGGCCACGCCCTTGGCTCTGGTGCGGGAGAGGTCCATCCGATCCGGGAGGAGACACGTGAAGATCTTCAATGCATGTTTTGCGCGGGTAACGGCCACATTGAGCCGTCGTTCGCCGCCGTCCTTGTTGAGAGGACCGAAATTCATGGAAACCCGGCCGGCTTGGTCCGGGCCATAGGTGATGGAGAAATACATCAGGTCGCGCTCGTCGCCCTGGACGTTTTCCAGGTTTTTCACAAAGATCGGCTCAGTGAGTTCATCGGAGAAAAAACGGTCCAGGTCGGGATCGCGGCGGCGTTCCTCGTCCAGGAGATCCTCAATCAATTTTTGTTGCTGCGTGTTGAAGGTCACCACGCCAATGGACTTGCCGTTTTCCACGAAGGCGGGATCGGTAATGTGGCGGACGATGTCGGCCACCACCGCCTTGGCTTCGGCCTGGTTGGTCCGGCTGCCGCCTTTGTCGTAAAAAGCGTCTTCCACGAACTGCAGGGAGACCGCGCGGTCGTCGGTCACTGGGGAAGGAAAAGTCACGAGACTGCCGCCGTAATAGCGATGGTTCGAGAAGGCAATCAGACTTTCGTGGCGGCTGCGATAATGCCAGTTGAGACGCTGGCGGGGCAGGCCGGCACCGCAGCATTCGTCCAGGATGCTTTCCATGTCCCCGCCGATTTCCACCTCGTCGTCGGCGTCCTCGTCCTCGGCCCGGTTGAAGAAGTTGGTGGGGGGCATCTGTTTGGGATCTCCCACCACCACGACCTGTTTTCCCCGAGCCATGGCGCCGATGGCGTCCCAGACCGGGATCTGGCTTGCTTCGTCGAAGACCACCAGATCGAAAGAGGTCCGCCCCGGCGGCAGGTACTGCGCGATAGACAGGGGACTCATCAGCAGGCAGGGGGTCAGGCTGGGGAGCGCTGTGGGGATTTGCTCCATGAGCTGGCGCAAGGGCAAATGGCGGCGTTTCTTTTCCATCTCCCGGCGCAGAAGGCCCCATTCCGGGGCGTTGCGTGCGTCTCCGATTCCGGGGGTGCCGTTGCGTAGTCTGGCCCGGATGCAGTTTCGGGCCAGATCGGCAAGCTTTTGGTCCAGACGGCGGAAATCCTCGATAGCCTGCTCGTGCTCGACCGAGACGAAACGCCGCAGCAGTGGATCGGCGTCCACTGCCGCGCAAAGCCACCAGCGGCAATAGTTCACGGTAAAGGCTTCCCGAGCTTGGTCGCCAGCCAATTCTCCTTTCGTCAGGGCTTCGACCAAAGAATGTAATCCCTGCGCCCGGGCCTCGCCGACCACGCGATTCCAGGCGCACCAGGCCCGGAGCAGCCGGGTGCGGGACAAGATGACTTGGCAACGTTCGGCGAGGACATCTGGGAGCATGGCTTCCAGTTCGCCACGTCTCGACTCCTCGTTGCCAAGGAGACTGGCCATGGTGGTTCGGGCCGGCTCGTAGTGGCGGGCCATCGTCGCGAAATCGGCTCCGGTCCGTGTCACCGCGCCGGATGGCGAGAGCAGAAGGTTGTTCTCGCCGAGCAGCCGTTTCAACGCCTCGACGCCTGGGCCGAGGGATTCGGGCCGGTCATAGAGGCCGGACAGGCAAAGCTTCAGGCGTTCTCCCAGATCCCGCGCGAATTCGATATCCTGGGACCTGGTCGTCAGGCCTGACCACAGGCCCGAGGTCAATTTGCCGAGGTCCGCGTACGCCGCCAGCCTGGCGTCCTGCTCCTGAATTTTGGTCAGAAGATTGAAATAGTTCGCCGCCAGGGTCAGCCCTTCCTTCAGATGATCGAAGGCTGCCTGACCGGCTGCCTGTCGTTCGGCCCATGGCCATTCGCCCGAGCTCTGGTCCTGTAGGTCCTCGAAGGCGGCCAATTTTGTGTCAAGCCTCCGGATGTCGAGCAACACATCCAGATCCTGGGCTTCGTGAGATTGATTTGATCGGCCTGCTTCGGTCATGGCCGCAAGCGCCTTGCGCACCTTGCTCCGGCCGAGAGCGTTTTTGGGCCACCAGGCGTTTTCGGCTTCTTGCCAAGCGAGGCGTAGTCCTTCCAGATCGATCCCCAGGGCCTCGGGGCGATAATTGCGGGAAAGCTGGCCCCACAGTTGCCGTCGTCGGGTCTCCAGGGCCTGCCCGTCTCGCAGCCGGGCAAAGAAGGTTTGGGTCGTGTTTCGCACTTCGGCGGCCAAGGTCGTGAGCTGTCCCCGCAACGTGTCGAGCCGACCTGACATGGGCTCTTCACCAGGAATCCCCAGGGATGGCTCCAGCCCGCTCTCCATTCGCGGGAGACATGCCCGCAGATCTGCCAAAATGCCCTGGACTGTATCCTCAAGGGTGGGCCAGCATCCGGACGGCCCGTCCTGGGAATCAGCGAATTCGGCGAGTCTGGCGTCCTGTTCCCGGAGTTCGGCTGTGAGCGCCTGACGCCTCGCCACCAGGGCCAAACCCTCACTCAGTCGGCTGAGGATATCCGGGGCGTCGGGCCGCGCCAGAAAGCTCCAGTCCCGTCCGAAGGCCTCGGGCAACATGTCGGCCAGTTCGACCAAGGCGCGGCGGGCAGGCTCGGACAAGGTGATCTCCGGCAGGCCGGTTGCAGAAAAAAAAGTCGCCGATGCGCGTTGCATTTCCTCGCACAAGGGGAGCATCTCCCGGAGGGCCGCCGTCAGGGAGGCTTCCCATCCCGGCGACCATTCCGTGGCCGTGACCAGGGCCAAGTCTCCTCCGGCCGCGTCGGCCACCTCGGTTGCGTTGATGCCCAACCGGGTGGCGATGTCCAGCAAGGCGTCCAGCGAGGCCTTGTCATGGCTTTCCGGAGCGAACCACCGTAGCGGCAACTGCGGCATGTCCCGACCGGCCAAGGTCTTGCTGATGGCGGCGAAGACGCAAAGCCCGTTTGGCCAGCGGTGATGCAGGCGCTCGACTAAGGCGTTGAGTTGGTCGCGCAGGGAGCCCATGCGCGCGCTTTCCTCGTCCCAAGTCGCCTGATCCGCATCTGCCCGGGCTTCCCAGGATTGCCTGAGCTGCTTGAGTACCTCCAGCTTGTTGGCCTTGTGGGAATGGAGTTCCAGACAGAATTCGCCCAGGCCGATCGTCTTGAGCCGGCGATAGACCACCTCCAAGGCGGCGGTCTTCTCGGCCACGAAGAGCACCGTCTTGTCCATGGCCAGGCATTGGGCGATGAGGTTGGCGATGGTCTGGCTCTTGCCGGTCCCGGGCGGCCCCTCCAGTACGAAATCCTGGCCGTTGGCCGCCGCCACCACCGCCGCGAGTTGGGAGGAGTCGGCCGGCAGGGGGCAGAAATTCCGAGAGGGGGGCAAAATGTCGTCCAGGCGTTCCGGAGGCACGAACCGGGTCCGGTCGCCATATGCCTGGGTGGGCGTGTCGATAAGATGGTGCACCACGGGATTTTGCCGGAGCTGGTCGGCATGAACGGCCAAGTCCTTCCACATGAGGTACTTGGCGAAGGAGAACTGGCCCAGGCACACTTCCTCGGCCACCTCCCATCCGGTCATGTCCTTGATGGCTGTGGCCATCGTGCGCCAGATGGCCGCCACATCCAGCCCGGAATCATCTCGGGGCAGCTCTCCCTCAAGGGCAGGCAGGCGCAGGTGGAAGTCCTGACGCAACATCTCCAGCAAGGTCAGGTTGAAGCGGGGTTCGTCCTCGTGAAGGGCTAGTGAGAAGCCGGAACGCACGGCTTGGCGGGCCAGGCTTACCGGGATCAGGATCAATGGAGCCCTTAGACGGCGCGCGTCCTTGCCTCCCTGGTTCCAGACCAGAAAGCCCAGTACGAGATAGAGCGTGTTGGCTCCGCCTTCCTGCAATGCCAGGCGGGACGCACGGAACAGCTCCACCAGCCGGCTTTCCATCTCTTCTTCGGACAGGCGAGTGAAAATCTCTCCCCTGCCCAGGCCTTCCATAGCGTGCTCACGTCCGACCTCCTCCCTATGGCGGGCCTGATGCAGGGCCTCGTCACGGGGATCGGTGCCCTGCATCGGACGAACCCCCGGCCGCAGCTTGAATCGTTTGCCGTCGGCAAGCAGATCTTCCAAGCGTCCGGGATCCGGGACCATGAGTTCCACAACGCGTTTGCTGGAGCGGAAATGGAGCAGGTTGTTGCGTAGCGAGAGATCCAGGAGTTTGCGTTGCCAGCGATCCAGGCGGTCCTGAGGCCGGAGCTGGTCCGAGGGGCGAACCTGAGTTTCGACCTCCATAAGGTCCGGGGCATCGTCTAAGTCCAGGAGATCGGGAACCTGCGTTGCTGACGTTTCAGTGCTCGCCGGGGAGGTTGGGACCTCCTCGCTGGCCAAGGGACGGATCCGCTCCATGCGGGCCCGCCGGATATCCAAGGCCAAATGGAAAGGACGGGGCTCTTCTTCTGAAACCTGACGCGTCCCCACCTGACAGGCCCATGTGAACTTGGCGGGTTCTTGCTGGCCCCGCACGGCCAAGGTGGGTTCGAAGAGCAGGATCTCTTGAAGCTGCAGGCGTTTTCTCAGGGCGCTGACGTCATCGATCATGGTGGTCGCGAAGATTTCCGGTACCAACCATGCGCCGGCGAAGGCGTGTCCTTCCAGGAAGACGAGCAAGGGGTTGAGCTGGCATTGCTCCAGACAGGAGGCGAAAAGAAAGCTCAGATCCAGGCAGGTGGCCAGACCGTTGCTGACGATCCGCTCCGGCGAACGGACCTTCTGGCCTTGCTGCTCGAACCCGGCGGGTGGCAGGGCATAGTCCAGGCCCAGCGAACAGACCGCCTGCCATACGGCGGACATGATTTCCCAGGCCCGCTGCTTGCCGCCTTTGGCGTAGCCCTCCAAAGCGGATTCCTTGCCCGCCGTCAGCAGCAGGTCGGCCGCTTTTTTGAGCACCCGATCCACGGCCGGATCGTTGGGCCGCACAAAGGCAGCGGCTAGCTCGGGAAACTGGCCCAGACCACCCCATTGGTTGCGGGCCAGGAGTTCCACCGGCTTTTCCGACCGGCAGAGAACCGTATCGCCCTGTCGGAGTTCGAACAGTATCTGGCCCTTTTCGGCCTCGGTGAGCCGAAACAGCTGGCCGCCGTCCAGTTGCAGGTCCAGGTCGACAATCGAGTAGCGTTGCTCGGGATTGAGCTTGCTGATTCGCCAGCTTCGGGAGCGGAAAAAGGCTGGGTCGGAGTGGAGGGTCAGATACAGGTCCTCCCAGGGGGCCTGCCCATCGTTTCGAATGGCCAGTTCCAAAAGAACCGGGACGGAGTTCTGATGCAGGGCGAAGGACACCTTGGGTGCGAAGGTGGATTCTATGGTCAGATCGGATGTCGATTGCGGTAAAAAATCCATTCAACCCTCCGGACTATTTTGTCATCCTCTCGACAGAGGTGTCGTGCCCATCATGCCGATGCGCCGGGGTGGAATAGAGGAAGGCCTCCAACTGGGTCTGCTCAGGCCAAGGCATGGCGTTTGCTCATTTCCCCATGATCTCTCTTCGGGATTTCGCCGACGAATTGTTGCCGAACCATTTTTGGCCGTCTTTCGGCCAATCCCAAGGGTCGCGCACCGCGTATTCGTGTGGCGGCTCCAGGTTCTGCTCAAGGGCCACGCGTACGCGTCGCCGCCACGCCCTGGCGGACAGGCGTTTGCCGAGCTTGTCCGAGGCTGCCGTCGTGCAGCCGCCGGCCGGGTGTTTTTTGCGGGAACGGCTCATGGGGCATCACCTATATTGTTGTTGCTTCTCAGTAGTATTGCCGGATATATTCGAACGCCTTATCGAATAGATCATGGTCTTTGACCTGGTACTTCACGTAAATCATTTTGCGTAGCGCCTAGTGCTCGCATCTTCAATCGCTTTGATTAGGACCGCATGCTCCCATTTTATGGCATTGCATCCATTCTGATGAAATGCCGGTGGAGTTTTAGCTGGCGGCGTATCTCCTTTGTAAACACCGATGACGCCCTTGCCGCGCTTCAGACATTCCTCAATCTCCCAATTAACCCACTTGCTTGAAGCGGTCTTGTCGGTGAGATACACTAGAGTGACTGAGCAGCGATCAATCTTCTCGCGAATGTTCCGCTTGATATAGTCAGAATTGTTGCTTTCATAAGGCTCTTTGACCGAATAATCATCGAACTCCAAGTCCATTTTGTCATTCTTTGCCTGGCCGCGAAGCAAATTCACTTCGTCCAGATCTTCGTGGTCAAAGCTAATGAACACGTGCCTGCTGACGTCCGCTTTGGCTTCGGAAAGCCGTTGCTTTACCTTATCCTCAAGACTTCTGATATCTGAACTGGACAAGCCGCTACCGGAGCCACCGCCCATATCATTCTCCTCCGTTAAACTGAAATTCGAGACAGGCAATGCAACGACCACATGGCTGATCATCGCCAATATGGCACGAGTAGGTGCCAACCACGCCCTTTTCTGTCGCAAGCCGAACGACATCGGCCTTGCCAAATTCGATCAGGGGCGTCAGTAACTTAATCGGGCGTCCCATCGCTGCCACGATTGCCCGCTCAGCTTGAAGAAGGAAAGGCTGGCGCTGGTCTGGAAACAGACTGAATTGTTCGGCCAGTAAGCCAATGGCGACCGACGATGCACCAACCTGATAGGCGTATGCGCCGCCCATCGACAAAAATAGTAGATTCCGACCTGGCGTAAAAGCATTATCCTTTACGTCCATATCGGCATTCGTCAGACCTGAGGCGATGACTTGCCCGAAGCCGCTGAGGTCCATCCTTATGGGCTCGGGGAGCCCAAGCTGCTGGTGGACGGCTTGGCATGTCGCCCACTCCTTGACTGCCGCCCGCTGTCCATAATCGATGAACAATGGAAAGTGATCGATATGGTCTTCCTTGGCCATGACGCCAATCAGAGTCGAGTCAAGACCGCCCGAAACGAGATTCACAAAACTCATAGGTAGGCTTCCCGTTTAGCGACCCGCATCGTCAGCCAAATCGCCAGATCGACACAGCCCAGCGAGTGTCCAAAATAGGAGGCGATCTCGCGAAACGTATCCTCGATTTCTTCATAATTGGACAGACGTCCCAATTGGCTCGGTGCGATCCTGAGTCCGCGCGTCAGGTGGAGGTAATCGAGTACATGCACGTCTAGCACCGCAAGATCGGCGCAATAACCGATGCGCCGCAAGAAGAGGCTTGCCTGTTTGGGTCCGAACCCCCAAACATTCAGCATCAATGTCTTGCGTGCATACTTGGTGCTTTCGGCGGCAATCAGCAATCTCCGCAGGGAGCGACCCTTGCCGTAAATCTCCATGACCGTGGTGGCGAGCAATGACGCCAACCGGTTTCGGAATCGGGGCTTCATAGTACGCACACCCCCGTCCCTGCCTGGCACTGCTAAAGGCTGACTGAGCGCATCGAGAAGCCGTTCCTCGTAGTCTGCCATGTCCGCTAGTTGCCTCGAGCGCAACAAGCCCAGATCCAGTAGTCTATCGGCAGCGGCAACCGCCATTTCGAACTGCATCTGACTGCAAAATATACAGATCGCCGCTTCGTAAAATATTTGATCTTCAGTTAGCAGTCGCCAATCCATCGACAAGTTGCCTTGTGCTGTGATCTCAATGCACATAGCGTCAATGGTGCGATTGATAATGTCGGCATTCATGAATCACTCCAGCAAAATTCTGTTGCACAGTAACGAAACACATGTGCTGGAAAGTTGTGTAGGCAGAAATCTACCACCGTTTTGTTTGATATTGCCAACCGTAGTCTTTGCATCCATGAGGCATAGAACTCCAAGTTGTGCGCTAGCGTGCGTGCCTGAAACGAAAGACCTGCTTCGAACCACGACGTCTGTCTAGCGAAGAAGTCTGCCTGTGACAGATGATAGAGTAGCCCTGTGTTGTGATCAACTACGGTTTGGCACCACTCCAAACCATCAAAGCTGTCCGCTCCCATTGCTGAGTACAGCGCAATCGAAATTGGGTTGCCCGTGCCGAGCAGATGCAGCGCTACGTAGCGAGCAAGTTTGTCAAGCGCGTTGCGAATGGCGAGTACGGTACGGGCACGGTCGATTACACTATCGCCCAGTCGACGTTCCGCAACAGCGAGCATCGAAACATTGGTCTGTGCTGCAACGACACTACATAGGCGTGGCAGATCGCTTGCTTGAGCGTGAATGATCGGCACTATCTGACATGCGCCGGCAGCCGCCTGATCCTCTTGCCAGCGCGTCACCAACAGCGCCACGTGTTCGGTGGCGTCGGCGGGAGGTTGCTGTTCGTCAAAGCCAAAAGCAAGGTCGCAAGGAAAACTAGCCAACATCTGGTGAAAGGCTGGTTGTCGCCATTGGCGCTGAGTATCTTTCCAGAAGCTTTCATAGTTGCCCGAGTCCATCAGGGTCACTGCACCGGCGTCACGCGACGATCGCAGCAACTTTGCGGCATTTTCTGGCTGAGCGAGCGTGGCGAGATCGAATGCGGACAGCAGATACTGCCCATTGATGCCCACCAGGGAGGAAAGCACCTTCAAGTAATCCTGAGGTGGTAGCGCGGTTTTCACCGACGAAATCGAGGGGAAATAGACCGGCAGCGGGAGGGGCTTGCCGCCGATATTCAGTTCAAGCGGGCGGAGCACGCTCATTCCTTTCCATCCGTCGTCTTGGCAACAACGCTGCGCCGCGATTCGTTGAACCAGTTGGCATGCTCTGTCGAAACGTGTTCCTCGACCCTCTCCGCGAGGGCTATCAGTCGATCAGTCTCAGCCAACCCTTTGTAGGGGCCGGCATTGGAGAGAAACAGGTACTGCTCGTGTTTGAGGCGTTCTGCCGTGGCGCGGTAGGTAACCCACAAGGTCGAGTACTGGTTCATCTGCTGAACCGCTTCCAGCACGGCGATCAAAATACCGGCAATCGATGCAGCCCACTTGGCACATTCGGCGGGCAAAAGGCTGGTCGAGGGGATCAGAACCGCCAGCGTGACCTGCGTGATCTTTAGGCGCTTGTACCAGAGCTGACAATATTGGCTTTTGCTGTCGTACCAGTTCTGTTGATCGATCAAGCGAAACCAGGCAGGATGAGTCTCGACGAACTCAGGCGCCATCGGCTCTCCATGCATATTGCTATTCTCATCGGTGCTCACCTTGTCCCCCTTGTCGTTTATGCAAACACCCTTTCCACCGTAGCGGACAGCAGGGTGGCGTTGACTTGGCGGATGGGTACACATTCACCTATAGGTGCACTGCCTTTCGAAAAGAACGCTATAGTGGGGCATACCAGCTCAAAGCTCCCCTTTGAAGGCTTTATCCAAGGCCGAGGGCAGCAGGGCATCGAGTTCGGTTATGATAGCTTCTGCGTCTTTACGCATAGCCACCATTCGCATTTTGATCTCACGCAGTTGAAACTGAATCTGCCGCGATGGGAGCGGCAGGCGGAACTTCAGGAAGCTGGCTGGCTTCAGACGACGGCGTCGAACATTCGTGCCCGTGCTTGTCCCTGATAGTTGGGGCCAGACCTCCGGAGACCGGAAGTAGACATCGAGGACTTCGGGCAAGACCATATCCGTGTCTATTTCGAATACTGGGAACTCTGTCGAGACGACCAGACCATCGCACTCGGGTGGGACAACGGCCAGCGCCCCTTCCCATGCCATCAATTTCGGATAGACGAAATCGCCTTCTCTCAGCCGCGTGAGTTTTGGGTAGGAGAATTCCATGCCCGTCTTGGTAGAGCCTTTGAACACCCCGCGTCCGAAGCAATAGACGCCGGCGAACTCGTATGCGGCATCGGGTTTGACCTCAACATCTGGCGGCCTTAGCCGAACGAGGTTGGACATCTCCACGGGTTTCGAAGATGTTGCCGAATGGATGAGCGAACGGCACAACGCCTCGCCTTCTTGCTCAATCTGGCGGTAGCATTCGCGGGCTTCGTCGATGCGGGCGGACAGGGCGTCGAGTTTCACCACGATCCGGTCCTGCTCCTTGCGATCTGGAAGGGGGATCGGCATATCCAAAAAGCGAGATTCCTTCAGACGGACACGATTGGTGGTTCCCTCACTAGCGCGTCGACAAAGCTGAACGAAATCCTGAGTCCTACTCAACCACGATAGAAAGCTGCGGGAGGCAGATTTCTCATTTACTTCAAATGTCGGGAAATCGTTCGTTGCAATAGCGCCATCAAGTTCACCGGGTACTATCCCGAATGCACCATGCCTTGCATCAATTCGCGATAGGATGAATTGGCCTTTGCGTACAAGAAACCTGCGACCCGATGCCACTTCGAGGCCGCCGACCTCTCCTCTGGGAACGACACCTTTTCCCCATAGCCTGACAGTCACTTGGGTGTATCGTTCAGTGGGGACGATCTCAATCATCTCCGCGCTACGTGTGAGTACTTCACCCAAGGGAACGCTTTGCCAACCGTTGGAGATCATAGTGTCTTCCCACCCGTGGCGGTCGGTCCCGCGAGAATTATCTTGATTTCATTTATGATCTCTCCGACGAGTCGATTTTTTTCGGCGATGCTGTCGGCGAGTTGTCCGGGTGGCAGGTGTTCGAGGGCTTCGGCTCCGCGTGGGTTCTTGATGTCCAGATTACGTCCGTTGGCCAGTATGTCCCTGGCCTTCACCTTCCAGGCGTAGTCGTTTTCGCGGCGTCGTTCCGAGCGGAACCACTTGAGCAGGTCGGCGAATTCCTCGTATTGCAGTGGGCTGGTCTTCGTGTATTTCTTGCGTCCGTCTGGAAGGGGCAGTTCATAGTACCAGATAACATCTGTCGGGCCGGAACGGTCGAAGAAAAGCAGATTCGTCGGAATGGGAGTGTAGGGTTCAAACACGCCCTGTGGCAGGCGCACAACGGTGTGTAGGTTGAACGCCGTCAACAGTTCTTCCTTGATGCGGCCGCAAACCCCATCGCCGAAAAGCGTGCCGTTGGGTACGACCACAGCGGCGCGGCCCGGCTTGGGCGCACGCTGGAGCTTGCGCATGATGAGTTGCAAAAAGAGCAGGGCCGTTTCGGTGGTCTGCTTGTCCTCGGCGAAGTTGCTCAGAATACCGCGCTCCTCCTCGCCGCCAAAGGGCGGATTGGTGAGGATCACGTCCACGCGATCACGGTCGCCAATTTCGTTGAGCGGAAAGCGCAGGCTGTTTTCGGGATCGATCCTCGGGGCCTCGAGGCCGTGCAGGAGCAGGTTCATCTGGCAAAGCAGAAACGGGAGGGGCTTGGCTTCACCGCCGAAGATGGACGCTTCCTGAAGGCGTTTGCGATCCTCGACGGTTTTGACCTGTTTGCCCAGGTGGTTGAAGGCTTCGACCAGGAAGCCGCCCGTGCCGCAGGCCGGGTCGAGCACGACCTCGCCAAGACGAGGATCGACGGCCTCGACCATGAAGCGCACAACGGGGCGGGGCGTGTAGAACTCGCCCGAGTCGCCGGCGGCGTCGCGCATTTCGCGCAGCATGGACTCGTAAAGGTGGCCGAGAGTGAAGAGTTCGTCCTGCGCTTCGAAGTGGATGGCGTTGACCTGATTGATAACGTCGCGCAACAGATAGCCGGACTGCATGCGGCAGGTCTGACCACTGAAGACGGTGGAAACCACCTGTTTGCGGCTGCCAGGGCCGTTTTGCAGGCTGCGCAGGTAGGCGAACAGACCCGCTCCCTTCGTCCCATCAGGCCGAACGGCGTCCTCCTGGGAGATGAAGGCGATCAGTTCGGGGCCGGTGATGCCGTTTTCCTGGGCGGCCCAGTCGCGCCAACGGTAAGGAGCGTCGATGGTGGGACGGAATTTCGCCTGGCGCATTCTGGCCCGTGACTCCTCAATCTGTTCCATATCGTCGAGGAACTTGAGGAACATGACCCAGGTCAACAGGGGCAGACGGTCGAGATCGCCGGAGAGTCCCTTGTCCTTGCGCATGATTTTGCGGCAGGACTTGATGACGCTGCCCAGGCGTTCCGCCGTGGTCTTGGGTTGGGTCTTTTTGCTTCGCTTTGCCATTGTCTATCCTTATGCCGCGTAGAGCAATGTTTGCAGTTGCCGCACGGCGTCTATCAGTTGGTTCTCGCCACCAAAATAGCGGGCGATCTGCAGGATATTGCCGTGTTCGCTGATCGGCGGCACCTCAAGCACGTCGGGAATGACGAACTGCGCCGTCCCGTGCTCGGTGTACTTGTCCAGTAGCTCGCAGAGAATCTTGCGCGCCTCCGGGCCGTACTGGTCGAAGAAGTCCTGCTTCTCGGATCGAAGCCGTTGCGCACGCTCGCGCCTGGTGCGGAGCGGCGCGTTGAACGCGATATGACAAAGCAAATCGAGCGGGTCGGCGTCGGGCTGATCGGCGATGGTTGCCAGTTCGTCAAAATCAATGCCGCGTTCCGCCAACTTGTCGATGATCTCGCTCCGATGATCGGGATCGGCCCACTGTTCGCGTAACTGGGCGGCATTGCGGTAGAGCGTACGCACCTTTTCGGCGGTGTAATCGGTGAAGCGCACCACTCGCAGTTGGCTGCCGTCGGCGTCGAGCTCGTAGACCAGATGCGCGGCGATTTCGACCTGTCCGCCGTCGAAGTAGAATTTACGGCGTTCGGCGGGGCCGTCGTCATCCGGGGGGAGCGTATCGACGATGACCCCGCCGTCGGTCTCCGACTCCTCTTCCGGGGTGAGGACGGTCTCATCCTCGGTCGGCTGACCTTCCTCGTCGATGTGCTGTTCTGTCTCGATCGAGGGATCGCCGTCGAAATCGGGATCAGCGAAGAGTCGCGTGGCCGATCCTGTGTAATCGAGGATGCTGAAAAAATACTTGCCGTAATCGTCGCGGACACGCGTTCCCCGCCCGATGATCTGCTTGAACTCGGTCATGGAATTGATGATACGCACTAGAACAACATTGTGGACTGTTGGCGCGTCGATGCCGGTCGTGAGCATCTGGGAAGTGGTCAGGATGACCGGCGTGGGGCGTTCGACGTCCTGGAAATTGCTGAGATGTCCCCTTCCGATGCCGCCCTCGTCGGAAGTGACGCGGCAGACGTAATCCGAGTTCTGGCTGGTCAGGTCGGTGTTCAGGTTATTGAGCGCGCGGCGCATCTCGTCGGCGTGTTCCTGATCGACGCAGAAGACGATGGTCTTGCCGTATCGGTCGGTCTTCTTGAGGAATTCGGTGAGATGCGCGGCCACGGCTTCAGTCCGCGCCTTCAGGGAAACGACTCGTTCGAAATCGTTGGTGTGGTACTCGTCGTCGGGAATTTCGCGCCCGTAGCGGTCGAGTTCGCCTCGGCTCGGACGCCAGCCCGCCGCGTCCCATGTGGTGATGATCCGGTGGACGCGATAGGGTGCGAGGAAGCCGTCGTCGATGCCCTGGCGCAGGCTGTATTGATAAATTGGATCGCCGAAATATCGATAGGTGTCGGCGTTGTCCTGACGACGGGGCGTGGCCGTCATGCCGACCTGGAACGCCGGTTCGAAGTGTTCGAGGATCGCCCGCCAGTTGCTGTCGTCCTTGGCGCTGCCACGATGGCACTCGTCCACGATAATCAGATCGAAGAAATCGGGAGCATATTCGCGGTAAAGGCCGGGACGTCGCTCGTCATGGGCGATGGCTTGGTAGATGGCGAAATACATTTCGCGGCTTTTGTTGGCGACGCCTCCCTCGATCTTCCAGCGGGCGTCGCCGAAGGGCGTAAAAGTCTTGGCCATCGGATCGTCCACAAGGATGTTGCGGTCGGCGAGGTAAAGAATGCGGGGACGTCGGTAGCCGCCGGTGCGGTTCCACCGGGACGACCAGAGTTTCCAGCAGATTTGAAAGGCCACCACCGTCTTGCCTGTGCCGGTGGCCATCGTCAGCAGGATGCGCCTGCGTCCTTGAAGCACCGCCTGAACGGTGCGATTGATGGCGATCTCCTGGTAGTAGCGTGGCGACTTGCCGCTGAGGTGGTAGGCCGGGGTCAACAGGCGGTCGGCTTCCTGAGCGCTGAGAGATTCCGAACGCAGGAGCCGTTCCCAGAGTTCGTCGGGGGTGGGGAACGCCTCGATTTCACGCTCCATCCCGGTCGTGTAGTCGAATTCAACAATGCCGTGGCCGTTGGTGGCATAGGCGAAACGCAACCCCAGAATCTCCGCGTAATCCTTGGCCTGTTGAAGGCCTTGGCCAGGGGTTGCATAGGATGGCTTCGCTTCAACGACGGCAATCGGCATGTCGGGCCGGAAACGAAGGATGTAGTCAGCGCGCTTGCCCGGCTTGCGACGTCCCTGACGACCGGAAACGATGATACGACCGTCGGTAAAGGTGACCTGTTCGTTGATCCGGTGGGGATCGTCGTCCCAGCCAGCTGCCTGGAGTTTGGGAACAACATAGCGGCGGCAGGTGTCGGCTTCGTTTAAGGCCATGGCTAGTCCTGCCTTACTTGCTCATTTTGCCGCTTCAGCCATTCGTCGATGGACTCTCGATGGAAGCGCAGATGGCGTCCCACCTTTTGAGAAGGGACTTTTCCCTCCCGGACGAGCTTGTACAGCGTCGACTTGGGAATTTTCAGATAAATGGATAACTCCTCTATAGTCAAGACGTTGTCCAATTCGTTTTCCATTAAAAAGCCCCTTTGCAGTGTACGGGCAAAATTATCCCAGCAAAACTCATTAGATGTAGATAAGTTATTGTTAGTGCCAATTGGTGTCAATTGCTTTTTTGAGTAGCCAGCGATTCAATCGAGGGCCAGTTCAGCGTCAAGTGCCATCAGACGATCCGGGACGGTTTTTGTGGGAGGCTTCCGGCAATATAGGCCCAGGCAGTCAGTCTCTTTCCTCGGCTCATACATACCATGATCAGGACTCATCCAGAGAGACTCGATTCGCCGGGTCCGGGGACGAACCAGCCCAGCCCGTCGATGGGCGGAAAGAGATGTGGCCAGAGGCTTTTGCTTTTCTTGTTGGCCGTCACACCTGCTCGGTGCACATGATCACGAGGCGGGATTTGCGCTCGTCGGGTAGGACAGCTTCGATGTTGAGGGTGCGCCCCTCAAAGATCAGGCGGTGGGTGGGGGTGAGATCGGCGCGGTAGCGCATGGTGACGCGGTGGCTGACCGAGTTTTGCATCTGGGCGGCGGCGAAGTATTCCTCGCCTTTGAGGGCTTCGACCCTCGCCCATACGGTGGCGAGGTCAGCCCAGGTTTCTTCCCAGCCCCCCATGCCATCTGAGACGGCAGTGAAGGATTGGATGATCACCCGGTGGCGATAGGGACCGGCGGGCATCTACACCACCCCGCAAACTCGCCAAGGGTCCAACAAGCCGTCCAGGAAGTCGCCGGGGAGCGCGCTGACGGATCGCGCGGCAAAGCTCTCCCGCTGCTCATAGAGGCCGGTGACGCGACACAGCAGCCAGCTCTTGATGGCGTCCGGCGTGGACGAGGCTCCATTGACGGCGGGCCAACCGGTGCGGAACCTGATGGTCATGGCATTGCGCTGGCGGCGCGTGGCTGGCCACATTGCGCCATAGGCAGGATAGATGTGGCCGAGCAGCCCGGAAGTATCGACGACATACCCCGAGGCGGACATGGTCTGCGTTGCGCCGTCCGGCGCCACAAAGGAGACGGCCTCCACGGCCTGCAAAGGTGGCTTGGACAATTCGATCGGGTCGTCGCCGCAAGGAAAGCCGTCCAGGGAGAGCTCGTATGTAGCTTCCACGAACTGCCTCCCTGTCAGCTGTTCCCCATGCTGGCGCGCGGCTGCGATGAAAGTCGCAAGCAGCCCGTTCTCGAGATCGTGGTCGATCCTGGCGTGAAGCTTGGCTTCCGCCAGAGTGACCGGCTCCATGGCCGGCGGCGTGATCAGGCGCAGACGTCCGTGCATGGGTTCCCCTATGAAAGGGGCGGAGCCGAAGCCCCGCCCCCGTTGGACTACTCGGAGTTACTCGGTCACCGGGGCCACATGGGCGTGGCCGAGCAGCGCCGTGACGCCAAGGGGTGTACCGGTCCCATGGGTGCCGATGAAGTTCACCACCACGCGGCAGTAGCGTTTGTGCCCGCGATAGGCCGTGGCGTAGATCGCGCTGTCGTCGCCGGCGTTGTCGATGACCGCGAAACAGCCGCCGTTCGTGCCGGTCGCCGACTTGGCCAGATCGGCCGGGTTCACGTCGGTCCAGGGGCCGCTTATCTTGTCATCGGCTTCCTCGACTTCGAGTTCGATCTTATTTGTCTCGGACAGGGGCACGCCGGCCGCGCCCGCATTGACCAGCAACAGGCAGGAGCCGAAGCCCTGCAGGTCCACGGGGTCGGAGGTTTGATCGGCGTTGTACACGCCCGGAGTCAGGATCTGAGTCGCCTTGAGGTTGCTGGAAAGATCGCGCATGTCGGCCTCCTTTAGCTCGCGGAGAATTTCATGAGCTTCACGGCCTCGAAGTTTTGGACGCCGCCGCCGAAGCGCTCGGTCACCCAGAAGGAGGTGAAGCCCTTGTTGGTGATGTTGTCGCGGATGATGCGCATGCCCTGGCGGCGGTAGATCAGGTAGGCTCGCTTGAAGTCGCCGATGGCGATGGACAGGCTCCCGGAAGCCACGTCTGGCATGTAATCGTCGGTGCGCACCGGATAGCCCAGAAGCACGCCTGCGATGCCCGCCTGCAGCCCCGGCTGCCAGAGGTAGTTGCCCTGGCCGTCCTTGAACTTGCGGATGGCGGCCAAGGTCAGGTCGTTCAGGAGAAAAGCTCCGGACGCGCGGTACTGGGCCTTGAGCGCGTGGATCAAGTCGATGAGCTTGTCGCTGGGGTTGCTTCCCGCGAACGCGCCATTGCCGCCGGAGAGCACGTAGCCGAGCTTGCCCCAGGCATAGGCATCGTTGCCCACGGCGTCATAGGTCAGCAGCCCGCGCGGGCGGGAGACGCCGTTGCCGGTCAGAAAAGCCTCGGCTTCGGCCTCGGCAAAGGCCAGAGCGACTTCCTCCATGAGGAAGGCTTCGACGTTGAAGCCCAGGTCTTCCAGGCTCTCGTTGGTCACCTCGGGGAAGGCGTCCACCTCCCGGGCCTCGAAGGTCAGCAGACTGAACTTCGGCGTCGAGGTGGCCGACGGATTTTCGCCCTCGCCGCGCCAGGCGTAGGATACGCCGGTGGTGCGCACGGGCTTCTTGTACACGGCGGCGTTACCCGCGATGGTCTGGGCCATGCCGGAAAGCGCGGACATCGCGCTCACGGTGCGCTCGATGGTCTGGGCCATGTCCTCGGTGAGGAAATAGCCGCCGTCGGGATCGCTGGAGGTGGCCATGGCCTTGCGCTGGATACCGGCCAGTTCTCGGTCGTCGCCCTTGCGCAGGTACTTGCCCAGGGCCTGCTTGTGCTCCTGGACCATGGGGTCCAGACCGTCCGCTCCAGCACCAGGCCGATTGGCCTTCTTGGCGACCTCGGCCAGGTCCTTGCCCAGCCGGGTCAGGTCCTCGTTGATCCTGGCGACCTTTTCCTCCAGGTCGGCAGGGGCGAAGCCTTTTTTCTCGATGGCCGCCAGCCGGTCATCGTTGGCCTGCTTGAATTCCTCGAACGCCTTGTGCTGCTCTTCCAGCAGCTCTCTGATCTCGTCCATGGATTACCTCCTTGCGGACGTCTTGATGGTGGCGATGTTGCGCCGCAGCAGAGCGGCGACCGCATCCGCACCCTCGCCTTCGGCGTCACGCAGAGGCAGGGCCGAAAATCCCTCGGCCAGAACGGTCTTGGCCTGTGTTCTGGAGAACCCGGCCTCACGCAGGGCCCTCTCGGCGAGCCGGATGTCCGGCACGCCCTTCACTTGCTCCACCCGCGCCCTGGCATTGGCCGGAAAGGTCACGGGGCTGATCTCGATCAGTTCGATACGCTTGAGCCGGCGACGGGGCTCGTCCGGCTTGCCGCCCGGCTCCCATTGCCTGGCCACGTAACCGATGGACAAACCGTCGATGGCCGGCCTGGGCTCCATGTGCATCAGAGTGTGAACCTCTCGCCCGCGCGGGGTCTCGGCCAGCCGGCCGGTCACACGCAGGCCCACGTCGTCCTCGGCGATGTCCGTCCAGATGCCGATGGGCGTCAGGTCCTGCGCGCCGAGCCCGAGTCCACCGTGCTGCAGGAGCATGACCGGCCAAGAGGCTTTGCCGGATCTGGCGTCGGCCAGGCTTTGGGTGAACGCCCCGGGCAGGATCACGTCGCCGTAGGCGTCCACGTTGCCGAACACGGCTCCGTACCCGGAAAAGGTCATCTGCTCGGCGTCGGTTTCACCGGGGGCGAACTTGAGTTCCTTCAGGCTACAGTTGAGGCGCTGCATCGGCGTTGCCCTCCTTGTCGGTATGGGCCTCCGGATCGGCCGGATCGGTCATGTTGAGGGGTACGCGGTAGCGTTCGCCGCCGTCGTAGGGGTTCATGTCCTCAAGTTCGCGCACCTCGTTGGGATTCATGGCTCCGATGCCGTACATCCTGGCGTAGAACTCGGCCCGGTCCTTGGCCGCGCCGCGCAGGAGCCCGTTGAGCATGAACTTGGCGTAGAGCCCCTGGCGGCGCTCTTCCTCGCTGAATAAGTTCTTGGCGATGCTCGTTTCGATGCGGCGGCACCAGGGTGAGAGCGTGTGGACCACGTGGGCCAGAAACATCTGCTCGGCGCTGGCGTAGGTGGCGGTCTTGTCCGAGTAGCCCACCATGATGGGCAGCACGCGGAAGGACCGGCAGATTTCCTCGACCTGGAATTTGCGGGTTTCCAGGAACTGGGCCTGATCGTTGGGCGCGGTCATGGAGGTGAACTTCATGCCGCCCCAGAGCACGGCGGTCTTGAAGGCGTTCCCGCCGCCGGCGTGCCGGGCCTCCCAGGACTTGCGCAGGGCCAGGCGCTGTTCCTCGTTCAGGACCTGCTCCGTCGACAAGATGCCGCCGACCACGGCTCCGTTGGAAAAAAGCCGCGCGCCATGTTCCTCGGTGGCCAGGGACAGACCGATGGCCTCCCGGGCGAGGCGCACGCCTTCGAGCCCCAGCCACCCGTTCCAGGAGGGGCCGCGCAGATGCCACATCTCGGAGGCGGAAAGTCCGATGTGGCGGCCGTCGTCCGTAGTCACCTCGTAGGAACTCACGTAGCCGTCGCGCTTCACGGTCACCTGCTGCGGCTCGTAGGGGAGCAGTTCAATAATGCGGCCCAGGCCGCGATTCACGAACACAAAGGCGTTGCCGCAGAACACCAGATGCATGACCACCTGCTCGATGAACTCGAAGCTGGTCTGCCAGTCGTTGGGCGCGGCCCCGAGCAGGCCGTACAGCGGGTGATCTTCGGCCGGGGTGCGCACGCCGTCATGCGAGCGGAAAACCCTAAGCGGCACCTGGGCCAAGCCCTCGGCGATGACCCGGGCGCAGGCCAGGGCCGTAGTGGCTTGCAAGGCCGTCTTCCAGGTCACGGCCACGCCGCTCTTGGCGGGCTGGGTAAAGAAACCGTCGGCCAGGAGGTCCTCCAGAGCCAGACGCGATGCCGACTTGCGGCCCCAAAGCCGGGAGAAGACGCCCATCAGTCCCAGACCTCCATGCCGACAAACGGCTCTTCCGCGTGGAGCATGGCGCGGGAAAGGGCCATGATGGCGGCCACGATGCCGTCGATCTTGTTCTCGGCGCGCTCCTTGCCCGGATAGTAGGCCTTGGTTCTGGTGGAGCGCAGCACCACATTGGCGGCCTGCCAGGCCAGCAGCGGATCACCGTCGTGGTGCAGCTTGCCCGAGAGGTAGAGGGCCTCGAATTCCTTCATGGGCTCGGAGATAAGCGCCGGGGACTGGTTGATCTCGATGCAGGGAAAGGACACCCGTTCGCGGATCTCCTGCATGAGCATCTCGGCCTCGCGCGGATCGTAGGCCAGCTCCCGGATGGAGAAGCGGTCGGCGTAGGCCAGCAGGTCGTCCATGAGATAGTGATAATCGGTGCGCGCGCCGGGCGTGGCCACCAGATGCCCCTCGGCCGTCCATCGCTGGTAGTGGGCATTTTCAGGCAGGTTCACCGTCTCCGCCGGTAGGTAATGTCGGCCGAAAAGATAAAATTCGTCCCCACGCCTCAAAAGGAGCACCATGGCCGTGAGGTCCACCTTGGAGGCCAGGTCCACACCGACCCAGCAGGGCTCGCCCGCGAAGTCGTCCAGGGAGACGTCCGCCCGGCAGGCGTTCCACTTGACCATGTTGATCCAGGCCGAACCGGCATTGGACCAGATGTTTAAGTGCTTGCACTTGAGAATGTTCTGACGGGAGGCGATCTGCAGGGCTTCCTTGCGCCGGGCCTGGAGAAAATCCGGATAGATCGAGACGCCCAGGTTCGGGTTGGCCTTTTCCCAGGAGGCCCAGTCGGTCCAGTCATCGTCCTCATCAATAGTGAAAATGATGGCGAAGAGCTGGTCGTTTTCCAGTGTACCTTCGAGGACCTTCACGGCCTCGTCGCGTTTGGCGTAACAGGGGCCGGAGGTGTCCACGCCGGCCGTGGTGATGACTGCCAGCATGGGCTGGGAACGCGCGCCCATGCCGGTGAGCATGGTGTCGTAGAGGTCGGGCGTTTGGTGCTCGTGATACTCGTCCACGATGGCGCAATGCGGCGAGGCGCCGTCGCCGGGCTTGCCGATGACCGGTTCGAACTTGCTGGCGTTGTCCAGGATGTGCAAGTTCTTGGCCCCGACGTGGATGCCGAAGTGGCTGACGAAGGAAGGATTTTTCAGGCACATCTGCCGGGCCGGACCGAAGACCTCCCAGGCCTGCTTTTCGCTGGTGGCCCCGGAATAGACCTCGGCTCCGGGCTCGCCATCGGCCGCGAACATGTACAGGCCAATGCAGGCCCCGAGCACGGACTTGCCGGATTTCCTGGGGATCTCGGCGTAGATTTCACGAAAGCGACGCAGCCCGTCCGTCTTGCGCACCCAGCCGAAGGCCACGGCCAGAATGAAGCACTGCCAAGGCTCGAGGACAATGTGTTTGCCCGCCCATTCCCGACCCTTTACATGCACCATGTTGGAGGCGAAGCGGCAGATGCGCTCGGCTGCCTCCCGGTCCCAGCGGAAGGGGTAGTCCTTGGCTTTGGAGCGTTCCAGATCGTCCAAATGCCTCCCGCAGGCCTGCCGCACAGAGGCGCAGGCCGCGATCTTCCCTCGCACGACGTCCCGTGCGTAGCGGTTGGCGGCGGTAACGAAGGGATGTGTTCCCATCATGCTTTCCCGAATCCAGCCCATGCAGCGTCTTCTTTCCCGGCCGGAGCCGCCGCGACCCGTGTGCGGCTCGACGGCGTGAGGCCGAATTCGGTCAGGAACTTGTGCATGAGCTCCATGGCCCGGTTGGCCACGCCCACCAGCGGATTCTGGATCACGTTGCCGCCGGTGGTCTTGATAAGCAGCCCGGACTGGCGAATTTTGCGCTCGGCCTCGACGAAACGCTCGAAGGCCTGGCAGTAGGCAGCCAGGGCCGCGTCGTCACCCTCGGTGAGCACGCCCATGCGGGCGAGCACCGGAGCCTTGCGCAGCCATTCCTCCCGGGCGATCTCGCCGAGGAAGTCGGGCGGCTCGGGCAGCGCCGGGGCAAGCTTCGGCTCGTTGGGATTGACGCGACATTTTTGCGCCGTGCCCTTGAGCATCTTGAGCTTGGTGGGGAGAGGCTTACGGCCGGACATTATGCGCACCTCACCAGGCAAGTCCGGCAAGGAGGAAGCAGCCACCAAGCAGGAGGCTTTCAGCGATGGGGGAAACATCGATCTGGAAGGAACGCAGAAGTACCAACCTGTAGCGACTAGCGTTCTTCATGGGTGGACTCCAGGATGGCTTTTTGTCCGGTGAAGTCTTCCCACCGTTTCACGGCAACATCGACGTAGGTGGGGTTCAATTCCATGGCCAGACAGGCGCGGCCGGTGATCTCGGCGGCGATAATCGTGGTGCCGGAACCGGAGAACGGCTCGTATACGGCCTGGCCCGGACTGGAGTTGTTCTCCATGGGCCGCTTCATGCATTCGACGGGCTTCTGGGTGCCGTGGATGGTGTCGGCGTCCTGGCCCCTGGACGGGATATTCCAGACCGTGACCTGCTTGCGGTCACCGTTCCAATGAGCCTTGCCCTTGACCGCGTACCAGCAGGGCTCGTGCATCCAATGGTAATGCCCCCGGGAGAGAACCAGACGCTCCTTGGCCCAGATGATCTGGGAGCGGATGGCGAAGCCACAGGCGATAAGGCTTTCCGCGACCGTGGCCGCGTGCAGGGCTCCGTGCCAGACATAGGCCACCTCGCCGGGGAAGAGTTCCCAGGCTTCCCGCCAGTCGGCGCGGTCGTCGTTTAAAACCACGCCGGTGCGTTTGGTCTTTTGGCCGGAAAGCGCGTCGTTGCGCCAGGCGGGATCGTAGGCGACGCCGTAAGGCGGGTCGGTGACCATGAGGTGCGGCAGGATGCCTGCCAGGAGCTTTTCCACGTCGTCCGCGCTGGTGCTGTCGCCGCAGAGGAGCCGGTGGCGGCCGAGCACCCAGACATCGCCCAACTTGCTTATAGGTTCGGCCGGCGGCTCGGGCACCTCGTCGGGATCGGTCAGGCCCTCGGTGGTCGATTTGGCCAGCAGGGAATCGATCTCGGCGGCGTCAAAACCGGTCTGGGTGATGTCAAAGGCCATGGCCTGGAGTTCTTCCAGCTCCAGCGCCAGAAGATCTTCGTCCCAGGCGGCCCAGTTGGCGGCGCGGTTGGCCAGCAGGCGAAAGGCCTTCACCTGCGCCTCGGTCAGTTCGTCGGCTAGAGCCACGGGAACTTCGGTGATTCCCAGCTTCCGGGCGGCCTTGAGCCGCAGGTGCCCGTCCACCACGGTACCATCAGACTTGGCCACGATCGGGATGCGGAAGCCGAACTCCCGAATGGCCGCGACCATGCGCTCGACCTGCTCGTCGTTCTTTCGCGGGTTACGGGCATAGGGAACAAGCCGTTCGACGGGCCAGGATTCGGTCTTCAACATTGTTTCGATCCTGAGTGTGAGGTGCGTAGCCTGCCGTGCAGGCGTTCGTGGCATTCGCGGCACAGGCTCATGAGGTTGCCACTTGCATTGTTGCGGGGATTGCCATCACAGTGATGCACCACTTCGGCCGCCCGGGCGCAGAGGGCGCAGAGCGGGTCCCGCCTGAGCTTGAGATACCGGACCCGCTGCCAGTGGGCGCCGTAGCCGCGCTTGGCCGCGTTCCCCCGCGCTTTGTCCCGGGCGCTACGGCGAAGAAGGAGAGCCTCCTCCGCGAGATGCTCATGCTCTGGACAATACCCGCCGGCATCCTGCGTCAGGTTCCGGCATCCCGGCTTGCGGCATGGTTTCGGCGGTCTTGGCGGCATCCCCCACCCGTCATTTTGCACGCGAAAAAGTTAAGGGGGCCACTCGGTCTACGGGCCGAACCCACAGAGATTCGACCCGCCCCGGGCATCCTCCGAGGGGTCTCCCCTCTCTTGCATACATACCGGGGCGAAGCGGAAAACGTCGGCGGTGAGAGAGAATTTTCAGGGGACCCTTTTGGCATTGACCTGATTACGGACTATATTTGGTCTTAACGACGCACAGCGAGGTTGCCCATGAAGTTTTCCAGCCAGATCAAGCCGATCAGCTACCTCAAGGCCCATGCCGCCGAGATCGTGCGCAGCCTGCCCGACCAGGGCCAGCCGCTGGTCATTACGCAAAACGGCGAGGCCAAGGCGGTGCTTCAGGACATCACCAGTTACGAGCAGACCCAGGAAACCTTGGCGCTGCTCAAAATACTGGCGCTCGGTAACCGCCAGATCGACGAAGGCAAGGTCCAGCCGGCCGGAGAAGCAATCCAGCGCCTGCGGGAGCGAGCGGGGAACCGTTGATGGCTTTCAAGGTGATGTTGACCGAGGATGCGGTGCGCGATCTGGAGGGCATCTACGACTACATTGCCGTCCATGACGCCCAGGAGAGCGCCGCGCACGTGCTGGATCAGATCGAACAGGTTTTTCAAAGCCCGGCCCAGTTGCCGGAGCGTGGCGCATATCCCAAGGAGCTGACGGCTGTGGGCATCAGGCAGTTCCGCGAGGTCTTCTTCAAACCTTACCGCATCGTTTACCAAGTGCGGGATGAGACGGTGTACGTCATGCTGCTTGCCGATGGCCGCCGGGACATGCAGGCGCTGCTGCAGCGACGGCTCTTGGGGGCGTGAGGAGCGGTTTTGCTTGGTCGAATCGCTTCGTTGGTTGAAAATAACCCATGATAAACATACCTACACTTCTTTATAAGTGTCGGATTTTTATAAGAATAGCAACCAAGCCATGACTCGCGTGCGCACATTGTGTTGACGGACTTGTCCAGGGGCCTTATGATTCGGGCAGGAGGATTTGATCATGCCGCAGACCACTTCGTCGAGCCGGAGCACGAATATCAACATCCGGGTGGCTCCCGAGCTGCGCAACCTGATCGATCAGGCTGCCTTGCTGAGCAGCAAAACCAGAACGGACTTCATCCTTGAAGCGGCCACCAAGGCCGCGCACGACGCCATTCTCGATCAGGTGCTGTTTCCCGTCTCAACCGAACGGTTCGAGGCGTTCCAGAAGCTTCTGGACAGCCCGCCAGACGAGAATGAGCGTTTAAGCGCCCTCATGGCCCGTACACCAGGGTGGGAGAAGTGATCCGAGCTCCGTCCCTTTTGGCTGCGGAGCATGATGTCGCTCTGTTCCAGTCTGGCGAGTCGGCCCTGGATGACTGGCTCAAGCGGAGGGCGCTGACCAACCAGACCAGTGGAGCGTCGAGGTCGTATGTCATCACCGACGAAAGAAGGGTGATCGGCTATTACGCCCTGGCCGCTGGGGCGGTGACCGTGACCGAGGCCCCTGGCAACGTGCGCCGCAACATGCCTGAGCCTATTCCTGTAATGGTGCTGGGGCGATTGGCGGTGGATCAGGAATGGCAGGGCCAGGGGCTTGGCCTCGATCTGTTGCGGGATGCTATCCTTCGCACTCTCCAGGCAGCGGAGATTGCCGGCATCCGAGCCCTGCTCGTCCACGCGCTGCATGAACAAGCCGCACGATTCTACGAGCATGCGGGTTTCCGTCCTTCTCCAATCCGACCTCTGACGTACTTTCTGACGCTTGCCGACGCACAAAAGGCCTTGGCTTTCAGGGGGTAGCGTGTGCGATTTGCGGGCACGGTCGGTCAGCCGGAGGTTCATTCCTGTCGCGATCATGACGGGTATGACGGATTATGACGGATTCTCCGGTTATCCCTCCACACGCGTGTGCGCACACGCGCGCGTGAGCGATTAATGGTTTCACCTGTCATATCCGTCATGCGTCATCAGTAGTTCTCGTAGGCGTCCTGCCATTCTTCCTGTTTTCTCAAGGTAATGCCGGTAAAATGGCGGGAGTTCATGGTCCTGCCTGGGATAAATTCCCGTTTGCAGAGATTCGCGCTGAAGGCCTTGGTGCTGCCTGGATGCTCGCCGTTGCGCTCGGCAAATCCTTTCCACGAATCAAAGAGCTCGGCGGTCTTGCAGACCAGTCGAGGCCCGACCTCGCAGCACTCCTCAATCCACTGCCCAAAGAGGTCCTGCTCATCGAAATAGGCGGCCGTGGCCTCCTTCACGCTCTCCGGCCGCAGGAGACCGTTCTCCCGCCAGTCCAAGCAGCCCTCGATCATCCAGCGCAGGATGGCCGGATATTCGGCCCGCAGCTTGTCCTCCAGGCGCTTGTCCGGGCTCGCGGGCTTGTGGACGAAGGGGATGATGTTGAAGCGCCTGCGCGCGGCCTCGTCCACGTTTTTGAGCACAGGCTTGTGGTTGCCGACGATCAGGAGTTTGAACTGGGGCGTGTAGGTGAAGAAATCCTGGCGCATAAACCGGGCGCTGATTTTGTCGCCGCCGGTGAGCTGCTTGATGCGGCTCTCGGCCCAGGGATGGCCTTCCTCGGTCTCGGAGACGCTGACCAACCTGGCCCCGCGCAACATGGCCAGATCGGTGGGATGGCGGTCGCCCTGGCTGGCCGTGAAGGTGTCCATGGCCGCCGTGGCGGCGTAGTCGCCCAGGATGTTGGTCAGGGTGTTGAGAAACACGGATTTGCCGTTGCCGCCGGGGCCGTAGATGAAGAACAAGGCGTGCTCGGAGATGTCGCCGGTCAGGGCGTAGCCGGCCACCTGCTGCATGAAGCGCTGCAACATGGCGTCCCCTTGGGTCGCCTCGTCCAGAAACCGCCGCCAGAGCGGGGCGTCGGAAGAACGCGCCGGAGCCACGGCGGCAAGCTTGGTGAGGTAGTCTTCACGGCGAGCCGGACGCAGCGCCCCTGTGCGCAGATCCACAATGCCGTCCGGTGTACCCAGCAGATGGAAGTCGGCGTCCCAGATTTCGCTGGTTACGGCAAAGGCTCGGTCGGCCTGGGCGAACCGCTCCACCGCGCCGGCCGTGGCAGCCTTGGACAACGTGGCCGCGACCTTCTTGTTGTCCATGCCGACGGCGGCCTTCCGGCAAAGCTGCCTGGCCCAGGCGAAGGCCAGCCTGGTCTTTTCCACCTGCCATTGGCTGCCGGTCCAGACGAACCACGCGCCGGTTTCGTGACAGTAGCGCAGAGCGTCTTTGTGCTCCCTGGCGAAGAGGAGCGCGATTGCATCCTCGGTGGCGGGACAGGCGTCGCCTTGGTCTTCCGGCTGTGCGGGATCGAACGCGACTGCGGCTTCAACCAGATGGCACAGTTCCTCGCGACCGTGGCCGGCCTTTTTCCAGTCCACGATGTCGCCCTTGGGCGGCAGGCCGGGCAGGTCCACAATCTTGACCGAGGCAGCCACGGGCAACAGGGCTCTGGCCACCTTGCGGGCATGGTCGCGCCCCGGCGTGTCATTGTCCGGCAGAATGACGACCTGCCTCCCTTGGAAGTGCGGGGTGTACTCCTCCCGCCATTTGCCCGCGCCCATGGGATTGCAGGTGGCGGTCAGGCCCCAGCCGACGAGTTCCAGGACCTTCTGCTCGCCCTCGACGATGAAGACGGTCTCGGCCCGCAGGAGTTCGGGGAGCCGAAACGGGACAAGGCGCACGCCCTTGACACTGTTGACGCGCCTGCCGTCGGCGTCCAGACGCCACTGCCGGATGGCCTTGCGGCAGCCTTGGGCCTCGTAGCGGTCCACGGCAAAAAGGAACAGGCCTTGCGCATCCTCATAGCGGAAGGTGGCGACGAGATTCTCTTGCCGGATGGGCGCTTCCGGCAGGTCCTTCCGCTTGGGTTGCGTCGTGGTAGGCGCAAGCCCGAGTTCCTCGGCGATCATCCTGGCGGCTTTGGCCTGGCTGAGTTCTTCCTGGGCAGCGACCAGGGAGATGATGTCGCCGCCGGCTTCGCCGGTCGCAAAATCGGACCAGACGCCGGTCTCGGTGTTGCAGCCAAACGACTTCCCAGGATGGCCGTAGATGTCGCCGGCCACGAGTTCCTTCCCTTGGCGTTTGGCCTGCGGCAGTCTGCTTTGCAGGAAGTCCGGGCTGGCCAGGGCCGTCTCGTTGATGCGCTTGAAATCAAGGTCGGTTCCCTGTCTGCCGCGCATCAGGCCGCCTCGGATTCCGTGTTCCCGGCTGCGACGCGAACAATGGTGAACGCACCTTCGCCGAACTCCCTGGCCAGATAACCGGTGAAGACCCGGGTGATGGTTCGTCCCACCGGCGTGCCGTTGTCGATGGAGCAGGTTCCAGGCTGCAAACGGAAGCAGGCGTCGAGGCGGATGTCGGTTCTGCCATGGATGCTCTCGGCGGCAAGCACGGCCAGCACCAGGGTGTCCTCGACGCATGCCATGTCTACCTGCTTGGAAAAAGTGAATCTGAGCATGCTATCCTCCCAGGGGGGCTGGAGATTGCCAACAGGAGAGGCCGGATGCCGTTGGATGGCATCCGGCCCTCTGAGATACGTACCGACGTGACGCCGGAAACGTCGGCGCTAGAGGTAGTCTTCCAGCCCCGCGTCCTTGAATGCGGCGCGGACCTTGCCGATGATGCCGTACAGGGTCGATCGCGGGACGTCGGTTTCGCGCGAAACATCCGTTACGGAGTCGTGCATGAGCCGCCGGCACACGCTACGCATTGCATCCGGCAAGCCATCGACAACTGTGCGCACATCGATGCCGAGGTCCCGTAGTTCATCGGATGACCGGGCCTGCCGTCCCGTGCGGAGCAGGTAGTCGTCCTGATCGAAGGTTTCCGAGCGTTCGCAGCACCCGCCGTCTTCATCCTCTATGTGATCGTTCAGGGAGAACGCTTGGAGCCGGTAATCGCGAAGGCCAGCTTTGCGCTCTTCGATGAGGGTGGCCGCGCGGTGCTCCACGACCCGTGCGACGAAGGTGTTGTTTTGAGCCCGGTCGGGATCGTATTTGGGCTGACGGCGCAGCAGGTCGAGCAGCAGCTCCTGCTCGATGTCCTCGCGGTCCGTAGCGGAGAAGCCAGGCTGGGCGGTCAGTTGTTTGGCTTTGAAAGTGATCAAACGAACGGTGTATGCGTCGATACCGTGGTAACGGTTCTGAGACATTTTTTGCTCCTCGAGGCCGAGGAGGAGCGCGGTGGATGTCGGCCGGACCGGTCCGCAAAAAAAGCGGAGGTGTTGCGAGATCGCCGGATCGGCGACACCCACAACGACCTCCGCTTTGCGGCCAGTCGATGTCCGGTGTGTTGTTGGACCGCCAGCTAGGCGGCGTCTTCCACGTTCATCTTGAACGGCAGGCCGTGCTTGACCTCGAGCAGACGCACCATCCCGTCGCGGATGCGGTCGAAGTGCGAAAAGAGCTCGATGGTCTGGGCCTTGAGCTGGAAGTCCGTGAGAGCGGCCTCGAGACGCGGAGCATTGTCCCCGCCGAACTTGATTTCGTAGACGGTGGTGGCCGTTTTGAGCACCGGCTCGCCGTCCTGGAGGCGGAGGTTTTCGATGCGGCCGAAGTTGATGGCCTGGAGGCGAAGCAGAAGCTGCCGCCGGGCCGGGGAGAGGGAGGATGCGTTCATGTCGCTTCTCCTTTCGGAGCTGCGCCTGAAGACGGGGCCCGGCGAGGTCTTCAGACGTTCAGGGGATAAATGGCCGAGCCTTATCCCCTTCCCGCGACATGTCACAGGGAGACGGAAAAAAAGATGGATCGCGTATAAAAATAACTTTTAATTCAGCGTGTTGTCCCGAACAAAAAAATTCCTCCCAAAGAGGAACGGTTGTGACAGGTCACGCGCATTGTGGCCGGTAACTTAAAAGTTACAAATCGCCATAAATATAGTCCGGCTGGTCCAGAGTGAGGATAGGATCATGACGAGCATTGGCCGCGCGAGCGCCAGCCATGACGAGGCGCTGGTGCGCGAACTCCGGGCCGATCCCGCCGTTGCGGCGGAAGACCTCCAGGCCGCCATGGAAGACACCGACGAACCGGTGGTGCTCCTCATAGCACTCCGGCATGTCTCCGAGGCTTTCGGCATGGCCGAGGTGGCCCGCGAAGCTGGGATCAAAAGGGAAAGCCTGTAGCGGTCCAACTGCGCTGGATCGATGGATCGTCTCGATCCTGGGAAAACTTACTGTCTTGTCTTTGGTGTCTGCCCCGTCGTTCTCCCCATGTACTTCCCGTGGCTGTCATATACCCGGGCATTTCCATTCTCGTCGGTCATGACCCGTCCGACATATTTCCCGTGATTGTCGTAGACGCTCTGTTGTTCCGGGTTGGCCGTGTTGGTGGTCGCCCGGCCCTGGTAGCGTCCCTGGGCGTCATAAAAACGGGTTTCCTCGGCCGCGTGGACAGGCAAAGAACACATGCAGAGGACGCTGACGGCGGCGATGATCGCGATTCGCATACGGTTCCTCACTGTTGGAGTGATCGTGTCGTTTCCCCATGGCAGGGCAAGTAGGTTCATTCCAAATCCCAGGTTTCGTCCTGCGGTTCCTTCCAGCCTTCCGGACGAATGACAAAAACCGTCTTCCAGCCCTGGCCGTCCTTGACAATCGGGTCACCGTCGATCTGGAAGTAGAGCTTCAGGACTTTTCTAAGGCGCGTTATTTGCTGCTTTTCTTTTTCCCTGAGGGCTAAGATCACTGGCTCGTAGTAGCCGTTGCCCTCGGCGAAATTCTCCAGCATCTCCCATTGGACACTGCGGTTGGCGTTGTTGCTTCTGGCCATGCCCATTTCCGCATAGTTGACCCGGATCTTGGCATCTCTGATGGTGAGTGTAGCGGTGTCACCGGTGAGGAACCGAATGGTCAACTCGTTCCATCTGGCCCCATGCGGCGTGGGGAAGGCCGTGGGAGGGATTTTCGCGGTGCGCTTGGGAACACGAGAATCGAGAAAAGAGCGCCAGCCGGCTGATGCCGAGAAGCCCTTGGCGTGCAGGTCGAGCACCTCCTCGAGAGACATGAGGTGTGCTTTCGCCGTCTCGATGGAATCCCGTAGCGTCGTGGTCCAAAAGCGGCTGGTTGGGGTCAAAAAAATGAACCCCTGTTTGCCGCTGCCCGTCAGGCGGAACATGGCGTCTTCTAATTGTTCAGGGGCGTTGGAGCAGTAGAGGTGGACGCCGTGCCGCGAGCCGGGGCTCGGGACGAGTTCGCCGATGAAATGATGGCCGGGGGATTGAACTTCAAAGCCGGGCGAAAGCCCGAGCGCCTTCGCCATGTCCTTGCACAGGGATTGTACGTCGAGGCGTTGGATGACGATGTCGGCCTTGGCGAGCTTTTCGGTCGGGCAGTTCTCGCACAATCCGACAATATCTCCTGGGCCGTGGATCACGACCCTGTGCAGGCCACCAGGGAATGTAGGACAATCAAGGGATTGGGCCAGATCGTTGGTGGGACGGAGATAGCGACCAAGGGCGGTCGGGTGCAGGCCGTAACTTCGCCGCCAGTCCATCGCGGCCAAGGCGAGGCCGGGGACATCCTCAAGAGCACGCCACGCTGACATCGTCCGCAACGTCCTCCTCGGAGGTCTGGTTCAGGATAAAGCCGCGTTTGGCCATCCAGGCATCCAGCACGGTACTGTCGTCGTGGCGCTTGATGTTGATTTTGTTGGGAGGGCAGATAACCAATTTTCTGGTCTTTTTGGTGTTGGCGAAGGTGACCTTGAACTTGGCCAGGACAAGCGGGGCGAGTCGCGGCAGCTCCTTGTTTCGTTCTTCATACGCGGCGAAGAGGTCCTCGGCACGCCTGGTTTCGAACACCTTGTACTGTCCGCCCCAGGCGATGCGCACTTCCTGGAACACGATTTCCTCGATGCCCTCGATATCCGAGCAAACCAGGGAGTCCTCGCCGTCCCGGCGCAAGGGCTCAAGGGTGTACTTGCCGCGTTCGGAAAAGAAACTCTCATCGTTGAAGAGGTGATTGCCGAAAACCTTCAGGTAGAGCTCCCGTTCTTTTTGGGTGACGGGGCTAAGGCGCAGTTCCGCCAGGGCCGGCGTATACACCAGAACATCATGCTTTTCAGGGCGGTAAACGACACTCCCGGATTTGCCGTCGAGTACGGCCCCCTGTCGTCTGATGGGCTCGCCCCGTCGGATGAGGAACCAGAAACCGTCATCGCGTTCGAAGGGCATCACCTTGACGGTCTTGCCACATTTTTTTCTGTCGAACCACTCGGTGAGCTCGACCTCCATGGCCCGCAATATGGCAAGGGTCGGCATCTTGAGAGGAGGGACATGTATCCCTGCAGGATTGAAGAAACTCTCAAAGCTGCGAGGTCTATCCAGCTGATACTCGTTGTGCGCTCTTTCGAATATCTCCGGGGCCTGAAGCCAAGTCTGTACGGCGACATCCGTGGGAGCGGGTTCTTCGCCAACAGCGAGCTCTATGCCTGCCTCTTCGCAACGTTCCAAAAGATCCTGCATGCCCTCCGGGGTCGCCATCTCATTGACCTGATAAAGTGCCTCCACAAGGTCCGGCGGCATGTCGTCCGTGGAAATGAAGAGACTCGTCAGCGCCTCGTAATCGAAGTCGTCCGGTGAGTCTTCCGAAGGCAGGATAAATCCTTTTGCAGCAAAATATGCCGCATGTGGCTCCAGGAATCTGATAAGAGAGTCGAGGTGGATGGCTTTCAGGTCATCAACATGAGAGAACCGCTTGAAATTGAGCGTCGCCATGGATCTGCCCTCCGGGTTCGATCTCGATATGGCCGAGCGGTGCTGCGTGAGTCCTACGGGGTGCTTGCCTGTCCGGCCGGTGCCTGACGTCTGCCGGCTCTTCATAGCGCCAAACACATCACCAATACAAGTATCCTTGCGCTATCCTGGGGAATTGACGATCCACTTATACTCATGGACACGAAAGTGCATTACGAATCGACACCCACATTTTCCGCTGCCGATGCCAATGGGGGACGGCGGCGATGGCGCGGACAGCCTTCTCCTTGAGAGGATCGCGGCCTGCAGTCGTGCGGGGCAGAAACAGAATTTCCTCCTGGATGTCAGGGGCCAGCAAGGTAAGGTCCATGATTTGGGTGATTCGGGCGCGGGTCACGTAGCCGAGCCGAGCCATGTCAGCGAAATCCTGCACCTCACCCCGGGCGAGCATGTCCTGAAAACGGATGGCCAGGGCCAACAGCCGGGAGACCCGTGGAGTCCTCCCTGGTGAGGTTGGTTGGTCCCGCTGCTGGGTTGCCCCCTGTTGCGATCCGCGCGAGACCCTCCGAGGAGCCAGGGTGAAGCGCACCTCAAGCTTCGATTCGTCCATTGCAGATGTCCCCCTCCTGCTTTCAGGCGGCTGTCCTCTGGCACAGCTGCTTGAGCCCCTCGCTCCTGAACGTAACCGTCACCGACTGGTCCCGGCCGTCGAACCCCACTCGTTCGACAAGCAGGTGGATGATCTTCGCCTGCTCCTTGGAGGACAAGGAGTTCCACACCGCATCAAAGTCCGCCAATGCCTGCGTCAGGTCATTTTCTTTGATGGTCGTCTTGCCCAGCACGAGGATCTCTTCCTGGATGGCCTTCATGCGCTGCTCGATGGTCCGAATCCGCTCCTGCAAATCCGCCAGGCGGTCGGTTGCGATTTCCGAAGCCCCGTCCGGCAACGCACCGCCCAGGAGCTTTCGGATCTGTGCATGCAGCCGCTTGAGTTCCCGTTCGGCGGACTTCCGCTCCATCTCCAGTTCGTTGAGGCGGGCTTTGGCTTGTTCCGTGGCCTTGGTGAGCGTGGCCGACAGGATCGCCGGATTGGCGCCTAGCCCCTTGATGTGCTCCACCACGGCGCTTTCAATGTCGTAGGCGTTGACGGATTTCGTCGGGCATTTGGCCCACCCTTGCTGCTGGGCGGTCTGGCAGACGTAATAACGGTAGCACTTGCCATTTTTTCTCTTGGCGTAGGAGTGCGTCATCCCCGTGCCACAGGGCGTGCAGAAAAGCAGCCCTTTTAGGAGCGCGCCGTACTTGTTGCGGACCAAGGTGCCGCCGTTGAGGCGGTTGCGCCGCAGGATTCCCTGGACTTTGTTCCAGGTTTCCATGTCCACGATGGCTTCGTGCTCGCCGTCGTAGGTGGTCCCCTGGAATAGCACCTTGCCCGTGTAGATGGGATTGGTCAGCAGTCGGAAGAGCGTGCTCTTGTTGAAGGGCTTGCCGCCGCGCTCCTTGCCCTTACGGGTCACCCAGCGTTTGTTGTTCCAGCCTCGGCGTTCAAGCTCCTGCGCCGAGGGAAGAAGCGATTCCATTTCCAGGTAAAGTTGGAAGATCGCCCGGACCCGTGCGGCTTCCTCGGCGTTGATTTCCAGCCGGCCGCCGCCCTCGGCCACGTCGTAGCCCAGAACGGGCATGCCGCCGATCCATTTGCCTTTTTTACGCGCGGCCCACATCTTGTCCTTTGTCCGTTCGGCAATGATCTCGCGTTCGAACTGGGCGAAGGAGAGGAGGATATTGAGGGTGAGTCGCCCCATGGATTGGGTGGTGTTGAACTGCTGGGTGACCGAGACGAAGCTTACGCCGTGGCGCTCGAAGACCTCCATGAGGCGCGAGAAGTCGAGCAGTGATCGGCTGAGACGGTCCACTTTGTAGACAACGATGCAATCGATGCCGCCGGTCTCGATGTCCGCCATGAGGCGCTTGAGCGCGGGGCGCTCCAGGTTGCCGCCGGAGAAACCGCCGTCGTCGTATCGATCCGGCAGACATGCCCAGCCCTCGTGGCGTTGGCTGGCGATGTAAGCCTCGGCCGACTCCCGCTGGGCGTCAAGGGTGTTGAATTCCTGCTCCAACCCCTCTTCGGTGGACTTGCGGGTATAGATGGCGCAGCGGATTGCACCAGGGTTTGTTTTGACGGGATTGGTCATTTGCGCCCCTTGTTTTTCTTCGTGGCGGTCTTGTTCAGACCGAAGAAGACGAAGCCGTTCCATTTGCCGCCGGTCACCTCGCAGGCGATGGCCGTGAGGGACGTGTACCGTCGATCCTCGAACTCGAAGCCCTCGTCCAGCACCCGGACAACGATGTCCCGGCCCTGGTATTCCCGGTGCAGCAGCACGCCGGGCAGGGGCACCCTGGGATCATGGGCCGAGGATAAGCGGCTTTTGACCGATCGCGCCCGGGCCTCGGCCGAGCCGGGTTTTACCGGATCGCGCGGGGCGCGCATTCTGAGGTCGGCGTCCCGGGCCAGCTCCTTGGCCCGCTGGCGAGCCCGCTCCGAAAGGTCACCCTCCGCCAGGGCCTGAATGCGCCAGGCGATGCGTTTCTGGAGGAAGGGCTTATTGTTGGAGCGCGTCTCCTCGTCGAAGACATCGAGGTATTTCTCTTTCAACTCGCCCACGGTCATTCGCTCGAGGCTTTGCACCTCCTTGAACGTATCCGGATTCATGCGTCCACTCCTTGCTTGTATTCTCCGACGGCGGAAGGCAGGGTGTTTCTCCGCCCGCCAGAAGCATGAACGCTCTGGTCCGGCTGCATAGCAAGTCCATCTTCGAAAGATTCGTCATTTGTTTTAATGGATTGAGACGTGGCTTCATGCAAATGGCGTTGATACCCTCGCGCGAGCAAGGTTGCGATCCCTGAGACGGCTTCCTCGACGGAAAGGGTACAGGCGATTGCATTCGGCATTCGATTCTCCTCGGCCTGCGGGCGAAGGAGGGTGGAGGATGCCGAGTGAATGCGCGAACGGCTCGAGGCACGTTGGATTCGCTGCTCACCCTGGAACAAAAGGTGATACGTGCGGCATCCACAACGTGCTCCGGCTTCCGGCCGCTGGCGCTGTCTGATGGTTTTGGCCGGAGTGTTTTCGGCCTTCACCCCATACATACCGGCTGCGCGTGAAAAACGTCGTCTTGGGTTACGAGGGCGGCGGCGTGTTAAACAAATCGCCAGGCTAAACGGAGCATTGGAGAATCAGGCGGGAGAAGGCGGGGATTGCAGAATCGAACGTCAGGAGTTGCGGTTGCATTCCGGGCGGATCGGCTTGGAATGGAGAATCCTATCGGATGCGCGGCTGGGCCTGCAACATGCCGGAAATGCTTGCGAAAAGAAAAAAGCCCTGAACCGCATCGGCCCAGGGCTTTCCCTTAAAGGACAACCGCGTTGGCTCGCGGTATTTCTTTCTGGCTCCCCGGGACGGACTCGAACCGCCAACCTAGTGGTTAACAGCCACCCGCTCTGCCAATTGAGCTACCGGGGATCGTCGAAGCGAGGTAGCCATTTATCCTGGCCAGCCCGGAGCGTCAAGCCTTTTTTCGCCGCAAGAGGGATTTTCTGTCCCGATCCGGGATTCCATCCGGCCCAGCCGGTTCTTGACGGCCCATCGTATTTCTCGTACCCAGATGCGCTTGGCCGCTTGCCGCAAGCGGCTGCAACGCCACGAAGCAACGGAGAACCCCCGTGGGCAGCGACGCACCACGTAAGAAAGAATACAAGCTCCCGGTCAAGTCCGCCCGGGTGGAAGACTTCCGGCCCTTGCTCGAAAGCCTCGACGCCCGCGACGAACTCAACGAGGTCTACAAGAACCGCATCGCCAAGGCCGTCCAGCTCCTTGACGAGGGCGTTCCCCTGTACCCCAACGATTTCGTCAAAGGCGACGACGTCGGCCCGGTGGTGGCCGCCTGCGATTCCCTGGACGAGGAAGCCCTGGCCGGCCACGACCGGATCTATCGGGTGGCCGGGCGTATCGTGTCCCTGCGCTCCTTCGGCAAGGTCGCCTTTTTCACCATCCAGGACTTCACCGGCCGCATCCAGGTCTTTGCCGAGCGCGAGACCCTGGGCCAGGAAGCCTATGCCACCTTCAAAAAGTTCGACATCGGCGACATCGTCGGTGCCCGGGGCAAGCTCTTTCGCACCAAGACCGGGGAGCTGACCCTGCAGGCCGAGGCCGTGCGGCTGCTCACCAAGTCCATGCGCCCCCTGCCCGAAAAGTACCACGGCCTCAAGGACGTGGAGACCCGCTACCGCCAGCGCTACGTGGATCTCATCGTCACGCCCAAGGCCATGGAGATTTTCAAGGCCCGCACCCGGATCGTGCGCGAACTGCGGGCGTTCCTCGACAACGAGGGCTTCATGGAGGTCGAGACCCCCATGATGCAGGCCATTCCTGGCGGGGCCACGGCCAAGCCGTTCGTCACCCACCACAACGCCCTGGACATGAGCCTTTACATGCGCATCGCCCCGGAGCTCTATCTCAAGCGCCTGCTCGTGGGCGGCTTCGAGAAGGTCTACGAGGTCGGGCGCAACTTCCGCAACGAGGGCGTCTCCACCCGGCACAATCCTGAATTCACCATGTGTGAGTTCTACTGGGCCTATGCCCGCTATACCGATCTCATGGACCTGACCGAGCGCCTGTTCGGGCACATCGCCCGCATGGTCACCGGCTCGGACGTGGTCACTTACCAGGGCCAGGAGATCAATCTCGGTCCAGGCTGGGGCCGGCTCACCTTCCACGAATCCCTGGAAAAGGTGGGCGGTATCGCGCCCGCGGTCTACAATGACTTCGCCGCGGCCAAGGCCCTGGTCGAAAAGAGTGGGGAAAAGGTGCTCAAGGGCGAAAAGCTCGGCAAGGTCCAGGCCAAGCTCTTCGATATCTTTGTCGAGCCCAAGCTCATCCAGCCCCATTTCATCTATCATTATCCGACGGAAATTTCGCCACTCTCGCGCCGTAACGCCGAGAATCCCGATATCACCGACCGCTTCGAGCTCTTCATCACCGGCCGCGAAATGGGCAACGCCTTCTCCGAACTCAACGATCCCGTGGACCAGCGTCTGCGCTTCGAGGAGCAGGTCCGGGAAAAGGAAGCCGGTGACGACGAGGCCCATCGCATGGACGACGATTACGTCCGGGCCCTGGAGTACGGCATGCCGCCGGCGGCGGGGGAGGGCGTGGGCATCGACCGGTTGGTCATGTTGCTCACGGATCAGGCTTCCATCCGCGAGGTGATCCTGTTTCCGCTCCTGCGGCCCGAGGGCCAGCCCGGTTCATGAGTTTCGAATCCTTCATCGCCAAGCGCTATCTCCTGGCCCGGCAACAGCAGGCCTTCATCTCGGTCATTTCGCTGATCTCCGTCCTTGGGGTGGGGCTTGGCGTGGCCTCCCTCATTGTCGTGGTCGGGGTCATGCACGGGTTTTCCTCGGAGCTGCGCGACAAGATCCTCGGCATCAACGCCCATATGGTGGCGGCCGTGGCCGGCGGGGCCATGCACGAATACCGGGACGCCATGGACCGGGTGGACCGGGTGCCCGGCGTGCTCGGTTCCACGCCCTTCATTTATACCGAGGTGATGTTGTCGAGTTCGCGCGGGGTCAAGGGCGTGGTGCTGCGGGGCGTGGACCCGGCCACGGCCGACCGGGTGCTGGCCCTGCCCAAGGAAATGGTGGCCGGGACCCTGGCCGACCTCAATGCGCCGGGGATTTTCCCGGGCATCATCGTGGGCAAGGAGCTGGCCGATCGGTTGGGCCTGACCCTTGGCGACACGGTCAATCTCATGTCGCCCTCGGGCAAGGAGAGCGCGGCCGGATTCACGCCCAAGGTCAAGACGTTTTCCATCCGGGGACTTTTCCGCACCGGCATGTACGAGTACGACTCCACGTTGGCCTACGTGTCCATCCCGGCGGCCCAGGAGCTTTTGGGCTTCAAGCGCGACATCGTGACCGGGCTCGAACTCAAGGTGGCCGACGTCGACAACGTGGACGCGCTGGTGCCGGTGGCCCGGGCGGCCCTGGGCGGCCCGCCCGTGTACCTGCGCACCTGGATCGACATGAACGGCAATCTGTTCAAGGCCTTGCGCCTGGAAAAGACGGCCATGTTCGTGATCCTGGTCATGATCGTGCTCGTGGGCTCCTTTTCCATCATCACCACCCTCGTCATGCTGGTCATGGAAAAAACCCGGGACATCGCCATCCTCATGTCCATGGGCGCGACCTCGCGCAGCATCCGGCGCATTTTCATGCTCCAGGGCACCATCATCGGCGTGGTGGGCACGGCGCTCGGCTATCTCCTGGGCCTGTCCGTGGCCTTGGCCCTGGAAAAGTACCAGTTCATCAAGATTCCCGGCGACGTCTATCCCATGGACCATCTGCCCGTGCGCCTGGATTGGCCGGACATGATCGTCATCGGCGTGACGGCCTTGGCCCTGTGTTTTTTGGCGACCTTGTATCCGGCCCGCCAGGCCGCGCGACTGCAGCCGGCGGAGGCGTTGCGCCATGACTGATGCGGCTCCGCTGTACCAGCTGTCCCGGGTGACCAAGTCCTACCAGGGCCCACGCGAGGAAATCGTGGTCATCAAAGACCTCGATCTGCGCATTGAGGCCGGGGATTCCATCGCTATCCTGGGGTCTTCGGGCTCGGGCAAGTCCACGCTGCTGCACCTGCTCGGCGCTTTGGACAAGCCGACTACGGGCCAGGTTTTTTTTCAGGGGCGGGAGCTTTCCGCCTTGTCACTGGACGCGGCGGCGCAAATCCGCAATGCCGCCATCGGGTTCGTGTTCCAGTTCCACCATTTGCTGCCCGAATTCACGACCCTGGAAAACGTGGCCATGCCCGGGCTCATCGCCGGCCTGCCGCCACGGGAAGCTTTTGACAGGGCTCGCGCATCTTTGTCTCTCGTGGGACTTGATGAAAGGGTGGAACACAGGGTAACTACGCTGTCCGGGGGAGAGAGGCAGAGGGCGTCCATCGCCCGCGCTGTCTTATTGCGGCCAGCCGTTCTTTTGGCCGACGAACCCACTGGTAATTTGGATGCAGCCACCGGCGCCCGGGTGGGCGAGGCACTCGCCCGTCTCAACGCCGAACTGGGCATGACGTTGGTTGTGGTCACCCACAACCAGAACCTGGCCGCCCTCATGGGCCGGAGCTTGGAACTGCGGGGTGGAGAACTCTATGCGCGGCATGAAACACAACGGCCTTAAGGGGCTTTTCCTCGTCGCTTGTCTGGTCCTGGTCGCAACCCAGGCGTGGGCCCAGTCGGCGGGATCGGGCAAGGTGCTCGTTTTGCCCTTCGGGATCAACGCGGCCGACGCATTGACTTCCGTCCAGGCGAGCCTGCCCCAGCTTTTGGCCGACAAGTTGCGGGCCAAGGGCGTCAACGTTGCGGTTGAGGCCGGCAAGGGCGCGGTCCGCGACCCGGCCGCCGCCCGCAAGCTGGGCGCCGCCGCCCGGGCCGAATACGTCGTCTACGGCAGCCTGTCCAAGATCGGCGACGGTCTGAGCCTGGACGCCCGGGTGGCCAAGGTCTCTGGCGGCGAGCCGGTGCCGGTGTTCGCCACGGCCAAGTCCTCCATGGCCTTGGATTCGGCCGCCGCGGAACTGGCCGACAAGATCGTGCCCCAGGTGTCCGCCGTGGGCGGGACGGACCGCATTGTCGACGTGGAGGTCGAAGGCAACTCCATCCTCGACAAGGAAGTCATCCTTTTAAAGATCAAAAGCCAGGTCAACCAGACCTACGATCCCAAGGCCGTCAACGACGACATCAAGAAACTTTTCGATCTCGGCTACTTCGACGACGTGCAGGTGCGCCTCGAAGCCGCTCCGGGCGGCAAGCGGCTCGTGTTCGTGGTCAAGGAAAAGCCGCGCATCCAGGCCATCGGCGTCACCGGCAACGGCGACGTGAAAAAGGACGACGTCCTGGAGGCCATGAGCACCAAGGCCGGCGGCGTCCTCAACCTCAAGGTCCTGGCCGACGACCTGGGCAAGATCCGCGAGCTCTACAGCAAGAAGGGCTACTACAAGACCGAGGTCACCTACGAGCTGGAGCAGACCGATCCCCGGGTGGCCCGGCTCAATATCATCATCAAGGAGCCCAAGAAGCTCTACATCAAGGAAGTCAAGATCGAGGGTGCCAAGGAGATCAGTGCCAGCGACCTGAAGAGCGAGCTGGCCACCTCCACCCGCCATTTCTGGTCCTGGATCACCGGTTCGGGCGTGCTCAAGGAAGAGATGCTCGAACGTGACGCCGCCGCCCTGGAAGCCTACTATGCCAACCGCGGCTTCGTGGACGCCAAGGTGGGCCAGCCTGAGGTCGTCTACGGCGATGACGGCATCACGGTCATCTTCCGGGTGGAAGAGGGCGACCGCTACAAGGTCGGCGCCGTCAGCTTCACCGGCGATCTGCTTTATGACGAACCCAAGCTCCTGGAGCGGATCAAGCTCGATGAGCTGTCGAGCAAGGGCGAGTATTTCAACCGCTCGGTGGTGCGCGACGACCTCAATGCCTTGGCCGAACTCTACGCCGACGACGGCTATGCCTTTGCCGAGGCCGACGTGGACATGCAAAAGCATGCCGATTCCAAGGTCATCGACGTTGCCTACGTCATCAAAAAAGGCCGCAAGGTCTATGTGCGCCGGGTCAGCGTCGAGGGCACCGAGAAAACCCGTGACAACGTGGTGCGCCGCGAGGTGAAACTGGCCGACGGCGACATGTTCTCGGGCTCCAAGTTGCGCCGGACCAACGAACGCCTGGATAAGCTCGACTACTTCGAAAAGGTCGACATCGAGACCGTGCCCACGGACAACCCGTCCGAAGTGGACATCAAGGTCAAGGTCAAGGACAAGAACACCGGTTCCATCAGCGTGGGCGCCGGTTACTCCACCTCGGACAGCGTGTTCTTCGGCGGGTCCATCGAGGAGAAGAACCTCTTCGGCAAGGGCTATCACGCCAAGTTCCAGGGCATGGTCGGCGGTACGGCCAGCCGGTATATCATCTCCTTCACCAACCCCAGGGTGTATGACACCTACCTGTCGGCCGGCGCGGATCTCTACCGGATGTGGCGGGCTTACGACTCCTTCTATAAGGAAACCACCGGTGGTCGGGTTCGGTTCAGCTACCCCCTGGGCGAATACACGATCGCGTCCTGGGATTATCGCCTGGAACACTACCGGATCTATCACCTGGACAACTACGCCGCGAGCATCATTCAGGAGTCGGCGGGCTGGCACTGGTTGAGTTCCGTGTACGGCCAGATCGACCGCGACACCGTGGACAGTGTCAAACGTCCGACCAAGGGTACCAAGAACACCCTGGGCCTGGAATACGCCGGTAACATCATGGGTGGCGATACCTCCTATGTGCGCCCGGGCTACACCTCCAACTTCTTCTACCCGATGTTCTGGGACTTCGTGTTCCACTGGCGCGGTAGTGCCAGCTTCCTGTTCAAGAACGCCAACGGGACGATTCCGGTTTCCGAACGGTTCTACTTGGGCGGTATCGAAAATGTGCGCGGTTATGCACTGGACGTGATCTCGCCGAAGGATTACTCCACGGGCGAACGGATCGGCGGCCGGGCGCAGTTCTTCACCAACTTTGAAACGATCTTCCCCTTGAGCAAGTCCATCGGCTTGTTCGGCGTGGCCTTCTTCGACGCCGGTAACGTGTGGCGGGACTACAGCACGGTCAAGGCGGATGATCTTTATAAGAGCGTCGGCGCGGGAATTCGCTGGTACTCGCCCATGGGCCTCATTCGGGTGGAATACGGCTATGGTCTCGATGCGGAGCGCCAACACCTGAATCCGTCGCAGATCGGTTTCTCCATGGGGCAGACCTTCTAGAGCCGGGGCCCGGGAAGGCAATTCACCGAGGGCGCAAGCCCCCGAAACATGAACAGAGTAAGGAGTCGAGGAAATGGGCGGGATATTGAGGGCTTTTATCGTGATGGCCTTGCTGGCGATTCCGGTTGCGGCGCAGGCCCAGGGCAAGATCGGTGTCGTCAACCTCGACGACGCGCTGGGCAATTCCAGCGCTGGTAAGGCGGCTTTTTCGCAGCTCAAATCCCGGTTCGAGTCCCGGGAAAAGGCCTTGGCCTCCCAGGGTGAGGAACTCAAGCGGATGCAGAACGACCTGCAAAAGGCCAGCGTCGCCCTGTCCGCCGATGCCAAGAAGAGCAAGGCGGCCGATTTCGAAAACAAAGCCCGCAAGTACTTCGAGGATCAGAAGCAGTTGCAGCAGGAAGAGCAGCAGGCCCAGCAGAGCGTGCTTCAGCCCCTGCTCAACCGGCTGCAAAAGGTCCTGACCGACTACGCGTCCAAGAATGGCTATTCCATCATCATGGAAGCCCGCAGCGTCCCCTACTTCGATGCGAAGTTGGACATGACCAAGGCCATTCAGCAGGAATTCGACCGCAGCAAGTAGGCGCGGCCGCGATCTGGAACCAAGGGGCCGGGACGGGGCAACGTCCCGGCCCCTTTTTACATGGAGGACCGGCAGACATGACGACCGCCTCGGATACAGGCTTTGGCATCGCGGACATTGAGCGTCTGCTGCCCCACCGTTACCCCTTTCTTCTGGTGGACCGGGTGCTTGCCTGGGTCCCGAACGAGTCCATCACGGCCGTGAAAAACGTGAGCATCAACGAGCCGTTTTTCCAGGGCCATTTCCCCGGTGCTCCGGTCATGCCGGGTATGCTCATCCTCGAAGCCCTGGCCCAGGCCGGGGGCGTGCTCATCGCCAAAAGCCTGCAAGAGCCCCTGGGCGATCGGCTGTTCATGTTCACTGGCGTGGAAAAGGCCCGGTTCCGGCGGCCGGTGGTGCCCGGAGACCAGCTCGTCCTGCAGTGCTCGGACATCAAGCGGCGCATGCATCTGTGCAAGATGCACGCGGTGGCTACGGTGGACGGCCAGGTGGCGGCCGAAGCCGAACTGAGCGCGGCCATCGTGGACAAGGCCGGCTTGGCCTAGCACGGCGGAGCGAAGCGCGGGAGGCCAATAGACAGCTTGCCTCGGCTCCCTGTGCTGGAAATCTTGCGCGCGCGGGCAGTGTCCCACGCCAAGATGTTCGGGGATTTTTCGACCAAACGACGGGCCTTCGGGCCCGTTTTTTTACGGGTGCGGGACCGCTGCAAAGAGGTGGTGGGTGAAGCCTCCGATGGCCAAAGGGCTCGTGCCCTTTGGAATCACCGCATGATTCTCGCCGGTTGCCATTCGAGCGTTTGGTGCCTCACACGTTGCCTGACAATTGTGCAGCGGTCTTGGTGTGACCGCCGGCCCCACACCTGAAATGCCCCAGGAAGGCTTCTAGGGCCCCAGCGCGTAGTCCTTTGATACTTCGACGCCGTATTCGGGATTCCAAAGGGCGAAGCCCTTTGGCCGCCAGAGGCGTTGCCTACCCCTCACCCCCGGCGTCCTTCCTTCCAGGCCGACGTCCTCCGCCTATGCCACAACAGGCAGCGGGCGCGCCAGGTATTCGGCGAAGTCCAGGCGTTCGGGCAGCGCTTCGCAGTCGGCTTCCACGGTCTCGATATGCTGATCCAGCAGTTCCACCAGCCCCTGGTCGATGCGGCCTGCCTGGGCTTCCTTCCAGAGGATGCCCAGGGCCTTTTGCCGGGGCAGGGCTGGCTTGTAGTGTCGGGCCATGGTGATGGCATCGTAGATGTCCACAATGGCAATAATGCGGCTCTGGAGCAGGATGGTGCCGTCCTTGAGGCCGGCCGGGTAGCCTGAACCATCCAGGCGTTCGTGATGTTGGGAAATGATGGTGAGTAGCCGGGCCATGTTTTCCGGGAAGGGGATGTGCTGGAGGATGCGGAAGGATTCGGCCGGATGGCGTTCGATTTCCCGCCGTTCGTCCGGGGTCAGGTTGCCCCTGGGAATGAGCAGGCAGGCGATTTCCTCGTTGGTGAGCAGGGGAAGTTCGCGGTCACCCACCTGGATGGCCGAGGCTCCGAGCCGTGCGATCAGGGCCGCGTCCTCGCGGCTGACCGTGTCGGCCTTGTTGATGCGGCGCAGCTCCGCCATGTCGGCCTCGGGATTTTCACCGGTGGCCAAGGCGCGCAAAGCCAGCCGCTGGGCAATCACGTCGAGGTGGGCGACGGGCAACCGGGTGGCTTTGGTCAGGACTTCCTCGCGAATGCCGATTTTGCCGACGTCGTGGAGCAGGCCGGCGTAAAGCAGCTCTTCCAGGTCGCTGGGGCTAAAGAGCACCTTGGGGAAAATCCGTTGGTCATGGTGCACGATCCTGGCCAGGGCCACCCCCAGACGGGCCACGCGCTGGGAATGGCCGGCGGTAAAGGGATCGCGAGCGTCAATGGCCGTGGCCAGGGCCTGCATGAGGGAATTGATCAGGGCCTGGATGCCTTCGAAGTGCAGGGCATTGCCCATGGCAATGCCGGCCACGGTGGCGATGGTACTGACGTATTGCAAATGGCTGGCTTCGAAACGCCGGGCAGCCACACAGGCCAGGGCCAGCATGCCCACGCATTTGCCGCCCTCCGACAGAGGCGACAGCAAGAGCGACCGGAGGCTGGCTTCGCTGCGCCAGCGTTGGTCATTTCCAAGATCGTTTATGATTTCAGCCTTCTGGGAACGTGCGATATCCCAAAACAGGGTGGAGCGGGCCACATCGGCCAAACCGCAAGCGCCGACCGGACCAAAGGCGCCCAAGGGCTGGTAGGTTTCCTCGTCCGCGACGCGTAAAAATACCATGCCCACATCGGCCGGCAAATCGTCCCGCTGGCATTCCGTCAGCAGAGACAGGGCCACGTCCCGGGGGCGCAAGGACCCGTTGAGACCGAGGGTCGCCCGGTGGAGCAGGGAAATTTCGCGGTATTTGAGCAGAGCTTCATTGGCCAGGCTGCGGCGTGCCGCTTCACCGGTCAGGAGCTGTTCTAGGCAGCCGGCCAGGAACGGGCCGACCCGTTCGGGGTCCGGGACGTCAGGGCCGGTTGTGGGGCCTTCCAGGGGCGCAATCAGGTGGAGGTGGCCGATGCAGACGCCGTCGAGGCGCAGGGGCAAGCAGGTGCCGGTGGCCGGGGATGCGGGCTGGGTTTCGTCGGTTTCGGAAACAACAACCGACCAACCCGGGCCAAGCAGCGTCCGGGCCTGGGAAAGCAGGGGTTCCAGGGTCTTTTTTTTGAGCAGGCGTCGCAGCGGGATCATACGGCGGTGTTCTGCGACCCTTGGACCTTAGACGTCCAGGTGCAGCAGCTCCTTGGCAACTTTGAGCACTTCGTCCGGATCGAAGGGCTTGGTCATATACCGGCTGGCCCCCAGTTCCAGGCCTTGGCGGCGGTCCACTTCCTGGCCCTTGGCCGTGAGCAGCACAATGCCGATACCGGAGGCCTCGGGGTCTTCGCGGACACGCTGGCAAACCTCGTACCCGTTGAGTTTGGGCATCATGATGTCGAGAAAAACCAGATCCGGTTTTTCGGAACGGATGAGCGCCAAGCCTTCTTCGCCGTTTTGCGCGGACAAAATCTCGACACCGCAGTCCTCTTCCAACTCCTCGAGGGTCTGTTCCAGCAGCATGCGGATGTGAACCTCATCGTCCACGATGAGAATTTTGCCGGACATGAAGCACTCCTTTCAATCCGCGCCAGCCAGATCAGCAGATAGGCCTGGCGCACACTGTGCACGGCGCCGAGGTCAAAGGACGACGTGAAACCGGTCCTGGCGATGGAACAACGGGCAAGTCTGCATGATGTTTAGTGGGAGCCGCACGATCCGCCACAGTTCCCGCCAGCCTCGCTAAAATCGAGACTGGAATGGATGATGAATCCGTCCGGGCCGATATCGACCGTCAGCGGCGCGGCCTGCTCCAGCAGCAACGTGCCGATCACGAAAGTCCAGCCCCCGTACGTGCAGGTGGTGTCCGCAGCCGTGGCAACATCCGGCGCAATGTCCAGCCGGGGGCCGCTCTCATACATAAAGGACAGGAAAATCCGCAGGCTGGGCTTCTCTCCATGCTGGAATTGCAGATCGAGAATCGCCAGGGCGGCTTCAGTCACGCGGAGGGAGGATGCAAGGGATGTTGCCATGGGAAGACACTACGATCCCTGGACGCTGCTGTCAATCCGGTGACAGGATTGGAAAAAAATACGGCCGACCCCATGGCCGGCCGTAGAAAAGAATTTTGACAAATTGGTGTCAGGAGCAGGAGCCGCCGCCGCAGGAACCGCCACCGCACGAACCGGAGCCGCAGGTGCCCCGTTCCAGTTTCAAACTGGAAGACACACTGAAGCCATAGTCGGTCATGTCCACGGTGATGGGGCTGGCCAGGGCGCACAGCTCTTTTTCCACCACGAAGGTGTAACCCTTGAGGTCGAAAACGTCGTCGTCCTCACGGGCCTCGTCCAGGGCCAGGGTCAGGGAAGGACCGCAGCAGCTGCCCTTGTTCAGGTACACGCGGATGGGAGCTTTCTGCTTGTCGGCAAAATAATTGTCAAGTTCGGCGCGAGCCGTATCTGTCAGGGAAACCATGGGGAGCCTCCTACGGAAGATGGTGAAATGGGTAATCACCGCCGATTGGATTGTCAAATACGATCCATCAATACCGTTGCGGGTAAATCGCGGAGGAATTCAATGCAACAGCGCGGCGCGGCACGGAAAAAGCACGACTCGGGCGAGGTCCTAAGTTGATCGAATGTGGACAATTTTGTCACAAAAAGAGGCTCCTGCAAAAAACGCTTGCCCGGTACGCGTGACGCTTGCGGCAGTTTGGCCGAAAGCGTCAGGCCGGTCATCGATTCTCCGTGTCGCACGCGGGAATCGACGCGCAGTTTGCAGAAGCCTCTTGGCGTATCGTCGAAAAACCGCTCTAGGAAACGGAGCAGGACCCGCCGGAGCAGGACCCGCCGCAGCCTCCGCCCCCCAGTTCCATGTGGGAGCTGACCGAGAAGCCCATATAGGTCATATCGACCGTGAAGGGGCCGGCCTGCTGGACCAGATCTTTTTCAATGACAAAAGTGTAGCCGGAGACGTCCAGCACCTCATCCGTTTCGCGCGGCTCATCCAGAGCCAGCGTCAGTCGCGGACCGCTTCAGCCACCGGTGGACAGGTAGATGCGGATCGGAGTCTTCTCCTTGTCCGCAAAATACCCGTCCAGTTGCATTTTGGCGCTTCCCGTCAATTCGACCATGGAATCCTCCTCACAAACGATTCGTTCGATGCAACTAAGCACGACCGATCGGATTGTCAAATAGATTGCCCCAAGGCCCTTTGCCGCCATTGCCAGGGGTCCCGGCTTTGGGCTAAATCCGGGAAAAGGCCGGGGAGAAGGCGTATGACAAAGCACAAAAAGATTATGACCGCCGCCGAGGTGGCCCGGACACTGGAGCGGCTCGCTTTTGAGCTCATCGAACGGCACGAGCAGGGCTGCGGCTTGGCCCTTGTCGGCATCCAGCGCCGGGGGGCGGAGCTGGCCTCGCGGCTCAAAGCCATCATCGAGGACAAGCTCAAGTGCGCGGTGCCCCTGGGCAAGCTCGATATCAACCTCTACCGGGATGACTGGACCGATTCCGAGGTCCAGCCCCAGGTCGGGGAGTCCCATATCCCGTTTTCGCTCAACGAAAAAAACGTCGTGCTCGTGGACGATGTGCTGTTCTCCGGGCGCACCATCCGGGCCGCCCTGGAAGCCATCCTGGACTACGGACGACCCAAACGCGTGGAACTGCTCGTGCTCATCGACCGGCGCGGCCATCGTGAACTGCCCATCCAGGCCGACTACGTGGGCAAAAAAGTCCACACCGCACAGGGCGAACATGTGGACGTGTGCGTGGCCGAACTCGACGGCGAGGATACGGTCTCCCTGGTGCGCTAGCCGTTGCCGTCTCGACGGGCTTGACGCCCAATCCTTTTTACGGCGTCCCGGGACGCCGTGGCCTGCTCCGAGGTGCCGGTTCCCTTCCGGTGCCTCGGTACCGTTTTGGGACGTTGTTGTCCGACCCGCGCGGGACGCGTAGGCAGGGTCTATCCTCCGGATCGGAGCAAAGGAGATACCCATGCACGTGATCGCCGTAAACGGCAGCCCGCGTAAGAAGTGGAACACCGGGACCCTGCTTGCGCAAGCCCTGGAAGGGGCCGCCGGCGCCGGGGCCACGACCGAACTCGTCCATTTGTATGACCACAGTTACCGGGGCTGCCGGAGCTGCTTCGAGTGCAAGAAGATCGGCGGCAAGCACTACGGCCGCTGCGCGGTCAAGGACGGCCTGACGCCCCTGCTCGCGCGCGCCCTGGAGGCCGATGCCCTGATCCTCGGGACTCCGGTCTATTTCGGCGCCGAAACCGGCGAGATGCGCTCCTTTCTGGAACGCCTGCTGTTTCCGGTGACCACCTACACGCCGGGCTACCGCTCCATCGCGCCGCGCAAGATTGCCACCGCGCTCGTCTACACCATGAACATTACCGCGGAAAATGTGCCGGTTTTCCACTACGACACGCTGTTTGGCCGCATGCAGGCCACCTTGGCCCGTATCTTCGGCAGCTGCGAGTTGCTGCTCGCCACGGACACCCTGCAATTCGACGACTACGACAAGTACCTGTCCACGGTCTGGGACGCCGCGGCCAAGGCCAAACGGCGGGAAGAGGTCTTCCCCTTGGACTGCGCCAAGGCCCGCGAACTGGGCGCGCGTCTGGTGACGGGCTGACGGGGCGGTGGGGGAGGGGGAGACGCCTTCGGCGGCCGGGGGGCAGGATGCCCCCGGACCCCTCGACGGGTGCTTTGTGCCGGGGCTAGGTCGGGCATGCGGATCGGAGTGCCGCGCCCGCGAAACAGCACGGGATGGTACCGGGCGAAACCCGGCGAGTGTCACCGGACGCGTCGGCTCCGGCCGGCTGGAACCGGCGCGTCCGGAAGAAATGGGGTGACGGGGCCTAGTTCCAGAACCGGGACAGGCAGTGCTTCACCTTGCTCCAGAACCCGCCCGTGGCGGCGCATGGGGCGTCGGGATCGCCGGGTAGAGCCTCCTGGAGCCAGCCCGTGGTGCGCGTCGCGGCGCCGTTTGCCGGCTTGCCTCCGACGAACACCAGCGGAATATAGGCCGGTCGGACCGAGGCGGCCTTGTCCGCGTTGCGGTAGATCGTGTCCACCACGTAGCCTGTGTCCAGATGCACGGTCACGGACCCGGTGCCATGACAACAGGCCATTTCCTTCATGGCGAACCCGTTGTTGAGATTGACGCAGGTGCATTTGGCCGGCGATTTGCCGCATTCGGGGCAGACGACGCGCACGCCGTCCAGCAGGCTTTTGACCTCTTCCATGCTCTTCATCGGTTGGGACCTCCATGTGTGTTGGACCACGGCACACGGGGGCGTGGCGGTTTCCGTCTGGATTGCTGCAAGCGCGGCGTGCCGGCTGCGGCCGCGCAACGCCGGAAAGCCTTGCGCCGTGGGCTCACGGTGTGCCAAGTCGTTTCGGATCGGGCTGCACGGTCCTCCTTAGCCAGGAGCCGGGGCAGCGGCAAATGGCCCCCGGCCGAGAACCCTTCACCCCGCGAACGGGACGGCTGCCCGTCCGTGGTCCGTGACGGACTCCTGAGCGAAAAGATCAAGAATTCCCGGCTGGCCAAGCCCGGATCAAGTGACGGATTTGTGACAACAGGCGTCACCATCCGGTCGCGCAGGCCATGAACCTTCCGGTCGCAGGCCGAACAGGGCGTGATTGTCGCGTTCCGAACCGGCCGGACCGGACGCATAGGCAAAGGCGTTTCGAGGCGCCCCCCCGGAAGCGGGAGGTCCAGGAGGGCCGGGCCCTCCTGGCCGCCGGAGGCGTCATCCCCCCCCTCTCCCTCCGCCTTACTTGCGCGAGAAGGCCCAGGCCAGGCGGCGCAGCACGGCCGGGACCGGCGCGTGGGGATTGGCGCCCGGACGGGGGATGGGCAGGGCGTAGCGGTCGGCGAACGGGGTTTCGAGGAGCAAGTCGTTTATGGCGTGGACGAGCAACACGGGCAGGGCCAGCACATCGGCCGCGTTGTAGGCGAGCAGGGTTTCCAGGATGGCCGGATCGCCCCGGCGCTGGTATTCGCGCCACAGGACCACGGCAAAGTAGCCGTCGGCGCCGGTCAGGTCGCCCCGGGAGACGCCGTAGCGCGCCTCGCATTTTTTGAGGCCGCCCTTGATGCCAAGGCCGGTCAGGACGTTGCGTACGTCGATATGGGCCTTGGGCAGCACCGCGCCCAGATGCGAAGTCAGGACCGGTGCGTCGAAACAGCGGCCGTTGAAGGTGACAAGCACCTTGCTTTCCAGGATATCGGTGGTGAACTGTTCGAGATTGCGCCCGTTTGCATAGGTACGCACGGTCTCGTGCCCGTCGTAGAAGGCCACGGCCGTGATCTCGTTGGCCGCGGTGCCGTCGGTTTCGATGTCCACGCAGGCCAGGCTGTCCTTAAAATCGAAAAAGAGTCGCCAGGCTTCGGCCGGGGACAGGCGCTCGCCGAAATAGTCGGCATCGCCGGCGGCAAGGCGTTCCTTGGACTCCTCCAGGGCATTGCGCCAGGTGGTGAGCTTGGCCGGGGACACGGGAAGCCGGGGGGCGTTCAGGAAGTCGTCCCAGGTCCGGATGCCGGCTGCCCAGAGTTTGCGTTCGGTGGCCGGGCCGAGTCCTGGCAAGTGGAGAAAGGTATGCTGGAGCACGCGAGTGCCTTACGCCTTTCCCCGGGCCAGCTCAAGCCGGGGGCGGCGTCACGGACGGCCAAGACGGCACCAAACCTGCATGCGTTACGGACAGGCGGACAGGATTGCCGCCTTTCTCCGACATTTTGCGAGGTAGGGAACCCATGCCGCGACTGATCGACGCCGAAACACCGCCATCGCGACGTCTTGCGCAGGCCGCCAAGGTCACCGAGACGGTCATTTCCCGGGAGCTTTACCGCACCGGTTCGCTCCGCGCCGACTGCGAGCGTCTGTCCCAGCCGTCGGAACCCATGACCGACGCCGATATTTTGAGCTTCGTGCTCAAGTACTTTCACGCCTCCCTCTATCCCGGTTCGGAAAATCATGCCGTGCCCCTGGCCGAGGCCAGCGGGCTGCTGCGCCGGTTTTACGATCTGTGGCTGGACGGCGGCGAGCGGGACGTGCCCTTGCCCGGGGACTACAGCGCCTATCCGCTCCGCATGCTGGCCGATCTGCCGCGCACGGCCCATATCTTCCGGTCCGTGGCCAACCGGGCCCTGGCGCCGGGGCTGCGGCCCGAGCGCTATCTCGGTTTTGATTTGGGCACGGGCAGCGGCATTATTTTGACCGCAGCCTGGTTCCAGGCCATGCGCAACAAGATCCACGATACCGAGCTGGTCGGGGTGGAGTGCGACGGCGAGGTGGCCGAACGGACGCGGCTTTTGTTTGATTCCTTGGGGCTTGGCCGGATCGTGGTGGACGACGCCCGGGACGCGGGCGTGCTGGCGGCCTTGCCCGACGGGCCCGTGGCTTTTGTGGGCAACGAAAACGTGCCGGCCCCCAAGGCCCGGGTCACGGCCGAACCGTTTTCGGCCATTCATGCCGCGCTGTTTTCGGTCATGTCCAGGCGGCTGCGGCAAACCATTTTCTTTCCCGAAGCCTTGGTGGTGCGGGACAGGGATGCGGAAATCGACGTGGTGCTCTCGAAAAACAACCGGTTCCAGCCGCCGCGCCATTATCGGGCTCTCCGGCTGCGGCCCCGGTCCATCGTCATCGAGGGGCGTCTCACCAAGCTTTGGCAGGTGGGCAAGGACTTCCGGCAGTATCTGCCCGAAAGCTGGCTGCAGATCATGCCCGGCCGGTGGTAGCCGGCCGGGTCTGCGACAGGATGGCGCGTCGGCGCCTCTCCCAAACTTCTGTTGATCCCGAAACGGGAGTCCAGAGGGCGTAGCTCTTTGGCCGCCGGAGGCTTCCTTCCCCCCGCCCTCTCCCCCCGCGCCCTAGGGCCGGCCGCCGCGCGGGGTCGTGGCCTCGCGGGCGGCGATCCAGTTTTCCAGCCGGCCGATCCGCCGGGCCAGCCGGTCGCAGCGGCGGCGCAGGCGTTGCAGGGTCTGGGGGCGGGAGGAGACGTACGCGTCGTAAAAGTCCCGCTCCTCGTCATTGTCCGGGGCCAGGGCCGGTTCCGGGCGGATGAGGAAGGCGGCCAGCAGATAGCCGCCCACCATGGGCCACACCCCGGTGCACGGGGTGAGCAGCAACACGAGCAGCCGCACCCAAAAGACCGGCACGTCCAGAAACGTGGCCAGCCCCTTGCACACGCCGAGCACCCAGCCCCGGCGCGACCGATACAGGTCGGCCAGTCGCAGTTCGCTTATGTGCTTCATGAATGTCCGCCCCCCCGGGCGCCGGGATCGAACAGCCGACTTTCCAGGCGTTCCACCCGGTCCTCCAACCGGACCAGGCTGCGGTGGATCTCCTGCATGAGTTCGGCCTCATCGGCATCCCCGCCGGCCACAGGTGCGGCACCGGGCCGCAACAACCGGGCGCCGAGCAGGAAAATCACGCCCAGAATCACGAGCCCCACCAACGTCGCCCCGGCCACAACCAGGACGCTCAACAATCCCGCCATGCTCAATCCTTGTCGTCAGCGCTTGGCCGCTCGCGGAAGGGCCGGAGTGGTGGCCGCGCCTTCGTTTTGCATTTCCGTCACCAGGGCCTGCAAGGTCTGGGTCTGGTTGGCCAGATCCGCCACGGCCTGAGCCGACTGGCCCATGGCCTGGGCCGTCTCCCCGGAAATCCGGTTGATGTGGTCCACGGTGCGTCCGATCTCCTCGCTGGCCGCGGACTGTTCCTCGGCCGCCGTGGCAATGGAGCGCACCTGGTCGGCGGCCGCCTCGACCAGACCGACAATGGCCGACAGGGCCTCGCCGGACCGGCGGGCCAGGGTGGTGGCCGCTTCGACGTTTTGCACCGCCCGGTCGAAGTTGGCAACATTGGTCCGGGTGCCGTCCTGGATGCCCTGGATGGCGGTTCCCACTTCCTTGGTGGCGGCCATGGTCTTTTCCGCGAGCTTTCTGACCTCGTCGGCCACCACGGCAAATCCGCGTCCGGCCTCGCCGGCCCGGGCCGCCTCGATGGCGGCGTTTAAGGCCAGCAGGTTGGTCTGGTCGGCGATGTCCGAAATGACTTCCATGATGGCGCCGATGCCTTGGGCCTGATGCCCCAGGGTGGCCATGTCTTCCTTGAGCCGGCGGGACTGGTCGGCGATGCCGCCGATGCCCGTCACCACCTCGCCCACCACGGTGGCGCCTTCCTCGGCCTTGGTGCGGGCTTGGTCCGTGGTTTCGGCGGCCCGGGAGGCGTTTTGGGCCACTTCCAGCACGGTGGAATTGAGCTGTTCCATGGAATTGGCCGCCTCGGCCGCCTGGCGGGACTGGTCCTCGGCGCCGCGATTGGCCTGTTCGATCTGGGCGGCCAGTTGCTGGGAGGCGGCGGTCACCACCTCGACCACGCCCTCGATGCGGCCGGCGGCGTGGAGCATGCCCTCGACCTTGGCGTTTTCGGCCATGTGGCAGGCCTCGTCGGCCTTTTCGCGTTCGATCCTGGCCTGGGCGGCCTCGGCTTCGGCGCGCTCCTTGGCCTGGTCCGCCTCGTCCATATGCCGGCGGATGTCCACGGCCATGGTGGTCAGCGCCGTGGCCAGCACGCCGGTCTCGTCACGCTGGCGCACATCCAGGGCGGTGTCGGTTTTGCCCTGGGACACGGCATGGGCAAACGACACGCAGCGTCCGAGCGGGCGCGTGAGCATGCGCGACAGCCACATGGCCAGGCCGGCAAAGACGATGAGGCAGCCAAGCCCGGTCAGGCCAATGGTCAGGATGATCTGGTCCCGGGCGCCCAAGGCCTCGCTGATGTCCAGGCCGACAAAGAGCATGCCGATGACCTTGTTACCGTTTTTGAGCGGCTGGTAGGCGGTCCGGTAGGGCCGGCCGAAAATCGTGTTGCCCCCCAGGTAGGTCTGGCCCTGGCCGAGCACCAGGCGCACGATGGCGGTATTGTCGAGTTTGGTGCCGACGGCGCGTTTGCCGTTCGTCTCGATGGAGGTGGAGACCCGGGTGTCGCCGAAAAAGATCGTGGCCTCGGCGCCGAGATCCTTTTTCACGCTGTCCACCAGGGAATTGCTGGTGGTCAGGTCCTGGCCCACCACGACCACGCCGATGATGGCGCCTTCCTTTTGGACCGGGGCATAGGCGCGGATGGAAAAGCCGACCAGATTGCCGGATTCGAACAGGCAGCTCGCCGTGCCTTGCAAGGCGCTTCGGATGCCGTCCTGGTTGCCGATGTTGTCACCGGCGCGTTCCGCATGGCCCCGGGCCACGACCGTGCCCGTGGCATCGGTGAAGACGATGAGGTCCGCCTTGCCCGAGGCCAGGAAGGTCTTGCCGAGCGTTTGCAGTGCGGCCGTATCGTCGTTGGTGATGCCCGCAATGACATTGGCACGGATGGCCTGGGCCCGGGCCTGATCCAGATAGTTTTCCTTGTAGGTTTCCACTTGGCGATCGAAGACGTTGAGGTAGCTTTGTACGGCCTGGCCGGTGAAAGCCTCATACCCGTCCCGGATGGATTTCGAAGCGACAAGCTGGATGATGGCCACGGTTCCGACCACGGAAGCAATGACCAGGGCCATGATTTTGGCCGCTATGGATAAACGCATGACATCCCCCTTGCGTGGTTCCCCGCAACCCGGCTGTCTCGGTCAATTCCACCGAGATCCGTGGCTTTCCGGACCTGTCTCGCGACAGGGGTGGCCTGAGGGGCTGAACCCCTGTAGCAAGGGAAAAAAACTGAGGCAAGTGGTCATGCAATACATCTTGCTTTTCTTCCGTGGGTCTTTTTTACCCGGAAAATGGAAGGGAGATTGTTGAATTGGCCGCTGGTCCAGCGAAAGGTATGTACGAAAATGCAAGATGATTCTGCCGCATTATTTTTGGAGGACGTGCATATTGTGTCATCTCTACAGGGAAGATTCATGCGATAACGTGCAGTATGTCTTCAGGGCGCCGAAATGGTGTGGGGGAGTCTCTGGCATTGTTTCTTGCGCCGCGCCGCGCCGTGAGGAAGTGGATTTGTGCGTCGTTTCACAACCCGAAACCGGCCGTACCATGCCTACGGCGGTCTCCAACCGTCTCTCCGGGCGTTTCCCGGCCCGGTCGACCCTTGACTTGCCCGCGAAAGCCCCTTAGCCCCCCCCCATGTGCCCAGCCACTTTTCCCCAAGACTTTTGCCGCATAACACGCTTGCCGAACGGCGCCCGGGTCGCCACCGAACACATGCCCCAGGCCAAGACCGCAAGCCTCGGCATCTGGATCGAGGCCGGTTCCCGCCACGAGAGACCCGGACAGGAAGGCATGGCCCACCTGTGGGAGCACATGGCCTTCAAGGGCACCACCTCCCGGTCCGCCCAGACCATTGCCAAGGAACTCGACGCCCTGGGCGGTCTGGCCAATGCCTATACCTCCCGGGAGGTCACCTGCTTTCATATCCGGGTCATGGACGCCCACTTTCCCCGGGCCTTCGCCGTCCTGTCCGACATCGCCCTGCATCCGGCCCTGGACCCCAGGGAACTTAAACGCGAACAGGCCGTGATCCTTCAGGAAATCTCCATGATCGAGGAGACGCCCGAGGACAAGGTCAACGAGGATTTCTGGGCCGCCGCCTGGGACAACCCCGATATCGCCCATCCCATCACCGGCCGGCCCGAGGCCGTGGCCGCGACCAAACCCGAGACCCTGGCCGCCTGGCGGGGGGACCATTACCGCCCCGGCGCCATGCTGTTCGTGGCCGCTGGCGCCGTGGACCACGACGCCCTGGTCGAGCTGGTGGCCAGGGCCCTGGACCATCTGCCGCCGCAACCGGCCGTGCTCCCTAGCCCGGCCGGCGCCTTCCTTGCGCCCAAGCTCGCCATCCGTCGGGACTGCGAACAGCACCACGTGGTCTGGGCCTTTCCCTCGGTCGGCAACACGGCCCCGGAGCGCTTCGCCCATGCCGTGCTCGCCACCCTGCTTGGCGGCAACATGTCGTCGCGGCTGTTTCAGGAGGTGCGCGAAAAGCGCGGTCTGGCCTATGCCATCGACGCCAGCGTCAACGGCCTGGCCGATACCGGGCTCATCGAGATCCAGGCCGCCGTGGACCCCGGACGCACGGGCGAATTGCTCGCCGTCGTGCGCGGCGAACTCGACGCCCTGGCCGCCGGTCGGATACAAGCGGAAGAACTCGCGCATACCCGCGAACATTTGCAGGGACTGCTTTACCTCGGCGGCGAATCGACCGAGAATCGCATGATGCGTCTGGCCCGAAACGTCAGCCTGTTCAACCGGCACATTCCCCTGGAGGAGACCGCCGCCGCCCTTGATGCCGTCACCCTGGACGATTTGACCCAAGCCGCCGCGGCCGCCTTCCGCCCGGATCGCACCGGGCTTTGCATCCTCGGCCCCAAGGCCAGGATTCCCTAGACGGAGGTACGCCCCATGAACGAGTCCACGGTTTCGTACCCTCTCGGTCCCGGCATCCTCAAGCTCGTCGAAGGCGACATCACCCGCGACGACGCCGATGCCATCGTCAATGCCGCCAATTCGGCCCTGGCCGGCGGCGGTGGCGTGGACGGCGCCATCCACCGGGCCGCCGGACCCCAGCTGCTCGCAGCCTGCCAGGAGATCATCGCCCGCATCGACCGGCTGCCGGCCGGGGGCGCGGTCATCACCCCGGGCTTCGACCTGCCCGCCCGCTACGTCATCCACACCGTGGGGCCCATCTGGCACGGCGGCGGCAATCACGAAGCGGACAAACTCCGCAGCGCCTACACCCAATCCATTGCCCGGGCCGTGGAACAAAAGCTCGGCATTATTTCCTTCCCGGCCATTTCCACCGGCGTCTACCGCTTCCCCGTGGACCTAGCCGCGCCCATTGCCCTGGGTGCCATGGCCGAGGCCCTGCGCGCCGGGCAACTGCGCGAGATTCGTCTGTACCTTTACGGGAAACACGCCTTCACGGTCTGGCGCCAGGCGGCGGATGCCTTATTTGCCAACTGACGCGTGCCGCCGGCCGGCCGTGGTCCGTCCAGGGCCGGCCGGCGGGAAAAACGCTCCAGGGGATCGGGTATGGCCCAGTGGGATAGCGGACAGTATTTGAAGTTCGAGGCGCAACGGACCCAGCCGGCCATGGACTTGGCCCGGCGCATTCCGCTGGAGGCGCCGGCGGATGTCCTCGATGTGGGCTGCGGACCGGGCAACAGCAGCCGGGTTCTGGCCGAGCGTTTCCCCAAGGCACACATCTGCGGCCTCGACAGTTCGCCCGAGATGATCGCCACGGCCCGGGAAAAACAGCCTGACCTCGAATTTCGCCTCTGCGACGCGGGCCGGGAGCTTTCCAGCCTGGGCCGGCGCTTCGATGTGGTCTTTTCCAACGCCTGCATCCAGTGGATTCCGGGTCACGAGGCGCTTGTTGCCAACATGCTTGGCCTGCTGCGTCCGGGCGGCGTGCTGGCGGTCCAGACGCCCATGAACTACCACGAGCCCATTCACCGGATCATCGGGGAGCTTGTGGCGAGCGAGGAGTGGAAAACGGCGTTTCCCCGGCCGCGCATCTTTCACAACCTGACCCCGGGACGGTATTTCGACCTGCTCGCCGCAATCGCCGCCGACTTTACCCTGTGGGAGACGACCTACTACCACGTCCTCGGGTCCCACGCGGATATTTTGGAGTGGTATCGGGGCACCGGACTGCGCCCGTACCTGGCCGTTCTCACCGAGGCCCAGCAAAAACGGTTCGAGGCGGCGGTGTATGAGCGCGTGGTCGCGGCCTATCCGCCCCAGGCCAACGGCGCGATCATTTTTCGTTTCCCCCGGTTCTTTTTTCTGGCCACATCCCGGGCGGGCACGGCATGACGGCCCGGCCCGTTGCCTCCCTCCCCTTGTCGGGGTGGTCCGGGCGGGAAGTGGCTTCCCTCCCGGCCGCCGGAGGCATCTCTTCACCCCCATACGATGGAGCATGACATGGAACTTCGTGGAACGACCATCCTCGCCGTTCTGACCGAGGCCGGCGTGGCCGTGGCCGGTGACGGCCAGGTGACCTTGGGCCAGGCCGTGGCCATGAAGCACGGCGCGCGCAAGGTGCGCCGCATCTACAATGGCAAGGTGGTTGTCGGCTTTGCCGGCGCCACGGCCGATGCCTTCACCCTGCTCGAACGCTTCGAGGCCAAGCTTGAGGAGTTCGGCGGCAACCTGGTCCGGGCGAGCGTGGAGCTGGCCAAGGACTGGCGCAAGGACAAGTATCTGCGCCGGCTGGAGGCCATGCTCATCGTGGCCGACGCGGCCCATGTGCTCATGCTTTCCGGCAACGGCGACGTGATCGAGCCCGATGACGGCGTGGCGGCCATCGGTTCCGGCGGACCCTACGCCCTGGCCGCGGCCCGGGCGCTGCTGCGGGAAACGCGTCTGGACGCCAAGGACGTCGTGGCCAAGGCCATGGCCATTGCCTCGGAAATCTGCGTCTACACCAACGACCGCATCATCGTGGAAACGATCGAGCGGAACGGTTAACCATCCGGGGCTGCCTCCCGGGAACGGGTTTCCAAAGGGCACTGCCCTTTGGCCGCCGGAGGCTTCTCCCCGCCAACTCCCACGAGGAACGCGCATGCATGCCAATCTGACGCCGCGCGAGATCGTTTCCGAACTCGACAAGTACGTCATCGGCCAGAAGGAGGCCAAGCGCATGGTGGCCATCGCCATGCGCAACCGCTGGCGCCGCCAGCAGATCGAACCGGGACTGCGCGACGAGATCGCGCCCAAAAACATCATCATGATCGGCCCGACCGGCGTCGGCAAGACCGAGATTGCCCGGCGCCTGGCCAAACTGGCCGGTTCGCCCTTTTTCAAGGTCGAGGCCACCAAGTTCACCGAGGTGGGCTACGTGGGCCGGGACGTGGAATCCATGGTGCGCGACCTCATGGAGATCGGGGTCAACCTCGTGCGCAAGGAGGAGCTCGACCGGGTGGCGGCCAAGGCCGAAAAAGCGGCCGAGGAACGCCTGCTCGACCTGCTCTATCCCGAATCCCCGCGCCCGGTGAGTGGCGCCATCGAGATGCCGGCCTCCGCGGAGACCCCGGTGCGGCCGGCGGCCGAGGAGCGCCTGTCCACCCGGGAAAAGCTGCGCAAACTCTGGCGCGAAGGCAAGCTCGACGACCGCATGGTGCCGGTCGAGGTGTCCGTGCCCTCGCCCCAGGTCGAGATCATGTCCATGCCGGGCATGGAGGACATGGGCCTGCAATTCAAGGACATGTTCTCCAAGATGTTCCCCCAGCGCAAAAAGACCCGCAGCATGCGGGTGCGCGAGGCCTACGAGGTGCTGTTGCAGGAAGAGTCCGAGCGCCTGGTGGACATGGACAAGGTGGCCGAGTCGGCCAAGGAGCGGGTGGAGCAGACCGGCATCATCTTCATCGACGAGATCGACAAGATTTGCGGCAAGCAGGGCGGCGCCGGCGGACCGGACGTGTCCCGGGAGGGCGTGCAGCGCGATTTGCTGCCCGTGGTCGAGGGCTGCGTGGTCAACACCAAGTACGGCATGGTCAAGACCGACCACATCCTGTTCATTGCCGCCGGGGCCTTCCACTTCTCCAAGCCGTCGGACCTGGTGCCGGAACTGCAAGGCCGGTTTCCCTTGCGGGTGGAGTTGCAGGCCTTAACGGCCGAGGACTTCTACCGCATCCTGACCGAGCCCAAAAACGCGCTCACCGTGCAGTACAAGGCGCTGCTCGGCACCGAGGGCGTGACCCTCGATTTCACCGATGAGGCGCTCCGCGAGGTGGCGGATTTCGCCCGCCGGGTCAACGAGGAGACCGAGAACATCGGCGCCCGGCGTTTGTACACCATCATGGAAAAGATTCTGTCCGACCTGTCCTTTGGTGCTTCGGACCAGTCGGGACAGGCCGTGACCGTGGATCCGGCCTACGTGCGCGAGCATCTGGCCGATGTGGCCGAGGACCGGGATTTGTCCCGCTACATCCTCTAACGACAGGGAGCGATCCATGGATCGGGAACACGCCAAGGCGCGGCTGCTGCTCGAAGCCTTGCCCTATATCCGGAAGTTTTTCGGCAAGACCGTGGTCATCAAATACGGCGGCCACGCCATGGTGGACGCGGAGCTGCAAAAAAGCTTCGCCCTCAACGTCATCCTGCTCAAATACATCGGCATCAACCCGGTCATCGTCCACGGCGGCGGACCGCAGATCGGCCAGATGCTCAAGCAGCTCAATATCGTCAGCGAGTTCCGCCAGGGCCTGCGCGTCACCGACGACGCCACCATGGACGTGGTGGAAATGGTGCTCGTGGGCAAGGTCAACAAGAATATCGTCAACCTCATCAACTTGAACGGCGGCATGGCCGTGGGCCTGTCCGGCAAGGACGGCCGGCTGATTTCGGCCCGCAAGCTGGAGATGGTCCTGGAAAAGGCCGATGCCCCGCCCGAGATCATCGACCTCGGCAAGGTGGGCGAGGTCACGGGCATCAATACGGCCCTTCTCAATACCTTGCTGTCCCAGGGATTCATTCCGGTCATCGCCCCGGTCGGCGTGGACGAGGAGGGCGAGACCTACAACATCAACGCCGACACCGTGGCCGGGGCCGTGGCCGCGGCCATGGGCGCCAAGCGCCTCGTGCTGCTCACGGATGTGTCCGGGGTCCTGGACAAGGACCGGGTGCTCATTTCGTCCCTGGATATCGCCGAGGCGTCCCAGGCCATGGCCTCGGGCCTGCTGACCGGGGGCATGATTCCCAAGGTTACCTGCTGCATGGAAGCGGTGGAAGCCGGGGTGGAAAAGGCCCATATCCTGGACGGACGGGTGGAAAACTGCATCATCCTCGAATTTTTCACCACGTCCGGCATCGGCACCGAAATCGTCTGCAAGCGCTGCGCTGAGCAAGACTAGCCGGGGGGGCTGGGATGCCTCCGGCGGCCAGGAGGGGGGTCACCCCCCTCCTGGACCACTCCGAAAGGGGCAGCGCAAATGCGGTGTGCCCCCCAACCTCTTTGTATCTCGATAAAACTTTCCAGAAGGGCAGGGAATAATCTTTCCGGCGGGGGCAGGTTGAGTGCTCCTGGCCGTGGGAGGCGTTTTCCCAGCCTCTCCCTACGACCTAGCGGTCGCGGCGCAGGCGGTCGAATTCGGCGAAGGCGTCGCGTTTGGCCTTGTTCTTGGCCTTGATTTCATTGAGGAGCGAGGAGCCGAGGTCGGCGGCATCGATGGGCTTGATGCGGGTCTTGGGCCGCTGCCCGGCGTCCAGGAATTGCCCGCCGAGATCGGCCAGCTCGTCCATGGTGAGCATGGTGCTCGATCGGGGTGCCGGTTCGGGCCGATAGGGCGGCTCGGGGGGCGGTGGCGGCGTCGTCGGAGCCTGGGCCTGGGCGGGCTGCTGCGGCGCGGCGACGGGCGTGGCCTGGGCAATGGGCTCGCTTGCCTGGGGCGCGGTTGCGGGCTGGGCGGCGGCTGCCGGCGCTGGTTGGGGAGGCGTGGGCTGCGGCGCGGCTGGAGCGACTATCTGGGCCGCTGGCGCGGCCGGAGCGGCCGGCGGAGTCGGTGCCGCTTGCGGCACGGCGGCTTGGGGCGCTTGGGTCGCCTGAGGAACCGGCCGGGTGGCGGCGGTCTGGGCGGCCGGGGCCGGTTGGGTCGGTTGCGCGCCGGCGGCCACGCTGCGGCTCAGTGTCAGGCGCAGGTGGCGCAATTCCGCCAGCATGCCGCGCTGGGTGGCCAGCATTTCTTTCTGGACAGCCAGAATTTGTTGCAAAAGGGTCTCTTCCATGTCCGGGTCCCTACCACGCCCTCCCTGGGCCGGTAAAGCGTCCCGGGCCGCGAAAACGCCCCTCCTTAGCGGCCCAGGGCGGCCAGGGTCGGGCTCATGGAGGCCAGGCAGGCCTCGGCCAGGAGCCGCGCGCCATAGGGCATGAGATGCACGCCGTCCCTGGTGCGGATGGGCCGCGTGCCGCGGGCGGTGGCCAGGGATGGGGCATACCGGCCCTTGGCATCGGCCAGGGTCCGCGACACGTCCACGAACCGACAGCCGGGGAGAGTCGCCACTTGCCGGGCAATGATGGCGTTTATCGTCGCCACGTCGGCGTTGAGCCGGGCATCGGCCATGACCGGGGCGCCGATCCAGTAGATGCGGGCCCGGGGATTGCCGCTGCGGGCGAGCTCCACCAGCCGGCGCACGCGCCGGGTGTATTCCGCTTCCCAGCCGGAACGGCCGAAAGCGACCTTGACCCCGTCGGGTCGGGTCAGGGTCTGGTTGTCGTTGGTGGCGATCATAATGAGCACGGTATCGGCCCGGGTGGCGGCGCTTTGGCGGGCCATCTCGCGTTCCCAGTCGAAGAAGTCGGGCCGGGCCAAACCGCTTGAGACCTTGCCCTTGGCCGCGAAGGTGGTGCCCGGTCGGCCGGCCAGCAAGGGGCGCAGGGCATCGGCCAGAAAAATGGACAGCGAGTCTCCGGCCACGAGTACGGACCGGCCCGGTGGACTTATTGGCGCTTGCGCCATGGGCCGGGGCGCGGCGACCCGGGCGGGTGCGGGTGGCGTTGACGGATTTTTGACGACAACAGGTTGTGGCGCGGCGCTGGCCACGACCGGAAGGGCCTTTTCCGGCTCCGGGGCGGCCGCTTGAGTTGCCACCGGTTGGGCGGGGGGCTCGGGATCGACCGGCGGCAAGGTCAGGCTGACCAGCCGCCAAGTCTTGGCAGGGCCGCCCAGGTGGGTCCGGCGTACCGTCAGCCGCCCGTCCAGAGGATGGGTGGCGGCCGGGTCCACGACCAGGCGCACGGCAAAGGGTGTGACCTGCCGGCGCAGGGCATGGCGGTCGGGAGCGCGTGTGACCGGCTCGGGCCGGCCGAGGTCCAGGCTGGCGATAAGCCGGCACAAGCCGTCCTGGCCGGGGATGGTGTCCGCCACCGCGGGCGCGGTTGGCACGGGTTCCGGATGGGTCGGTCGGGGCACGGCCAGGAGGCTGGCTGTGGCCACCAGGGCGGCCAGGACGAGGTCTGTCCTGAACCGGCGGAGTGTGCGGAGGGCCTGGGTGTTGGTCGACATGGGCGTTCGGGGTTTGCCACGCGACCGGGACGTTCCGATCGGGGCTTGGGAGGGAGATTGCAAAGCCCGGGCCGGAACGTTGAACTTTTAACGGTCCGAAATAAATGGAATTATCTTTATGCACCTGGTGTCGGAACCCTGACGGTTTGGGGAAGACGGTTGCCTTTTGGCGACTCCAAAGCTAGCGTGCCGCACATCCCGACAAGGTGGTCAAGACGCGCGATGAACATCACGAGTTTCGAATTCGCCCTTTTTTTCGCGGTGATATTGCCGCTGAATTGGCTTTTGCGTTCGCGCGCCGGGGTTTACCGGCTGTTTCTGCTCCTGACTTCCTATGTCTTTTACGCCTCGTTCAATGCCAAGTTTCTGCTCATCCTGCTGGTGTTCAGCTTCCAGACCTGGTTTTTCGCCGTGATCTTCGCCGAGACCTCGGATGCGCGGTTCCGGCGGTTCTGCGTATTCCTCTATGCGGCCTTTTCCCTGGGCATACTCATTTTCTTTAAATATTACGAGATGCTCTACATCTCGGCCGACTGGCTCTACCGGGTCTTCGGGGCCAAGAGCCCGGTGCCGCTGCTCGATGTCATCATGCCCATCGGCATCTCCTTTTTCACCTTCCAGGGCATGTCCTACGCCCTCGACGTGTACCGCGACCCGTCCAAGTGCGAACGCAGCCTAGTCGAGGTGCTGTGCTTCATCGCCTTTTTTCCGACCATCCTGTCGGGCCCGATCCTGCGGGCCGGCAATTTCCTGCCCCAGCTCAAAAAGGAACGCGTCACCGGCACGGACTTCAACCGGGCCTTTTTCCTGCTTACCCGGGGCCTGGTCAAAAAAATCATCATTTCGAGCTACCTGTCCGAACATATCGTGCGCAGCACTTTTGGCGCGCCCGAGGGCTTCACCTCACTGGCCGTGCTGGTCGGCATCCTGTCCTACGCCGTGCAGATCTACTGCGATTTTTCCGGCTATTCCGATCTGGCCCAGGGCGTGGCCCTGCTCATGGGCTTCGATGTCCCGGACAACTTCAACCTGCCCTATATCGCCCTGAGCCTGCGCGATTTCTGGCGCCGCTGGCACATCACCTTTTCCCTGTGGTTGCGCGACTACCTCTACATCTCCCTCGGCGGCAACCGCAAAGGGCGGTTTCGTAAATACGCCAACCTCGTGGTCACCATGGGCCTTGGCGGCTTGTGGCACGGCGCGGCCTACAACTTTTTGGTCTGGGGGTTCATCCACGGCTTCGGCCTGATCTGGGCCCATCTGGTCAACGAGTACCGTTCGGCCCGGGCCGCGGCCCGCAGCGCCACCGGACTCCCGACCGCGCCCGGCGTGCTCGGTTATGCCTGGATCGGCCTGTCTTGGGTCGCGACCTTTGCCTACGTCAACCTAGCCTGGGTCTTTTTCGGGGCCGAGGACGCCGGCAAGGCCGTGGACATCCTGCGCCGGGTGGCGGTCTGGGACAACAGCGGCGCGGGTTTCAACAAGGTCTGCCTGGGCATGGTCGTGGTGGTGTTGGCGGTGCAGCTCCTGCACCTGACCGGCCGGGATGTGTTCCGGGTGGCCTTCGAGCGCCTGCCGGTCCCGGTCCGGGGGCTCGCCTTAGGGCTTGCGGCCACGGCCATTTTGAAGCTCGGCCCGGACGGCGTGCTGCCCTTTATTTACTTCCAGTTCTGACGCCTGATCCGGCTGTCGCGGCCAGCCGTTGCCTTGCCTGTTTCTGGCGGGCGGGGCTGGCCGAACGCCCTTTTTCACGTCCTCCCCATTTTTCTTCTATTTTTTCCGCCTGTTCGGGAAATTTGGTATTTTTCTTGTAAGCAAGGTCCCGTTTTGGTAGTCTGAAGACCCAGGATGGGAAAACGGCCATGGCGGTCGGACTGTATGGCAAGTGCCTCGAATCATGAGAAAATACATGATCGAGGAGGCATAGGCACCTGCTTTGGTCCGGCGACAGGGACGCCGGTCGTATCACTGTTTCATACCATCCGGGGTCGCGTTTCTCACATTGTCATGCCGCCACCGGGACGTGCCGGGCGCGATGGGGGTCGCGCACGACGGGTCGGGGTGGACGATGAGGTGTCTTATGCGAAACCCGAGTCAGGCCATCCTCCTGGTCGTACTCATGGCGTCCCTTATTCTGCCGCCGGGCCTGCCCGTGGCCGGCGCGGCCAAGGTCGATCCGGCCGCGCGCGGAAGCGTGAAAAGCATCCTGCTCGTGGGCGATTCCCTGTCCATCGGTCTCGGACAGCAGATCGAACAGGCCCTGGCCGGACGCTCCGACGTCCGGTTCGCCCATCTGGGCAAGGTGTCGAGCGGGTTGGCCAATCCGGCCTTTTTCGACTGGAATGCCCAACTCACCGCCCAGGTCAAGGCCCACCATCCCGATCTCGTGCTCATCATGGTCGGCGCCAACGACGACAAGCCTCTCCCGTCCGGGGACGGCCGCAGTCTGCCTTTCGGCAGCCGGGGCTGGGACCGGGCTTACGGGGATCGACTCGCCAAGCTCCATGCCATTGTCCGGGCCGAAAATGCCTCGGCCAAGGTGTATTTCGTGGGCGTGCCGATCATGGCCGACAAGGCCTTTGATACCGAAATGCTTCACGTCAACACGGTGCTCGCGTCCGTGGCGAGGACCCTGCCTGATAGCGCCTATATCGAGACCCGCGACGTGCTGGCCGATGCCTCGGGCGGGTTCGCCAGCCAGGGCCGGGGGCCGGACGGCGCCTTGGTGCGCCTGCGGGCCGGTGACGGCGTGCATGTTTCGGGCGCCGGTTCCAAGCTGTTGGCCGCGCGTTGCCTGGAAGCCGTGTCCGGTGCCGCCGGCTTGCCGGCCGGGCAGGTCGTGGCGGCTTTGAACAGCCAGGCCGTGCGGCCCATGGGCGCGGCCAAGCCGACCGCGCAGCCGGTCCGTCTGGCCGAGGCCACGCCCGCCACTCCGAAAATCGCTTCCGACGCGGCCAAGGCCACACCGCCGGCCGTGCAGCCGGCGAGGCCTGCCCAGGTCGCCACGGCCAAGCCGGCGCCGGTGGTCGCGCCCAAGCCGGCCGCACCTGCTGCCACCCCGATCGGCGCCTATACCGTGGCCGACGGCGACACGTTCTGGTCCGTGGCCAAGCGGCTGGGCGTGTCCCCGGATGCCCTGGCCGCGGCCAACGGCGCGGTTGATCCCCGCCGCCTGTCCATCGGCCAGTCCCTGGCCGTGCCCGAGGGCGCGGCGCGTCCGGCCGCCATGCAGGTCGCGGCCAAACCCGCGTCCGGTCGCGCCCATACCGTGGCCGACGGCGACAACTTCTGGTCCGTGGCCCGGCAGCATGGCGTGAGCGTGGCCGCCCTGACCCAGGCCAATCCCGGCGTGGACCCGACCCGGCTGCGCATCGGCCAGTCCCTGGCGCTCCCCACCGCGGGACAGCCGGACGGTGGCGCGGTCCGGACGGCGGCGAAGACCGCCGGCCATCGCTACACCGTGTCCGATGGCGACAATTTCTGGTCCATCGCCCACCGTTTGGGCGTGGATGTGGCCGAGCTCAAGCGGGCCAACGCCTCGGTCGATCCGCAAAAGCTGCAACCCGGCCAGGTCCTGTCCCTGCCGGGCGGAGCCACCTTGTCCGAGGCCGATGGTCCGACGCCGGGTGCCCAGCCTGTCCAGGTCGCGGGCGATGCCGGTCTCTATCCCGTGGCCAAGGGTGACACGCTGTGGGCCCTGGCCCGGCGCTTCGGCGTCAGCTTCGAGGCCATGGTCGCGGTCAACGGCGACCTCGACCCCTCCCGGCTGCGGGTGGGCCAGCTCGTGACCATTCCCGGCGCCACCGGCCAGCCTGTGGCCAGCGCCGATTGCCTGATTTTCCCGGTCTCGTCCGGTGATACGCTTTGGGGCATTGCCCGGCGTTTTGACGTGACGGTCGAGGCCCTGGTCGCGGCCAATCCGGGCGTGGACCCCATGCGGTTGCGCGAGGGCCAGACGCTGCGCGTGCCGTCGTCGCTGGCGGCCGTGGCCGGCCCGGCGCGCCCGCAGGAACAGGCCCCGTCCGTGCCCGTGGTTTCGGGTGACGCGCCCCTGCCGTTGCACAGCGTCGCCCCCGGCGACACCCTGTGGCACTTGGCCAAGCGTTTCGGCGTCAGCGTGGAGCGTATCCTGGCGGAGAACGCCGGCATCGATCCCCTGCACCTGCGTGTGGGCCAGACCCTGCGCCTGCCCGGCACCGTGGTGTCCATGGCCGCGCGCTAGGGACGGTTCGGGAAGGACAGGGGGGACGGCGGCAGCCGAAGGGTTGCCCCCGCTGGACTCCTTGGGCGAATTCCGGCACGGAGTGCTGTCGCACCGATGTCCGTTTTGCGACCGAGCGCACGGGCTGAAACGTCCCGAGGGCAGATTTTGTAACCGCCGGTTTCAATTGTTGCCCACGCAGAGGACGCTCTCGCCAGCGTTTGTGCGGCGGAGGTGGCGTGGAGGGCGCTCCCTTTCGCAATCTAACGGCCGCAGTCGTCTGGATTCCTTGTGCGTAATATGCTGTCGTTCTTGGGATTCCAAAGGGTAGAGCCCCTTGGCCGCCGGAGGCTTCCTCCTGTCCTCCCTTCAACCCTAGACGTTCATCCCCGGCTCCACCGCGTTCTCTTGGTGGAATGGCAGATTTTTTTGTGAAGGAGACCTCGTGAGAAGGCTTGTGCGCGTGGATATCGTGGTGCCCGACCAGGGTGATCTGGCCGAGCGGGTGGAGGCCTGGCTGTCCGAGCGGACGGCCCAGGGCTGGGAGGAATCGATCGAAGCCGGCGGGGCCACCCGGTTCCGCGTCCACCTGGAAGACGCGCCCCCGGCTCGGGATTTCGCGGCCGATGCGGTCCGGGACTGGGCCGAGGCGGCGGTTTCCGTGGACAGCATCGAGGAAGAGGACTGGGGCGCGGCTTGGATGGCCTTTTTTACGCCCATCGAGGTCGGCGGCGTGTTCGAGATCGTGCCGCCCTGGCTGGCCGACAAGGATACCGAAGGCCGCCAACCCATTTGTATCGAACCCAAAATGGCTTTCGGCACCGGCCACCACGCCACCACCGCCTTGTGCCTGGCCGCTTTTGCCGATCTGGTCGCCGCCGGCCGCATCGGCCCGGGGCACCGGTTTCTCGACCTCGGTACGGGCTCGGGCATTCTGGGCATCGGCCTGTGTCGGCTGGGTCTGACCGGGGTCGGTCTCGACATCGATCCCCAGGCCGTGTGGTGCGCGGTCGAGAACGTGCGGCGAAACGGTGTGGAGGCTGGCATGCAACTTGCTATTGGTGGAGCCGGCTGTCTGACCCGATCGGCGCAGTTCGATCTGGTGGTCGCCAACATCCTGGCCGCGCCGTTGACCGCCATGGCCGGGAAGCTCGTCCGCCATCTGGCTCCGGGCGGGGTGCTCGTGCTTTCCGGCATCCTGATCGAACAGGCCGCTGGCGTAGCGGCCGCCTACCAGGCTGCGGGCTTGCCCGAGCCGGAAGTCCGGGAATCCGGAGAATGGGCGGCCCTGGTATGGCCATGCGTTTACAAGGCGTCTGATCCGGTTTAGGACAACCGCTCCGCCTTTCCCCTTCACCTCAAACCGTGTTCAAGGCCAAAGCCATGCACCTGAAAAAACGTGTTCTTGTCACCGGCGGTGCCGGTTTTCTCGGTTCGCATCTGTGCGAACGCTTGCTCAATGATGGTTGTGACGTCCTCTGCCTGGACAATTACTTTACCGGTTCCAAGCTGAATATCTCCCACCTGCTGGGAAATCCTCATTTCGAACTCATGCGGCACGATGTGACCTTCCCGCTTTACGTGGAAGTGGACGAAATCTACAATCTTGCTTGCCCGGCCTCGCCTATCCACTACCAGCACGACCCGGTGCAGACCACCAAGACCAGCGTGCACGGGGCCATCAACATGCTGGGCCTGGCCAAGCGGTTGCGGGCCAAGATCATGCAGGCCTCGACCTCCGAAGTGTACGGTGACCCGTCGGTGCATCCCCAGCCCGAAAGCTACTGGGGCAATGTCAATCCCATCGGGTTCCGCTCCTGCTACGACGAGGGCAAGCGCTGCGCCGAGACCTTGTTTTTCGACTACCGCCGTCAGCACAACCTGCGCATCAAAGTGGCTCGCATCTTCAATACCTACGGCCCGCGCATGCATCCCAACGACGGCCGGGTGGTGTCCAACTTCATCATCCAGGCCCTGCGCGGCGAGCCGTTGACCGTGTACGGCCAGGGCCAGCAGACCCGTTCGTTCTGCTATGTCGACGACCTGATCGACGCCTTTGTGCGCCTCATGGCCACGGACGACGATTTCACCGGCCCGGTCAACACCGGCAACCCGGGGGAATTCACCATCCTGGAACTGGCCAAGCTGGTCATCGAGTACACGGGCTCCAAGTCCAAGATCGATTTCCGGCCCCTGCCCCAGGACGATCCCAAGCAGCGCCGCCCCGATATCACCCTGGCCAAAGCCAAGCTCGGCTGGGAACCCAAGGTGCCGCTGAGCGAAGGCCTCAAAAAGACCATCGACTATTTCGAGGCGATGTTGCGCAACAGCAACGAGTTTTAGCTAGCGTTTTTTGCGCTTCAGCAGTCGGGCCGTCTCACCGCAGGGTGGGGCGGCCCGCTGCGTTTCTGACGGTACTGCGGCCTGGTTCGGTTCCATGTTGAGCTCGACGGTCCGATCCCGTATGCTGCCAGGACTGTTTTTCCCTTTCAGGGGATCTTTCGGGCTGCCGCAGTGGAGACGTCCGGCAGCTAGGGGCATAACGGCAAGGTGGACACACATGCAACGCAAGGTCGATAGCCAGCGTATGGCCACGGCGGCCCGGGTGATTCGGGAAAACATCAGCCGCGCCAAGGGATATTTGCGGCGGGACGATCTGGAACGGGCCATCAGCTGTGCCAAGGACGCCCTGGTCCAAAAAAACACCGCCGCCACCCTCGGGCTGGGGCGTTCGGAAGTGGAATTGCTGTTTGGCGAATTATGCGAGGATATGCGCCGCCATCCCAAGGTGGTGGCCCTGCTCGAAAGCCTGGGCGTGCGGCCCGGCCAGTTCTTGCGCTACACCCCGGGCGAGGAACTGCTGCTCGTCAAAAAGCTCACGGCCTTTCAACTCAAAAAGGAAGAGATCGAGCAGCGGGAACGGCAGCAAGCCGAAAGCAAACGCGCCAACCAGAAGGCCGAATGGCTGGCTGCCGGCCGCCAACTGCTTGCCCAAAAGAACTACCCCAAAGGCAAGGTCATGCTGCGCCGGGTGGCCGAGACTTTCGGCGAGGAACCGGACGTGGCCCGGGATGTGGGGGAGTTGTTCGCCGAGGCCGGACTCGTGAATGAAGCCCTGGAAATGTATGGCCTGGCTATCCAGAGGTTCCCGGGCGACGAAAAGGCTTGGCGCTTGGCCATCGCCACCTGCGACGTCCTGGGCGAGTTCCAGAAGGCGGAAGCGTTTTATCTTGAGGCGCTCAAGCTCTTTGGCGCACATCCCATGACCTACCTCAACATGGCCAAGTTCTACCTCAAATGGCACCGCAAGGACGACGCCTACGAATACGCCGAGCGGGCCCTGGCCCTGGACCCGGATCTGGCCGAGGCCCAGGAGATTCGGGACAAGATCGGCTGAAAGCGCGTTGCGGCAGAGGGGAGTGGGGGAGAAGGCTCCGGCGGCCAAGGGGCGTTGCCCCGTGGAATCCCTTTTGTGGCAAGAGAGCGAACGCGGGTCTGCAACGTGTGCGGCCGGCGCGCTGGGTGGCTCAGACCTCGGGTTGGGCGGAGCGCACGCCCGTCTCCCGCGACGTGCCAAGGACCCGACGCAGCGGCCTAAGCAGGGCCATAACCAGCACCCCGGCCAGGAAGGCGATGCCGGCGAGCAGGGTGAAAAAGACCGGGCGCGACAGGCTTTCCCACAATCCGCCAAGCATCCCGGCGCCCAGGTTGCCGAAGAACTGGGACAGAAACCAGATGCCCATGAACAGGGAAATCATCCGGGGCGGCGCGATTTTGGAAACCAGGGACAGGCCCACCGGCGACAGGTAGAGTTCGCCCAGGGTCAGCAGGGCGGTGAAGCCGAGCAGCCAGAACATGCTGACCGGCGTTCCGTCCACGGCATACAGCGTGGCCGGATAGACCATGGACAGAAACGCGCCGGCAGTCAGAAAAAGCCCCAGGCCCATCTTGGCCGGAGAGGACGGTTCGCGGCCGCGCCGGGCCTGCCTGGCCCACAGGGCTGTTACCAGGGGCGTCAGGGTGAAAATCAGCAGCGGGTTGAAGGACTGGAACCAGGAGGCCGGCATTTCCCAGCCCAGGATGTGGCGGTCGGTGTCAGCGTCCACCCACAGGGCCATGGTGTTGCCGAGCTGCTCGTAAACCGCCCAGAAGACGATGACCAGCAGACAGACGGTGATAAAGCCGAGAATCCGGTTGCGGGTGTCTTGCGGGTTGGCGGCCGAGGCCTCGGCAACGGAGCGGGATCGGGGTTGCGCCGGCAGGGTGCGGCGACCGGCCAGATAGAGCAGCAAGCCGATGACCATGCCCACGCCGGCGGCGCCGAAACCGTAGTGCCAGCCCAGGGTCTCGCCCAGGCCGCCGCAGATCAGGGGCGCCAGGAACGCGCCAAGGTTGATGCCGACATAAAAGATGCTGAAGGCCCGGTCCCGGCGCGGATCGCCCGGGGCATACAGACCGCCCACCTGGGCCGAGATGTTCGGCTTGAACAGCCCGTTGCCGCAGATCAGGCACAGCAGCGCCGGATAGAACAGACTCTCGAAGGCCATGAGAAAATGGCCCACGGCCATGATGATCCCGCCAAGAACGACACTGCGATGCTGGCCCAGGTACCGGTCGGCCAGCCAGCCGCCGAGCAACGGCGTGAAATAGACCAGGCCGCAGTATAATCCATAGATGTGAGAGGCCGAGTCTTGGGGCATGAGCAACTGCTTGGTCATGTAGAAGATGAGCAGGGCGCGCATGCCGTAATAGGAAAAGCGTTCCCACATCTCGGTGAAAAAGAGGATGAACAGGCCCGTGGGATGGCCGAAGAGGGTTCCTGTCGTCTGATGTGCGGCTTTTGGGGGCATGGTACCTCGGACAAGGGAGTAAACGGCCTGCTGATCCAGACATTCCGGGTGGTTGGGACCCCGGTTGTCGGCCTGAGAGAGCGGTTTCACTTCGTCTTGGGGTTTGGACACGGTTATCTGGCGCATGAAGAAGGCAATGATCGGTCCAGCCACTGCAATGTCCTTGTCTGAAACATTCTCGGAACGATTTTTGTGCGTTTCGATGCATTTCTAGCACAGAGAGCATGCTTGTGAGAGTGGATATCCCGAAAACATGCGGATCGAAACCAGACATGGCCGTGACACAGCGTCGCTCGGAAGCGTCGAGCACCGCGTACCGCGTCATACCATCGCGCGATTGTCGGGAAAAAGCCAGCAGAAACGCACGCCAAGACAAAAGGAGCAGAGGTGTGCTCCCTCCATCGCAACGCGGCAGAACCCTATTTTCCGATGCAGAAGCGGTCGAACACGGCGTTGAGGACGGATTCGGGGCTGGTCTCGCCGGTGATGGCGGTCAGCAGTTGGCTGGCGGTTTCCAGGCGCACGCCGAGCAGGTCGTAGGGCACGCCGGCGGCCAGATCCGCGAGCAGGGCGTGAAGCTCCTCCCGGGCGGCGGCCAGATCGGCTGCCTCGCGGGCGCTCGGGGCGGGGAGATCCAGGTCCGGCGGACCGTCCCCGGCCAGGACGCGTCGGCGCAGGGCGGCCAGCAGCTCCGGCAACCCCTGGCCGGCCGGGGCGCAGATCCGTACCGTGGTAAGCCCCAAGCTCTGCAAGACCGCCTCGGGATCGGGTGCGGCCGGGGGCAGGTCGGCCTTGGTCACCACGGCCAGGACCCGGTCCCGGGGCAGGGCGTCGAGCACCGCCTCGGCCTCGGCATCGGGTTGCCAGGGAATCGACCCGTCCACGACATAGAGGCCGAGGCGGGCGGACCGGGCCAGACCCAGGCCCAGGTCCTTGCCGGCCTGTTCCACGGCATCGTCCGTGGGGCGCAGGCCGGCCGTGTCCGTGATGGTCACGGCCACGCCGTCCAGGTCGATGGTCTCCTCCAGGAAATCCCGGGTCGTTCCGGGCCGGTCGGCGACGAGCGCCCGGTTGCGGCCGAGCAGGGCGTTGAAAAGGCTCGACTTGCCGGCGTTGACCCGACCGAAGAGCACGGCTCTCACCCCTTCCCGGAACGGCCGGGCCCGACGGTGGGCCGCTTCCAGGGCGGCAATGCGGTCAAGGACCGTGCGCACCCCGGCCGCGAAATCCTCGGGCGACAGGCATTCGACTTCTTCCTCGGGAAAATCCACGGCCAGGCAGACCCCGGCCCGCAGCGCGTCCAGGGCCTCGCCCAGCTCCCTGGCCTGGCGGCCCATGGCGCCGTCGAGCCTGGCCAGGGCCAGATCGGCTTCGGTCCCGGCCCGGGCGGCGATGAGTTCGGCCACGGCCTCGGCCTGGGACAGGTCCAGGCGGCCGTTCAAATAGGCCCGCTTGGTGAATTCCCCGCGTTCGGCCAGCCGGGCCCCGAGTCCGAGCAGGGCTTCGAGCACGGCTTCGAGCACCACTGGCGCGCCGTGGCACTGGAGCTCCACCGTGTCCTCGCCGGTGTAGCTGCCCGGACCCGGCATGAAAGCGGCCATGACCTCGTCGAGAAGGCGGCCGGACGGGGCGCGCAGATGGCCGTGGTGCAGCCGGTAGGGCATAAATCCGGTAAAGCCCGCCCGGCCGGGTATAAACAGGCGTTCGGCCAGGGCGCGACTGTCCGGGCCGCTTAAGCGGATGATGCCCACGCCGCCGCGTCCGGGCGGGGTGGCGATGGCGGCAATGGTGTCCTGGACCGAGGCGTAAGGCTTGGGCATGGGTGTGTTCCTGACGGGTGGTTCGGGCCGGCTGTACCGGGGAAACGGGCGGGCGTCTACTTTTCGGTGTGCTCGAACACGCCGTCCCAGTCGCCCGGCGGGGGCGTGGCGGCCAGGCCCGCGGCACGGGCGGCAAAGACCGTGTAGACCCGGTGGCCGTGGCGCGCGGCCAGTTCCTGGTAGGCCGCGGCGGCCGCGTCAAAGCGTCGGCCCGTGTACAGGACCCGGGCGGCTGCGGCCGCGTCCAGTTCCTCGGCCCGGGCGCGGCGTTCCTCCCGGGACAGCACCGTATAGAGCGTCACGGCCACGGCCTTGCCCTTGACCCGCACCCGGTCGATTTCTTCATACGCCGCCGCATCCGGGGCCGCTTCCCGGATGCCGTCCGTGGCCAGGATGCGCACGCCGTAGAACTTGGTCAGCCCTTCCAGGCGCGAGGCCAGGTTCACGGCGTCGCCGATGACCGTATAGTCGAAGAGGTCCTCGGAGCCGAAATTACCGACCCGGACGCGGCCTCTGTGCAGGCCGATGCCGCTGGCGATGCTGAAGCCGAAATCCTTGGCAAAGGCCTGGTTGAGCTGGTCGAGCCGGGCGGCCATGGCCAGGGCGGCGGTCACGGCCTTTGCCGGGTGGTCCGCCACGTCGAGGGGCGCGTTCCAGAAGGCCATGATGGCGTCGCCGATGAATTTGTCCATGGTGCCGAGGTGGGCCACGATGATGCGGGTCATGGGCGTGAAATAGCGGTGGAGCAGTTCGGCCACCTGGGTCGGGGACAGGCGCTCGGAGATGGAGGTGAAGCCGCGCACGTCGGAAAAAAGGATGGTGACCTCGCGTTCCTCGCCGGACAGGGTCAGGGCCTTGGGGTTGGCGACGAGGCGCGCCACCACGGCCGGGGCCACGTAGCGGGAAAACGCACCGTGCAGGTAGCGTTTCTGCCGTTCCTCGCGCCAGAACTTGAGAAAGGTCAGGCAGGCGAAATTGAGCCCGAGCACGAGGAGTGGGCACAGCGGCGAGACATACAACCGGCTCTCGGCCAGCAAGGTCCCGGCGCCGTACCAGATGGCCACCCCTAGGCCCAGAAACGGGACGAGCAGTACGGCCGCCCGGGCATAGGCGAGAAGTCCGGCCGAAACCAGGCCCAGGACGACCAGGGCGGAGAGTTCCAACCCCGGGGCCCAGTCCGGCCGGAGCAGGAAATCGTCGGCCGCGATCATGTCCGCGATGGTGGCGTGGATCTCCACCCCGGGCATGTCCCGGTCCAGGGGCGAGGCGCGCAGGTCGCGCAGAGCAGCGGCCGAGGTGCCGATGAAGACAATGCGGCCGCGCAACTGCTCGGGCGTCACGCGCCCGGCCAGGATGTCGCCGGCGCTGACATGGGGAAATACGCCGCTCGGGCCCCGGAAATTGAGCAGGACCTGACCGCGGGCATCGAGGGGGATGACCCGGGTGCCCAGGCGGTCACTGCGCAGGGTCAGGGATTTGAGCCCCCCGGCGGTCAGCCGCAGCACCGCGTTTTTGACCTGGAAGGCCTCCATGACCGTGGCCAGGGCCAGGCTCGGGAGCGGCTCACCCTGGTAGCCAAGCACCAAGGGCGAGCGGCGCACGATGTTGTCCCGGTCGGGCTGGGCGTTAATGAAACCGGCGGCGGGCGCGGCCCGGGCGAGCAGGGGCAAGGGGCACAGCATGCGGCTGGCCTCGGGCAGACAGTCGGCGAGCGGTTTGGCGCCCGGATCGGCCAGTACGGACAGGCGCGAGGCCGGTAGTGTGCAGCTCGGCTCCCGCTGCGGGGTCAAGGCGGCGGACATGGTGCCGAAATGGAGAAACGTGCCGAGGACGAACGGGCCCGAGCCCAGCATGTCGGCCAGGACCCGGTCGTAGTCGCGCAGGGCCTCGGGCAGGCCCGTGACGGTCGCCTCGACCTTGAGGTCTCGGAAGAGTTGGCCGGTGATGGTGCCGGGCGAGGCCCGGTCCGGCTCGGCGAAGACGATGTCGAGGCCCACGGCGGCCACGCCGGCGTTGCGCAACAGTCCCAGCAGCAAGGCCACCCGGTAGCGCGGCCACGGCCATTGGCCGTAGGCGGCCAGGCTTGCCTCGTCGATATCGACCACCAGCGGCAGCCGGCTGCGCGTCACCGGACGATGGCGCGTGAGCAGTTCGTCGTAGATCTTGTGGTCCTGGAACTCCATCCAGTCGGGCCAGACCACGTACAGCCCGGCCACGGCCGCGGTCACCAGGGTCCCGGCCAGCAGCAGGCCGAAGCGCTCGCCCAGAAAGTGGCAAACGCCGGCCAGGCAGGACAGGGCCCGGTGCAGGGCCGTGGCCGGGGTCACGGTCAGCTCCCGCAGCCCGGCCGGGACAGCAAGGTCTTGATACCCCGGGCCATGCGGCTGATGCCTTCGCCGATGTGCTCCGGGTCGGCGTTGGAGAAGTTGAGGCGCATGGTCCGGGCGCCGCCGCCGTCCACGAAAAACGGCTCCCCGGGCACAAACGCGACCTTCTCCTTGATGCACAGGTCGAACAGGTCAAAGGCCGAGCAGCCCTCGGGTAGGGTGACCCAGAGGAACATGCCGCCTTGCGGCTCGGTGCAGGTGACCTCGGACGGGAACTCCTCCTTGATGTGCGTCACCATGAGATCGCGCTGGGCCTTGTAGGCGGCCCGGATGACGGCGATGTGGGCGTCCAGGTCGTTGTCGGCCAGATAGCGGGCCAGGATGCGCTGGACCAGGGTGGAGCAGTGCAGGTCCGAGGCCTGCTTGGCCGTGACGAGCTTGGGCAGGGACTTCTCGTCGGCCACCACCCAGCCCAGGCGCAGCCCCGGGGCGGCAATCTTGGAAAAGGTGCCGAGCATGAAGGCGTCCTGGCTGCAAAAGGCGGTGACGGGCGGCAGGTCCTCGCCGGAAAAACGCAGCTCGCCGTAAGGGTCGTCCTCGACAAACAAGGCGTCCGATATCCGCAGCGCCTCGGCCACGGCCCGCCTGGCCTCCAGGGAATAGGTCAGGCCCGACGGGTTCTGGAAATTGGGCACGGCGTAAAACATCTTGGCCTTGCGGCTGGTGAGGACGTCCACGAGCACGTCCGTATCCGGGCCGTCTGACCCCAGGGGCACGCCGGCAAAGGTCGGTTCGAACACGGAAAAGGCCTGGATGGCGCCGATGTAGCCGGGCAGCTCCACGGCCACCACGTCGCCCGGGTCCAGGAAGACCTTGCCGAGCAGGTCGAGGCTCTGCTGGGAACCGTTGGTGATGAGGATGTGGTCCGGGTTGACGGCCAGGCCCTTTTTCACCCGGTAGCGGTCGGCGATCCACTGGCGCAGGGGCGGTTCGCCCTCGGTTACGGAGTATTGGAGCGCGGCCGGACCGGAATCGGCCAAGACCGCGGCGGCCGCTTCGGCCATGGGGCCGGTGGGAAAGAGGTCCGGTTTGGGCAGGCCGCCGGCAAAGGAAATGATGGAAGGATCGGCGGTGACTTTGAGAATTTCCCGGATGAACGAACGACGCACCTGGGACATGCGTTTGGCGAATGCGGGCACGGATGACCTCCTCAAGCGTATGGAGGCCGGAATCTGGCGGGGATGACGGGCCGCCAGACGCGGCCGGTCGCCATAGACTATGCCGAATCACGGCGGAAGGAAAGATGGCGATCGTGTTTCAGCGCAGGGCCTTAAGGGTGGCGAGCATGCGGGCCGCCCGATGGGCGTAGGTGTGTTCACGGGCGATGCGGCGCCGGGCGGCGGTCGTGATGGCGGCCCGGGTGGCCGGGTCGGCGGCGAAACGCGCACACTGGTCGGACACGTCGTCGGGGCCGGCGTAGGTCGCCAGTTCCCGGCCCGGTTCGAACAGGGCTTCCAGTTGTGGGCTGGCTTCGGTCAGCAGGAAACCGCCGGTGGCCGGCACGTCGAACACGCGCTGGTTGGCCGCGCCGTGCATGTGGCGGCTCGTGATGTTGCAGTTGACCATGGAGGACCGGAAAAGGGCCGCGACCCGGTCGTCGTACAGGGGCGGCAGCCAGCGCCAGGCGGTTTTCTCCGGGCCGAGCACCGTGCGCCAATCGGCTGGGCCGACGATGAGGGGACAAAACGGGATAAGCCGCGACAGGATGGCCGCCCGGTGGGCGGTGTTGGCCCGGCAGGCCACGGCCAGGGCGAAGTCCAGGCGCCGCGCCGCCGGAGTCAGGGCCTGATAGCGGGCCAGGAGTCGGCTTTCCTCCGGCGTGGCCAGCGCTTCGATCGAACGCTCGGGCCGCGCGAGCATGCGCCTGGCCAGGACCGGATACCAACGCACAAGTTCCCGGCCGAAACGACCGGATTTGAGCCGTCGGCCTGTCTCGGCCACGAAGCTGTCGCCCACGAAGGAGACCGTGGCCGCGAACGCGGCCGGCGGGCTGGGCGGATCGGCGACCAGACGTCCCGGAGAGGCGGCCAGGGGTAGGAAATGGACGTGGCGGTAACCCATGCCCCGGATGGCATTTAATGCCCCGGCGTCGCAGGAAAAGATCACGGTCCCCGCGTCGGCCAGCTGCGGAGAGGAGGCCAGGAGCAGGTCCGGGCTGTCGAGGAGCCACGAAGCCAGGGGCAGGCGCAGGTCGGCCAGCAGGGTGACGAGGTCCCCTTCCGGGTCGACGCCGGTATGGCTGAGGGTGAGGATAAAATCGGGGCGGTGGGCAAGGATGGCCTGCAGGAGCCGGTCGAGGAACGCGGCCTTGGCGTCCCCCCGGGCGCCGACTGGTACCGCCACCGTGCGTACGCCAAGCCCGGCCAGGGCGGCCAGCAGCTCGGTCTGGGCGAAATAGCCTTCCCGGACGAGGACCACGCAGCCATACGGCCGCTTGGCAAAGCGCGGCGTTCGTCGCACGGCCTCGAAGTCCCGCCGGGCAATGGTCAGGCCGGCCATGTCGGGCTCGGGAGGGTCTGCCATAAGGCACCCACCGGAAAGGGTTTCCAAAGGGCGGCGCCCTTTGGCCGCCGGAGGCGCTTCACCGTCTCTGTTCCTCCCATCCCTTCCACAACGCGGCCAGGGCCGCGCGCCGGACCTCGGGGGCGTAGGCGGCGGCGGTGAGCCTGGCGTTTTTCAGGGCCGTGTCCAGGGCCGGACCGCCTTGCTGCCAGAGCCGGGCCAGACGATCGAGGCAGGCGGCCGCCCCGAAAACGTCATGGTCGGCGGTGTAGCATCCGTTGCCGCCCCAGGGCACGTCGCGCAGCGGCACCGACGGGGCAAAGCCGTCGGGGTCGATCTGGCGCATGGAGTCGAAGCCGCCGAATCCGGCGAATCCGGCCACCAGGCAGCCGCAGGCCATGGCCTCGAGCGGCGGCAAGGGGCAGCCCTCGGGAAAGCCCGTGGCCAGGAAGATGTGGCAGGCGCGCAGGGTCTCGGCCACGCCGTCCGGAGGCAGGTTTTCGATGGCCACCCAGACCAGGCGCGGAGCGTCGGACCGGGGCGAGGCTTCGGTGAAGCGCCGGATCATGGCGGCGAGGGCCTTGTTTTTGCGGGGCATGAAGGCCACGCGCACCGGGTCCGGGGCGGGTTTGGCCGTGGGCGGGAAAAACCGCGCCGGATCGATGGCCGGGCGCAGGATCGGCGGCGGGGGAATGCCCAACGCGGCGCCGATGTAGCGGGCCACCGGATCGGACACGGCCAGATAGTCGACCGGCAGTCGGGAGAGGGCCATATCCTCGGGCAGGCCAGAAAAAAGGTAGGCCCAGTTCTGGCAATAGACGCGGCAGCGCGCGCCGGCGGCCAGGCCCGGGGCCAGGGCGTTGGGCCAGCCCTCGGGTACGAGATAGCAATCGTCCGGGGTGAGGCCCGGCTGGGACAGGGGAACGATCGGCAGCTCCAGGGGCAGGTCCGGCACGGGCGGATGGGCCGGGTCGTGGAGCACGAGACCGACCGCCTCGCCGAGGTCCGCAAGTTCCCGGGCCAGCTCGGCCAGCACGGCCAGGCCGCCGGAAACGGTCCGCAGCGGCGGCAAAAAAATCAGGGTGCGGCCCACACTTTTCCCTCCTGGTTCCAGGCGGCCTTGAAACCTCGGCCCCAAAGGGCTACCACAACAAGAATCGTTGCCGTCCGGCAACCGTGATGCCGCAAGGAGTCGTCATGCGCAACAACAAGGATGCCGCCCTGGAATCGAACCTTTCGCCCGAGGATACCGTGGTCGCGCGCCTGGGCGAAGCGATGTATGACAATCCCAAGGCGAGCGGGACGTTCGTGCCGGACGATGCGGCCGTGCTTGTGGGCATTGCCCGCTCCGGCCTGGAAGCGCCGGATGCCCGGCCGGTGTTTTTCGAGGAAGCCGGTCCTCGGGCCAAGCTATTTTTCAATCCGCGCAAGACCAAGCTCGCCATCGTCACCTGCGGCGGACTGTGCCCGGGCATCAACGACGTCATCCGCTCCGTCGTCATGGAGGCCCACCACCACTACGGCCTAGCCGCGACCATCGGCATCCGTTACGGCCTGCGCGGGTTCATCCCGGCCTGCCGCCACGACGTGCTGGAGTTTTCCCCGCACAACGTGGCCGAGATCCACGAGTTCGGCGGCACCATCCTGGGTTCTTCCCGGGGCCCCCAGCCCATTGACGAGATCGTGGACGCCCTGGAACGCCTCAACATCGGCGTTCTCGTCCTGATCGGCGGGGTGGGCACGCTGCGGGCCGCCTCGGCCATCCAGGCCGAGATCGCCGGGCGCAAGTTGCCCATTGCCGTGGTGTGCATCCCCAAGACCGTGGACAACGACATCCATTTCGTCTCGCGTACCTTTGGTTTTCTGACCGCTGCCGAGCAGGCCACCGAGGCCATTGCCTGCGCCCATGTCGAGGCCCTGGGCGCGCCCTACGGCATCGGCCTGGTCAAGCTCATGGGGCGCCAGGCCGGGTTCATCGCCGCCGAGGCCAGCATGGGGCTCAAGCACGTGAATTTCGTGCTCGTGCCCGAGGAGCATTTCGCCTTGCACGGCCCGGGCGGGGTCCTGGACGCCCTGGAAGCCCGGCTCACCACCCGGGGTCATGCCGTGATCGTGGCCGCCGAGGGCGCCGGCCAACATCTCGTGCCGCCGACCGGTCGCTTCGATCCTTCGGGCAACCCGGTGCTGCCGGACATCGGCAGTCTGCTCGCCCGGGAAATCAAGGGCCATTTCAAGAAGGCCGGCCTGCCCATCACCCTCAAGGTCATCGACCCGAGCTACATCGTGCGCGCCGTGCCGGCCAATACCGCCGATGCGGTCTATTGCGGCTTTCTCGGCCGTCTGGCCGTGCATGCCGGTCTGGCCGGTTTCACTGGGCTTATGATCGGCAACGTCAACGACCGCTTCGTCCATGTGCCCCTGGCTTTGGTCACCCGGGAGCGCAAACATATCGACATTACTTCCGATTACTGGCAGGCCGTTCTCGATTCCACCGGGCAGCCCCGCTTCGCCGAGGCCCCGCCCCTGGCCGGTTAGCCGACCGGGAGAGGGGACGCGGGGGGGGGGTGACGCCTCCGGCGGCCAAAGGACGCCGTCCTTTGGAATCCTGGTTTCGTGTGCGCCGATTCCCGGGCTTGGTTGCCGTAGCGAGGCAAAGCCGGGGAAGGAGGCCGTGCGCCACGCCCGACGCTGGGTCGGGTGGGCGTTGGCTTGTTACGTCCGCTTAAGGAGAAGGCATGTTCGCATCCCTCGCCGAGGTCCTGGCCGCCATCCGGCCGGTGGACCCGGCCCTGTACGCCGTGGCCCAGGACCATCTCGACAACCTGACCAAGCCCAAGGGCAGCCTGGGGCGCTTGGAGGAACTGGCCCGGCGGCTTTTCGCCATGGCCGAAGGCCGGACGCCGCGCGTCGACCCGGCCCGCATTTACGTCTGTGCCGGTGACCACGGCGTGGCGGCCGAGGGCGTGAGCCTTTTCCCCCAGGAAGTCACCCGCCAGATGGTGCTCAATTTCCTGGCCGGTGGCGCCGGGATCAATGTCCTGGCCCGTTCGTCCGGGGTGGAGTTGCGGGTGGTCGATGCCGGCTGCCAGGGTGAACCCTTTGCCCCGCATCCGCTTTTCGCCGGGACGCGCGTGGCTTCGGGCACGGCCAATCTGGCCGTGGCGCCGGCCATGAGCCGGGCGGTCTGCGAACAGGCCCTGCTCCTTGGCGTGTCCCTGGCCGGGCAGGCGGCTGGGGAGGGCATACGGTGCCTGGGCACGGGTGACATGGGCATTGCCAACACCACGCCGTCCACGGCCCTTTTTTGCGCGTACCTGGGGCTCGACCCGCAACTCGTGACCGGTCCGGGCACGGGACTTACGCGCGAGGGCGTCACGCGCAAGGCGGGCGTGGTGGCCAAGGCCTTGCGTACCCATGCCTCGGTTGTCGCCTCCGGCGACGCCGTGGACATCCTGGCCGCCCTGGGCGGGCTCGAAATCGCCTGCCTGGCCGGACTGGTCCTGGGCGCGGCCGTGAACCGGCTGCCCATTGCCGTGGATGGGTTCATTTCCACGGCCGCCTACGTGGCGGCCCGGGCCATCTGCCCGGCCGTGGCCGACTACGCGATTCTGAGCCACGCCTCGGCCGAGCCCGGCTACCAGGCGATCATGCACGCCCTGGGGGCGCGCCCTATGCTCGACCTGGGTTTCCGCCTGGGCGAGGGCACGGGCGCGGCTCTGGCCATCGTGCTGCTGCGGTCCGCGGCCGCTATCTATAATGAGATGGCGACCTTCGCCGCAGCCGGCGTGACCGGCACCCCGGCGGTGTAGGAAGAGGCCTCCGGCGGCTGGGGCGCTGCCCCAGACCCTGCCAGGGCGCTGCCCTGGACCCGCCGGGGGGATCATCCCCCCGGACCCCTGGAAAGGGGGGGCGACCCAAACCCGAATCGGGTGGAGAGAATTTTCCCGGGCCTCTGGAGAGGGCTTCTTTTATTGCATGGCGTTGCGTGGGGCGCGGATTGTCGCGGCCCCTTGCGGGGTGGTCCAGGAGGGGAGTGACTCCCCTCCTGGCCGCCGGAGGCGTCTCCCCCCGGCTTACGCGCTGACCTGATCGTCGGTGAGGCCGAAGCGGCGGGTGCGGTGCTGGAATTCGGTCAGGGCGGCGTCGAGGTGGGCCGGGCTGAAGTCCGGCCAGAGGGTCTCGGGAAAGGCGAATTCGCTGTAGGCGGACTGCCACAGGAGGTAGCCGGACAGGCGCATTTCGCCGCTGGTTCGGATGATGAGGTCGGGGTCGGGCTGGCCGGCGGTATAGAGTTCGGCGGCGAGGCGTTCCTCGGTGATCTCGTCGGGGCCGACGTGTTGCGCGGCCAGGCGGCGGACGGCCCGCAGGATCTCCTCCCGGCCGGAGTAGTTGAGCGCCAGGTTCAGTGTCATGGAGGCGCAGCCGGCGGTCTTGGTGATGGCGAGTTCGAGGGCCTTGCGGGCGGCCAGGGGCAGCTCCCGGGCCTCGCCGAGCAGACGCAGCCGGATGTCCTCCCGCAGCAGGGTGGGCAGTTCCTTGGAGAGGAAGCGGACGAGCAGGTCGAAGATGAACGTGACCTCCTCGGCCGGCCGACCCCAGTTCTCCCGCGAGAAGGAATACAGGGTGAGATGACGGATGCCGAGTTCCCGGCACCGGGTGATGACGGTGCGGGCAGCCTCGGTACCGGCCCTGTGTCCTTCGCTGCGGGGCAGCCCGCGTTTTTTGGCCCAGCGTCCGTTGCCATCCATGATGATGGCAATGTGGCTGGGGAGTTGTGACCTGTCCAGACTAGATCTCCATTATTTCCTTGTCTTTTTTCACAAGGGCCTCGTCGGCCTTGGCAATGTAGCCGTCGGTGAGCTTCTGGACGTCTTCCTGGCCCTTGTGCATTTCGTCTTCAGCGATCTTCTTGTCGTTCTTGAGCTTTTTAAGGGCTTCGTTGGCGTCGCGGCGGATGTTGCGCACGGCGACCTTGGCGTCTTCGGTGTATTTCTTGGCGACCTTGGCCAGGTCCTTGCGGCGTTCCTCGGTGAGCGGCGGGATGGAGATGCGGATGATCTTGCCGTCGTTAACCGGGGTGAGGCCGAGGTCGGACTTGAGGATGGCCTTTTCCACGTCGTTGAAGGCCTTACGGTCCCAGGGCTGGATGGTGATGGTGCGGCTGTCCGGGGTGGAAATGGACGCGATCTGGTCCAGGGGGGTGGGGGTGCCGTAGTAGTCCACCCGCACGCCGTCGAGCAGGGAGTTGGAGGCCCGCCCGGTGCGCAGCCGGCTGAATTCCTTATCCAAAGAGGTGAGGACCTTTTTCATCCGGTCCTCGGCGTCCTTGAGCACTTCACGCATGGTAATCGTCTCCTTGCACGATGGTGCCGACCGGTTCGCCGGTGAGCACCCGCTTCAGGTTGCCCTTCGTGTGCATGTTGAAGACCACGATGGGCAGTTTGTTGTCCATGGCCAGGCTGATGGCCGTGGTGTCCATGACGCGCAACCGCTTCTCCAGGACCTCCATGTAAGTCAGGGCCTCGAACTTGACGGCATCAGGATGCTTCATCGGATCCTTGTCGTACACGCCGTCGACCTTGGTTCCCTTGAGGATGGCCTCGGTCTTGAGTTCCATGGCCCGAAGCGCTGCGGCGGTGTCCGTGGTGAAATACGGATTGCCGGTTCCGGCGGCGCAGATGACCACCCGGCCTTTTTCCAAATGGCGCAGGGCCCGGCGCCTGATATAGGGCTCGCAGACCTCACGCATGGTGATGGCCGACATGACCCGGGTGGACAGGCCCTGTTTTTCCAGGGCCTCCTGCACGGCCAGGGCGTTTAAGACCGTGGCCAGCATGCCCATGTAGTCGGCCGAGGCCCGGTCCATGCCGGCGGCCTGGTCCGAAACGCCGCGAAAAATATTGCCGCCGCCGATGACCAGGGAAATCCTGGCTCCGATTGCGGCCGCGTCGACAATCTCCCGGCTGAAGTCGGTGATGGTCTGGTTGTCGATCCCGAAGGGTTTGCCCCCGGCCAACGCCTCGCCACTGATTTTAAGCAAAACCTGGGAAAACCGCAAATTCGCCATGGAGGCACCTCATGGTGAGCTGGATAGGGGGTAGGAGATTTCAAAAAAAACGGGCCTTGCGGCCCGTTCGGTTGTCGGTGCTGGCGGCTAGGCGTCTTCGCCCAGAGTCATCCGGCTAAAGCGTCCTATCTGGACGTTTTCTCCGATGACGCCGATCAGCTCGTTCATGAGGTCCCTGATGGACACCTTGTCGTCCTTGATGAACGGCTGTTCGAGCAGGCAGATTTCCTTGTAGAACTTTTTGACGCGCCCTTCCACGATCTTTTCGGCGATGGCCTCGGGCTTGCCTTCTTCCATGGCCTGATGCTTGTAGATCTCTTTTTCCTTGGCCAAGATGTCGGCCGGCACGTCCTCGGGGGCGACGCACACGGGGTTGGCGGCGGCGATCTGCATGGCCACGTTTTTCGCGAATTCCTGGAAGCGGTCGGACCGGGCGACGAAATCGGTTTCGCACTTGATTTCCACAAGCACGCCGAGCTTGCCGGTGGAGTGGATGTAGTGGCCGATGACGCCTTCGGAGGTGGCGCGGTCGGCCCGCTTTTGGGCTTTGGCCAAGCCCTTCTCACGCAGCCAGGCGACGGCTTTCTCTTCGTCGCCGGCGCACTCGGACAGGGCCTTCTTGCAATCCATCATGCCCGCGCCGGTCTTGTCGCGCAGGGCTTTTACGGTAGCGGCGGAAATGGCCGACATGGTAGAACCCTCCTACTCGTCGGTGGTTTCGGTCTTCGTTTGGTCCGCGTCCGCGGCGGCGGCCTGGACTTCGGGCGTTTCCTCGGACTGGGGCTCAGGCTCGGGCTTGTCGTCCTTGTCCGGGGTGGCGGGGGCGGCATCCTTGTTTTGGGCGGCGCCTTCCAGGCAGGCCTCGCCGATGCTGGTGGCGAAGAGCTTGATGGCCCGGATGGCGTCGTCGTTGCCCGGGATCACGTAGTCGATGACGTCCGGATCGCAGTTGGTGTCCACCACGGCCACCACCGGGATGCCGAGCTTGCGGCATTCCTGGACGGCGATTTCCTCGCGCTTGGGGTCGATGATGAACGCGGCCTGGGGCAGCTTGTCCATATCCTTGATACCACCGAGGGTGGCGTTGAGCTTTTCCACCTCGCGGCCCATCATGACGATTTCCTTTTTGGGGAAGCGCTTGATGGAACCGTCCCCGAACATGCGTTCCAGGTTCTTCAGGCGGTCGATGCTTTTCTTTATCGTCTGAAAATTGGTGAGCATGCCGCCCATCCACCGGTTGGTGATGAAGAACTGGCCGGCGCGCTCGGCTTCCTTTTTCACCGATTCCTGGGCCTGGCGCTTGGTGCCGACGAAGATGATGCGGCCGCCGCCGGCCACGGTATCGGCGATGAAGTCGTGGGCCTTCTGGTAGAGTTTGACGGTCTGCTGGAGGTCGATGATATGGATGCCGTTTCTGGCCCCGAAAATAAACGTCCGCATTTTCGGATTCCAGCGACGGGTCTGGTGTCCGAAGTGGACGCCGGTCTCCAGGAGCTGTTTCATTGTCACATAAGGCATGGGAACTCCTTGGGTTTTTCCTCCGCTCCGCCGCAAAGCACCGGACCGTCCGGCACCCAGGATTCTGGCGGGCGTGCGAGTTGGATGAACGGGGCTTTGTAGATCGCCCGGCGGGAAAAGGCAAGCCGAAAGGCGCGGCCCGGCCGGCTATTGCAGCGGTTCGGCCTCGGCCCGCACGGGGTTGATGAGCACGCCCACGCCCTCGATCTCCACCCGGACTTCGTCCCCGGGGGCAAGCGGTTCGCCGCCGGCCGGGGTGCCGGTCAGGATCACGTCGCCGGGGGCGAGCGTCATGACCGAGGACACGAAGCTCACCAGCGCCAGGGGCGCAAAGACCATGTCCGCCGTATTTCCCTCCTGGACGGGAAGGCCGTTGCGCAGGGTGCGCAGGGCCAGAGCCGAGGGATCGGCCAGGCTGGTCTCGATCCAGGGTCCCATGGCGGCGAAGCTGTCGAAGCCGCCGGCCCGGTCGGGGCAGCCGTCGCGCTCCAGCAGATCGGCCGCCAAGACCCCGTTGGCGCAGCAATAGCCGAAGAGGAAGTGCGGCACGGCTTCCGGCGTGACATGGCGGCAGGTCCGGCCCATCACCACGGCCAGTTCCCCGCACGGCTCCACCCGGGTGGCCCCGCGCGGCAGCACGATCTCCTGGCCGTTGCCCACCACTGCCGAGGGCGGTCGCAAAAAAAGGATCGGTTCGCTCGGTGCGGTGCGTTCCGTCTGCCGCAAGCGGCTGTGGTAATTGCCCGCCGCGCACACCACCTTGGACGGCGAAAGCGGCGGCAAAACGACGACCTCGGCCAGCGGCACCGGATCGGTCAGGCCAAGCGTCCGATCGAGACAGGCCACGGCGTTTTCCTCGGCCAGCAACTGGCCGTAAAACGTCCGGCCGGCGTGGAGCACGCGCAGCACTTTCATGGAAAAGGCTCCTTACAGGGTGATGACGAGGGGCACCACCACGGGATCGCGCTCCAACTCCTTGCGGAAAAAGCGGCGCAAGGCGGAGCGGATACGTTCCGTCAGCTGCTCGGGCTGCCCGGAGGGGACGCTCTCGAAGATGTCCAGAACGATACATTTGGCGTCTTCCAGCAGGGTGCCATAGTGCTGCTCGAAGAGGAAGCCCTTGGACAGGATATTCGGGCCGAACATCAATTCCCTGGATTTTTCGTCCACCACCAGCACCACGATGACCAGTCCCTCGCCGGCCAGGAGCTGCCGTTCCTTAAGGACGGTCACGCCCACGTCCCCGACGCCCTTGCCGTCCACGTAGATATGCTCCACCGGGATGGTCTCCTCCAGGCGGATGGTGCCGTCCCGGAAGAAGGTGACGGGTTGGCCGTCCTCGATGACCAGGGTGCGTTCGGGCGCCACGCCGCACTCCGTGGCCAGCCGGGCGTGCTTGACCAGATGGCGGTATTCGCCATGCACCGGGATGAAGAACTTGGGGGCCACGGTGGTGAGCATGAGCCGCAGTTCGTCGCCGTGGGCGTGGCCCGAGGCGTGGATGGCCTGGACCTGTTCGTAGAGCACCTCGGCGCCGAGCTTGTAGAGGCGGTTGATGAGCCGGGTGATGGCCCGCACGTTGCCCGGAATAAACCGCGAGGACAAAATGACGGTGTCGCCCTTGTGGACCTTGATCTGCCGGTGTTCGCCGTAGGCCAGCCGGCTCAAGGCCGAAAGCGGCTCGCCCTGGGAGCCGGTGACCAGAAGGACCACCTGGTGGTCGGGCAGGTTCGGCAGGTCGTCCAGGGTGGCGTGGGTTCCCTCGGGCACGCGCAGATGCCCCAGTTCCCGGGCGATTTCGATGTTGGAAAAAAGGCTTTTTCCTGAGACGGCAACCTTGCGCCCGGTATCGTGGGCCAGGTCGAAGACTTCCTGCATGCGCTGGATGTGGCTGGAAAAAAGCGTCACCACGATCCGGCCCGCGGCCTGGCGGAAAATCTCGGACAGGGTGGACTTGATCTCCCGTTCGGTCAGGGCGAATCCCTCGCGTTCGGCATTGGTGGAGTCCGAGAGCAACAGCATCACGCCTTTTTCGGAAAAGGCCCGGATGGCCGGCAGATCCGTGGCGTGGCCGTCAAGCGGGGTGCGGTCGATCTTGAAATCGCCGGTGTGGACGATCCGCCCGGCCGGGGTCTCGATACCGAGGCCGTAGCCGTGGACGATGGAATGGCAGACCGGGAAAAAGGTGATGGTGAAATCGCCAAGGGTGATGGTGTCGCCGCCGGCGACCGGCATGAACCGGGTGGAGTCCTTGAGGCCGTGCTCTTCCAGCTTTTTGGCCACCAGGGCCAGGGTGAATTTCGAACCGTAGAGCGGCACGTTCAGGGAGCGCAAAAGCCAGGGCAGGGCGCCGATGTGGTCTTCGTGCCCGTGGGTGAGGATGATGCCCCGCAGCTTGTCCTTATTGGCCAAAATGAAGTCGAAGGGGGGAATGACCACGTCGATGCCGAACAGGGAATCGTCGGGGAACATCAGCCCGCAATCCACCAGGATCATGGAGTCTCCCGACACCATGGCCATGCAATTGAGCCCAATTTCGCCAAGGCCGCCCAGGGGATAGAGGGTTACGGCCGGTTGGGAAGTCATGAACGCATCTCCTGATAGGCCCTGTCCATCAGGGCCCATAAATCGTTTTTGAAGGCCTCGCGGTCCTTAAGCGTGTAGGCGGCCGGATCGAAGGGCGGCAGGGCCCGGAGCCGCACGAGGCCCGGCTTGGGCGAGCGGGCGTGCTTCGGGAGCACCTGGCCGCTGCCCGAAACGATGATGGGGGCGACCCGGGCGCCGCATTTGAGGGCCACGACCATGCCCCCGGTCTTGAATTCCTGGAGCCGGGAAAAGTCCATGGACCGGGTGCCTTCCGGAAAAATAAGCAGGCCGATGCCCCGACCGACCAGCCCGACGGCTTCGGTGATGGAAGCCATGGCCTTGCGGCGGTTTTGCCGGTCGATGGCCACGTGACCCACCCGGCGCATGGCCGGCCCGAAAAGCGGAATGGCGAACAGGCTTTCCTTGGCCAGAAAGCGGAAATTGGAGCGGGCCAGAGCGGCGAACAGGATGGGGATGTCCATGTTGCTCTGGTGGTTGGCCATGAAAACGTAGACGCCGTCGGGGTCGAGGGCGGAGAGGTCGGCTTCCAGGCGGACGCCGGCGCACCACAAAAGCGAGGCCCCCCACAGGCATTCCACCCGGTGGGCCAGTCGGCCGTTCGCCCCTACCCGGGCCAGGAGCCAGCACAGGGCACTGGCGAGCAGGGTGAGCAGAATGCAACACGGGGGAAACAATACGGATCGCATCGGGTTCCTTTCTTGCCGGGCCGGCGTCCGCCGGGCGGGAACGAACGGCCGTTGCCCATGATAGGTGGAGCCGTCGGAAAAATCCAGCCTTGCCCTGGGCGCGCACGGCGTGACCGGCCCGGAAAGCTTCGGCCGCCGCGGCGCCCGAGTCCGTATTTCGCATCCGGAGCGGATCCTCGCAGCGGCATCACGTGTATTTTATAAATATTTTTTAAAAAGGGTTTTACAGCAAAGCGAAAGGTGGATAATACTGCAGCCAGACTCCATCGTGGGCAGTGCAGCCAGGCGCTGCCAGGGGGGTTGGTATCGGGCCTGACCCGGGAGGACAGGTGTATGGCGCTTAAAAAAAAGTATTTGAAGAGCAAGCCCTGCTGCAAGGTCACCTTTGTGGTCACCAAGGAACAGGCCAAGGATGCCGGCAAGGTCTTTCTGGTGGGGGAATTCAACAACTGGGAACCCGGCGTCACGCCCCTGCGCCGGCAAAAGGACGGCTCCTTCACCCGGACCCTTGACCTGGAGACCGACCGCGAATACCAATTCCGGTATCTGATCGACGGGGAGATCTGGATCAGCGACCCCGAGGCGGATCGGTTCGCCTTCAGTCCGTTCGGCGACTGCGAAAATTCCGTGGTCACCACCTAGCCGGGCTCGGGCTGGCCGGACCGGCGGAAGGGCGGGGCGCGTCACCGGCGATTGTCGCCAACGCGGGCCGCTCCGGTTCCGTGGACCTTCCCCCGCCCCCAGCCATGGTCGCCCGGATACGTACCGTCTGCCTCATCCACTCCAATCTGGCCCCGGCCTTCGCGGCGTTGGGGACCAGGGTAGTGGTCCTCGATCCGCCGGCCGGTCTGGCCCGTCTCAGCGAACTTCTGGCGGACGTTTCGCCGCCGCCGGACTGTGTCATCCAGCAGGAGCATCTGGCCAAACGGCTGGTGCTGACCGACCTCGCCGCCGCCCCGTGCCCGACCGTGTACTGGGCGCGCGACCCTCATCTCAATTTTTTCTGGCAACGCCATTACGCCGGGCTCTTTTCCGCCGTGGCCGTCACCCAGCCGCAGATGACCGAGGCCTTCCGCGCGGCCGGCGTCTCCCGGACGGCCTGGGTCACCTGGCACGGCCAGGCCAGGCTCTTCGTGCCCCATGCCCGGCGGGTCGTCGGATGTGCCTTTGCCGGCCGGATCACGCCCGAACGCCCCCGGCGACGCTGGTTCGCGGACCATCTGGCCCGCTACGGCTTGGCCTGGCGGGACGACGTTTTCGGGCCCGAGCTGGCGGCCTTTTATGATGCCGCCCGGGTCGTGCCCAACGAGAGTATCGCCGGCGAGGTGAACCAGCGGCTTTTCGAGGCCGCTTCGAGCGGTTGCCTGCCCGTCAGCGAACGCACGCCGCCGGAAGTGGAGCAGTTGTTGCGGCCGGGCAGCGAGGCCCTCTATTTTGATGACGTGCTGGAGCTTGACGAGCATATCCGTTTTGCCGCGGCCCATCCGGACCGGGCCGAGGCCATGGGGCGGGCGGCTTGGGCGGCCGTCGCCGCCCGGCATCTGCCCGAACACCGGGCCGGCGCTCTGCTCGATTTGGCCGAAGACGCCGTCGCAAGCGGCGCCCGGGGCGGCGAGGCCAGCGCCGCCACGGCCTTGACCCTTTTCGAGCTGGCCCGGGCCGGGCAACTGGTCATTGCGCCGGAGGCCGTCCGGCAGCGGCTTTTGGCGGCGCCGGCCACGCCCGAGGTGATGGCCGCCCGGGTACGGCTGGCCTTTGCCGCCGGCCGGGCCGACACGGTGCGCGAGCTGGCGGCCGCGTGCGCTGCCGATCCGGTCCTGGCCGCCGGTCTCGAACCGGCCGCCGCCTGCTGTCTGGCCGCCTGGCGGCTAGGCGACCCGGAGACGGCGCGACTGGCCCATCTGGCCTGGTTGCGCGGGCAGGGGCGCTCCCGGGCCAGGCATCTTGGCGACCTTCGCGACGCCCTGTTTTTTTTCGCCGGCGAATTCGCCGCGGCCGGCCTGCTGTCTTCGCCCGGCCAGCCGTTCGATCCGGCCCGCCATCTGCCGGGCGATGCCGCCCAGTGCCTGATGGCGGTCCTGCACGTGCATCCCGACGATCTGCAGGCCCACCGCCGGCTGGAAGCCCTGCTGTCCCGGCTGCCGGGACGGCAGGTCGAGCGGGTGGGGACGCTTTCCACACTGACGCTGCATCGCCGCGACGACTGGGCCCTGGGCCTGGAACTGGGGTTGGCCGACTTGCAGGCCTTTCGGCTTGCGGCCGGGCTGGACGAGGTGGCCTTGGCCGCGGACACGGCCTGCCGGTTGGGTCAGGGCGAACGCTTTGCCCGACGTCTGGCCGGGGCCGATCCTTCGGGCCGACTGCGCCGAGCCCTGACCGAAGCGGCCGTTGCCGGAGCGGATCGCGGCTGAAGAGGCATTCGGAGGGGCTTGGCCGGCGGGCGTGCCGCCATTTCCTGTTTCGATGCTTGGGCCGTGCATCCGTTTCCCGATCCGACGGAACGCGTTTGGGATTCCGAAGGACCAAGCCTTTTGGCCGCCGGAGGCGCTCCCCGCGGCGCATTGTCTCGCCATCCTAATACGTGAGCAGGGCTCCCTCGCCGGCGAAGACCGCCGTACCGGCCGGCGGCTGGCCATGGCCGGGCAGTGTCTGCCGCGCCGTGGAGGAGCCGTAGACGGCCTTGTAGCCGAAGGAGACGGCCATGCCGCCCGGCGGCAGGGCTCCCTTGGGGAAGAGCAGAAAGGCGAAGGGCACGGCCGTGTCGGGACCGAGCGGCATCCCCCGGTAGGACTTGGCGGCGCTGGCCAGGACATTGCCCGCCGCGTCGCGCAGGTAGGCGGTGATGGTCAGTTCCTCCAGGGAGTCGGCCCAGGGCGGCAGGGCGGCCGGCACGGGCGTGGCCCGGCCGCGCAGGCCGTAGGCGTCGCCCTTGAGAAACGAGGAAAAGGCGAAACGCCAATATTTCGTGCTGACGGTTTCGGTGGTGCCGGCGGCGAAGGGCTTGGAGTCCAGATGGGACACGGAGAGCTTCGCGCACCCGCAGCCGAGGGCCAGGACCAGCCAGGCCGCCAGCGCCGCCAGGCGCAGACGCGGGATCTTCTCGGCGGCCCGGTCGGGGGCTGGTCGGCTGCGGCCAAGGCGCCAAGCCGGAACGCGTGCCATCATAAGCGGATTCCTTCCAAGATGCGGTCAAGGCAGGTTTCTGGCGTCACGCCGCAATTGGTTACGGTGAGGTCCGCGGCGGCCGCGTACCGGGGCAGGCGATCGGCGTAGACCTCGGCCAGGCTTTGTCCGGGCGGGACGACGAAGGCCCGTGCTCCGGGATCGCCTACCCGGTCGAGAAAGGTGGGCAGGTCGATGGACAGGTGGACGACCGGGCCGCTTTCCCGCAGCCGGGCCACGGCCTTCGGGCAATAGACCACCGAACCGCCGGTGGCCACCACGCATCGTTTGACGGTGAGGTTGGCCACCACCTCCTCTTCCAGGCGCAAGAATCCCTCCAGGCCGAGGCTTGGCAGCAGTTCGGACAGTTTGCGTCCCTTGGTGGCCTCGATCAGCCGGTCCGTGTCCAGGCAGGCCCAGCCCAGACGGCGGGCCAACAGGGTGGCCAAGGTGGTTTTGCCCGCCCCGGCCATGCCGATGAGGCTGACGCAACGTTCGTCCGAAATCCGGTCCAACAAAAGTGGTTGCATGTCGTCTTTGCCTTGCCGCCTGGGCGACGGAAGCGAACCTAGCCTTTTTTGCCGGGAATTCAAATCCGCTTCGGGCACATTGTCAGCAGCGGGCCCTTTGGGTACGATACCCGCCGCATCGCGTCCGTATGGGCGTGGCGGCCGGAAGGGGGGAGGTCATGTCCGAGAACGCCGAGCGTTTGATTCGCGACTATGCGGAGGAGGGTGCGGCCTTGCGGTCGCGCTTTTTCTCCGACAATGCCTCCCTTGTCGATCGGGTGGCCCGCACCATGGCCGTGGCCTTGGCCCGGGGCGGCAAGCTCCTTTTTTGCGGCAATGGCGGTTCCGCCGCCGATGCCCAGCATCTGGCCGCCGAATTCGTCAACCGCTTCGAATTGGAACGGCCGTCCCTGCCGGCCCTGGCCTTGACGACCGACACCTCCGTGCTTACCGCCATTGGGAACGATTATGGTTACGAGCACGTGTTCGCCAAGCAGGTCCAATCCCTGGCCGCGGCGGGCGACGTCGTGGTCGGCATCTCCACCTCGGGCAACAGCCCCAACGTCCTGGCCGCCATGCGGGCGGCCCGGGAAAAGGGCTGCGTCACGGTGGGGCTGGCCGGCCGCAACGGGGCCGTGGTGCCCTTGTGCGATTTCGCCCTGCTCGTGCCGCACGACCGCACGGCTCTGGTCCAGGAAATTCACATCGCCGTGGGCCATTTGCTGTGCCGGCTGACGGACTACTATCTCTTCGAGGCGGTCATGGAATTGCGGCCTTATCTTGAAGAACATTAGCCGGTTGCCCGCCGTGTCGTCGTGGCGGGACGCGGCGCCGGGGATGGGAATGCGGGCGGCGGACATCCGTCTTTCGCAAGGAGTGTGTTGTATGCCGATCTACGAATATGTCTGTGACGCTTGTGGAAATCAGTTCGAGGAACTCGTGTCCGGCAGCGCCACCACCTGTCCGCTCTGTCCCAAATGCGCTTCGTCCCGGACCCGCAAGCTCATGTCCGCCTGCCGGTCTCGGACCGGCGGCAGCCGGACCGGGGCTGCGGCTGCCGCTCCCGCTTCCGGCGGCGGGTGCGCCAGTTGTTCCGGCGGCAATTGCGCCTCCTGCCACTAGCCGCGCCGCCAACAGCAGGTCGAATACCGCCATGCGCGAAAAAATCGTTATCGCCACCCGGGGGAGCAAGCTGGCCCTCTGGCAGGCCAATTTTGTGGCCGACCGTCTCCGCGAGACCCATCCCGAACTGGATGTCATGCTCCTGCCGATGACGACCAAGGGCGACAAAATTTTGGACGTGCCGTTGGCCAAGGTCGGCGGCAAGGGGCTTTTCGTCAAGGAAATCGAGGCGGCCCTGCTCGACGGCCGGGCCGATCTGGCCGTTCATTCCTTAAAGGACATGCCGGCCGAGCAGCCCGGCGGCCTGGTCATCGGGGTGGTCCCCCGGCGCGAGGACCCCACGGACCTGCTGTTGTCGGTTCGCTACGGTTCCCTGGCGGCCCTGCCGGCCGGCGCCCGGGTGGGCACCAGCAGTCTGCGCCGGCAGGCCCAGCTGCTGTCCTTGCGCCCGGATGTGGAGGTCGTCGATCTGCGCGGCAATCTGGACACCCGGGTGGGGCGGCTCATGGAGGGGCGTTTCGACGCCATCGTGGTGGCCGCCGCCGGCTGCAAGCGTCTTGGGCTCAGCGCGCCCATGGTTGCGCCGCTGGCTCCTCCGGATTTTCTGCCCGCTGCGGCACAGGGCGCCTTGGGCCTGGAATACCGGGCGGACGACAAACGGACGGCGCATCTGGTGGCCTTTCTCGACCACCCCGAAAGCCACGACGCCGTGACGGCCGAACGGGCCTTTCTGGGGCGGCTGGAAGGGGGATGCCAGGTGCCCATCGCCGTCCATGCCGCCGTGTCCGACGACTGTCTCAGTCTGGACGGACTGGTGGCCGACGTCACCGGGGCCCGCGTCTTTCGCGACGTGATTCTCGGTCCCCGGGTCCAGGCCGTCGAGTTGGGGCGGCGGCTGGCCGAATCCGTCCTGGCCAAGGGGGCCGGCGACGTGCTCGACGCCCTGACGACCGCGTAACCTCTTTTTTGTCTGCCCCAAAAAGCCCCTCCCCCACCGGGGGAGGGGCTTTTTCCGTATTTGTCTTCGGGCAAGGGGGCCGGGGGCATCTTGGCCCCGGCCCCCCGGAGGCGCTTAAACGCTCCGGAAAAAAGATGGCCCCCGCCGGGGAAAGCGGGGGCCTGATCAAGGAGGGAGGAGAGGTGCCTTGTTTCGATGGTCGTGGGGTTCGTCCAGCGACAAGGCAGAGGGTGCGGGCGGCCCGAGCTGCAGGCAGATCGAATCACCCGCTTCTACACAGTAGGTACGGACCATGAAAGGAGCATGGCCGCATCATGAACTCTGGTTAGGGAACGCTGGACAGGGATCGCAAAAGAAAACCCCCGCCGGGGAGCGGGGGTTTCTTCGAGGAGAGGAGGAGTTCTTTGGGCCATCCGGACGGGAGGGGAACCGCCCGGATGGTTTGGCAAGGAGCCTTCACGGAACGGCTGGAGGGGGAAGCCGTTTTGTCCGTCGAGGAGAAGATAGGCCCGCACTATGAAGGCGGTATGGCCGCCACATGAATTCTGGTTAGGGAAGGCGGGGGAAAACGGGAAATCGCCCAAAAGGAAGCCCCCGCCGGGGAGCGGGGGCTTCTTGTAAGGAGGGAGAGGAGAGTGACCTTTGGATCGTCCGGTGCGGGAGGGGGACCACCCGGGCGACCACGCAGGCTGAGGGTTCGTCATTGGTTCTTTGGTCCGGCCGGGCGGGCGCTTGCCTGCACCGACGGCTACCTTCTAGGCGGGCCGCATGAAGGGGGTATGGCGGCAGGATGAACGAAAGTTCATATTGTCGCCTCAGCGGCCTTAGGCGCGGCCGAAAGCCAGGACCACGCGCAGGCCCGGATGGTTGTCTTCCAGGCGGAGTTCGGCGCGGTGCAGCCCGGCCACGGCCGCGACCAGCGACAGGCCCAGGCCGCTGCCCGGCGTGTTGCGGCTCGATTCCAGGCGGGCGAAGCGTTCGAGCACCCGGTCCCGGTCCGCGGCCGGGATGCCCGGTCCGCTGTCGGCTACGGCCAGTTCGGGCCCGGTGGCCGGGGTGGTCAGGGACAGGATCAGCCGGCCGCCGGCCGGGGTGTATTTCACGGCATTGTCCAGGAGGTTGGCCAGGGCCTGGGACAGGAGGTGTCGGTTGCCGGGCACGGTGACGCCCCGGGTCAGGGACACGTCCAGGGAGAGGTCCTTTTCCTCGGCCAGCGGCTCGTAGAGTTCGGCCACGTCGGCGGCCAGGGCGGTCAGGTCGGTGTCTTCGAAGTCCTGGCGGCGGGTGCCAGACTCGGCCTGGGCGATGGTCAGAAGGGCGTTGAAGATCTGGAGCAGGTTGTCGATGGAAGCGATGGTATGCTCGATGACGTTCCGGAATTCCTCGGTGGTGGTGGCGTTCGGCAGGGAGATTTCGAGGCCGGACCGGATGCGGTTTAAGGGGCCGCGCAGGTCGTGGGCGATATTGTTGGAGACTTGCCGGACGCCGTCCATCAGTCGGACGATCTGGTCGAGCATGGCGTTCAAACTTGCGGCCAGGCGGTCGAACTCGTCGCCGGTGCCGCGGTTGGGGATGCGCCGGGACAGGTCGCCGTTCATGATTTCGCGGCTGGCCCGGTTGATGACGTCGATGCGCTTGAGCATCCAGCGGCTGGTGAGGATGCCGCCGGCCCCGCCGAGGACCACGGTGATGGCCAGCCCCCAGACCAGGGCGTCGATGATGAGGCGTTCGACCTTGACCCGCTCCGAGACGTCGCGGCCGACCACCAGATGGAAATTGCCGGGCAGGAGGAAATAGCGCATGCGCACGCGCCGGGGTTCGAAATTTTCGGTGTCCTCCAGCGTGGCGTCGGACCAGCCCGAACCCGTATCCCGGAATTTCGGCCATTCGCCGAGGTTCCCGGCCAGGGGATTGAACTTCCAGTCCGTCAGCAGATAGACGCTTTGGCCTGCCTTGTCCTTGGCCACCCGGGACTTGATGACCCGGATGAGGCCGGTCAGCCCGAGCTGGCTGTACTGCTCGGCCAGCCCCTGGATTTCGGCGTTTATGGTCTCGTCGGTCTGCCGTTCCATGAAGCCGGCCGTGGACGAGTAGATGAACCACAACAGCACCAGCACCGACAGGCCGAAGGCGGCCATGTGGATGATGGACAGGCGCAGGGTGGAGGAGCGCAGGAGTTTATTCGTTGGGATCACGCAGACTGTACCCCGCGCCCCGGATGGTGGTGAGCAGGGGCTTGTCGTGGCCCTTGTCGATCTTCTGGCGCAGGCGGCTGATGTGGACGTCGATGACGTTGGTCTGGGGATCGAAGGAATAGTCCCAGACGTTTTCTAAGAGCATGGTGCGGGTGACCACGTGGCCCGCGTGGCGCATGAGGTATTCGAGCAGGGCGAACTCCTTGGGCTTGAGCTCGATGGGACGGCCTCCCCGCCGGACGTTGCGCCCGACCAGATCCATTTCCAGGTCGGCCAGCTTCAGCATGGTGTCCGGGGTGTCGGCCCGGCCCCGGCGCAGCAGGGCTTCCAGCCGGGCCAGCAGTTCGGCGAAGGCGTAGGGCTTGACCAGATAGTCGTCGCCGCCGGCCTTGAGCCCCTTGACCCGGTCGTCCACGTCCCCGAGGGCCGACAGGATCAAAACCGGCGTGATGTTGCCGGCCGAACGCATGGTCCGCACGATGGTCAGCCCGTCCACGCCCGGCAGCATCCGGTCCACCACCACGGCGTCGTAGGCTTCGGCGGCCACCCGGTAGAGAGCCTCGCGGCCGTCGGCCACGTGATCCACCACGTAGCCGGACTCCTTGAGGCCTTTGGCCATGTAGGCGGCGGCTTCCTGGTCGTCTTCCACAATCAGCACGCGCATAAAGCGGGCTCCTCGGAAACGTCGTGTCCGGCGGCAGTCTGCCGGCTCGCGGCAACAGTCGTCAGCGGACCCTAGCGCAAGGCCGGAGCCTTGAAAAGGGCGTCCGGCGGGGCAATGTCCCGATGGGGCCCGATCACTCGACAAGGGAAATGCTTTTGCGTATGAAACCGATTCAAAACGCTGGAATGCGTCAAAGGTGAACGCGTTTTCACAACGATATACATCGGGTCGGAATTGACGTATCAACATATGCCCGAACCAGGGAAATATCCCCCCAGGGAGATGGACGGCATGACTGCAAGTGTAAAGCGACTCCTCTATCTGGTTTTGATGGCGGCGATTTTCTGTGTTGCTCCGGGCGGCTCGACGGCCGTGGCCCAGAACACCAAGGCCGCCGGGAGTACGGACCGGGTGGCCAAGCGCTATGCCGCCCCGGCCGGGGGGACGTCCGCCGCGCCGGCGACGACCGGCGGGGTGGAAGACAAGATTCAGAAGATCCCCCTGCCCGATTTCGTCCAGAAGGGAGGGGACGCAGCGAACACGTCCGCTCCGGCCCTGACCCCCTCCAAGGACGGTCAGGAATTCAATATGGAAAAGAGCGTCCAGCGCAGCCTCGACGCCAACCCGCAGATGCAGTCGGTCCGGGCCTCGGCCTCCGGCGCGGAAGAGGGACGGCGACAGGCCATGGCCAATTTCGGTCCGGTCGGCACGGTGAGCTACTCCGTCAGCCGCAACGACGGGCAGGTCAGCAGCGGCGGCGCCCCCTATTACCGGATCGGCTACTGGCAGAACATCAACCAGTTGCAGCTCCAGGCCACCCAGCCCCTTTTCACCGGCTTCAAGCTCTTAAGCAGCTACCAGAAGGCGGCCCTGACCAAGGACCAGGCGGCGGCCAACATCAAGTACAGCGAGCTGACCCTGGTCAAAGCGGTGCAGAAGGCCTTTCTGGCCCTGCTCCAGGCCCGGGCCAACGTGCAGAGCAACAAGGATTCGGTGGCCCGCCTGGAATCCCAGTACAAGGTGGCCCAGGCCTACTATGATGTCGGCCTCAAGCCCCGTCTGGATGTGCTGCAGGCCGAATCCGATCTGGCCACCGCCGAGCAGAACCTGCTCAAGGCCCAGAACAGCGTCCTGGTCCAGACGGCCCAGCTGAATTCCCTGTTGAACCTGCCCCTCAATCAGGACACCCCCTATGTGGGCGAACTGAGCTACCTGCCGTTCGCCATGGACGTGAAGGATTGCCTGGACACGGCCTACAAGCAGCGGCCGGATCTCTATATGGGGGTCAAGGCGGTGCAGATCGCCGAAAAGGACGTCAAGATCGCGGCCAGCCCCCTGTATCCCCAGATCCAGGCCCAGGCCACCTATACCAAGCAGGGCAACCAGCTCGACCTGGGTGTGCGGGACATTTCGAGCGGCACCACGCCGGAGATGACGACGGTTGGCGTCACGGCCTCGCTTCGGGCCTGGGACTGGGGCTCCACCTATTTCGGCATGCAGGCCGCCCGGGAAACCGTGAAGAAGCTGCAGGCCGACTTGGCCGAGATGCGGCTCAACGTCGGCTACGAGGTCAAGACCTACTACCTCAACCTTCAGGATGCGGCCAAGCGCATTTCCGTGGCCCGCACGGCCCTGGAGGCCACCAAGGAAGGCTACCGCATGGCCGTGGCCCGCTATCAGGCCCAGGTCGGCACCAGCACCGACGTCCTGGATGCCCAGTCCCGGGTGAGCACGGCGGAATTCAACCTGACCCAGGCCCTGACCGATTATCAAAGCGCCTTGGCCGATCTCTACTCGGCCATGGGCATGAAGAACCTGAGCCTGATGCCCTAGGGCTCCCCCGCGTCGAGATCGCCGGGGCGATGCCCCGGCCGTCCCATAAAAGAAAATGGCCCGCCACCTGATGCACAGGTCGGCGGGCCGTTTGCTTTCTGCCGGTCGGAGGTTCGGTTCCGGTCAGGCCTTTGGGCCTGCCGGTTCGAGCAGCTCGGTGCCGTTCATGTAGGGCACCAGGGCCTTCGGGACCACCACCGATCCGTCCTTTTGCACGTAGTTTTCCAGAATGGCGGCCATGGTGCGGCCGATAGCCAGGCCGGAGCCGTTTAAGGTGTGGACGAAGGCCGTCTTGCCGCCGCCGACCGGTTTGAAGCGGATGTCGGCGCGGCGGGCCTGGAAGTCCTCGAAATTGGAGCAGGAGGAAATTTCGCGGTAGGTGTCCTGGCCCGGCAGCCAGACCTCCAGGTCGTAGGTCTTGGCCGCGGAGAAGCCGATGTCCCCGGCGCAAAGCGCCACCACCCGGTAGGGCAGGTCGAGCTTTTGCAGGATTTTTTCGGCGTGGCCGGTCAATTGTTCCAGGACCGCGTAGGAGGTGTCGGGATGGACCAGCCGGACGAGTTCCACCTTGCCGAACTGGTGCAGACGGATGATGCCCTTGGTGTCCTTGCCGTAGGAACCGGCCTCGGACCGGAAGCACTGGGTATGGCAGACGTAGGCCAGGGGCAGGGTTTCGCCGGGCAGGACCTCGCCCCGGTGGAGGTTGGTCACCGGCACTTCGGCCGTGGGGATGAGGTAGGAGGCCATGCCTTCGAGCTTGAACAGATCCTCGGCGAATTTGGGCAACTGGCCGGTGCCGAGCAGGCTTTCGGCGTTGACGATATAGGGGGTGGCCACTTCCTGATAGCCGTGCTCCAGAATGTGGGTGTCGAGCATGAAGGCGGCCAGTCCCCGTTCCATGCGGGCGAGCTGACCGCGCAGCACCACGAAGCGCGCGCCGGACAGCTTGGCCGCCCGTTCGAAATCGAAGCCGCCCAGGGCGACGCCGATATCCTGGTGTTCCCTGGCCGGGAAGTCCGTCCGGCGGGGCGTGCCGACGAACCGTACGGGCACGTTGTCGTGTTCGTTCGCCCCGTCGGGGGTGGTGGCGTGGGGGATGTTCGGCACGCCGAGCAGCCAGTCCCGGACCTGGCCCTCCAGTTGCCGGCTTTCCTCGTCCAGGCGTTTGATGGAGGCGGACAGCGCACCGAGTCCGGCCAGGACCGGAGCGGGATCGCCGCCCTGGCGCTTGATTTTGGCCACTTCGGCCGAGGCGGCGTTGCGCTGGCCTTTTTGGGCTTCCACGGCGGTCAGCAGTTGGCGCCGGCGTTCCTCCAGGGCCAGAAAGGCATCCAGGTCCAGAGGAAAGTGCCGCCGGGCCATGCCCTCGGCCAGGACCTTGGGGTTTTGACGCACGGTTTTGAGGTCGAGCATGGGACAGGCTCCTTGTGACGAAAGTCGGGCGAGATGTACGCGCGGCCGGATTGTCGCGTCAAGGGCAGCGGGCCATTCCCGGACGATGTCGTCGTCGGCGCGGCCTCTTGCGAGGCGGTGGGATGTTGGGCATACCGGGGACGCACGACATGGGCGCCTGCGATGCGGGGAGGGGGGATGCCTCCGGCGGCCAGGGGGCGCCGCCCTTTGGCACTCCTTTTGCCTGCGGTCGGGTAACGGTCTCCCTGGGGAAGCCTGTCAGGACGCCGGCTGCCCGGGGAGGCGTGCCTTGTCAAACCGCTCCTTGCCGGAGCGTTGCCTCAAGGAGGTCCTTGTGGCGGACGATTTGCGCGATCTGGCGGCCCGGCTGGGCCGGGCCCTGGCGGACCGGGGGCTCATGCTGGCCACGGCCGAATCCTGCACCGGCGGCCTCGTGTCCTGCCTGGTGACCGATATTGCCGGGTCCTCGGCCTGGTTTGCCGGGGGCGTGGTTTCCTACACCAACGCGGCCAAGTGCCGGATCCTGGGCGTGCCCCAGGCCGTCCTCGACACGAGGGGGGCGGTCAGCCGGGAGACGGTTTTGGCCATGGCCAAGGGGGCGCGGGGCATTTTCGGGGCGGATCTGGCCCTGGCCGTAAGCGGTATCGCCGGACCGGACGGCGGTACGCCCGAAAAGCCGGTGGGCACGGTCTGGATGGCCTGGGACGGGCCTTGCGGCGCCAGGGCCGAGGTATACCATTTCGAGGGCGGCCGGTTGGACGTCAAAGGGGCCGCCGCCAAAACCGCCCTGGCCGCGGCCCTGGCCCTGGTCGTCGAAAGCCGGTCCGATCCGGCCTGAGGGGACGCGGGCAGGCAACCCCGACGTCACCGTCCTGACGCGCGGCGGTCAAACAGGTGTGGGAGGAAGGGGAGGGTCGCCGGACGGCGACCGGGGAGGTGCGTATGGAAGCGAAGACGACCCGCCTGGTCGGGGTGATGGGCGTTCGGGAAGCGGCGGATCGGCTGGAGGCCCTGGCCCGGGAACTGCGGGCCGGCAGTCTCGGTCTGGCCGCCGGTCGCCAAACGGTGCGCCTCTCGCCGGCGGTGATGCTCGATGTGGAGATCCGGGCCAGCCAGCGTCGGGACCGTGAAGGCGTGGACGTGCGCCTGTCCTGGAGCCCGCAACATCCCGAAACGTTGCGGCTGCGCGGCGAATTTTAAGCGGCGGCCAGTGCCGGCGGCGGTGATCCCCCCGGGGGCGGCTGCCCTGCCTTGGCCGTAAAGGGAGCCTTCGACGGCCAACGGGGGTCACCCGTGGCGCTCCTTTTCGATGGCGCGCCGGGGCGCTGCGAATGCCCGGCTTCCAGGGCTGCCAAAGCCTCCCGCACCCGGCTTTTCTCCGGCGGGTGTGCCGGAAGATGGAATGCTAGCAAGCTGTAATCGTTGATTGATCTCAAAAGGCACTGCCCTGTGCTCGCTGGCGGCGTTTCCCCCGTTCCGTCGAGGGGGGAGGGCTTTCTCCCGCCATTTTATCGGAAAAAAACGGTTTTTTGGCAATGATGCAGCATTTGAGGCTGTTAGCGGCTTCTTTTGGCGGGATTGCGTTCTTTACAAAATGTTTTTTTCTGGTACGAATCTCCCTGAAAGCTTGTTTGTGAAGAAAGGGACATTTTGTCATGCCCGCATTGATGGACTTCCTGGAGGCCCAGAAGGAGGCCGTGCTCACACGGTGGCTCGATCTGGTTCTCGATACCTACGCCCCGGATACGGCGGCCTTGTGGAAAAAAAACAAGGACCCCTTCGCCAATCCCGTGCGCTTCCAACTGGAAAGCGGCATGCGCGGCGTGCTGGACGGGCTCGTCGCCGGGACGAATCCGCCGGAGGCCTCGGTCTTCGCCCCCCATCTCGACGCCATCGTCCGGGTGCGGGCCGTCCAGGACTTCACGCCGTCCCAGGCCGTGGCCTGCATCTTTCTTCTCAAAAAGGCCGTGCGCGAAGCCCTGTGGTCGTCGGTGACCGAACAGGGCCTGTTCGTGGAGCTTTTGGCCTTGGAATCCACCATCGATGTCCTGGCCCAGATCGCCTTCGACATCTACAGCCGATGCCGCGAGTCCATCGCACAGCTTCGGGTGGATCAGATCAGAAGGCGCTATGACCGGCTGCTGCGACGGGCCGGTCTCGTGTGCGATTTCTCCGGCGCGGACGACGCGTCGTGAGGGCTGTTTCAGGCAACCTTTTAGCAAGGTGAGGGGATATGGCAGCACTCTATGCCTTTCTCGTCGTGCTGGCCTGCGGCATTATCGCCTGGCTCGGAGCCGGGGCCGGGTTGGGGACGATCTTCGGGATCATCCTTCCGTACGTTGCTGCTGCCGTTTTTATCGTGGGGGTCGTGGCCCGGGTGCTGGGCTGGGCCCGCCGGCCGGTGCCCTTTTGCATCCCCACCACCGGCGGCCAGCAGAAATCCCTGCCCTGGATCAAGGCGAGTCCTTGGGACAATCCCACGACCGCTTCGGGTGTGGTCATGCGCATGGCCCTTGAGGTGCTGACCTTCCGGTCGCTTTTCCGCAACACGTCGTTGCGCCTCGACCGGACCGGCCCCAAGGTCGCCTACAGCTCGGAAAAATTCCTGTGGCTGTTCTCCCTTATGTTCCATTACTCCTTTCTGATCATCCTGATCCGGCACCTGCGCTTTTTCCTCAATCCGACGCCCTGGTGCGTGCGGACGGTCGCCTTCCTCGATTCCCTGCTCCAGGTCGGGCTGCCGGTCATGTACCTGACGGACGTCCTGTTCGTGGCCGGGCTGCTTTTCCTGCTTGGCCGCCGCATCCTCGACGCCAAGGTCAATTACGTCTCCCTCCTGCAGGACTATTTTCCCCTTTTCCTGCTGCTTGGCATCGCGGCCACCGGCATCTGGATGCGCTACGTGGCCAAGGTCGACGTCATCGCCGTCAAGGAGCTGACCATGGGCCTGGTCACCCTGCATCCGGCTCTGCCGAGCCAGCCCCTTGCCCCGTCCTTTTTCATCCACCTTACCATGGTCTGCGTGCTCGGCATCTATTTTCCCTTTTCCAAGCTCATGCACATGGCCGGGGTGTTCCTCTCCCCCACCCGGGTGGTGCCCAACATGAGCCGCCGGGCCATGTGGGTGAACCCGTGGAACGACCCGAGCATCAAGCCGCATTCCTATGCGGCCTATGAGGACGAATTCCGGGAAAAGATGGTCGAAGCCGGCCTGCCGGTGGAGAAAAAGGCGTAACGCCCGAAGCAACCCTTTGGCGAGAAGTGAGGAGCGATCATGGCCAACTGTCCGCCGCCGGAAGAACTCATCAATATCAACTACACCACCCCGGTCAAATCCTGGATGGACACCAAGACGCTGTTTAAGCCGGGCAATTTCAGCTATCCGACGAAGCCCGACATTCTCAAGTATCTCGGGATGCCCAATCCGCGGGAATGGTCCCCCATGGACGCGGACTGGAAGCTGCCGCCGGACTGGAAACGGATCGTCACGGAAAAATTCCGCAGCAATTTAAAGAAATACCGCTCGCTGAAGGTCTTCATGGACATCTGCGTGCGGTGCGGGGCCTGCGCCGACAAGTGCCATTTCTTTATCGGCGGCGGCGATCCGAAAAACATGCCGGTTCTGCGCGCGGAACTGTTGCGTTCCATCTACCGGGGCGATTTCACCCTGGCCGGCAAGGTTCTCGGCCGGTTGGCCGGGGCGCGCAAGCTCGACGAGGACGTCATCAAGGAGTGGTTCCTCTACTTCTACCAGTGCACGGAATGCCGGCGCTGCTCGCTCTATTGCCCCTACGGCATCGACACCGCCGAGATCACCATGATGGCCCGGGATTTGCTCCACGAGGTGGGCTGCAACATCAACTGGATCCTGGAGCCGGTGGCCAACTGCAACCGCACCGGCAACCACCTCGGCATCCAGCCGCAGGCCTTCGTGGACATGATGGACTTTCTCCTCGACGACATCGAGGAGATCACCGGCAAGCGCATCAAGCCCAATATCAACAAGAAAGGCTGCGAGATTCTTTTTATCACCCCGTCGGGCGACATCTTCGCCGATCCGGGCATCTACACCTTCATGGGCTACCTGATCCTGTTCGACTACCTCGGGCTCGACTACACCTGGAGCACCTACGCCTCCGAGGGCGGCAACTTCGGGCTTTTTACCTCGGACGCCATGATGAAGAAGCTCAACGCCAAGATGTACGCCGAGGCCAAGCGGCTGGGCGTCAAGTGGATTCTCGGCGGCGAATGCGGGCACATGTGGCGCGTCATCAACCAGTACATGCTGACCATGAACGGCCCGGCCGACTTCCTGGAAACCCCGGTCTCGCCCCTGACCGGCACCCGTTTCGACGCCGCCGCCGGCACCAAGATGCTCCATATTTGCGAGTTCACGGCCGACCTTATCAAGAACGGGAAATTACGTCTCGATCCCTCCCGCAACGATAATTTCGTCACCACCTTCCACGACTCCTGCAACCCGGCCCGGGGCATGGGGCTTCTGGAGGAGCCGCGGTACATCTTGAAAAACGTCTGCCGCCAGTTCTACGAGATGCCCGAGAACACCATCCGCGAACAGACGTTTTGCTGCGGTGGCGGCGCGGGCCTCAACAACGAGGAATTCACGGAAACGCGCCTGCGGGGAGGGCTTCCCCGCGGCAACGCGGTCAAGTACGTGCGCGACCGGCACGGGGTGAACAATCTGGCCTGCATCTGCGCCATCGACCGGGCCACCCTGCCGCCGCTGTGCGACTACTGGGCTCCGGGGGTCGGCGTCTCCGGCGTGCACGAGCTGGTGGGCAACGCCCTCATCCTTGACGGCGAGAAGAAGCGCACCACCGATCTGCGGCAAAATCCCCTGCCGGGGATGGAGGCCGAGGAGGAATAAGGTATGTTCAATGCCAAATACATCATCCCCGGCCTGTGCCTCTTCCTGGTGCTCATGTTCCTGCCGACGTTCGTCGGCCGGGGCCGGCCCTACGAGGTCAAGCTGGAACTGCCCAAGGACCAGAAGGCCTGCATCGAGGATACCCAGGTCATGCGCGACAAGCACATGCAGATTTTAAACGAGTGGCGCACCGAGGCCGTCCGCGACGGCAACCGCATCTACACCAACGCCAAGGGTCAGAAGTTCGTCAAGAGCCTGACCAACACCTGCATGGGCTGTCATACGAACAAGGCCGCGTTTTGCGACCGCTGTCACAACACGGTGGGCGTGAACCCCTATTGTTGGGATTGCCACAATCTCACGCCGACCCAGAAGACGCCCATTCCCCCCGCACCGGACGGCGAGTAGGCCGACACCACTTTTGAAGGGGACCATACTATGAAAAGCAGCAGAAGAGCCTTTCTGAAGCTGGCCGCCATTACCGCCCTGGGGGTCGGGGCCGGCCGGCTGGGTTTCCTGGGCGACAGTCCGGCCCTGGCCGAGGCGTTGCCCAGCGCCGCCGATTACGCGTCGGGCATCAAGGCCAAGCATTGGGGCATGGCCGTCTTTTCCAAGAAATTCACACCGGAACTGATCGCCACCTGCCGGGCGGCCTGCCATGGCGAACACAATGTGCCGGACATCTCCGGCAAGAAGGAAGTCAAGTGGTTCTGGGGCGCCTCGTTTGCGGAGGCCTTCCCCACCGAGCACGGGGAATACGTGTCGGACGACGTGAAGAACCGGCAGTTTCCGCTGCTGTGCAACCAGTGCGAATCGCCCATGTGTGTGCGGGTCTGCCCGACCCAGGCCACCTTCCAGCGGCCGGACGGCATCGTCATGATGGACTACCACCGCTGCATCGGCTGCCGCTACTGCATGGCGGGCTGTCCGTTCGGGGCGCGCAGCTTCAATTTTCAGGATCCGCGTCCCTTCATCAAGGGGTTTAATCCGCACTACCCCACCCGGACCCGGGGCGTGGTGGAAAAGTGCGATTTTTGCGCCGAACGTCTGGCCGTCGGCAAGCTGCCCATCTGCGTGGAGGCCTCCGGCGGGGCGCTCGTTTTCGGGGATCTGGCCGACGCGGGTTCACCGATCCGCAAGGCGCTGCGCGACAATTTCGCCATCCGCCGCAACCCGGACGCCGGCACCTCGCCGAGCGTGTATTACATCCTGTGAGGTGATGTCATGCTGGAGAAAGCATTGAAGGGCTCTCCCCGTTACTGGGGCACGCTGGCCGGGCTGTTCCTGGTCATGTGCCTGGGGGCCGGCTTCTGGCTCTACCAGTTGTCCAACGGCTTGGTCATCACCGGCATGGGCCGGGACGTGTCCTGGGGCTTTTACATCGCCCAGTTCACCTATCTGGTCGGCGTGGCCGCCTCGGCCGTCATGCTGGTCCTGCCGTACTATTTCCACCACTACAAGGAATTCGCCAAGATGATCGTCCTCGGTGAATTCCTGGCCATTGCCGCCGTCATCATGTGCATGACGTTTATCGTGGTGGATCTCGGCCAACCGCAGCGCATGCTCAACGTCATGCTGGATCCCACGCCGCATTCCATGATGTTCTGGGATATGGCGGTGCTTTTCGGCTATCTCGTCCTGAACGTCGTCGTCGGCTGGACCAGTCTCCAGGCCTTTAAAAACGACATGGTCCCGCCCGCCTGGGTCAAATTCCTGGCCTACGTCTCGGTCATCTGGGCCTTTTCCATCCACACCGTGACGGCCTTCCTGTACGCCGGCCTGCCCGGGCGCCACTATTTCCTGACGGCCATCATGGCCGCCCGCTTCCTGGCCTCGGCCTTCTGTTCCGGCCCGGCCATCCTGCTGCTGCTGGTCCTGCTCGTGCGCCGGCTGACCGGCTTCGATCCCGGCAAGAAGGCCATCAACCGGCTGGCCGTGATTATCGCCTACGCCATGTGCGTGAACATCTTCTTCTTCCTGCTCGAACTGTTCACGGCCTTCTACAGCAACATGCCCGGCCATATCGCGCCGATCAGCTACCTTTTTACGGGGCTCGACGGCCACACCCTGATGGTGCCGTTCATGTGGACGGCGGCCGTGCTCGGCCTGGGCTGCCTGATCTTCCTCATTCCTTCCAGCGTGCGGGAACGTACTCCGGCCCTGGTCCTCGGGCTTCTCATGCTGGTGATCGCTTCCTGGCTCGACAAGGGGTTGGGGCTTTTGATCGGCGGCTTCACCCCGACGCCCTTCGAGACCGTGACGACCTATTTCCCCACGGTGCCCGAATTCATGGTGTCGCTTATGGTCTTCGCCCTGGGCGGTCTGGTGCTGACCGTGCTGTGGAAGATCGCCATCGAGGTGCGCGTGGAAGTGGAGGGCTCCAATTTGTCCATGGTGCCGCCGACCGAATAGGCCGCATCCGTCCGTTTTGCGGCGACGGCCCGTCTCTCTGGAGGCGGGCCGTTGTTTTTTTGCGGGCCGGCGGGCTCAATCGTCCGTTGCGTCGGCAGTCAGCAGCTCCCGACCCTCGCCGGGGTAGACGCGTCGGTCGTCCGGAGGCGTGGGGCGGTCGGGCCTGGGCCAGT